>JACCEE010660929.1_pt1 | contig 52842 bp, 69 predicted proteins | sample 7449931 | NCBI WGS metagenome assembly JACCEE01 (sample SAMN15323457, study PRJNA562643) | freshwater metagenome | isolation source: river surface water | place: USA:Blue River Watershed | collected 2017-08-19 | reverse complement strand
TGAGCTCGATTGGGTATATTCCACCGGCTGAAGCTGAGGCAAACTACTACCGGCAACTTGCCGGGAAGAACGAGACCGAGGTCTCAACTTAAACCAACTGGCCTCCACGAAACCCGGGGCGATTCAAATCGCAGTTATCAAAATGATAAATATATTTCTCATTTTAGCCTTGGCTACAGTCTTGGGATTGATTTGTTTTAGATATTACACCTTTATGCAGTTCTGCAGAAGATAATTGCATGATTGAATTGAACCACCGAGGTGCTCGTAGTTGGGGTCGCAGGTCTCAGTAGGGATAGGGGCGGCGGTGTTGCTGGTATGCTGACACGATGCCCACCGATCAATCCACTCCCTTTGGTTGGCACCCCAACGGCACTCCGACCTGCCGTATCCCGCATCTGCGCAAAAGGCAAGGCCGCTGCTACGAACTGGCACTGCGTGGCTGTTTGCAAGCGCCGGAGTGGGAACTGGTACACGGCGAATGTCATGGCTACAACGGGACTCACATCGGCCACGCCTGGCTGGAGTTCGACGGCGAAGCTTACTGCCCTGTGCTCGACGAATGCCTGCCGATTCCGGTGTTTGTGTCCAGGCTTGGGGCTTCGGTGCACGCCCGCTACACGGCGGACGAAGTCTTGTTTATGAAGCTGCGCCATCGGCATATGGGGCCGTGGGATCAGGCAATGCAAAACGGGGATTGACGCAAGAACATTCGTTCTTCTACAATTGCTCAGAACAAATGTTCCCGAGCAAGAAATGAACGAACGAGACCCCGAATACCTGGCTGCCCTGCAGCGCCACTACGCCAACGCGCACGCCTTCCCGTCCTACGACAAGCTCCTGCCTGTCCTGGGTGTAGCCGCACGCTCGGCCGTCAAAACCATCCTCGAGCGCCTAGCCAAGCAGGGCTTTGTCGAGCGCAACAGCGATGGGGTCTGGATACCAAGCAAGCGTTTCTTCGAGCGCCCCCTGGCCGAATGCGCGGTGCGAGCAGGCTTGCCGACGGAAGTGGCCGATGTGGGCACCCAGCCCTTCTATCTGGACGAATACCTCATCGAATCCCCGGCCGACACGCTGGTGATCCCGGTGCGTGGCAACTCGATGACGGACGCGCACATCGATGATGGCGACCTGGCCATTGTGGATACCCGGCGCAGTGCCTCGGTGGGCGACTTCGTGGTGGCGCGTGTCGATGGTCAATTCACCCTCAAGGAACTGGTGATCGAGCAAGGCCGACGAGCACTCAAGGCCCACAACCCTGCCTATCCCTTGATCCTGTCTCAAGGTGAACTGGACATCGTGGGCGTGGTGGTCGGATTGACCCGCAAACTCGTGCGCTGAGGTCACCTTCATCGCAAAACCAATAACAAGAAGGAGACTTGATGAAACTGGCCAACGTCGATGGGATAGTGAACCACGAGTCAGATCCGACCGCCCTCGCCGAAGAGGCGGCTGCTACGACTGGCGTCAAGCACCGCAAGCCTCGGGCCACAGATGGCGGGCCGGAGATCCTGCCGGATATGGGGCACTACGTGACCCTGGTGCGCAAGATCCGGCACCGGCCGCTGGTGGCGCAGTGGTTGCAGCACCTGCACCCTGAGGAGCAACCCGGCATCGAGTGGGAGCACAAGATCTGCACCAGCTACAAGCAGAGCCTGTTCACCGTGGTCGCGGGCCTGTCCGGTGCCATTCGTCAGCGGCTGGAGGAAGCCGCAGAGCGCCTGCTGCTGCTGTCGGATGACTTCGGGTGTGAGGCCGTCAAATCGCTGCTGAGTGAAGACGACGAGACCGAGCAACAGGCGGTGGCGGCTGCCGGCGACAAGTACGGCCGGGCGCTCTACCTGTACCTGTGTCGCCTGGCGGATGACAAGGACCGCCGGTTCGAACAGGCCGAGACTGCCCGCCAGCAGAACAAACAGTGGAAGTCCGAAGCCTATGCCAGTCACTTCCGGGGGCCAAAGGCGGTGGACATCGCCCTGAACGACACGCTGAAGGACAAACTCAAGACGGCGATTGCCGCCATCTACCCGCAGGCACCGCTGCAGGATGTGGTCATCGAGCACTTCCAGCGCCGCGACCTGACCCAGGCCGAGGATCGTGGCGGTGAGGACGAGTCGGCACCGGTCTGGCTGCACACCATCGTGGTCGGCTTCAACGGCAAGGAAACCCACTGGGACAAGATCGTCGACGGTGAGGTGACCACGCGGCACGATCAGGCACTGCAGCGCATCACCTTCACCTACGAGCCGAGCACTGGGGCGTTGTCGGTATTCACCGAGGACAAGAGCCATCGCCAGGAACTGGCCAAGGCGCTGCGTGACGTGGTGCTGGCCAGCGACACCGAGATTGCCAAGATGCCGCTTCGGATGTTCGACCTGTCCGCCTTCGGCTCCGCCCAGGTGTTCGATCTCCTCAAAACCGAGCCGGGCGATGGCATCGAGCGCATCAGCATCAGCCTCATCAAGGTGGCCAGGCCGTTTGAGCAGGAAGACGAGAACGGCACCCATCACTTGAGCAGCGACCTGACCGTGCGCCGGGACCGGCGTGACCGGCGCAATGTCTACACCGTGGCCTACGAGGACTATGGCCTGGAGGATCTCACTCAGTGGGCGCTGTGCCAAGTGAAACTCGTGCTGCGCATGGCCAAAAGCAAAGATCGCCGTGCCCACAACATCGACGTGCAGATCACTGCCCCCAACGGCCTGAATGACAACGCCAAGACCGAGGACGAGCGCCAGCTCGTGATGCGTCTCCTCAAGCGCTGGAACATCGTCACCGAGTTTTAAGGGGGCGGTCGATGCTCGTCAAGACGCTGCAACGCCTTGAGCAACTGCCCGGCGTGGACCGCACCCTGATCGGTAGCACCTTGGCGGAGCTGCGGCAGACGCTGTTCGACCAGGGATGGATCGTCCCCATCGGCTACCTCAGCCATGTCGATGTCGAGGTGTGGGACGAGGTCCGGGAGGAGGTCGAAGTCGAGATCGATGAGGCCGCCAGCCTCTATCGCTATCCCCACCCGCACCAGCGGCGTGTCATCTTCAGTCGTCCGCTCACCGACATCACCCGCTACCGTTTTCAGTTGGACGCGTTTTTCGACCGCGTAGCGCAAATGCTGGGTATCGAACCTCGGTTTGCCGGGCGCCGCCGTTGCCTGATCGGCCATCACCTCTGGTATCTGGGCGACCTCCGGATCGGCAGCAGTCACGCGTTTGCACCGGTGTTCTTCGGGCGACGGCTCAAGGCGCTGCCGGCCGAGCAAATCACGACAGCCCTGTCCGACTTGGCCTTCGGCACGGGTGGGGTGGTGCTGGCGCTGACCGATCCGAAGCTGGCTTTGCCCAACGGTCACCAGGTGCGCGCCGTCAAGGATCTGCTGGTCGTGGAGGACGGCGTGGAGCAGTTTGATCTGCCGGTACTGGAGCGGATTCTGGTCGGGCTGCCCGCAGATCCGGCCGACGAGCCGGAGGAGTGGTTCGATGCCAAGACGGGTCGACTGCAGCTCAAGCATCTGGAGGCGCCGGTGATGTTCGAGGGCATCCAGGCCAAGATCATCGAGCTCTTCTGGAAGGCGCAGGATGGCGCTCCGCTGTCGTGGACTGCCGAGGTCAAAGGTCGGTCCGGTTCCGTGGCCCCGACGCTCGACAAGGCGATGGGTGGCAAGGAGCGGCGCGAGCTGTTCATCGAGATCGTCACGCGAGGGAAATATCGGCTGCGGCGGTCATAGGCCAATCGGCATCTTTGCCAAATCATCTGCCAAACCATGGGCTAAACGTCTGCCAAGCCGTGCGAAGAATAGGTGACTCCTTAACCACCAAGGAGTTGCGAAATGCAAACCCATTCTTCGGCCCTCGCAGCCACCCAGCAACCAACTGCCCCCGTCCTCGACATCGGCAGTCTTCCCCTCCAACTCGAAGACCTCACCCGCGAGCGCATCAAGGCGCTGCCCAAGCCGGCACTGCAGGAGCTCTCCGTCCTGCTCGCCGAAATGGACCGTGGCATTGGCCACGCCCGTGAGCTGCTGACTGCTGCGCTCGATGACCTCTACGGCGACGCCGCCCGTGAGCAACTTTACGAGGCTGGCCGCGACACCGGCACCACGCACCTGACCGACGGCGATCTCGCCATCACGGTAGAGATCAAGAAATCGGTGTCCTGGGATCAGGACGAACTGGCCGCCATCGCGCAGCGCATTGCCAGCAATGGCGACGACCCAGCGGAATACATCGACGTGAAGTATTCGGTCTCCGAGCGCAAGTTCGCCGCCTGGCCCGAAACTCTGCGCCGCCCCTTCGAGGCCGCCCGCACCCTCAAACCCGCCAAGCCGGCCTTCCGCCTGGCAATCGTTGGGGAGGGCAAGTGATGGCACTCCCGATCATCAGCGCTGACCAGCGCTTGTCAGAAAAACGCTGCGCCAAGGTCGCCCTCGTCGGAATTCCTGGGGCTGGGAAAACCTCACAGATCCGCACCCTCGATGCCGAGCGCACCTTGCTGGTGGACACCGAGGCCGGCGATCTCTCGATCCTCGACTGGGCTGGCGACACCCTGCGCCCGCGCACCTGGCCGGAGTTCAAGGACCTGGTGGTGTTCCTTGCCGGGCCAAGCCCGAGCGCCTCGCCCGAGCAGGCCTTCTCGCAAGCCCACTTCGACCACGTTTGCCAGAAGTACGGCGATCCGGTGCAGCTGGCCAAGTACGACACCTACTTCGTCGATTCCTTGACCGTGCTCTCGCGGATGTGTCTGGCTTGGTGCAAGACCCAGCCGGCGGCCTTCTCCGAGAAGACCGGCAAGCCTGACACCCGGGGCGCTTACGGCTTGCTCGGCACCGAAATGATCGGTGCGCTCACCCACCTGCAGCACGTGCGTGACAAGCATGTCATCTACGTCTGCATCCTCGAAGAGAAGCTGGACGACTTCAACCGGCGCATCTACCAGCTGCAACTTGAAGGCGCCAAGACCTCTGCCGAGTTGCCGGGCGTGCTCGATGAAGTCATCACGCTGGCCATCCTCAAGGCCGACGACGGCACGCCGTACCGCGCTTTTGTGACCGGCGCAGACAACGCCTGGGGCTTCCCGAGCAAGGACCGCAGCGGCCGGCTCGACCCCATCGAAGAACCCCACCTCGGAAAGCTCATCGCCAAGTGCCTCGGCCGCACTGCCGCAGCTGCGCACGCCACTGCTTTCCCGAACGCCACCCCCGAATCCAACGCATCCCAGGAGTAAGCCGCCATGTCCAACTGGAACGATTTCAACGACGCTGAACAGCAGCAGTCCTTCGACCTCATCCCGCGCAACACGGCAGCCAAGCTGCGCCTAACCATCAAGCCCGGTGGCTTCGATGATCCGGCACTGGGCTGGACCGGCGGCTGGGCCACCCAGAGTTTCGAGACCGGCGCGGTCTACCTCGCCTGCGAGGGCGTGGTGATGGAAGGTCCGTTTGCCAAACGCAAGATCTGGTGGAACGTCGGCCTGCATTCGCCCAAGGGACCCAACTGGGGGAACATGGGCCGGACCTTCGTCCGTGCCGCGCTCAACTCCGCGCGCAACGTGCATCCGGCCGACAACAGCCCCCAGGCCCAGGCGGCTCGTCGCATCAGCGGCTTTGCCGACCTCGATGGCCTCGAGTTCGCCGCGCGCATCGACATCGAGAAGGATGGCCGGGGCGAGGACCGCAACACCATCAAGGCCGCCATCGAGCCAGACCACAAGGACTACGCCCTGGTCATGGGCGTGATGCCCAAGGGGGGTACTGGCAATCCCGGTGGCAACTCCGGTGCGCCGGCTGCGGTCGCGGCACCCAGTTACACACCTCCGGCTGCACACACGGCCACCTCGCGTCCTGCGTCTTCCACCGTCCCCAGCGGCAAACCCGCCTGGGCGCAGTAAGGGAGGGCGTGACGATGATGAGCACACTTATTCTCACGACCAGCCACTACGGCGTGGTGCGCTTCGGTGACCTGGCGGTGGAAGCCGTGGTGCTGGAAGACGGCACGCGTGGCTATGTGCAGCGGCAACTGGCCACCGCCATCGGCCTGCACGAATCGCGCCGGGGCAGCCAACTCAAAACCTTGCTGTCCGATGTCGCCCCGGGCGCGGTTGAGGTCTTGCAGGAGAACGCCTGCAGCATCCGTCTGCCCTCGGGCCAGACCACGGCCTTCTTTCCGGCCGGGGTGATCAGCGAGGTCGCCTCGGGCGTGATCGACGCGGCCCTCGAAGGTCGTCTGCACCGCAAGCGCCAGCACCTGGTGCCCAACTGCCAGCGCATCTTGAAGGCCTTGGCCAAGACCGGTGAGGTCGCGCTGATCGATGAGGCCACCGGCTACCAGTACCACCGCGCCCCCGATGCGCTGCAGGCCTTGATCTCCCGTCTGCTGCGAGAACGTGTGGCGAGCTGGGAGCGGCGCTTCAGCCCCGACTACTACCGGGCGCTGTTTCGCCTGTTCGGCTGGCAGTACCAGGGCCATCAGCAAAACCCGCCGGCGGTGATCGGCCAGATCACCCTGCGCTGGGTGTACGACGTGATCATGCCCCGCGAAATCATCGAGGAGATCCGCAACCGCAAGCGCCTCTCCGACAAGGCGCATCAGTGGCTCTCCGAGGGCGGGCTCGCCCTCCTGGAAAAGCAGATCCACGCGGTGACCATGATCGCGCGCTCGTCGATGACCTACCGGGACTTCGACACGCGCTGCGCCACGGCGTTTGGCAGCCAGCCGCTGCAGATGACCCTCTTCATCGGTGCGCTGGAGGGAGGGCAATGAATGGCCGGCCAATGTTGGGCTTGCCGCCGGCAGGCCCGTGGCCTCGGCCACAGCGACAACCGCTTCCGGGTGGGCGAAGCCCGTCGGTACCCGATGGATTGGGTCTTTTGCAGCCGCAAATGCCAGGACGCGTTTCACGCGCTCTATGGCCAGTGGCTGCGAACCGACCCCAGGCAGGAGGACGTGCTCATGGTTGATCCGACCGAATTCGAGCGCGCGGCGATGCGCGCCTGCCTGAAGTTCTTCGGCGAGGCCGCCGGTGAGATCGGTTTCGACAAACCGCTGGGTCACTACAGCGAGGCCGAGGCCTTGCAGGTGATCGAGGCGATTGTGACCGGCTGGACGGAAGCCATGGCGGCGCACCACCAACAGGCGAAATACCCACCCGTGCGTGGAATTGAGCCCTATGAGACGCAGGTACCGCAGCCGGTGGCCAAGCTGGAGCCGACATCGGCAACGACCACCTTCGATCCGGCGAATCCCTTCGCGGATCTGGAGGACGACCTGCCGTGGGAAACCGAGACGCCAGTGTCAGCCAAGTCGGACAAGCGTGGGAGGGCGAAGTGATGCAGAAAGACGCCACTCATCAGCCGAACACAGGGCGGTGCGTCGTTCGTCGCAAGCCTCTCCCCTTATCGGTACGGCTTTGGAGCCGCGTTGATCTGGGTGCAGGTCCCGATGGTTGTTGGCTCTGGCTGGGTAGCACCAACGTCAGGGGCTATGGACAGATCCGTCGCGAGCCAGAGGGTAATGCGCTTCGAGGCGCAAAGACCACCACTCACCGCGCAGCGTGGGAGCTTACCTACGGCCCTATCCCTGATGGGCTGCATGTCTGCCATCGCTGCGATACGCCACGTTGTGTGAATCCGGCGCACCTCTGGCTTGGGACACACGCCGAGAACCTGGCTGACATGAAGGCCAAGGGGAGAGCAGCTCGTGGCGAGCGTAGTAGTTCAGCACGTCTGAACAGCAAACAGGTACAGGTCATCAAGCGCCTGCTTGCAGTTGGTGCGTGCTCACCCAAGGAGCTATCGGTGCTGGCCGGGGTGACGCCCAGTGCCATCGACGCGATCAAGCACGAAAAAACATGGAGGCATATCGATGCTGGACTTTAATCACAGACCGGCCTTCCACGAGCGGGTGACGGGCTTCATCGATGCGGCGCTGGATGTTGAACGTGCCGGGCAGACCCCGCGTGACTACCTTGGTGCTTCCCGTCTGGGTGTGGCTTGCGAACGGGCGCTGCAGTACGAGTACGCCGGTGCGCCAGTTGATCCCGGGCGGGGTTTCTCGGGGCGCATCCTGCGGGTGTTCGAGGTCGGCCATGTGCTGGAGGATCTGGCCGTGCGCTGGCTGCGCATGGCGGGGTTTGAGCTGCACAACCAGAAGGTCAACGGCGGCCAGTTCGGCTTCTCGGTGGCGGGTGGCCGGATCAAGGGGCACGTTGACGGAATCATCACGGCGGCACCGCCAGAGCTGGGGCTTTCTTTTCCGATGCTCTTCGAGTGCAAGACCATGGCCGACAAGCACTGGAAGGCCTGCGCCAAGTCTGGCGTGGCGGTCACCAAGCCAGTCTATGCAGCACAGATGGCGACCTACCAGGCCTACATGGAAGGCACGGTCGAAGGCATCAGCCGCAACCCGGCGCTCTTCACCGCCATCAACAAGGACACGCAGGAGCTGTGGTTCGAGCTGGTGCCCTTCGATGCGGCGCTGGCGCAAAAGATGTCCGACCGGGCGGTGCGAGTGATCCAGGCGACGGAAGCCGGTGAGCTACTGCCGCGTGCCTTCGCCGAGGCCAGTCACTTCGAGTGCAAGTTCTGCAGCTATGCGCAGCGTTGCTGGGGAGGTGTGTGATGAGCACAGCTTCCAAGCGCGCCAGCGCACGAAAGACCTACCGCACCGAGTGGGTGGATCGCTGGTCGCCACCCAAACCCCTGGTCGGGCTGCAGGCCATCGAGAAGGTGTTGAACCGTCACACCTTCCTCGTGTGCCCGGAGTCTCGTCTGGTGGTGGCGGTGCTCGCCCGCGCCATCCACGACAGCCTGAGTTTGACCAACCGCCGGATGCGGCGCGAGGCCCGGCGCTTTCTGCTCGGGGATGACCTCACGCTCTGGTGTGACCTGGTCGGCTTGCATCCGGACTTCGTGCGTTTCGTCGCCCGCAAGGCGGGCTACCTCGCGGACGAGAAGGCGCATTGGCAGAAGGTGCCGATCAAGGTGCCGGCCCTGCCGGTACCGACTGAGCCGGTCGTCAACGCCAGCAGCGCGCCCGTGCATTCCATCACCTGCCACGCCCACAACCATCCGCCACAGGGAGGACTGATCCATGCTTGACTTCAATTCGGTGCCGCCGGTGGCTATCCCCACTGGTGGTGATCTCAACCAACAACGCGATGCCATCCGTGCCGATCTGCTGGCGCGGCTGGAGTCGGTGCTGATGACGCTGCTGCCTGCCGGTAAGAAGCGTGGCCAGAAGTACCTGGTCGGCGACATGCTCGGCAGTCCTGGCGACAGCCTGGAGGTGTCGCTCAAGGGGGAAACCGCTGGCCTGTGGCACGACCATGCCACGGGTGAAGGCGGTGACATCTTCGATCTGATCGCTGCCCACCATGGGCTCGATACCCAGGCGGACTTTGCCCGGGTGCTGGAAATCGCCGGGCAACTGGTCGGGCGTGCCGCCAGCCATCCCCCGAAGCGCAAGAAGGCCGAAGCCCCTGTCGACGAGCTGGGTCCGGCCACCGCCAAGTGGGACTACCTGGATGCAGCCGGCAACCTGATCGCCTGCGTGTATCGCTATGACCCGGCACCGGGCAGGAAGGAGTTCCGCCCCTGGGATGCCAAGCGCCGCAAGATGGCGCCGCCCGAGCCGCGCCCGCTCTACAACCAGCCAGGGGTCGTTGCTGCGGAGCAGGTGATCCTGGTTGAGGGCGAGAAGTGTGCGCAGGCCTTGATCGAGGCAGGCATCATCGCAACCACGGCCATGCACGGGGCCAACGCGCCGGTCGACAAGACCGACTGGTCACCGCTGGCGGGCAAAGCCGTGCTCATCTGGCCGGATCGGGACAAACCGGGATTCGGCTATGCAGAGACCGCCTCACAAGCTGTGCTCATGGCTGGGGCCACTTCTTGCGCCATCCTGCTGCCACCCGATGACAAGCCCGAGGGATGGGATGCAGCGGATGCCTTGGTCGAGGGCTTCGATGTCACGGGTTTCATTGCCACCGGTCCTCGCATCACGGTGCAGCCTTTGGGCGATGAGCCCGATCTGCCGGAGTACGACGGGCAAGCCGACCACGACAGCGATGCCACGGTCTGGGGCACCGAGGATGCGCTCGCGGTGAGTTTCACCCGGCGCTACCAACGCGATTGGCGCTACATCGCGGCCTGGGGCAAATGGCTGATGTGGGATGGCCAGCGCTGGCGGGCCGAAGAAACCTTGGCGGCCACCGATCTGATCCGTCACGTCTGTCGCCACGCGGCAGTCCGCGCAGACAGCAGCAAGGTCGCAGCCAAGCTCGCCGCCAGCAGCACGGTGGGTGGTGTCGAACGTCTGGCCCGTACCGACCGCCGGCACGCGGCGACCACAGACGAGTGGGATGCGGACATCTGGCTCATCAACACGCCAGGGGGTGTCGTCGATCTGCGCACCGGCCGGATGCGCCCGCACGACCGTGCCGACCGGATGACGAAGATTGCTTCGGCCACTTTGGTGTCGGGCAGCACCTGCCCGACCTGGATGCGGTTTCTGGAGCAGGTCACCGGTGGCGATACCGAGCTGCAGTCCTACCTGCAGCGGATGTTCGGCTACTGCCTGACCGGGGCGACCAGTGAGCACGCCTTGTTCTTCCTCTACGGCACCGGCGCCAACGGCAAGTCGGTGTTTGTAAACACGCTCTTCACCCTGCTCGGGGACTACGCCGCCAACGCCCCCATGGACACCTTCATGGAAACACGTGGGGATCGGCATCCCACCGATCTGGCGGGGCTGCGCGGCTCGCGCTTTGTCGGCGCAACCGAAACCGAACAGGGGCGGCGCTGGAACGAGTCGAAGATCAAGGAGATCACCGGTGGCGACCGGGTGTCCGCCCGCTTCATGCGCCAGGATTTCTTCACCTACGTGCCGCAGTTCAAGTTGGTGATCGCGGGCAACCACAAGCCGGCCATCCGCAACATCGACGAGGCCATGCGCCGGCGCCTGCACCTGATCCCCTTCACGATCACCGTGCCCCCGGAAAAGCGCGACAAGCAGCTGCAGACCAAGTTGCTGGCCGAGGCCAACGGCATCTTCAGCTGGGGCGTCGAGGGGTGTCTGGCCTGGCAGCGCGAGGGGCTGCGCCAGCCTCAATCGGTGCTGGATGCGACGGACGAGTACTTCGAGGACGAGGACGCCATCGGCCAGTGGATGGGTGAGCGTTGCTATGTCGGACCTGCTGCGCGCGCCCCCACAGCGGACCTGTTTGCCGACTGGCGTGAGTGGGCAGAAAAGCACGGTGAATTCGTCGGATCGATCAAGCGTTTCTCCGAAACCTTGGTCTCACGACGCTTTGCCCGGTGGCGAAACCCGAAGGGAGCGATGGGCTTTGAAGGCATTGGCCTGCAGCCTAAGGAATACCCCGGATACCCCCACTACACCGACTGAAAAAGCCGAGCTGGCCGGGGCGGCCTGAAGGATTTGAAGGGTTTACGGATTTACGCCTACACGCGTGCGCGTACACACGTATGAGAGGTTAACCCTCAGACCCTTCAAATCCTTCAGCCCCGGTGTCGGCTCCTAAACGAATGAGGAACTGAACACTATGACGACAACGATTTTGGCCCTGGATCTGGGCACGACCACCGGCTGGGCACTGACCGGCCGCGACGGATTCATCAGCGGCGGCAGCGAATCTTTCAAACCACAGCGGTTTGAGGGCGGCGGGATGAGATACCTGCGCTTCAAGCGCTGGCTGACTGACATCAAGCAGTGCACTGATGGGCTCGACTGGGTGGTGTTCGAAGAAGTAAGGAAACACGCCGGGGTCGATGCGGCCCATGCCTACGGCGGCTTCATGGCGCACCTGACGGCCTGGTGCGAGCACCACCAGATCCCGTACCAGGGTGTGCCTGTGGGCACGATCAAGAAGCACGCCACCGGCAAGGGCAACGCCGGCAAGGCCGAGATGATCGCGGCTGCCAAGGCGCGCGGCCATGAACCGGTCGATGACAACCACGCCGACGCGCTGGCGCTGCTGGACTGGGCGATGGCCCAAGGGGGTGTGGCATGCGCATGAGCACCCCTTCGATTCCCTGCTCCTTGGGCAAGATGGCACCGCAGTCTCCAGCCAATGCCGAAGAGCTGCGCGCCATGCGCGCCGCTGCCTGGCACAAGCAAGGCATTGTGGTCGTGCCACTCGACGAGATCTACGACGACTGGGACCGGGCGTTTCTGACCGGCATCGCCATCAAGCTCTACGGTGCGCGCACCGTCGCTTCCCGCAAGAGCACACCTTGGGCCGAGGGCGAGGTGATCGACCGGGGTGATGGCGAGACCTGGACGGTGGTGGCGACCACAGGGAAGTCGGTGACGCTTCAGCGCAGCCGCGATGGTGCGCTGGCGACTCTCGGGCAACTTGGGGAGGCACGGCCATGACCAAAAAGACGCAACGCGCCCGAGCCAGGGCCGATAAGAAACCCCGCATCGGCGAGGAGCACATCCGCCCGGATGGCAGCGTGATCCGCTACGTGCGGGAAGAGGACGATGACCAGAAGCCGGTCGACCACTACCGCACCGTGGACACGCTGGCGCTGATGTTCCGTAACGGCAGCATCACCGGTGCCATGCACGATGCCGGCCAGCAGTTCTCGCAGGACTTTGCTCGGGCGTTCGGCAGCGGTGTCGCCAGTCCCAAGCTCGATGGTCTGCCAGGTGGCACCGCACCCGGGCAGATGATGGTCGAGAAGAACGCCGGTGCTGCCCGTGCGGTTCGGGATGCACTAGAGGCTGTGGGCGGCAGTGGCAGTCCTGCTGGATCGGCGCTGTGGTACGTGGCCGGATTGGGGCAATCGGTCCGAGAGTGGGCGCTTCGCCAAGGCTGGGCTGGCAAGGCAATCTCCCTGCACGAGGCCAAGGGCATCCTGGTCGCGGGACTAGGGGTGTTGGCGCGGTACTACGGCTATGACCGCAGCAGCAGTGCGCGTAGCAGACGCCCTCCACAGACCGAGGCCGTTCCTTGACAAGAGACGTGGGGCTGGGTTTAATAACTGTTATTAACCAGCAGAAGGAGCAGCGATGCCAACCAGTGTTGCTCTCAGCCCCCATTTTGAGACCTTCATCCGCCAGCAGGTCGACTCGGGTCGCTTCAACAACGTCAGCGAGGTCGTCCGCGCCGGACTGCGTCTGCTTGAAGAGCGCGAAGCCGAACAGGCCACCAAGCTGCAGGCCTTGCGTGAGGCGATTGCGGTGGGCCTGGCCAGCGGTCCTGGGATTCCGGAAGAGGAAGTCTTTGATCGCCTGGAGGCGAAATATCGCGCTATGGCTGAGAAAGCGGTCTGATGCGGTTGGAGTTCCAGCCGCAGGCCGAACGCGATCTCGAAGGCATCGGTGACTATATCGCTCAGGATAATCCGCGACGGGCCATCTCTTTCCTGCATGAACTGCGCGCGCAGTGCCGCAAGATCCTGGTGGCGCCCCAAGCTTACCGGCCAAGGCCAGAACTTGGCGAAGGCATCCGCTCCTGCGCTTACGGCAACTACGAGATCTTTTTCACGGAAGATGGTCGGTTGCTGCGGATCATCCGTGTGTTGCACGGTGCCATGGACATCGAAGCGCAGTTCGCCGAAAAAAATTCTGCTCCCGATGACAAAACCTAGTTGAATGTTTGATCACACAAGGTAGAGTATTCACGTACTGCTGATAACTGCGCCCACCGGGGAGACCTTGGTGGGCGTTGTCGTTTCTGGGCCTGGCGTTCGCCTCTCTGCCCAGCACTGGAGACGCCTCCATGAAACTTCTCATCACCCGTCCGGTGGTTCTCACTGGCGACGGCGGCACGCGCGCGTTCGTTCCGGGCCTGAGGGTCGAAGTCGATGCCGTCACTGCCGAACAGATCCTGGCGCAGCAGGCGGGAATTTCTGCCGAGCCTGCCGCCGAAACCCCTTCTACACCACGCCGCCGGAAGTCCGCCGATGATCAAACTTGACGTCACCGCCGACGTGGCCAAGGCGACCGAGCACCTCTCGGATCTGGCCCAGCAGCATGTACCCAATGCCGCCGCCAAGGCCCTGACCCGGACCGCCTTCGACGCCCGCGATGCGGTGCGTGACGGTCTGCCCGAGCGCTTCAACCTGCGTCGGCCGTGGATCAGTCGGGGCATTGGCGTGACGCCGGCCAAGCCTCGCACCTTGATGGCCGAGGTCTGGTCGCGGGATCGATTCATGGCGGCACAGGAGTCCGGCGGCAGCCATCCCGATGCGCGACCCATCCCGGCCGGGCGGTTGCGTGAGATGGCACAGGCCCGGGTGATCCCCAAGAGCCAGTGGCTCGACCAGGTCAAGAACAAGCCCACCGTCTTTTACCGGGCGGGGATGCTGTTCGAGCGCCGGGACGAGCGACGCATCCTGGCGCTGTACCTGCTGCGGCCCAAGGCCCAGATCAAGGTGCAACCGCGCTTCGGCATGGCCGAGACGGTCAGGAGCGTGACACTGAAGGAGTACTACCGGCAGATGGAACGGGCGCTGCGAGAAGAACTGGCGAAGGCCCAGTGATCGCGGCTGACGTATCTGACACATCTGACGGGTCCTCCCGGGCCATCTAAAAAGCGGGGGACGCGCCAACCACCCGGCTTGCCTAGCGCCAGCGACAAAAAGAGGTTGCCAGTTGCCACCCAGGTTTCCACCCGTTTCCACGCCGAGGTGATCCACCCCTGACGATTGATTGACCCGCCCGGCCCGGAGGAATGCGATGGGACTGTCCATCCGGGCCTATGCCCAACACCGTGGCGTCAGCCACACCGCTGTGGCCAAGGCCATCAAGGCCGGGCGCATCAGCGTCGAGCCCGACGGCAAGATCGACTCGGCCAAAGCCGATGCCCAGTGGGCGCGCAACACGCTGCCGTCACAGAACCTGAACACCGGCGCTTTGAAACCTGTGCCCAAGGTGGCAACCCCACCTGTTTCCACCCCGGTTTCCACTGCACCGGTTGCCAACCGCGAGTTGCAGCCGCCTCTGGAAACCGGCCGCATTGCCGCGCCTGACTACCAGACCAGCCGCGCCATCCGCGAGGCCTATGCCGCGCGCCTGGCCAAACTCGAATTCGAAGAACGCACGGGCAAGCTGCTCAACGCCGACGAGGTGAAGGTCAAGCACTTCAACCTCGCGCGGTTGCTGCGTGACCGCATCCAGCAAATCCCTCGCAAGGTCGCCCCGCAGATCGTGGCGGCCGTGGTCGCACAGCCCGACCAGCGCGTGGTGGAAGACCTGCTGATGGAGGCGATCCGCGAAGCTCTGGAGGAACTCTCCCGATGACCGTCACTCCCGCCATGGCCAGCCGCATCGAGATGTGGCCACTGGATCGGCTCAAGCCCTACCAGAGAAATGCCCGTACCCACTCCGACGCCCAGGTGGCGCAGATCGCCGCCAGCATCGTCGAGTTTGGGTTTACCGCGCCGCTCTTGGTGTCGGAAGACGGCGGCATTCTCGCTGGTCACGGTCGCTTGGCCGCCGCCAGAAAACTCGATCTGGACGCCGTGCCCGTGGTGGTGCTCGACCACCTGACGCCCACCCAGCGCCGCGCCTACATCCTGGCCGACAACCAACTGGCGTTGCAGGCCGGCTGGGATCAGGAACTGCTTGCTATCGAGTTGGCCGACCTGTCGGCGGCGGGCTTCGATCTGGCATTGACCGGATTCAGCGATGAGGAACTGGCCGACCTGCTTGGCGATATCGAAGAGGCCGTGCGTGCCGATGAGGATTTGCCCATTGGCGAACCCGTCGACGAGGACATTCCAGAGGCACCCGTCACCCCGGTCAGCCAACCGGGCGACATCTGGCAACTGGGTGCGCATCGCCTGATCTGCGGCGACTCCACCGATCCGGCTGTGGTCGCCGCGCTGATGGCGGGCGATCGGGCGAGCCTGTGCTTCACCAGCCCACCCTACGGTCAGCAGCGCAACTACACCCAGGGCATCGCCGACTGGGATGCGCTGATGCGCGGTGTCTTTGCCAACCTACCGATGGCCGGCGACGGTCAGGTGTTGGTGAATCTGGGACTGATCCACCGCGACAACGAGTTCATCCCGTATTGGGATGGCTGGATCAGTTGGATGCGAACGCAAGGCTGGCGACGCTTTGGCTGGTACGTCTGGGACCAGGGGCCGGGGATGCCTGGCGACTGGGCAGGCCGTTTTGCACCCAGCTTCGAGTTCGTCTTCCACTTCAACCGCGAAAGCCGCAAACCCAACAAGATCGTGCCGTGTAAGCATGCAGGTCAGGACTCGCACCTGCGCGCCGACGGATCATCGACCGCGATGCGCGGCAAGGATGGTGAAGTCGGTGGCTGGACCCATGCCGGGCAGCCCACCCAGGAGTACCGCATCCCGGACAGCGTAATTCGCGTGATGCGCCACAAGGGCAAGATCGGTCGGGACATTGATCATCCGGCGGTGTTTCCGGTGGCGCTGCCAGAGCACATCTTGCTCGCGTACTCGGACCCGGGTGACGTCGTCTTCGAGCCCTTCGGTGGCTCCGGCACCACCATCCTGGCCGCGCAGAAGACGAATCGCGTGGCCCGCGCCATCGAACTGGCCCCGTCCTACACCGACGTGGCGGTCAAGCGCTTCCAACAAAACCACCCCGGCATCCCGGTGACCTTGCTGGCCACCGGACAGACCTTTGCCGAGGTCGAATCAGAACGACTGGAGAACACCGATGCAAGCCTGGCTCGCTGACAAACTGGAGCACTGGCCCATCGAGCGCCTGTTGCCTTACATCCGAAATGCCCGCACCCACTCCGAGGCCCAAATCGCCCAGATCGCGGCGAGCATCGCCGAATTCGGCTTTACCGCGCCAATCCTGGCCGGGTCGGACGGCGTGATTGTGGCCGGTCACGGGCGTTTGGCGGCGGCGCGCAAGCTGGGGCTGGCTACCGTGCCGGTGGTGGTGCTGGAGCACCTGACCCCGACCCAGCGTCGGGCCCTGGTGATTGCCGACAACAAGATCGCGGAGAACGCCGGGTGGGACGAGGAACTGTTGCGCCTGGAGCTGGCTGAGCTGCAGGAGGCCGACTTCGATCTCGCGCTCACTGGCTTCGATGCCGATGAGTTGCTGGAGATCATGGCCGGCGAGGAAACCACAACCGAGGGCAATACCGACGAGGACGCCGCGCCCGAGGTGCCGGTCACCCCAGTGTCCAAGCCTGGTGATGTCTGGATCATGGGCCAGCACCGGCTGCTGTGCGGGGACAGCACCAATGCTGCGAGCTACACCCTGCTGATGGCTGGCGAGAAAGCCCACATGGTCGTGACCGATCCACCCTATGGCGTGAATTACGCCAACAGCGCCAAGGATAAGCTGCGCGGCACGAACCGCCCGATCTTGAACGACAACCTGGGCGAGGACTTCGAACCCTTCCTCAAGGCGGCGCTGACACCGATGATCGCGCACTGTCAGGGGGCGATCTACATCGCCATGTCCTCCAGCGAACTGGACACGCTGCAGTCCGCCTTCCGGGCGGCCGGCGGCAAGTGGTCGACCTTCATCATCTGGGCCAAGAACACCTTCACGCTGGGGCGCTCGGACTACCAGCGCCAATACGAGCCCATCCTGTACGGCTGGCCCGAGGGCGCCAATCGCCACTGGTGCGGCGACCGCGACCAGGGGGACGTGTGGCACTTCAACAAGCCGCGTGTGAACGATCTGCACCCGACGATGAAGCCGGTGGAACTGGTCGAGCGCGCCATCCGCAATTCCAGCCGCCCGGGCGATTTGGTGCTCGACCCCTTCGGTGGCTCCGGTACGACGCTGATTGCCGCCGAGAAGTCCGGTCGCCAGGCAAGGCTGATTGAGCTCGATCCGAAGTACGTGGACACTATCGTTCGCAGGTGGCAGGACTACGCCGGCGCGCAGGCGATACGGGAATCGGATGGAATCCGGTTTGATGATGTGGTCGGCACTGTGGATGCCGCCGACGAAGTCGAGGAGGCGCCGTGAAGCAGTCGCGCTGGATGTCGCTGGTGGAAGCCGTGACCAATGTGCTGGTCGGCTATGGGGTGGCGGTGGCCACCCAATGGGTGGTGTTTCCACTCTTCGGTCTGCACGCCACGCTGCAGGAGAACTTGGTGATCGGACTCGTTTTCACGGCCGTTTCGCTGGTCCGCAGCTACGTGCTGCGCCGGGCCTTCGAGGCGCAGCGCATGCGTCAGTTTTCCGCAAACTCGGGATAAAGGTCGCCGCTGCTGATGTCGGCGCGGTACGTGACGTTGCGAAACTCGCCCGGGGCGTCGGCCAGGATCACGCCACCGACCGACTGGATGGCGACGCCGTGCTTGCGGGTGAGTGCCGTCAGTTCGGCGATGAACTGGTCGTAGTTGGCTTCGAGTTTTGGGGTGGTGGAGATGGCGGCCACGTTGCGCTCCTCACGCCGCCAGGGACTCTTCGATGATCTCGCAGTGGATCACGAAGCCCGTCAGGTAAGGCAGGCCCTTGGGGATGCCGTACTGCTTGCTGGTGCTGCGGCCAATCGTCCACCCCATCCAACGCTGGGTGGCGGCGTTGATCGCTTCCTGCAGGGCTTGTCCCTGGTACAGCCCGTTTTGCACATCGTCGGCAAAGTGGCGACCGTGGCGGCTGTCGAGGAAGGTGCGGACCGACTCCAGCGGCTGGCAGGTGGCGTCCGAGATGGCGGTCATGGCCAGCTGCCAGGCAACTTCGGCGTGCTCGTTCATCGTGCCGTAAAAGCCCCAATCGGTGATGATCGGGGCGGGGATCTGGGTGGTGGTGTTCATCTCTGGCTCCTGGTGGTTGATCGTTGCGACACCCGTAGTAACGCGCTTCGGGCGATCAAAGCCAAGTGGTTAATCGATCATTTTTTTAATCAATTTCCAGCCAGTTCGTCGAGGATGTCCTGGGCCTTCGCATCACCTGCCAGCGCCCGGCGCAGGGTGTGGATGGCCTGCTCGCGCGACACCTCTGGGCGACGGTTGTCGATCAGCCAGCCGATTGCCTCGGCCTGGTTGCTGGCCAGTGCTGGCGTTTCCTCGCCGATGCCCACATACCGTCCGTAGGCGCTGCCCGAGGGATCGACAAACACGGTTGTGCGTCCAGGCGCGCTGACGGCCACCACGCGCCGGCGCCCATCCGCGTGACCGCCGAGTCCAGCCAGCCAGTCCCGATCCTCCAGCAGTGTGCTGGCGAAGGCGTCGTACTCCGCCTCGGTCAGTTCTTTGCGCCACGCGATCTCGATGGGCTCGAAGGGGGCGCTGGGGTCGGTGTTGTGCAGCACTTCGTCCAGGCTGTAGGGCTTGCGTGCAAAGCGGGCACGGATCGGTGTGTGGTGGGTGGTGGTCATGGTGGGGTCCTTTCGTTGGCGGTGGGTGACAGCTGCATTCACGCGCTGGTCGCCTGGAAAGCCAAGCTCAATCTGCATCGCGGTGGGCATCGAGTGCATCAAGGGCTTCAATCGCCAGCACCAGATCGGCGATGCGGTCGGCCTCGAAACCAAACCCCCGGTGGCGCAGCAGGTGTTCGATGCTCGGATGCTTCATTCGGGCGATCTCCCGACAGGCATCGAGCAAGGCCTGCAGAGGTGCTGCCGGGATCGGGGCATCGCGCTGTGCGTTCACGCGGTGGCCTCCTCGGCAATCCGGTAGAGGCGCTGTCCTGCACCTGGGGTGCCGGCAGGGCCTTCGATCTTTTCGGAGACGATGGCCAGTCCCAGTTTCTTCTTGACCGTCCCGGCAAAGAATCCGCGAGTCGTATGGGCTTGCCACGAAGTGGCCTCGCAGATCTGCGCGATGGTGGCGCCCTCGGGGCGTTTCAACATCTCGATCACCAGCGCCTGCTTGCTGTGCTCGCGACCGCGCTTGGGGGCGGCATCGGGGTGGTCCTGTTGCCAGTTGGCCTCGGCGGCGGCGACCGCTGCTTCCAGCTCCGGGTCGTCGGCCAGGGGCGGCGTGGCAACGCTGGTGGCCACCGTCGGCGGCAGCACGTCTTCGGGTTGGGCATCGCCCTTGATGATGGCGATGGCGGCGCGTGTGATGCGCCACTGGCCGTCAGCCTGCTCGATCAACCCCCGCTGCGCGAGGCTGGCGATCATTTTGAGCTTGGCGCCGCCCTTGAGGTCGAGCAGCGGCTCGATCAGACCACCGGCGTCGCAATGCGCACGGGTGATGAGGTCCAGTTGGCGTTCGGTGATCGGGGTGGTTTGTGCGGACATGGTCGTGCTCCTTGTGGGTGATGTGAGGGTCAGGCGGTTTGCTGGTTGCTCGGTTGATCAGCCGTTTTGGGGGCGGCGCTTTGTCCTGCGGCCAGGCCTGCTTGGTAGGCCGCCACCAGGGCGCTTTTGACGCCCCAGACGCTGACGTCGTGGAAATCCAGGCTGTCGCTGTTGCGGGTTTCCAGTGTCTCGATGAAGAGGTGGTCCAGGGCGATCCGGGCGAGCAGCTGTTCGAGTTGCTGGGCGGCTCGGGTGGCGGTCTTGTTGGCGGTTTTGCGCATCGTGGTTCTCCTTCTGGGGTGCGTTGCTGTGCTTGTAGTAACGCGCTGTTCAAGAGGTAAGCCAAGCGCCGGTTTGATCTTTCTGCACCTGGTTGGCCGATTTGCTCAGGCGACGATCCGGCGCTTGGCCAGATCAATCTCGGCAGGCAGCCACAGCGTGGCGATTTCTTCCTCGAGGGCTTGGCGCCGACGCTCGGCGATCTCCTGCAGGGCCTCGATCTGCGCGAGCAAGGTGAGGAGATCGTCGCGCTGACGAAGGATGGGAGTGCCCACTTCGGGCAGCTGCTCGATCCAGTTCAGGTGGGTGGTGTTGGCGGTGTTCATGGCGTGCTCCGTGGGTGTTGATGACATCCGTATGAACGCGCTGTTGCCGATTGAAGCCAAGCGTTCGGTCCATCTATTTCGCATCGGAGTGGCTTGTGTTCGACACTGCTGAATCGGCGGCGGCATTGGTCGTGCAGTCCGCCTGGAAAAGAGGGCTCGCGCCTGACCCCGTCCTCACCGTCGATGACTGGGCCAACCGCCATCGGATGCTCTCCTCGGTCGCATCCGCCGAGCCGGGACGCTGGTCGACCAGCCGCACGCCGTACCTGAAAGCCGTGATGGAAACGCTGTCGGCCACCTCGCGCGTCGAGCGTGTGGTGCTGATGGCCGGGGCGCAAATTGGCAAGACCGAAGCCGGATTGAACTGGCTGGGCTACGTCATCCACCACGCCCCCGGGCCGATGTTGCTGGTGCAGCCCACGGTGGAAGGCGCCAAGCGTGTCTCCAAGCAGCGCGTGGACGCGCTGATCGAAGCCAGCCCCGAGCTTGCCGGTCGGGTGAAGGACCCACGAAGCCGAGACTCCGGCAACACCCAGCTGATGAAGGAGTTTCCCGGTGGCGTGCTGATCATGACCGGCGCCAACTCGGCGGTCGGCCTGCGCTCGATGCCGGTGCGTTACCTGTTTCTCGATGAGGTCGACGGCTATCCAGGGGATGCCGATGGCGAAGGTGATCCAGTGGCGCTGGCTGTGCAGCGCGCCGCCACCTTCGTCAATCGCAAGGTGTATCTGTGCTCAACCCCGACCTTGAAGGGTTTCTCGCGCATCGAGGCGGCCTACCTGGAGTCGGACCAACGGGTGTTCGAAGTCCCTTGCGATCACTGTGGGGCGCACAGCCAGATCCTCTGGCGTGACATCAAATGGCCGACCGGCAAGATGGCGGAGGCTTCCTGGCACTGCCCACATTGCGACGGCATCCATCCGGAGTACCGCAAACCGGCACTGCTGGCCAATGGCCGATGGACATCACAAGCTGAGGGTGACGGCAAGACGGTGGGTTTTCATCTGTCGAGCCTGTATTCGCCGTGGCTCACCTGGGGCGAGATCGCCCAGGAGCACCACGCTGCCAAGGACGATCCCGTCAGATTGAAGGTCTGGGTGAACACCAAGCTGGCCGAGACCTGGGAAGACCGTGAGGGCGAGACCTTGGACGCTGAAGGCCTGATGGAACGTCGGGAAGCCTACGGGCCTGCGATCCCTGCCGAGGTGGCATTGCTCACCTGCGGCATCGACGTGCAGGATGACCGGCTGGAACTGGAAGTGGTCGGTTGGGGCCGGGACGAAGAGTCCTGGTCCATCGATTACAAGGTGTTGTGGGGTGATCCCTCGGCGCCGGACACCTGGGCGCAACTTGATGCCTATCTGGGCAACCGTTTCGAGCACGAGACCCTGGCCAATGGCCTGACGATTGAAGCCGCGTGTCTCGATACCGGTGGTCACCACACCCTGGCTGCCTATGCCTTCTGCAAGGGCCGGGAGCGCAAACGCATCTGGGCGATCAAGGGGAGCTCGGGCAAGCGTCCGATCTGGCCCAAGCGTCCGAGCAAGGCCAACAAGGGCAAGGTCAATCTGTTCACCGTTGGCGTGGATGCCGCCAAGGAAGCGATCTACGCCCGCCTCAAGAAGTCCGAGGTTGGGGCTGGTGCGATGCATTTCCCGCTGGACAGGGATGCGCAGTATTTCGAGCAACTCACTGCCGAGCGCATTCGCACCCGGTATGTGAAGGGCTTCCCTCTGCGCTTCTGGTGGAAGCCCGATGGCCGCAGAAACGAAGCGCTGGACTGCCGGGTGTACGCCTACGCCGCGCTGCACGGCCTGCTGTCGATGGGACTGAACCTGAACAAGCGGGTCGAGGCGTTACCGCCGATTCCAGTGAGTCGCCAGAGCAAGAGCACACCTGTCTCGGCCCCGATGACCGCCAGCCCACGCCGTCGGCGCATGGCGATTTCTTCCAACTACCTCTGATACCGCCAGCCTCCCGCTGGCCGGGAGTGCTGTCCATGACCCTCGAACAACTCAAGGCCCAGCGGGAAGCCCTGCAGGCCGCGCGCTTCAATGGTGTGCTCACCGTGAAGGCCGGCGACAAGTGGATCACCTACAAGTCCGATGCCGAACTGCAATCGGCCCTGGGGGATCTGGATCGCGAGATCGCCAAGGCAGAAGGTCGCCCGCGCGCTCGTCGCATCCGCACCTACGCAGGGAAGGGGCTGTGATGAAGGCATTCCAGAACCTGCGCCGCAAAGTGGGGGCGATGATCGGCGGTTTCGAGGGCGGACTGTCCGCCCGGCGCCTTAAGACCTTCCACGCCAGCCGCGCCCACGTCAACACGCTGATCCAGGCGGCCGGCACCGATATGACCGCGCGTGCCCGGCATCTCATCCGCAACAACGGCTACGCCGCCAATGCGGTCGAGTCCTGGGCCGGCAACGCGGTGGGCACGGGCATCAAGCCCTCGTCGGGGATTGCCGATGCAGTGCTCAAGGACCGAGTGCAACGGTTGTGGCTGCGCTGGACGGATGAGTCCGATGCCGAAGCACTGACGGATTTTTATGGCCAGCAGCGCCGGGCCGCCCGGGAACTTTTCATCGCCGGCGAGGTGTTCTTCCGCATCCGACCACGTCGGCCCGAGGACGGCTTGAGCGTACCGCTGCAGTTGCAGATGCTCCCGGCCGAGATGCTGCCCTTGAACCATAACCAGCAGCTGGAGAACGGCCACCGCGTCCGCCAGGGCATCGAGTTTGACCGCATCGGCCGGCGCGTGGCCTACCACTTTCTGCGCCGCCATCCGGGCGACATCACCGATCCGGGCTTGAGCGGGGAGACGGTACGGGTACCCGCCGAATCGGTACTGCACATCGTCGATCCTGTCGATGCTGGGCAGCTGCGCGGTGTGTCCCGCTTCTCGCCGGCATTGGTGAAGCTGTTTCTGCTCGACCAGTACGACGACGCCGAGCTGGATCGCAAGAAGGTCGCGGCGATGTTCGTCGGCTTCGTGCGCCGGCCCGAGCGCGACTTCGACAACGGTAATGAAACCGATGACCGGGGCGAGCCGCTGCTGCCACTCGAACCCGGGCAACTCCAGATCCTGGACGACGGCGAGGACATCACCTTCTCGACACCGGCCGATGTCGGCGGCAACTACGAGTCCTTCCAGTACCGAACCCTACTGCAGGTGGCCGCTGCCTTGGGCTTGCCCTACGCGAACCTCTCGGCCGATATGTTGAAAGCCAACTACTCCAACACCCGCGCGGCGCTGCTGGAGTTTCGCCGCCGCATCGAAGCCTTCCAGCACTCGGTGCTGGTGTTTCAGCTGTGCAGGGCGGTATGGTCGCGCTGGATAGACACGGCGGTGCTCTCGGGCCAGCTGGACTTGCCCGATTACGAAACTCGCCGCGCCGACTACCTGGACTGCAGCTGGCTACCGCCACGTTGGGACTGGGTTGATCCCCTGAAGGACATCCGCGCCGAGATCAACGCCATCGAGGCGGGGCTCAAGTCGCGCACCCAGGCCATTGCCGAGCGAGGGTTTGACGCCGCGATGGTTGATGCCGAGATCGCCGGTGACCACCGGCGTGAGGACAGCCTGGGGCTCTCCTTTGGGCGCGAGCCTGTGCCTGCACCGACGCCAGCACCCACTCCCTTGAACTGAGGAATCTCTATGACCGATTTGCCTTACCTGGCGTCCCGCCTGTACGGGACGCCACTCCTGATTGCGCGCCCCAAACTCGAAGTCATCCTCGGGGTGGTGGCCAGAAAGCTTGCGGGCGACACGCTCGCCACGCCACCGCCGGCCACTGTCGATGCCGTCATGACCGGTGGCCTCCAGCACCTGGAGAGCATCGCGGTGATCCCCGTCCTCGGCACCCTGGTGCGGCGCTCGTCCTATCTCGGTGCGGCCAGTGGCCTCACCAGTTACCACGACATCGAGGCCACGGCCGAAGCGGCTTTTGCCGACCCAGAGGTGCGCGCGGTGCTGCTGGAGATCGACTCCAGCGGTGGCGAAGCCGGTGGGGTGTTCGATCTGGCACAGCGTCTGCGTGCCTTGTCACAGACCTCCGGCAAACCACTGTGGGCGATTGCCGATGAGGCCGCGCTGTCGGCTGCCTATGCCATTGCCTGTGCCGCTGACCGTTTGTGGCTCACCCGCACCGCCGAGGTGGGCTCGATTGGCGTGGTGGCGGTGCACGTTGATGAGTCGGTGGCCGACGCGAAGGCGGGGCTCAACTACACCTTCCTGCACGCGGGCGCCCACAAGGTCGATGGCCATCCGCACGCGCCGCTGTCAGCAACAGTGGCTGCTGACATCCAGGCGGACATCGAGCAACTGCACGAGCAGTTCATCGCCTTGGTCGCTGGATTCCGTCGTCTGCCACCCGAGGCGATTCGTGACACCGAAGCCCGCGTCTATCGCGGTGAGGCCGCCCTCCAGACAGGGCTGGCCGATCAGATCGGCACCCGCGCTGAGGCGATTACGGCCCTACAGCGGCAGCTGGCCATGAGTGCTGGACGCAGCTTACGCAACAAGGCCGCTGCGCTTTCGGCCTGCCGCCCCCCGTCCCACATCAGCTCCCGATCCCAACCATCCCAGAAGGAGATCTCCATGAATGATCACAACCTTGTTACGCCGGCGGACGACACCCTGGAAGGTTCGACCCCGAACACAAGCCCGACCCCGGCGCAGTCACCGCAAACCCCGCCGCCGCTCGACGAAGCGGCCATCACCGCCCAGGTTGAACAACGACTGCGCCGACAGCTTGCTGAACTGACCGAAATCGCTGCCCAGGCCAAACGCCTCGGGGTCACCGTCGATCCGGCACAGGCCCTGGCCCGTGGCGTCACCCCGGATGCACTGCGTCAGTCGGTGCTGAAGCAGGCCGCTGAGCGCGATGTGGCGCAAGACATCGTCGCCGAGGCTCCGCAGCAACCCCAAACCAAATCCCAATCCGTCGCTGACAGCCCCCTGGTCAAAGCGGCCCAAGCCTATGGAGGTCGTAAATGAGCACACCTTTGAATTCTCCCGCGACCCTCGGTGACCTCATCAAGCGCGAGTCCGACCCGGACTACACCCGCGAGACCGTCACCCTGAAGGCCGGTACCGCCTATCCCCTGGGCGCCGTACTCGGCCGCATCACCGCCACGGGCGTCTATGCGTTTTCACCGGCGGCATCGACTACGGGCATCGAGGGTGCCGAGATTGCCTGCGCCGTGCTGCTGCACCCAGTCGCTGCCAGTGATACCGACACCCATGCGGTGGTACTCGCACGCGGCCAAGTCATCGTCGCCGACCGTGCGTTGGCATTCGATGCCTCCGTGGCGGACGCCGCTGCCCAATCCCTCAAACACCAGCAACTGGCTGCCCACGGCATCGTCGTGCGTCCGGTCGCTTGATCTCACTTCCCAGGAGTCTTGATATGACCGTGATCGTCAATCCGTTCGACGCCGGCGGCTTCACGCTGGCCGAGATGTCGGCCGCCATCCAGATGCTGCCCAACCCCTATGGCCGGGTCGGCCAGCTGGGACTGTTTGCACCCGAGCCGATTTCCCAGCGCAACGTCACCATCGAGTCCATCGAGGGTGAGCTGCGTCTGCTGCCGGCTGTCGCCCCCGGCGCACCCGCGACCGTCGGCACTACCGACAAACGTTCGGTGCGCTCGTTTGCCGTGCCGCACATTCCGCACAACGACGTGGTGCTGCCCGAGGAGATCCAGGGCATTCGTGGCCTGGGTCTGGCGGCCAGTGAAGACCCGCTGGTGACCGTGATGACCCGCAAACTCGCCCGGATGCGCGCCAAGCACGCGCAGACGCTGGAGTACATGCGCGTGAACGCCTTGCTCGGCATCACCAAGGACGGGGCGGGCAACACGCTGTACGACTGGCACGATGAGTTCGGCATCCAGAAGCCCGAGGTGGATTTTGTGTTCGGTGGCACCGAAGACATGGTCATTCACTGCACCCAGGTGGCCCGCCACATCGAGGAGAACTTGAAGGGCGAGATGATGACCACCATCCACGCCCTGGTCAGCCCCGAGTTCTTCGATGCCCTGGTCAAGCACAAGACAGTCAAGGAGGCCTACACCTTCTACCAGGGCACCGCCGGCACCAACCCGCTGCGCGACGATGTGCGCCGGGGTTTCCGCTTCGGCTCCATCCTGTTCGAGGAGTATTTCGGCACGGTGACGCTCGCCAACGGTACCAGCGTGCGCCTGATCCCGCCGCGCGAGGGGGTGGCGTTCCCGCTGGGCACGCTCGACACCTTCCGCACCTACTTCGCGCCCGCGAACCTGATGGAAGCGGTCGGCACCTACGGCCAGGAGCTTTACGCCCATCAGTTGGCTCGTCCCAATGGCACTGGCGTGGATATCTACACACAGTCCAACCCGCTGCCGATTGTGAAACGCCCGGCACTGACCGTGCGACTCTTCTCCACCAACGGCTGGCCTGCACCATGACGGTTTTTGGTGACCTGACCCGGGCCATGTCATCCATCGTGCTCACCACCTTCGGTGAGCCGGTGGTGTTTCACCTCGAAGGGCAAGCCGAGGCGCTGCCGGGCCGGGGCGTCTTCACCGCCATCCACCAGGAGGTGGATGCCAGCACTGGTGTGCCGGTGTCCATGGTCCAGCCGGTGCTGGAGGTGCGGCAGGCCGATCTGCCGGCCACGCCGACGGAAGGCGATGCCGTGACCGTGCAAGGTGTGCTCTACCTGATCGTCGAGGTGCGACCCGATGGGCACGGCTTTCTGAAACTGATGCTTCACAAGAACAAATAAGGAGGGGCGGCCATGAAACACCCACGCACCCTGATTCGTGAGGCAGTCAAGGAACAACTGTTGGCGCAGCTGCCAACCATCGACCCGCGCATCACCGACTCGCGCATCAGTATCCACCGCAGCACACCGCTGTTTGCAGCCAAGCTGCCGGCCATCCTGATCTACACGCGGGACGAGCGCATCGAGGATCAGCCCAATGCTGACCCCGGATTGCGCTATCGCAAGCTGGAGCTCTCCATCGAGATCATCGCCAGTGGTGAGGCCGCTGCCGAAGAGGCCGATGTGCTGGCGCAGGCGGTGGAAGCCATCCTCGATCTTGATGAGACCTTGGGGCTGCTGGTCGAAGGCACGCGCCTGACCCGCACCGAGGTCGATCAGGGCGGAGAGGGCGATACGCCCATTCTGGCTGCCCGCCTGTCGTTCGAGGTCAGCTACTGGACCAAGCCTGTGATCGATGGCGGGGTATTGCCGCTGCAGGTGCTGGTGAGTTGGGTGCCTGAGATTGGCACTCACCATGAGCAAAGCTATCAGCCGGTCGGCACGCACTACCGGGAGTCAGGTTCATGAGCCAGCGCAACCTGCACCAGGACATGACCGAGGCAGAGCGGCGCATCAGCAATGTGGCACTGATGGGCCAGGTGGTGGCGCTCGACACGGCTCGTGCCCGCGTGCGGGTGCAGGCCGGTCCCATCACCACCGGCTGGTTGCCCTTTGCGACGATGCGTGCAGGCCTCGACCGCACCTGGCATCCGCCAGAGCCCGGTGAGCAGGTGTTGCTGGTTGCGGCCGGTGGCGATCTCAACCAGGCTGTGGTGGTCGGCTCGATCTACCGCAGCGAGCATCCTGCTCCGGCTGAATCAGCAGACGTCTCTCGGACCCTGTTCAAGGACGGAGCGGTGATGGAATACGACCGCGCCCAGCACCACTGGCGCCTGGCCGTGCCATCGGGCGGCAAGATCGTGCTGGAGATTGGTGCAACCACCTTGGAATTGCGCGACGACGGTACGACGATCGCTACTCCCAAGTTCCTAGTCGATGCCTCCGAGAGCACCTTCACCGGAACCGTGCTGGTGAAAAAGCTCTTCACCTACCTCAAGGGATTGGTCGGCAAAGGCAGTGGTGGTGCCGGGGCAAGCATTGAGGGCGACATTCAGGTCAACGGTAATGTCTCGGCTACCGGCTCCATCATGGACGGCGGCGGCAACTCGAATCACCACTCACATTGAGTGTGAGGCACGCTTGGCGCTGCGGCTTTTACACAAAGGTCGCGGCCGAAACCCCGAAACGCTCGCTCAGCGCCCGCACTTGCCGAATGTTGAGCTCGCGCTTGCCGGTCAGGATTTCAGAGACAACGCCCTGGCTGCCGATCTCGGCGAGGTCGCTTTGCTTGAGGTCGTGTTGCTCCATCAGGAACTTCAAGGCTTGCACGCCGGTGGTCTCGGGCAGCGGGTGATGCGCTGCCTCGTAGTCCTCGATCAGATCGCCCACGATGTCGACCAAACCCATGGCAGGATGGGCTTCATTGCCCTGAGTTTCATCCAGCAGGGCTTCGAGCATTTCGGTCATCCGCGCGTAGTGGGCCTCGTCCCGGATAGGAGCGATATCTGTAGCAGCACGGAACTGTTCCCAGACCGGGAGCAGGTGCTTCACGTCGATGGCTGCATTCATGATTTCCACGCTCCTTTGTCGTAATCCCGGTGGGTCAGCACCGCCTTGATGTACACGATTTGCTTCTCGAACCGGATGTAAGCGATCAGACGGTACTTGTTGCCGCCGATATCGAACACCACCAACTCGCCGACTTTGTCCACCGCATTGAAGGCGGCTTTGAGCTCGGCCCAGTTGGCAAACCGGTTCTTTTCAATCACCCGCCGCCATCCCTGCAAGGGGGCTTCGGCCTGAGGATGATCGGCAGCGAAGGCCCGCAGGGCACTGTTGCTGATGATTTTCATGGGGTCAGTATATCTCAAATTGAGATAAACGCAAGCAAGCCTATCCCGGAGGTCACCGATGCTCGGCATCAACGCCCAAACCGGCCAGCCCCTGGCTGGCATCGACCATCTGCGTCAAAGCATCCACGACATCCTGACCACCCGCATCGGCACCCGCGTGATGTGTCGCGACTATGGCTCGCGGCTGCCCACGCTGATCGACAACCCGATGACCCCGAGACTCGCCATGGATCTGTACTCGGCCACCGCTGAGGCCTTGGCGCGCTGGGAACCCAGGTTCAAGCTCACCCGGGTGCGCATCGCCAGGGCAGAAGTCGGGCAAGTCGTGCTCGATCTGGAAGGGATCTATCTGCCCGATGGCACGGCTGCCGTGCTTACTGCAGTGGAGGTGTGAATGACGACACTGAACGATCTGGCGAGTTTGCCAACTCCGGCAGTGATCGAGCCTCTGTCCTTCGAGACGATTTTGTTGGAACTGCAGACCGAGTTTCAATCACTCTACCCGGACTACTCGGCCCTCTTGGCCTCGGACCCGGCCGTGAAACTCCTGGAGGTCGCGGCTTACCGGGAGGTCCTGCTCAGAAACCGTATCAACGCAGCGGCCAAAGCATCTCTCCTGGCCTTTGCCACCGGCAGCGACCTCGACCATCTGGCCGCTTTCTACGGTGTGACGCGCCTGATGGATGAGACCGATGAGGCGCTGCGCCTGCGCACCCGTCAACGCATCATTGGCTTTGCCAATGCTGGCGGCGCAGCGCACTACCGTTACTGGGCGCTCTCGGCATCCCCCGAGGTGGCCGATGTCGAAGTCGACAGCCCGGAACCCGGGCGTGTGCGCATCAGCGTACTCGCCAAGGGTGAAGTAGACACCGTTCCGGATGCTGTGCTCGATGCAGTGCGTGCCGTGGTGCTGCGTGACGACATCCGGGTGCTGACCGACACCATCGAGGTGGTGCCGGCCGAACTCATTCCCGTCACGGTGGCCGCCCGGATCTGGCTTTACCCCGATACACCCATGGCCGCTTTCGAAGCCATCGAGGCACGGTTCAAGGAAGCATTGGCGGCGCAGTCGGGCCTGGGCTGGGATCTGACGCCCTCCTGGGTGATTGGCGAGCTGCAGCGTACTGGCGTGCACAAGGTCGAGTTGCTGTCACCAGCCGTGGACATTCCCGCCAACGCCAACCAGGCGGTGCGCCTGATGAATCTGAATCTGGAATTTGCGGGGCGGGATCGATAGCGCTTCGCGCCTTCCCAGTTCTCCCCCTGCGCTGGAGGGCACATGACCACTGACCATTTGCTGCCCGCCAATGCCACTCCGCTGGAGCAGGCGCTATCCCTGGCGACCGATCCGTTGTCGCCGCTGGCACTGCCGGCGGACGCAATCCGCCAGTTCAAGACCGCTCCGACAGACCCGCTGCTGCCTTGGTTGATCTGGGAGTATGGCCTGGGCGAATTGCTGCCTTACTTGCCCGAACCCCGTCGCGCCATCGCCGAGGGCATCCTCTGGCAGCGACTGCGTGGTACGCCGGCGGCACTCTCGACCGCCTTGTCCTGGATCGGGATGCGCGCCACCGTCGAACAGGAACCGCCCGGCGTTCACTTCGCCGAGTTCCAGCTCGATCCGGGGCAGGTGCAGGGCAGCGACACGGCCATTGCCAACCTGATCGCCATTGCCCGGCTATCGGCACCAGCACGCTCTCGCCTGTCACGCCTCTATCACGGCCATGACCTGCGCCGCGTCGTGCTCGATGAGAGTCGGCTGGGCGAGGCGCTGCTGTCCGATCACAGTGGCGTGTTCTGGCGAGATGGGCAGACCAAGTTGTCGTTTGGCCGGGTCCGCCAATGGGCGAACGCACCCGCCGACATCGTGCTGGCGCCCGCGCGGGAGGCCGTCCGCTTTGCAGTGGCACGTTTGATCGACCGGTATCTGCTCGACTTCTCGGCGCTGGGCGATCCTGGGTACACGCCCAACGAGGAGATCCTGCATTCGCATCTGTTCACCCTGGCCAATGCGCTGGGGGTGCCGGATGCACAGTCGTTGTTGCCAGAACGCCGGTTCGCACGGGCGATGGTGGTGCTCTCCGACAGCACACCCTTGGGCGACATCAACGCCAACTTGCCGCGCTTTGCCTGGCAGGAGGTGGGGCAGGCGATCACCCTGGGGGGCACTGACAAGCTGTCCGCGACGCGGCACCGACTGATTCGCATCGAGGTGGCTGAGCGCAGCCTTCGGGGCCATCCGGGCGACCTGGTCGTGCCGAACTTGAGTATCCAGTCCCACCGAGAGCATCTCGCTGTCCATCGTATCCAGGCCCGTGCCGATCAGGCGCTGGGGATGTGGACCTTGGGCGAGTCCGTGCCCAGCCTCGACCGGGGTTTTGTACGCCGCGATCACACCCGAGGCAACTTGGGCCTGCCCGATGCCGCTGGCTGGCGGCCACGGTTTTACCAGCGAGCGCAGGTGGTACTCAGCGAGGTCATTCTGGGCGAGGTCAATACCCGCACGCCACGGCGAGCACTGCTGCGCACCAGGCCGTTGTCGACCCTCGGCGATCTCACCTTGGGTGATCTGGCCGAGGTCGAGTGGCGAACGCTGACTGAGGTGCACATCGCCGTTTCGGGCTTCACCGGTGTGACGCCTTACGGGTTTGCCGAAACGCCCTCCATCCTGCAGCGCCTGCTCACCCGCGCCACCGAGCGCAACACCGAAGCACTCGTCGCGCCATCGCGGGATGCCGTGGCCAGTCACCAAGCCGGTTGGCAGGGCCAGAGCTGGACCGGTGTGCGCTGGCCGTCTTCAACCTGGACCGACACCCGCGAGTTGATCGGCGCGACCCATCAGACGCTGAACTGATTTGGCAGCGCACTGAGCGCTGCTGCTTTGCATTTCTCCCCCATTCATTCTCTGGAGCACCCGATGGCCATCCTGACTGCCAGCGGTCGCGCCGCGCTTGCCGCCGCGATCAAAGAACAAACCCTACACCTCGCCTTGGGCGAAGGCGATCCCTTGTGGGACACCACCCGCGCGATCAGCACACCCTTCGATGAGGCTGGGGTGATCGAGCTGGGCTTTACGCACCTGGCCGACATCCGCGTCACCTCGCTGGATGACCAGACCGAGTACGTGCTCGATGTGGACTACAGCGCCAATGCCCGTGAGGGCGTGATCCGCCGTCTGCCGGCCAGCACCATCCCCGAACAGGGCGAGGTGACGATCCATTTCAAGGTTTCCCATCCGCCCGAATCCATCGGCCAGACGGCGCTGCTGCGCGAAGTGGGCCGCCGCGTCGTCGATGAGGTGCATTTCGTCGCCGCTGACCCCGAGGGCGAGATCGTGGTGCCGACCGGACGCTACCGGCTGGTCACCGAGCCCACCAACCATCTGTTCATCCGCGTGCGCTTCGACTTCGAGGACGCCGCCACCAGCGTGGTGCGCGAGCAAGGCCTCTTTGTCGGCACCCAGACCGATCCTGAGTTGCTGTCATCGGCACCAGGGCAGAAATTCTTTGTGCAGAACCAAGTCGTTGAGCCCGGCATCCTCCTCGTGCTGCAGAACTCGGTGCCCATCGTGCGCCAGCCCAGCACGCGCGAGACCTTCGAATTCGTTGTCACTTTTTAATCCGCGAGGCCACCCATGATCGAGCGTTACTACAACCTGTTTGACCCGGCCAAGCACTACACCCAGCTGCTGTTCCGTGCCGGCGATGGTCTGCAATCGCGGGAATTGAATGAGATCCAGAGCACGTTGATGCACCGCCTGCAGGGCGTGGCCGATGCGCTGTTGAAGGATGGCGACATCATCAGCGGCGCCAACCTGCAGATCGATGCCGACACCGGCTTGGTCACACTGGAGGCCGGTCGTGTTTATCTGCGCGGCGCGGTGCGCGACGTCCCGGCCGCCACTTTCACGGTGCCGACTTCGGGCCGCATTGCCGTAGGCGTGCGTTTCACCACCCGCACGGTCACCGAACTCGAAGATCCCAACCTGCGCGAGCCGGCCGTCGGCGTGCGCAACTACCAGGAGCCTGGGGCCGGGCGACTGCAGGAAACCCTCGCCTGGGGCTGGGAAGGTGCCGGCACCAGTGATGGCCAGCCCGGTGACTTCCATGCCGTCTATGTGCTGGACAACGGTATCTTGGAGAACCGCCGCCAGCCACCCGTGCTCGATGGCGTGATTGCGAGCCTGGCGCGCTACGACTATGACGCCAATGGCCACTATGTGACCGAAGGGCTGGGCGTTCGATTCCTCAGTACCGATGCCGACGCCCAAGAGCACATCTTTTCTTTGGCGGAGGGGCGGGCCAACATCGACGGCTTCAAGGTCGAGCGCAGCCAGTCGCAGCGCCTGCGTCTGCCCATCGACCCGGATCTGCAGCGGGTGTCCTCGGAACCGCAGGTCTTTAACGACAGCGGCGATGGTTCGATGGTCGTCACGATCAACCGCCCGCCGCTGGCCCAGGTGATCGACATCAAGGTCACACAGCAGAAGACCGAGACTGTCGTGCACGGCGCCTTCACCGGCAGCCGCGATGTGCTGACCGAGCCCACGGTGGTCGCAGTTCTGGAGATCAAACAAGGTACGACTACCTACGCCCAGGGCACCGACTACAAGGTCGTCGGCGATGAGATCGACTGGAGCCCGGGTGGTGCCGAGCCGGCACCCGGATCGAGCTACCAGGTCACCTACCAGTACATCGCCAGCATCACCCCGACCCACCTGAGCGACACCGGCTTCAAGGTCACGGGCGTGGTGCAGGGCTCAACGATGTACATCGACTACCAGTGGAAGCTGCCGCGCGTCGATGTGTTAGCGCTGACCGCCGATGGTCAGGTCGAACGCATCAAGGGCATCAGCCAGGTGCGCAACGCGATAGCCCCCACCGTGCCGGCCTCGCGCCTGGACTTGGCCGAGATCGCCTACGACTGGCGCAATGGCGCTGAGCCTACGGTGCGCAATGTTGCGATTCGCACCATCAAGGTCTCGGAATTGACCGCGATGCAGCGCCAGATCGCCGACCTCTATGACCTGATGGCGCTGGAGCGCCTGCGGGTGGATGCCAACATCCGTGAGCCCGCCGCCAAGAAGGGGCTCTTCGTCGACAATTTTCTGGATGACGATCTGCGCGACCAGGGTGTGGCGCAGACCGGCGCGGTGGTGGCGGGGGTGCTCACGCTGCCAATCACCGCTTCGGCCCAACACGCCAAGGACAACGGAAACACGCTACTGACACTGGACTACACCCTGACGCCTGTGGTGGAACAGTTGGCCCGCACAGGGGCGATGAAGATCAATCCCTACCAGGCCTTCGATCCGGTGCCGGCCCGGGTGACGCTCAATCCAGCGGTTGACCAGTTCACCGTCACCAACACCACCTGGGCCTCGGACGTGACCGAGCGGCTGATCACCGGCAGCGGTGTGCTTGAGCAGGTCATAGAGACCCGACGCGCAGATCAAGTACTGACGTCCTTCAGCGAGGAGGCGCAGTTTCTGCGTGCGCTGCAGGTGAGCTATCGGGTCGAAGGATTCGGGCCAAGCGAGGCGCTGGCTACCTTGCGTTTCGATGGGGTCGGCATTTCTCAACCTGCGGGTGCGGCAGCCAACGCCTCGGGCCTGCTCACCGGCAGCTTCCAGATCCCGCAGGCAATTCCGGCTGGCGCCAAGTTGGTGGAATTCCTCGGGGCGGGTGGTAGCTACGGCTCGGCGACCTACATCGGTCGCGGGCAGATCGTCACCGAGACCCGTCGCCGGATTCTCACCACGGTAGTACGCCGCTGGGACCCGCTGGCGCAGACCTTCACGCTACCCGAGCGCCGCACCATCGGTGGCTTGGAGTTGTGGTTCACCACCAAGGGGGGATCGGCACCGGTCATCGTGCAGATCCGTGAAACCCAGGTCGGCCTCCCGACCACCACGGTGCTGACCGAAGGCCGGCTCTATGCCTCAGACATCAAGACCGACGGCAACCCAACCCGGATCACGCTCGATCCGGTAGCGCTCGACGCCAACCGCGAGTACGCCATCGTGGTGCTGACCGACGACGCCAACCACGCCGTGTCGGTCGCGGAACTCGGCAAGTACGACCCGCGCACCGGTTGGGTGACGGCGCAGCCTTACCAAATCGGTGTGCTGCTCTCATCCTCCAACGGCATCACCTGGACACCGCACCAGACGCAGGACCTGACCTTCCGGCTGCTGGGTTGCCGCTTCACGCAGCAGTCCAAGACCGTGAGTTTGGGCCAGTACACGGTGACCAACCTGTCGGACGTGATGGCGCTCGCGGGCGTTGAGCGTCCTGCCGCTGGCACCGATGTGCAGTTCCTGGCGACCGATGCGCAAGGGCGGATCGTCACCTTGTCGGAGGACCAGGGGTTGGCCTTGAGCGAAAAGCTCTCGGGCAACTTGGCGGTGTCGGCCAAGCTGACCGGCACGGAAACGGCCAGTCCGATCCTGTATCCGGGCACCCAGTTGGTGTTCGGTACGTTGGAGGCTGCCGGCGACTACCTGTCGCGGGCTATTCCCGCTGCGGCCACCTTCAACGTGGCAGTGACCTTCGATGCCCTGACACCAGGGACCTCGAGTGTCTCGGTGCAGGCGGAGTCCGGCACGCCGGGCAGTTTCCAGGCGCTGTCCCTGTCTTCAGGCGTGGAGGTGGGCAACGGCTGGGTGGAACGCACCTACAAGGCCACCAGCCTCGTCGGCGTCGGTGCCGACCGCACCACGCGCGTGAAGCTGGCGTTGTCCGGCAATCCGCAGCACCGACCCTTCGTGCGCAACCTGCGCGTCATTGTCACCTGATGGGGGTGAGCGATGACCCAGGAGCGCACGCCGCGCGGCTACCCGCTGCCGCACCCCGAGCACCTGCTCTCTGATGACGTTCTCAACCTGCGTGAGGCCATCACCCGCATCGATGCGGATGTGGCCGCGCAGGAAGCGTCCACCCAGCAGGGGCAAGACCAACTCACCGAACGGCTGCACCGCCAGCAACTGCGGGTGTTTCACCGGTTCGACTTTTAAGGAGCACACCCCATGGCCAAAGACCCCTTGCTGCGCGATGCGGTGCGCGCGATCAAAGCCAAGATCGAAACCGCCGCCGAGATCGCCACCCCGGAAGAGCTCGCGTACCTCGGCACTGCTATCGACCGCATCGGTGGTCGCGCCACCGTCCTCGAGGTCGAGGAGATGGGCGACATCAAGATGGCCGAGCTTACTGAGCACGCTAGCGCGGTTGAGGCCGCGACGCTCGACACCATCGCCACGGCGGCTGATGTGGCCATTGCCAACGTCACGGCCACCAAGACAGCGGCCGAGACCGCGATCACCGCCACCAAGACGGCAGCGGAATCCTCGGTCACCCAGACCAAGAACGCGGCCCTGGCCGTGATGGCCCAGACCGAGACCAGCACGGTGGCCACCGTCAACGCCGCTGCCCAGACCGCCATTCAGCAGGCGGCGGCCAGCCGGGACGAAGCGATTGCGACATCGGATACGCACATGAACGAGGTCGTTGCTGCGTCCACGGCCTTCAAAGAACAAGCGCTGGCCGATGTTGCCGCAGCAGCGAACACCGTGACCCAACAGTTTGTTTTTGGGCCCAAGTCATTTTTCTACGGCCAACTCTAAGGAGCCCCCTCGATGTCCATTCTGGGAACGGCGCTGCCAGCCGCCAACACGCTGGCAACCCTCTACGAAGTGCCCACCGGCCGCCGCGCCGTGGTCAACGTCGCCGCCTGCAACAAGGGCACGACTGCCGCCAAGGTGCGCGTGGCGCTCACCGCGTCAAGCACGCCGGCCGAGAGCGAGTTCATCGAATTTGATGTGAGCCTGGCCGCCACCGAGGTGCTGGAGCGCACCGCACTCTCCTTGGCTGCCGGTCAGAAGATCATGGTGCAGGCCAGCGCTGCCTCGGTCAGCTTCAACGCCTGGGGCATCGAGGAGGTGGCGTAATGGGACGATTTCTACGCAGCGTGAGCACCGACACGGTTGATCCACGCAAATATAAAAACTACCAGGAATACACCGCCGCCGGCAGCTATTCATTCACGGTGCCCGCTGGCGTTTCCAAGGTCCGCGCCATCGTGGTGGGCGCGGGCGGTGGTGGCGCCTGCTCCAAGACCACCTACTACGCCGGCAACGGTGGTGGGGGTGGCGGCTTCGCCATGGGCGAGTACGACGTCACCCCGGGCCAGGTGCTGGCCATCACGGTCGGCGCCGCAGGTGCCGGCTCCTCCAGCAACAACACGCAAGCCAGCAACGGTGGTACATCCAGTGTGGGAAGTTTGTTGTCTGCCACGGGCGGCAACGGCGCCCCCGGTCACGGCAACAGCTATGGCAGTGGGGGTGCGGGTGGTACGGGTACGGGCGGCACGCTGTTCAACCGCACCGGCGGGACCGGTGGACGCGGTTGTTACGGCTCTTGGGGCTCTGGCTCCGAGAATCACGGTGGTGGCGGAGGTGGCGCTGCGGGCTCCTGGCTGGGTAACGGTGGCGCAGGCGGCTCTGTTGGCTGGCAATCCCACTACACAGCAGCCGGTGCTGGCGGCGGCGGCATTGGTGGCGCCGGTGGCAACACCACCCAGTGGACGCAGCAATCTTCATCCAACTACGTGGCCATCTCGGGTGCTGGCGGTGGCTCGGCAGGCGCCGGTGGTCACGGTACCGATTCCGGTCAGGCCTCGATCAATTCCAGTACCACCTTGAATTACGGCAATGGTGGTGCTGCCATCGATGGCAGCTTTGCGACGCCACTGTGGGGGACGCACTATTCGACGGCCGGTATCGATCTGGCCGACTTCTCCAGTGCGACTGGCGTGGTGCCCAAGTTCTACACCGCTGTCACTGGTTCGGCTGGCCTGTTGACCGTCAAGGACTATTCGTTTGCCACGCCCCGCTTGCTCAACTGCAACGGTGGCGGCGCTGCCGGTGTGTGGGGCCAGTCCACTGGTCTGATGGGTGGCACCGGTGGTCCCGGTGGTGGTGGTTCGGGCGGCTATGCCTACACCTCGAACAACCCGTCGCACGGTGGCCAAGGGGGATTCCTCGGAGGGGGCGGTGGTGGCGGTGGTTATGCCGCCAACGGCGGAAATGGGGGCAACGGCGGAGGTGGTGGTGGCAATGGCAACTACTACGGTGGCACCGGCGGTAACGGCGGCAGTGGTGGCGCAGGCTATGTCGCCATCGAGTGGTAACCAATCAGGAGAACAAGCAAATGCCCAACTGGATTCGACTCGAGAATGACCTGGTGGTGGAGACCACCGATACTGACCCCAAGGGACGCTTCCATCCGGACCTCAAATGGATCAAGGCGGCGACCAGCGTGTCGGCGGGGATGGTCAAGCAGGCTGATGGCAGTTATGCCACGCCCGAACCCGCCCCGGAGAACGCTGCTCCCTTGCTGCAACCTCACTCGCCATTGACCAAACTCGCCTTCATGAACCGTTTCACGATGGAGGAGTTGGCGGCCATTTACACCGCCGCCAAGACTGAGGTCATGGTTGAGGTATTCCTCGACAAGCTCAAGCTGGCCGAACACGTCGATGTCACTGATCCCCAGACCGTTGCGGGTCTGCAGGCGTTGGCAGTCAGTGGTCTTCTGACAGAAGCCCGGGTGCAGGAGGTGCTGCAGTGATCTCTGCTATTCAACACCGTCTGTCGATGCTTGGGTTGTGGGGGCTGTGCCAGATCGCGGCGGTGATCGCGTCGCTGTGGATGCTTGCTGCTGCCCTGGCAGGCAGTCGCCGTGCCTGGACCTTGGCGGTCGCCCACGATCAGCTGGCCAATGCCGCTTTCGGCGGGCACGAAGACGAGACGCTCTCCAGCCGCGCTGGCAAAGCCGCGCGCGAAGGCAAGCGCTGGGCCTGTGTGCTCTGTCGCTTGCTCGACCGGCTCGATCCGAACCACTGCGAGAAGTCCATCGAGCCGGATCGCGGCAAGCCGCTGATCTGACCCACCGACTGGCCGATCACCCCATTCCCCCGATTTATTCCGCCAATTGGCGGATTTTTTACTTCTGGAGCCCACCCATGGCAGATCACTTTCTTCACGGGGTCGAGGTCGTTGAAATCGACAACGGCCCGCGCCCCATTCGCACCGTCCGATCCTCCGTGATCGGGCTTGTCGGCACCGCACCGGATGCCGATGAGCACAGCTTTCCCTTGAACACCCCGGTGCTGATTGCTGGCTCTCGCCTGGAGGCGGCCAAACTGGGCGCCACCGGCACCTTGCCCATGGCCATTGATGGAATCTTCGATCAGGCCGGTGCGCTGGTGGTGGTGATCCGGGTGGCCGAAGGGGCGACGGATGCCGAGACCCAGACGAATGTGCTGGGTGGCGTCGATGAGGCCGGTCAGTACCTCGGTCTGCAGGCGCTGCTGGCCGCCCAGTCGGTCGCCAAGGTCACGCCGCGCATTCTGATAGCCCCGGGTTTTACGCATCAGCGGCCTCAAGACCCTGACTATCCGGATGACACCACCCGCCAACTGGCCAATCCAGTGGTGGCAGAACTGCTCGGCATTGCCGAACGCCTGCGCGCAGTGATCATCGCCGACGGCCCCAACACCACCGATGCTGCCGCCATCGACTACCGTGAGGACTGGGGCTCGCCGCGCATTTACGTGGTCGATCCGCACGTCAAGGTGATGAAGAACGGCGCGGTGGTGACCGAGCCGGTGTCGGCGCGCGTCGCTGGCCTGATTGCCAAGATCGACAACGACCGGGGTTTCTGGTGGTCGCCTTCGAACAACGTTATCAACGGCATTGTCGGCAGCCACCGCCCGGTGGATTTCGCACTCGGCGACCCGAATGCCCGCGCCAACCTGCTCAACGAGAACGAGGTGGCCACCATCATTCAGGAGGATGGCTACCGCCTGTGGGGCAACCGCACCTGTTCTTCGGACCCGAAGTGGGCTTTCCTGAGTGTGCGGCGCACCGCCGACATGATCAACGAGTCGCTGCTCCGAGCCCACCTCTGGGCGGTGGACCGCAACATCACCAAGACCTACGCCCTGGAAGTCACCGAAGGGGTGAATGCCTACCTGCGCCAACTCAAAGCTCAGGGGGCGATCCTGGGTGGCAAGTGCTGGGCTGACCCCGACCTCAATTCGCCCCAGTCCATCCAGGACGGGAAGATCTACTTCAACTTCGACTTCACCCCGCCGTACCCGGCCGAGCACATCATCTTCCGCTCGCACCTGGTCGATGACTACCTCGAGGAGATTCTGTAATGGCCATCGAACTGCCGCGTGTTCTCAAGAACATGAACCTCTTCGTCGACGGCCGGGGCTACGCCGGACGCATCGACGAGATCCAACTACCGAAACTTACCCTCAAGACCGAGGAGCATCGCGCCGGTGGCATGGATTTGCCGGTCGAAATCGACCTCGGCATGGAGAAGCTCGAAGCCGAGCTCACCATCGCCGACCACGACCCGGAAGTCTTCAAGCTTTTCGGTCTGCTGGACAACGCCGCCACCCAGATCACCATTCGGGGCGCCATCCAGGCGCAGGGGGCGGAAGCCAAGCCGGTCATCGTCAATCTGCGTGGTGGTTGGAAAGAGCTCGACGTCGGCACCTGGAAGCCCGGCGACAAAAGCACCCTCAAGGTCTCGGTGGCCGCCAGCTACTACAAGCTGACCATCGACGACGAGGAGTTGATCGAGATCGATGCAATCAACCTGGTCCGAAAGGTGGGCGGCACCGACCAGATGGATGCCATTCGCGCGGCGATTGGTTTGTGATGAATGAGAAGGAGTACCCCCATGAGCACCGCTGAACGCATCAAACTCAACTTCCCCATCGAACACGACGGCGTGCCGATTGCCGACATCGCGCTGCGCCGCCCCACGGTGGGCGACCACTTGGCTGCACAGAAGGCCGCCGGGACGGACGCCGAGCGCGAGATTCGGCTGATCGCCAATCTGGCCGAATTGCCGCCAGCAGCGATCCACCAGCTCGATATGAAGGACTACGCCCAACTACAGAAGGTGCTGGGCGGTTTTTTGCAGTGAATCCGGGTGAGATCTCCGCCCTCGTGGTGGAGCTCGCCCTCTACACCCACTGGCCTCGATCCGAGTTGCTTGCCCTGGAGGTGAGTGAGTTGGTCGAGGCCTTGTCATTGGCGCGGCGCTTGTCTGTCGTGCCTTCTTCCTGAGGTTTGCCCATGGCCAAAGCGCATCCCGTTCAGATCAGCATCGGCGCCACGCTGGCGGCCTCGCTCGGCTCGGCGGTGCGGGGTGCCCAGGCCCAGTTGAACCAGCTGGGCTCCACCATGGCGGAACTCGGCAACAAGCAGTCCGGTATCAAGCAGCTGGAGACCCTGCGAGCTCAGGCCCGGGATGCTGCACGGGCCATGCGCGCGGCGCAGCAGAGGGTGTCCGGGCTGGAAGCGAACATCGCTGGACAAAATGGAGGAGCCACGGCCAGGCAAGCGCGTGAGCTCGACCGTGCCCGTGCCGCAGCCATCCGATCCGAGGAAGCCTACCGTCGCCAGCGCTCGGCCGTCGATGAACTGAGCACCTCGCTGACTCGGGCCGGGGTGAACACCCGTGCCATGGGCAGCGAGTCCGACCGACTCGGCAGCCAGCTGGAGACCCTCCGATCCCGCACCGAAGCCCTGTCGCGTGCCCAACAGGCACAGGCCCGCAACATGGAGAACCGCAGCGCTTACCGTGCCCAGATGATGGATGCGGTTGCGCTCGGTGGTGCGCTCTATGGTCTGGTGCAACCGGCGGTGGCCTTCGAGTCGGTGATGGCCGACGTCAAAAAGGTGGTCAATTTCGACACGCCGGATCAGTTCGGGCAGATGTCCAAAGATGTGCTCTTGATGTCGACCCGTATCCCGATGGCTGCTGACGGCATCGGGGCCATCGTCGCTGCCGCTGGTCAGGCTGGCATCGCCCGCGAGGAATTGCTGCGCTTTGCCGAGGACGCCGCCAAGATGGGCGTGGCCTTCGACCTTTCGGGCCAGCAGGCCGGCGCAGCGATGACGGGCCTGCGCTCGATCTTCGGACTGACCCAGGACGAGGTGGTCAAACTCGGGGACGCCATCAACCACCTGTCCAACAATATGGATGCCAAGGCCTCGGACCTGCTCAACATCGCCAACCGGGCGGGCTCGACGGCGAAGCTGTTTGGTCTGTCCGGCGCGCAACTGAATGCTCTCGGGGCGACCTTCCTGGCGCTCAAGACGCCACCCGAGGTGGCCGCCACCGGCATCAATGCGCTCTTGATGAAGCTTGCCACCGCCGACAAGCAGAATGAGAAGTTCCAGCAGGGACTGCAGGACATCGGGCTGTCGGCCGAGGTCATGAAGCAGATGATCCAGCGCGATGCCCAAGGCGCGCTGACGACTTTCCTGCAGCAAGTGAAGAAGGCGCCGGACCTGATGGGTACGCTGTCGGACCTCTTCGGCATGGAGTACGCCGACGACATCGCCAAGCTGGTGGGCTCGATGGACACCTACGAGAAGGCAGTGGGGCTGGTGGCCGATCAGACGGCTTACGCTGGGTCGATGCAAGCCGAGTACGAGGCGCGCTCGGCCACCACCGCCAACAACCTGCAGCTCTTGAAGAATCAGATGAGCCGGCTGGGCATCACGGTGGGCAATGCGCTGCTGCCGGCCTTGAACAACCTGGTGGGCGCGCTGATGGGGCCTATCGACAGCCTGGCCAATCTGGCGGAGCGGTTTCCTGTCGTCACGCAAGTGGTGGAGGGCACCGTCGGTGCCGTGCTGGCCTTGAAGGTGGCGACCATTGCGCTGGGTTACGCCTGGACCTTCGTGAAGGGGCCGATCCTCAGTGCGCAGGTGGCGTTTCAGTCGGCACGGGCGGGTTTGGCACTGCTGCAAGTGCAGGCTGCGACGACAGGCGTGAGTGCCGGACTACTGTCGGTGGCCTGGGCAAGAATCCAGACAGGCGCTCTCGGTCTAATCGCCCCGATCAAATCGGCAGCCTTGGCTTTTTGGTCGATGCTGCCGGCCATTGGTGCGACGACCGCTGCGCTGCTGGCCAACCCGATTACTTGGATCGTCGCCGGCATCGGGGTGGCGGTCGCGGGCCTGGTGCTGGTGATCCGCAAATACTGGGACCCCATTGCCGCTTACGTTGGCGGCGTGTTCCAAGGCATCCGGTCAGCCGTGCAGCCCGCAATCACCAGCCTGTCCACGGCGCTGGCGCCGCTGGCACCCATTGGCCAGGTGGTAGCCTCCGTGTTCGGTTTCATCGCCGATGGCGTGAGCCGGGTGGTGGTCTGGGTCGGGGCTTTGCTCGCGCCAGTGACACTCTCCACAGAGGAGTTCAACAGCCTGTCCGCCTCCGGCCAGTCTCTCGGGTCGGTGATCGGGGGCGTGTTGAGCACGGCTTTCACGGTGCTGACCTTGCCGATCCGAGCGGTGGGCACCTTGGTGGGCTGGGTGATCGAGGGTTTTACGGCCCTGGTGTCCTTCTCGCCCTTGGCCCTGATCAGCGCCGCCTGGCAGCCAGTGGCGGATTTCATGACCGGTCTCTGGTCGGGCATCACTGCGACCGTGGGGCAAGCCATCGACTGGATCGCCGGCAAGATCGGATGGGTGATGGAAGCCGGCAGCAAGGTCGGCAACTGGTTCGGTTCGCTCTTCGGTAGCGATAAGCCGGCGTCGCCCACTGCCACGGCACCGGCTACTGCGCGTCCGGCGGCGGTGGGTAATATCGCCTCGCTGGTCGCGCCACGCCCCGCCGTCGGTACCGCACCCGTTGGCATCACGCCGATGTCAGCGGGCAGCCCGGCAGTGGCGAGTGCCAGACCGGTGACGATGCCTGCTCAGCCACTGGCTGCGCGCGGTAACACCAGCGTTTCGCTGTCCGCCCCGATCACGGTCAACGCCCCGCCTGGGATGGACGCGCGCGAGATCGCTGCTCTGATCGAGTCGCGCCTGCGCGCGCTTGTGCGCGAGACTACCCGCAGTCCGGCTGCGGCGATGTACGACTGATTTTTCTGTTGGGAGGTGTGCCATGGCCGAACGGGTGATGTTGGGCCTGGGCGAGTTTCGTTTTGAAATCGCCACGCTCGCCTACCAGAAGTTCTCGCTGAACCAGACCTGGCGCTGGCAGGAGCAGGCGCGGATTAACCGCGATCCGGCCCTGCAGTTTGTGGGGCGCAACGTCGGCGAGATCGAACTCGATGGTGTGATCTACCCGGGCTTCAAGGGCGGCCTCGGCCAAGTCGATGCGATGCGCGCGCTGGCGGACGCCGGCAAGCCGCTGCAACTGGTCGATGGCCTGGGCCGCATCTGGGGTGCCTGGGTGATCACGGAGATCGGCGACACCCGCACGGTGTTCGCGGATGACGGTCAGCCCAGGAAGCTGGAGTTCCGCATCAAGCTCAAGGCCTATGGGGAGGATCAGCCATGACCCGGCCGATCTTCAAACGCGTGATGACCCGTGATGGCGATGTGCTCGACGATCTGGTCTGGCAGCACTACGGGCGAAGCGATGTACTGACCGCCGTGCTCGAGGCGAATCCGCAGCTGGCCCAGTTGTCTCCGGTTCTCACGGCCGGCTTGGTGATTGAGCTGCCTGATCTCCCGCTGCCGGTAGAAGCGCCGGTGATCCGGCTGTGGTCGTGAGCGCATTACGAGGAGGTGGCCATGCAACCACTGTTCCGCATTTACGCCGGCAGCCGAGAGATCACCGCAGCCATCCGCGACCGGCTGATCGAACTGGTCGTGACTGACGAAGCCGGCATCCAGTCCGATGAGCTGAAACTGACCCTCGATGATCGTCGCCGTGAGGACGGCGCGATTGCCGAACTGCCGCGCATCGGCACGGTGCTGACCGTGTCACTGGGCTATGCCGAAACCCGGCTGGTGTCCATGGGGCGTTTCATCGTTGATGAGGTCGAGATCCGCTCACCACCGGCTACGCTGACCGTCTCGGCCAAGGCCGCCGATATGGTGGGACCGTTTCGCAGTCCCAAGACCCGCTCCTGGGATGAGACCACGCTGGGCCAACTGGTCGAGACCATCGCCGCCGAGCACCGCTATCAGGCCAAGATCGACCCGGAGCTGGGCGCCATCACGATCCCGCATCTGGACCAGACCGAGGAATCGGACATGGCGTTGCTCACCCGCCTGGCCGCCAAGCACGATGCCGTGGCCAAACCCGTGGCGGGGTTTCTCGCGCTGGCCAAGCAAGGGGCGATCAAGACCATCACCGGCCAGGTGATGCCGACGATCACCCTCAGATCCAGTGATCTCGCCGGATGGCGCTACCGACACTCAGCGCGCAAACCCGGGGGCAGTGGCTCCACCAGCGATGGCGATACGCAAAAGCCACCGACGACAGCAACCGGCGGCACCAAAGCCTACTGGTGGGATTTCGAGAAGGGTGAGCGCCGGGAGGTGACCATCGGATCGCCGCCCTTTGAGGAAATCCGCTACGTCCACGCCACCGAAGCGGAAGCCAAGGCAGCGGCTGCCACGCGCAAGAACACCGGGGAACGTGGGCAGGGCGAACTGTCCTTCAGCCTGCCGGGCGATCCGCGACTCGCTGCCGAGGGAAGGCTCTCGCTCTCTCTGCGTCCAGGCCTCCCGACCGACTGGCGCATCAAACGCGTCGAGCACCGCCTGGGCGCCCAGGGATTCACGACGCAGGTCGAGTGCGAACGCTTCACTGCGTCGCCCGTTCCTATCACCGCAACCGAGTAAGGAGGCTCCGTGCCCGAAAAAGATCCTTCGACCTACGGCCTGATCACCTACCTGTGGGTGACGGGCCTGGCCGCCTGGGGTGGCCTGGTGAATTTCTACCGAAAAGTCAAGTCCGGCGAGACCCGGGCCTTCAACGTGGTCGAGCTGATCGGCGAGATCGCCACCTCGGCCTTCGCGGGCCTCATTACTTTCTGGCTGTGCGAGGCCGCGCAGTTCAATCCCCTGGTGACCGCTGCGCTGGTCGGTATCTCCGGCCACATGGGCAGCCAGGCCATCTACCAACTGGAACGCTGGGCGCAGACGCGTCTGGGCAAGGAGCGGCCATGAACACCATCGACACCATCCTCGACGAGATCATCCGCCGGGAAGGCGGCTACGTGAACCACCCGGCCGACCGGGGCGGGCCGACGAACTTTGGCATCACCGCGCAGACGCTGGGCAGCTGGCGCAAGCTGGGTCGCCCGGCCACGGCGACTGAGGTGCAAGCACTGACGGAAACCGAAGCCCGTGCCATCTACCGCCAGCGGTACATCACCGGCCCCGGGTTCGAAGCCATCACGCATCCGACGCTGCTGCATCTGCTGGTCGATACCGGCGTGCATTCCGGGCCGAAGCGGGCAGTGCAGTGGCTGCAGTCGGCGCTCGACGTGACGGCCGATGGCGTCATCGGTCCCAAGACCCGTTCTGCACTGGCTGTGGCTGACCAAGATGTGCTCTACGGCAAGGTACTGGGGCAGCGCCTGCGCCACCTCGGACGGCTGATCACCAACGATCCGAAGCAGTCGGCGTTCGCTGCCGGCTGGATGAACCGGATGGCCGAATTCGTGGAGGGCACGGTATGACGCCGCTACTGACTACCTTGGCCCCGGGCTTGCTCGAAGCCGGCAGCCGGCTGATCGACCGCCTGGTGCCGGACCCGGCCGAACGCGAAAAAGCCAAGCTTGCGCTGCTGCAAGCCGAAGGGCAGCTGGCACTGCAGGAGATGCAGACTAGCCTCTCGGCGATCCTGGCTGAAGCCAACTCGGCTGATCCCTGGACCAGCCGGGCACGCCCGACTTTCCTTTACGTGATCTACGGCGTGATCCTGCTGTGTGTGATGGGCGCCATCATCGGCATCTGGTGGCCGACGCACGTCTTCCAGGCGGCCGAGAACTTGAACAAGCTGCTGGGTGCGGTGCCCGAGAGCCTGTGGTGGCTATTCGGTGCGGGCTACCTGGGCTACACCGGGGCGCGCAGCTTCGACAAGTGGCGTGGGCCGGCTCGGTGACTGGTGCTGCCCGGCACGACAACCTGAAACGACGATCCCCCGATCTCATTGCCTTCATGGGTAGTGGGGTCGGGGGATTTTTGCGTTTGTGATGTCCGAGACTTCGTGGTGTTGAACGGTTCTCATTGAATTCGTGTCAACCATGGTGTAAACTGACAACCCCTGTGACAACCAGGGCGGCAGCTTGCTAGGCAACCAACCAAAGGAGAGAACGCGTGAAAATGACCAAGGCGCCTGTTTATTACGCACTGGCTCAAGCGCAGTTTAATCCTGTGGCTGCCATGGCGAAGTACGTCGACGATATTCAAGACATCCTGCGTCGGGAAGGGTATACCCTTTTTGAGCCGCAAGAGATCACGCAATTGCAGTTCGTGGGGGCTGCTGGACAAGCGCCGACTAAACCTGAAGTAATGCAGGTTACCAATTGGCTGATTTCAAAGGCCGATCGGACTGCTGGTTTTATTTTGGGGCCATCCTCTCTTGCCTATCACACAACCCACTATGAAACCCGGAATGAGTTCTTGCCAGAGCTAGTGCAGGGATTGCATGCTGTTCACAAGGTGGTTTCTTTGGAGCACATTTCTCGACTGGGTCTGCGTTATCTTGATGCAGTGATTCCTGTCGAAGGTGAGCAGGTTTCGCAGTATTTCGCAGATGGTTTGCAGGGCGTCTCCTTCGGTGCGAAGCCGCGTTACGCGATGAGCGAGTCTGTTTTTGAGACAGAAACAGGGCCGCTGGTCAAATCAGGGACTTTGGTAGCGCGTGTGTATCGTGCGACATCTCCTCTTGGCTATCCACCAGACCTGATTCCTCACGGGCTGCAGCCAATGCCTCGCTTCCAGAGGAGCGACACGATCTCCCACGCGGTGATCGACACCGATCATTTTGTTGAAGGCACTATCCCTATTGATTTTGAACAAATCAAGGCGCAGTTGGCGTCGCTGCACACGGGAATTAAGCAATCTTTCGAGGCGACAATTACGCCTCATGCCGAAGAAGTCTGGCGTTGATAGAGGAGGGTTAGGTTATGTATGCAACCCCTGTGGGTGTTATCCCCTTACAGCCCCTGAGCAATGCCGCAAAAACAGCGTTCTTTGTGGTGCTCGTGGGTACGGGTAGTGCTTATGGCGTAGAGCGATCTAATGCTTGGCGACATCTTCTTGAGCATCGGGTGCCTTTTCATTTTGAAATTAGTAATCCTGAGAGCAATGGTGCACGCCGTGTTGATGTGCGCTCGCCACTGCAGCATTTGGAAAATATTCGCACTGTATTGAACCCTGCTGTTTCAGACCTGGCATCCATTTTTGATGTTTCGCGACAAGCTATTTACAAGTGGTTGTCAAACGACTCGAAGCCAGAGGCTGAAAAGTCGGCTCGTGTGCAGGCGCTCAGTCAGATCGCTGATGCTTTCAAAGAAGCCGGTGTGGCACGTGCCGGCAGCCTTCTCAAAATGAAAACCTTCGGTGACCGCTCTCTCATGGACATCGTAAAGGCCGGGGCTGATTGGCGTGAGGCCGTGGATGTCCTGATTGCCGAATCACGTGCTATGGAGAGTGCCTACGAGCGGTCTGGACTGGCCAAATCCAAGGCAAAGCCAACTTCAGATTGGCAGACCTCTCAGTCAATTCCCGCGTCGCGCGAAGATGCGTAAGGGAGAACTATGCTCGGACGTGATACGCCTTGGAGGCAGGGCAGCGTAATTGCCCAGGCGGACGCCATCGCGGCCGGCTTATTCGATGAGACTTCCTCGAGCCTCAAACGGGCTCTAGTCATTACGCACGACTGTGATCTGACGAATGACAGAGAGCCCGAGGTCGAGGTTATGGTCGGAGATGTGGTCGACAAACTGAACAAGCAGTTCGCGCGTGCTCGTAATGTTCGGCGCCTCCACTTGGCTTTCGATACGCCGTCTGGTACCCAGCAGTTTCTTGACCTGCAGATAACAGCTAGGCAATCCATTTGCAAATCACGGATCGCCGCTGCCAAGCCAGACAGTAGCTGGGTTTTGTCTGACGAGGAGAAGCGCGCACTCAAGCAATGGCTGGCAGCACGCTACGGTCGTCCAGCTTTTCCGAACGCGTTTGAGACGCATCTTCGCAAAAATGTCAGCAAGAAAGAGACGGTAGAGGATCGACTCGGGAAGACCCTTGAAAAAGTGAGCGCCCATTTGGTCGGGGTGTTTTTTGACTTGGGTGAAAACCGTGCAGCTGAGCTCACGGATGGAACGCCTTACGACCTGAGGATTACTGTTGTCTATGACGCCAGTGCAGGGGGGCAGCCTGCCAGGTTGGCTGCTGAAGAGGTGGTCTCTGAGATTAGGGAGATTTTCCAGTCGGCTTATGGTCCTCCAGACGCAGCAACTGAGATCACTCTGGAATCTTGCGAAGCAGTAGCCGACCTTCGCTTCCCACTATCGGATCTTCGTAAAGTGGATCAGTGGCGTGCCGAATACATCAGCCTGCGCCAAGACCCTCCAGAGCCTTTTTTGGCTGTCGGCGAGATGCCTGCCTAATGGCTTCTGGGGTAACTGAAGTCCTGGGCATCACCAGCGCAGGGCACTTTTGGCAAGAAGTAGTGCGCCCGAACGCGCTGCACTACCGTCAGCACCCTACTGCTAGGGAAGCGTTCAACTTGGCTGCGTCGCTGTGGCACTTGATCGACTGGGTTTTCGAGGACCTGCGCCTGAACTCGCCACACCAAGAAAAAAAAGCGCTTCAGGCCACCTTGCGCCAGCAGTGCCCGGCCTTGGGGGTGATGCACGACATCACCACGCTGTACAAGCACGCTCGAATGACCAAGCCGCAAGGCAAAGTGGCGGCGACAGACGTTGAGATGCTGGGGGCCACGTTCTACTTCGGGCCGGGTGGTCCGGTTTCTGAACACCCGGCTGAGTACATCGTGACCCTGGAAGGAGGAGAGCAGCGCCCCTTGAGCGAACTGTTCGAAGAGGCGCTGCGGTTTTGGGACGGCTACTTCCGCGCTGACGCGGGAGCTCGGCAGGTCACGCCGTAGCCGCGACCTGCGGTGCTCCATTGTTGGCAGCCACCACCGGCCGCCGCCCCACGACATTCCCCACCACATTGACCGCCTCGAGCATCGCCTGCGGCGACAGGTGCGCATAGCGCATCGTCACCTTGGGATCGTGGTGGCCCAGGAGCTTCTGCACCTCGTACAACGACCGCCCGGCATTGACCAGGAAACTCGCGTAGCTGTGGCGCAAGTCGTGCAACCGCACTTCCTCCAGCCCCACCTTTTTGCGGATCGAGTCCCAGGCATAAAAGATCGACACCGGCGGCTTCTTGGTCTTCGGGTTGAAAAACACCCAGGGGATGTCCTCTTGCCGAGGCAGCGACAGCAGCAATTCCACCGCGGCATCGGAGAGCGGAATGTGGCGCGGCTTCTTCGACTTCGACCGCGCCGCCGGCACCGTCAGCATCCGCCGGTTGAAATCGATCTCGTCCCACCGGGCGTCCAGGACCTCGCGCTTCCTCGCCCCGGTGTAGAGCAGCAGCCGGATCACCTGACCCACCTGCACATTGCGGTTGGTGTCCAACTCGTCAAACAGCCGCTGTACCTCCTCGGTGGTCAGGTAACGCTCCCGCGCGCCGTGGTCCTCAAAGGGCTCCACACCATCGCAGGGGTTGCCCTTGGACGGCAGGATGTCCCAGCGGATCGCGCAGTTGTAGATGAACTTCATCAGCACGATCATTCGGTTGCAAGTCCCGGCCGCGTAACCCTTCTCGAACACCGCGTGGTGGAAGGCCACCACATCCGAGCGGGTGATCCGGTTCATCCGGAAATCGGCAAATACCGGCAGCAGGTGATTGCGCAGCATCGTCTCATCCGTCTCCCAGCTGCGCTTCCTCGTCTTGGCGTAGGGCAGATAGCGCTCGGCCACGAAATTCCCGAAGGTCGGCACATCCTTGAAGCGATGGTTCTCCACCTTTGGGTCGCCACCCTCGGTGACCATTTGCTTCATCTTGTGCGCCTTGGCCCGGGCGTCCGACACCGAAATCTCATCAGCCCGGCCAATCCGGTTCAGTCGCACCTTGCCGGCCGCATCGCGGTAGCGGAAATAAAACGTCGCCCCGCCGCTGGCGCGATGCTCCAGCAAGAAGCCCTTGATCTCCGTATCGAAGTAACTCACGGCCCCGGAGGCAGGCTCGCGACCTGGCAGGGTCGCCAGGAATTCGGTCGTCAACGCTTGTGCTGGCATCGTCGTGCTCCTCTATCTATTGAGGGTCATACTACGATACAATGCCCCGCAAAGGACACAAAAAGCGTCCAATCAAGCAGAAATATTCACCTACCAAGACCGATCAAAAAGAAGAGGAGTCGACCATGATCGACGGAAGACAGATCCGCGCCGCACGCGCGATGCTGGGCTGGAGCCGGGAGGACCTACTCAAGGCCTCGGGCATTTCGATGTCGGCGCTGCTGCGCATGGAAGGAGCGTTGGCTGACAGCCGAGGCTCCACGCTCAACAAGGTGGCCAAGGCCCTAACCCTGGCCGGCATCGAATTCGTCACCCGCGATGACGGGGCGATTGGCGTCATTCTCAAGGCACAAAATCCGCCTGACGCGCCACAATGAGCACAGCATCCCAAGCCACCCAAAAGGCACAAAGGCCACCTGATGAGACACATTGGGTGGCCTTTGCACTAGATGGCTTCGGTTGGTAGGTAGTTGGTACGTCGGATTGGCTGTAAATTGCGTCTATATAGATAGGTGACGCGGCTAAGTCTTTGAAAAGACAAAGAAAATATCCGATCAGACTGAAAATATGCCTTTTGTGGTAGGGAAGTGGTCGGAAACAGGCGCTGCGAGGGCCTGAAAATTCGTGTAAGCCTTTGATATGTAAAGAGATTTAAGAGTAGCTGGCTATTAGGCTCACTACGAGTTCGGTCAAAACCGCCCCCAAAACCACCCCCAAGCCCGTATTCGCTTGAGAGCCCTGTAACAGGACTTTCCGGCGAGTACGGGCTTTTTGCCTGGCTCGTACTCGGTTTCTTTGCAAAGAAATCCATCTCTCTAACCCTTAAAAGGAAACAAAATGGCTGGTTTTACTCTGGTTTCGACGCAAACCATCATCGCCCGCAATGCTGGCGCTTTGTACGGTGTGGAAGTTGGCTACACCAACATGGCTTCCTACGTGACTCAGATGGGCTCCAACGTGGATGCCTTCCTGAACACCGTGTACACCAACAGCGTTGGTACTACTGACACCGGTACTGTGGCTGATGTGCTGCTTGCAAACTTGGGCATCACTGGTGACTCCACCGATCCCACTACCGCTGCTGGTATCGCCAAGAGCTATGTGGTTGGTCAACTGAATGCCGTTGCTTACACAGCTCGTGGCGCTGTTGTGAACAGCATCCTGTCGGCATTCGCTAACCTGACCACTGATAC
>JACCEE010222928.1_pt1 | contig 53071 bp, 43 predicted proteins | sample 7449931 | NCBI WGS metagenome assembly JACCEE01 (sample SAMN15323457, study PRJNA562643) | freshwater metagenome | isolation source: river surface water | place: USA:Blue River Watershed | collected 2017-08-19 | reverse complement strand
TTTTGATTCTGTGAAATCTTTCAAACGTAGTGGAATCTGTGAAAAAAAGTATAAATAAAAAACTCTGTGAATATCTGTGTGTTCTGTGAGAAATTGATATTAGGTATAATAAAGGGGAATCAGTTTTATATTAAAATAAAACTAAAAGATAAGTTACTTTGTAATAATTTTTAAACTAATTTTGTAGGTTAATCATTTGTTTATACATTTTAAACTAAACATTCATGAAAAAATCTTTAATATATATTTTTATACTCATATTATCCAGTTCAATTTTTGCACAAAACAACACCTTTCTTAAGGCAATAAAAAAACATTATTATGCTCAACATTTTGGAATTAGAACAGGTGTGAATTTATCAAATACTTTATTTAGAAACTATTATGATACATTTAGTTTTGATTATAAATGGAAACCTGGTTATAATTTTGGTTTATCTTTTGAATTCCCAACAAAAGATATAAAATTAATAGGTTGGTTAGGTTGGATTGAAACAGGCGTTTTTTTATCTTCAAAAGGATATCGAATCAATGAAAAAAATTTAGATGATGTGTATAAAAGAAGATTAAATTTAACATATTTAGATATACCACTTTTAGCAAAAGTAAAGTTTGAGGTAGAAGCTTCGTATATTTTTTTAACATTTGGACCCTACTTAGGCATTGGATTAGATGGGAAGTATAGATACGAAGAGATTAAAAATGGTCTATCAGAAAAAAGCTCTGCAGATATAATTTGGGGAAATGATGGAGAAATTGCTGATTTTAAAAAATACGATTATGGATTAATCATGGGAACAGGAATCGAGTTTGAATATTTTCAAATTGCATTTAACTATAATTTAGGCACAGCAAATATTTCACCTAATGAAAATATTGTAAACAGTAGTCAAGGATTTAATACAAGAATTAACAACAGAGTATTTAATTTATCTTTTACATATAAACTAGGAAAAAGATTAAGATATTAGAAAATTAAACTCTATATTTAATAACTTTAGCAGGAACACCTCCAACAATACAGTAATCACTTATATCTTTTGTAACAACACTTCCAGCAGCAATTACCACTCCATTTCCTATTTTAACTCCAGGTAATATTTGTACACCACAACCAATCCAAACATCATTACCTATAATTACATCTCTAGCAATCCATTTTTGTGTTTTAATTATTTCATTTTTATCAACACCATGGTTAGATGCAATAATACTAACTTGTTGAGAAATTAAACAATTATTACCTATATAAATATTTCCTCCACCAGTTCTTAAATTATTTTGTTCCCCTACAGAGCTATAATCTCCAATATAAATTTTAGAGTCGGGTTCATTACTATTTTGTTTTGTTGCGTAAATCACATTGTATGGGCCAAAAAAAACATTTTTGCCAAACTGGAAATTTTCAACTTTATCAAAGCAAAAATAATTATTAACATGAATTTTAGCTTTGGTATAATTTCTAATTTTAATTATGTTATTATGTTGATGAGCTAATTCGCTAATAGTTAAAAACATAGTGCTTTTTGATAATAAACTGGTTAGAAGTGATTTAAATTTATTCAGCATATTATAAATTTTAATTTTTTACAAATATAAAGGTTTATAAATAAACGATTTAAATTAAATTAAAAAGTAAATTCCTTTTAAAAACAAATAAAACCAAAAGTTTTTTTAAATTAGTGCTCATGCATCAACTTCCTCTTATAACAGGTTTAGACATATTTTGGAGTATAATTCTACTGTTTGTAATTTATAGTTACAGCAAAACTATAACAGCAAATAAAATTGTTTTTTTTCCTTATTATGCATACTACACTAAAGGGTTAATGATAAAATTATTTGGAGGTATATTATTTTGTTTAATATATGCATTATATTACAAAGGTGGTGATACTGTTCACTATTATGAAGGAGTCGTAGCAATGAATAAGGTTTTTTGGGAATATCCAATGGATTACATCCAAATATTATTTTTAGATGGTATGGATACTGTTACAACTTTTGCATTTTGGAAAGTTAAAACCTATCCGCCAATTTTTATGCTTCAAGATTCCAGAACTTTTTTAGTTATAAAATTAACTAGTATTTTGTCTATACCTTCATTAAATGGTTTTATTGCTACCACTATTTTATTAGCAGCTTTGGTGTATAATTGGATTTGGAAGTTATATACTTTTGTAGCACAACGTTATCCGCAGCATATAAAAGAAGCAAATTGGAGTCTTTTGTTTTTGCCATCTTCCGTTTTTTGGGGTTCTGGAATCATGAAGGATACTTATACTTTTGCGGCAAGTTGTTTTGCTGTTTATGGATTACATCAAATTGTTGTGGAACGTAAGTTTAAATTAGGAACACTTTTTCAACTTATTTTTGCTATTTACTTAATTATCACCATTAAATCGTATATTTTATTAGCTATACTACCAGGCTTATTATTATTTGCTAACTTCGAAAGGATTCGTAAAATTCAAAGTCCAGTAGTTAAAATAGTTGTTTTACCATTATTTACAATAGGTATTTTTTTAATATTAAATGTTATTTTTAGTTCAGGAGGCGATGCTTTTGGTAAATATTCACCAGATAGAGCATTAGAGGAAGCAGCCATTCAAAATCAGGATTTAAAAAGGGATGTTTATGGAAGTAACTCATTTGACATTGGTGATTATGAACCAACACTAGGAGGTGCATTAAGTAAATTTTTTCCAGCTGTTAATGCTGCAATATTTCGTCCATATTTATGGGAAGTTGGGTCGCCTACAATGTTGTTTTCTGCTTTAGAAAATGCAGTTATTAATGTATTGTCTATCATAGTTTTAATAACAGGGCTTGGTAGATTTTTAAAATTTGTAGGCTCTGATCCATTTTTCTTATTTGGTTTATTATTTACTCTGTTATTAGGATTTGGAATCGGATTAAGTACCGCAAACTTTGGAGCTTTAGTTAGATATAAAATTCCTTTTATGCCTTTTTATCTCTTTTTAATATTGGTTGCTCGCAAAAGTTCAAAAAAGAAAATATAAATTATTACAACTTAGTGGTAATTTAAACTATTAAAAAATTTAATTTATTCTCTTTTAGATTACTATGATAATAAAAAATTATTTCTCACAGAACACAAAGATATTTGGATAGTTTTTTACAAAAATACATGTTTAAGTGAACAAAAAGATGTATAATCTGTGCCATATTTGTAATCTGTGGGAGACAAATATTATACATTTACGTCTAAATAATTTGAAAATAAAGCTTATTTCTAAGTTCTTGATATGGCAAATAAATAAAAAACTAATTGGATATCTTTGTTAAGCATTCAATTATTTTCCAACTCTAATTAAAATTGATTAAACTTGCAATAATTTATAAAAATATAATTTAAGTATAATTTTAACAAATAGTTTGCTTTAATGATTCAAAATAATTAATAATACAATAAGAAATTCCAATAAAAATTTAGAAATAATTTATGTTATTTAATTCTATCGATTTTGCACTATTTTTTCCAATAGTATTTGTACTTTATTGGTTTGTAACACATAAAAATATTAAATTACAAAATCTATTAATTGTTTTAGCTAGTTATATTTTTTATGGTTGGTGGGACTGGAAATTTTTATCACTTATTTTATTTAGTACTTTAATCGATTACTTGATTGGAATAGGACTACAAAAACAAGTAAATGTAAATAACAGGAAAATTCTTTTATTTACAAGTATATTCATAAATTTAGGTTTTTTGGGAGTTTTTAAATATTACAATTTTTTTATTGATAATTTTATATCAGCATTCACATATTTTGGAGCAAACATAAAACCTAATACTCTTAGTATAATTTTACCAGTAGGAATTAGTTTTTATACTTTTCAAACATTAAGTTATTCTATTGATGTTTATAAAAATAAAATTCAACCAACTAACGATTTCATCGCATTTTCTGCATTCGTTTGTTTTTTTCCACAGTTAGTAGCAGGTCCAATTGAAAGAGCATCTAATTTGTTACCACAGTTTTATAAAAAAAGATTTTTTGATTACTCAAAAGCAGTGGATGGAATGCAACTAATTCTTTGGGGATTATTTAAAAAAGTTGTTATTGCAGATAATTGTGCCCAATTTGCTAATATTATTTTCAATGATTATTCTAATTTTTCAGGTAGTACTTTATTGTTGGGTACAATATTTTTTTCTTTTCAAATCTATGGAGATTTTTCTGGATACTCTGATATTGCAATTGGAACTTCCAAGTTACTTGGATTTAATTTAAGTAAAAATTTTAATTTTCCATATTTTTCTAAAACTATACCAGAATTTTGGAAAAGATGGCATATATCATTATCTTCATGGTTTAAAGATTATGTATATATACCTTTAGGAGGAAGTAAAAATGGATTATATAAACACATAAGAAATACATTTATAATTTTTACAGTAAGTGGATTTTGGCATGGGGCAAATTGGACCTTTGTTATATGGGGTCTTTTGAATGCAATTTATTTTTTACCAAGTTTATTTTTTAAAAGAAAAGATATAAACTATCAAAATAATCTTTATTTAAAAATAAAAAATAATCTTTCAATTTTAACAACATACATTTTGATACTTTTTTCATGGATTTTTTTTCGATCAAATCATATCTCAGATGCGTTTAATTTTATAAAAATAATTTTTTCAGATTCATTATTTATAATACCTAAATTTAATGATTCTCAACGGGCAATTCCTATAATTTTACTATTACTTTGTTTTATAAGTATGGAGTGGATTGCAAAAAAATACGACCATGTATTACAAATACTAAATTGTAAATCAAAGTTTTTTCGCTGGTCATTTTATTATATCCTAGTTATAACTATTTTTATTTTCGCAGGTTCTACTCAACAATTTATTTACTTTCAGTTTTAAATAAAAACAGAAAAATTAAAATAACTTAGATGAAAAAATTTATAATTAAAATATTTATTTTTCTTTTACCAATAACTTTGTCAAGTTATTTAATCGATTATTTTATTTCTAGCAATTTAAAAAAATCAAATTCACATGCACAAAAAGAATATCCAATCTGGAATATAATAACGGAAGGAAAGTTAAATTCCGAAATTTTGATTTACGGAAGTTCAAGAGCTTGGACTCATTTCGATTCGCAGATAATAGAAAATAAATTAAACAAAACCACCTATAATTTGGGTATTGATGGGCATACATTTAATATGCAATATCTTCGCCATTTAATTGTTTTAAAAAACAATAAAAAACCAAAATTAATAATACATTCAATAGATGTAGGTACTTTTCAAAAAGGTAATTTGTATAATCCCGATCAATTTTTACCATATATGTTATGGAACAAAGAGTTTTTTAAAACTATAAAAAATTATGAAGGCTATAATTTTATAGATTTTTACATTCCTTTAATTAGATATTATGGAAAATTAGATGCTATAAAAACAGCAATTAAAATGTTTGTTTTACCTCAAAATAATTCTATTGAAAGAATTAAAGGTTATCAAGGACAGGATGTTGGATGGAACAATGATTTTGATGATGCTCAAAAAAATATGGATAAATACGAAGTAACATTAGATTCATTAACACTCGTTAAATTCGATAAATATTTAGCACAATGTAAGTCCAATAATATTGAGGTGATATTAGTTTATTCACCCATATACATTGAGGGACAAAATTTTATAAAAAATCACCAAGAAATTATAGAATTGTATCAATCATTTGCAGATAAATATTCATTTAAATTTATAAATTTTTTAACGGATATAATATGTTTAGATAAAAAGTATTTTTATAATGCAACACATTTAAATAAATTAGGAGCAGAGTTATTTAGCCATAAATTAAGCACATTATTGTTGGAGTTAAATAAGGGTAAAATTAAATAAATTTTAACACAAATATAATTTTACCTTACTGAATCTATAGATTCATTTTAGAAACATTATTTCATAAAGGTAAAAAGAGGACTAACATATAGTAACAGACCTTGTTAATTTATATAATTCACACAAAAATTTTCAAAACATCTATGTATATTTGTGTTTAATGCCCCAAATTTAAGTCAAATTATAGATAATAATCATAGTTCATTTAAGCCGACAAAAATAGTAATTCAACAATAAAATAATGATTATACGTATTAAAAATTCGTTTATTGATAAACTTTACAAGTTACAAGTATTTATCCACAACACTTTAATTTTTAGTTCAAAAAAATTATTATTCAACAAGTGGATTAAAAATAATAAAGCTAAAAGTATTTATTTAACACAATATGCTTCTGCTAACAGATTTGTACAACTTGAAGCTTGGGAAAAAGAACAAAAGGAATTAGTTGTAACCTGTTATTTTGTGAATAAAAAGGATCCTCAATATGGTAATATTTTAACAAAACCAAATATAGATTATATTAAACCTTGGTATAACAGCATGATAAATTTAAATTTAAGTGGAATAATTTTACATGATGGTATAGATGAAGATTTTATAAAATTACATGAAACCGAAAAAATTAAATTTAGATATTTTCAATACGGCAATTATTCTATATTCGAAGAAAGATGGTTTGCATACTATTTTTTAATGTCCAATTTAAATTTAAAAAAAGTTTTTTTTACAGATGTAAACGATGTTTTTATAACCAAAGATCCATTCAAAACACATTCAAATAATGAACTTTTGTATGTTGGCAGAGATCAGGTAAATAAAACTAGGCATTCAAATTGGTTAGAGATAGAATTAAATCACTTTAAAATTGATGCAAATTTTAAAGTTCCATTTTATTATAAATTTCAATCAGTATATAACGCTGGTGTTGTAGGTGGAAACGTAGATATAACTAAAGCTCTAGCTGCAGAAATAATCAACCTAACATTAAAAACACAAACTGAAAAGCATAAAGATATGAGTCTGTTAAACTTGTCTATTGGAAAAAGATTCCCAATACGATTAAATTATTCGGCAATCGAGAAATCAACTATTACAAACGATAATTCCGAAGTTCCTTTAAACGGTAATGTATATTCAGGATACCCTTTAAATAGTTTATTTAAAAGTTTTGATTACTCATCGGATGCAACTTTCATCCATAAATAAAAAATGAAAATCTTATATCTTTAGTTTTTATTTAATATATTTTTTACATTTTTTATTACAAAATCCAAGTCAGCTTTATCCATCGGATAGTATAATGGTAATAATATACTTCTATCTGCTAAATCCTCTGTTATTGGTAAACTTGAATTAAAAAATTTAGAGTATGCTTTCTCTCTGTGAGCAGTCATAATTCCCCTTCTAGTTGATATTCCAAGATCTAAAAGCTTTTGCATAAATTCGTTTCTAGATATTGGAGACGTTTTATCTAAGTATATGGAAAAACTTTGATAATTAGACCTATAATTTGGTTTTTCAATAGGTAATCTTAAACATTCAATTTCTTTAAATGAATTTATATATTCAATAGCTATTTTTCGTCTTTCTTCAATAATTTCATTTAATCTTTTCATTTGTTCAATTCCAACAGCCGCTTGTATATCTGTCATTCTATAATTGTAACCAATTTCTAAATATTCTTCAATAACAACATTTGTAGATTCATGACGAATTCTATCATTAACTGACATAGAATGTTGTCTTAATAACTTTAATCGGTCATAAAATTCTTTTTTTGAAGTAGTTATCATCCCACCATCGCCTGTAGTAATTATTTTTCTCGGGTGAAACGAAAAACAAACTAAATCAGAATGGCTGCCTATTTTTGACCCTTTATACTCAGATCCAATTGCACATGCAGCATCTTCAATTAAAATAAGTCCATTATCTTCACATAATTGCTTAAAAGTATCAATATCAGCTGGCATTCCAATTTGATGAACAATTAATATTGCTTTTGTTTTAGAAGTTATTTTTATTTTTACATCTTCAATATCAATATTGTAATCTTCATTTACTTCTGCAAATACAGGAGTTGCTCCCACATATTTAATACTATTGGCTGTCGCAATATATGACATTGACGGACAAATTACCTCGTCTCCTTCTTTAATACCAGAAACAATCATAGATAAGTGAAGAGCTGTTGTACAATTTGATACAGCAACTGCATATTTAGAACCTACATATTTTGAAAAAATTGATTCAAATTCTTCTACTTTTGGTCCTTGTGTTACCCAACCTGATAAAATTACTTCACTTGCAGCATTCGCCTCTTCTTTCCCTAAGTAAGGAATTGTAATTGGTATCTTTTTCATTTATTTTTTCCAATTTATTAAATCAATTTCTTCTAATAGATTTTTTTCTTTTTTCAGATTTAAATAAAATCGTATAGTTTCTTTTAAACCGTCTTCAAATGGCATTAATTCATCTAAAGATATAATTTCTTTAATCTTTCTATTATCAACCCAAAGCCTAGGAACATCTGCAGGTCTATCAGGCATATATTCAATTTTAATGTTATCCATTTCTAAATACTCAACAATATTAGTAATTAAAGATTTCATTGTTATTTCATCACCTGTCCCTAAATTAAAAGTTTTACCAGAAATGTCTCTTTTTAAAAGTAAATCTGATAAAATTTTTGCAGTATCTTTTACGTAAAAGAAATCTCTTGTTACATTTCCATTTCCAAAAATAACAGGATTTTGCCCATAAATTGCCCTTACAATTGATCTTGGTATTATTTCACCACAATCCCCTTCGTAATGTGCTCTTGGCCCATAATTATTGAAAATACGTAAAACAGTTGTGTCTAGTCCGAAACATTCAAAATATGAATTTGTATAGTGTTCTCCAGCTAACTTGCTAGATCCATATACCGTTAAAGGATAAGTTGCATCATTTTCTTTAATAGGGAAAGATTTTGCTCTACCATATATTTCACTTGTTGAAATATAGAAGAATTTACTAACTTTTGTTTTTCTAGAAAGTTCTAAAATATTTAATGTTCCTTCTGCATTAACTTTATGATTTTCGAAAGGTGAATGCAAACTATGACGAACACCTAAACAAGCTAAATGATATACAACTTCAATATTATTAAAAATTTCTTTAAGCTTATTAATATCTAATATTGATGCTTCAACAAATTTAAAATTTTCTGATAAGAAAGCATTAGACAGATTATCCAATTTCCCATTAGATAGATTATCCAAACCAATTACTTCATGTCCAATTTCTAATAATTTATCCGTTAAATGAGAACCTATAAAGCCAGCAGCTCCAGTAACTAATATTTTCATAATTAATTTATATTATAATAAATGTATTGGTTTAATTTCAAATCATTTTTTTTATTAAATTTTCAAGCTTAACAGGATCTATAAACAAGTTATCCGAATATTTAGTATCATCATTTGGAACAGGATCAGCAAAAACTACACCTTGATTTAAACTGTTATATCTACCAAATATAGAGTAGGTTAATACAATATTATTTTTGTTGCAAATTTCAATGATTTTTGAACCAAATTTTTGATAAATTGTATTAATTAATCCAGAACCTTGAACACCAATGACAAAGTCTGCATTATTCATAAAATTAATTTGTTCTAGTACGGAATAATTTTCGAAAGCTATTTGTTCAAAGCTATATTTATTTAATACTTTATCAATTTCGTTTTCATTAGTAACTTTTGACCATTTTGCATTTTTTCTTGAAATATATATTCTTTTTGGAGTGTTTTTGTCTAAAGAGGATTTATTTAATATATCTAGAAATCTATTTCTTAAAAAACTATGTCCATACATTGAAAAGGTATCATGAGAAGGTACAATCATTTTTTCACTATAGTAACAATCTCCAACAGAGGTTTCAATTATTTTTTCTTTTGGAAGTCCAATTAAACTTAACATTTCTTTCTGAAAACTCCAAGGGTGTTTATTTATTAAAATGTATTCAAAATCATCAAAAGTGAAACCTAATTTAGTTAAGTATCCAATTTTTGGCATTAAATCCATAGTCCAATGTCCATAGTTGTTTTCGGCACCCATTGTACATAGGTTAAGAACATTTCCTTTAAGGATTTTTTTTTCGGGGTATTTAAAAATTGTTAAAGCTGGATGGGTCTTTGTAAAATCACCTAAAAAATCTCTTTTATCTCTTCTTATACTTAATGGCTCAATTATACAATTATTTTGAATAAAAGTATCATATCCATAAGTATTTAAATATGTGCATTTTTCTAGTTCGATAACGTAAAAAGTAGCAAATTTTTCTAATAGAACTTTATTTTTTAGTTCAGTAAAAGGAGAAGCTCCATTATTTTCACAATGAATAACATTTGGCTCAACACTTATATCAAAAACAAATTCTCCCCATTTAATTTTTTTAGAATCTAATTTTAAAATATCTGTAATAACTTTTTTAGGTCTGTAACCTAAGAAAGTTTGAATCCTCCATGGTAATTTATCAATTATTTTCGTTAATATCATATTATAAATTTAAATATTTCTTCCAGGATTACCTACTACTTTAGAGTTTGAATTAATATTTCTGATAACATTTGTCCCAATTCCTATAAGTGAATTAGAGCCTATTTCCACTCCATTTATTACACTAACTCCACTTCCTATATAACAATTTTCACCAATATTTACATAGCCAGCAATAGTTACATTTGAGCCCAATAATGAATAATCACCAACATTACTATCATGGTGAATAACAGTATTTGGTAATATACAAACATGATTTCCAATAACTGAATTTGCTGTAATTACTACTCCTGCCATTATAACAACATTATATCCAATTTTAGAAAATGGGGAAACTGTAGCGTTTGGATGAATTAAATTTGTAAACCTTTTTGAGTCTATATTAAAATTGCTGATAATAGATTTCCTTAAATGGAAACTTTTAGGACTTCCCGGTAAAGCCACTAATTTTGCTTTAGGATAATCTTTTAATATTTTCCTGTCAAATATCATATATCCATATTCAGTTTTATTTATTTTTTCAGGTGTATCATCAATAAAACCTAAAAAATCATATTGATTTTGTATACAAAGTAAAGCCTCTAAGCCATTACCGTTAAATGGAAAAATAAATAATTGTTCCATAAAATTTAAAAAGAGTTAACTGTTTCGATAACTTTATAAACTTGTTCGTTAGTTAATTCTGGATACATTGGTAGTGATACACAATGACTAGCTAAATATTCAGAATTAGGTAAATCTCCAACTTTATAACCTAAATAAGAATATGCTTTCTGTAAATGACATGGTACAGGATAATGAAAAGCAGCAGAAATCCCATTTAAATCTAAGTGTTTGATTAGTGCATCTTTGTTATCCGTTGTAACTACAAATAAATGATAAACACCGTCTGACCACTCTGGTATCATTTGCATTTTAGTTTTTTGATTTGTAATATTTTTTTGATACAAACGCGCAATTTCTCTTCTTCTATTATTCCAATTTTCTATGTAGTTTAATTTAACATTAAGTGATGCTCCTTCTAGCCCTCCCATTCTATAATTAAAGCCAATTTCATCATGATAATATCTAATATTTGAACCATGATTCCTTAAAGATTGTAAATGCTTTAGATAGTCTAAATTGTTTGTTGTAATTCCTCCAGCTTCACCGCAAGCACCTAAATTTTTACCTGGATAAAAACTATAACATGCCATTTCACCAAACACACCAACTGTTGTTTTTTTATATCTAGCCCCATGAGCTTGTGCTGCATCTTCGATTAAATATAAATTATGTTTTTTACAAATTTCATTAAGTTTATCTACATCAAAGGGTTGTCCATATAGATGTACACCTATAATAGCTTTGGTTTTTGAGGTTATTAAAGGCTCTATTTTAGTACAATCAATTTGCCAAGTATCAGGATCGCAGTCAACAAAAACAGGTTTTGCATAAGCATGAGATACTCCCCATGCAGTTGCAATAAATGTATTTGCAGGAATAATAACTTCATCACCTTCTCCAATTCCTAATGCCAACATTGCTAAATGAAGAGATACAGTTCCGTTAGAAACACCTACTGCATATTTTGATCCTATATATTTGGCAAAATTATTCTCAAATTCTTCAACAAATTTACCACCTGAAAAAGCCGTGTTGTCATATACTTCTTCAAAAGCTTTAAATATTTCTTGTTTAATTTGTTTATGCTGACCTTTCAAATCCAAACAATTAATTCTTTCATTCATATTTATAAATTATTTTTTATAACTCTAGCAGGATTGCCAGCCACAATACTATTTGAAGGAACATCTTTTGTTACAACAGATCCTGCACCTACCAATGCATTTTCACCTATTGTAATTCCACATAAAATAGTCGCATTACTTCCAATCGAAGCTCCTTTTTTTACATAGGTCTCTATTAATTCCCAATCTGAATCTGATTTTTGAGAGCCGTCTAAATTAGTTGCTTTTGGAAATAAATCATTTGTAAACATTACTCCATGACCAATAAAACAATTATCTTCAATATGAACCCCTTCACATATAAATGAATGTGAAGATATTTTACAATTCTTACCTATACTGGCACCTTTTTGAATTTCCACAAATGCGCCTACTTTAGAATAATCTCCAATAGAACAATTATATGCATTTACATAATCAAAAATTTTCACCCCTTCTCCAACTTCTACATTTTTTAAGCTTTTTTTAGCTATATCTAAATTTAATATTTCCATAAATTGATTGTATTTTTTTATTACTTTTTATCAATGAAAAATCATTATTTTTTTTGATTTTCAATAGATTTTTGAGCTGCTTCTAAAATTTTCACAACTTCAACACCAAGCATAGCATTAGAAATAGGACTAGATCCACTCTCTATGGAATTTATAAAATCTAAAGCCATTAATGTTAAAGCTTCAGAATTCTCAATTTTAGGCACACTTATATCACCTACCCTATAGTCTACAAGAATTTTCGTCCTTTCTTCATCAGTTTTTGCGATGTAACCTGTGTCGTAAATTTTTATTTTTTCAGTTGGCTCATTATCATTGTATAAAATCATTTTTTTATCACCTCCTATCAACATTTGCCTTATTTTTACTGGCGAAATCCAAGAACAATTAAAATGTGCGATTAAATCTTCTTCAAATTTTAAAGTTAAATAAGCTATATTCTCTATATTGTTACCAGTATGAGATAACCCAATAGCATCAACTGATATTGGAAATTTCCCTGTTAAATACAAACATATTGAAATGTCATGGGCTGCTAAATCCCATAGAACATTAACATCATGCTGAAAAAGTCCTAAATTTATCCTTATGGAATCAATATATTGTAAATTACCAAGTACATTCGAATTAATCAATTTTTTAATATACTGAACAGCACCTGTATATAAAAAAGTATGGTCAACCATTAATAATAAATTCGAATCTTCAGCTATTTTTTTTAGTTCCTCTGCTTCATCTAAAGAATTAGTTAAAGGTTTTTCAACTAAAACATTTTTACCAGCAAGTAATGATTGTTTAGCTAAATTATAATGTGTATCAACTGGTGTTGCTATAACGATTGCAGATAAACTTTTATCTTTCAATAAAATTTCAAAATCATTTACAACTTCTATATTTGGATAAAGTTTCTTGCATTTTTCACTTAAAACTTCATTTTTTTCACAAACATAAGCTAGATTACAATTGTCAATACTATTAAAATTTCTAACTAAATTTTTACCCCAATATCCAAATCCAACAATCGCAACTTTTACCATATTAAGCTATATTTTTTGTTCGAAGATAATATATTTAATTCTTTTAAACAAAAATATAAAAGCTTTATAATTGAAAAATTGGGATGAAATAAATTTTTAAGGATCAAAAATTATCATCTTTAAAAATGGCATTAAATAAATTATTTTAAAACAGAAATTTCTTAAACTTATCTGTATTTTTCTAACTATTTTAATCAATAAAATCTAATAAAATTTTTATATCAATAGAATTCACTATTTTTATAAATTCATTAACTGTAACAATGAAAATATTTTTAAAATGTTAAATTCTATTTATAAAAAATTTTTTAATAAAACTTCATACAATCTTCAAGATTTATTAGATAAAATAGAGTCATTAAATATAAAAAAATATATGAGTATTTGTCCACAAAATACTGATAGTAATTGGTTAGGAATATTGAATGCTTCTAATTCAATATTTCCTGGACAAAACATTCCTATACCTCAATATTACAGTAATCAAGTAATAAGCGATGAGGATTTATTGATATTCATTAGTTTTTTTAAATCAAAAGGTGGAGAACATATCATTTTAAATGGCTTTCCTGATTATTTCTTAAAAATTGTGGAGCTTTGTTACCAAAATAAAATTAAATGTACTGTTATTTATCATGGAGGATTAGCTGAATTAAATCAAAATTATCCACGGCAACAAAATATGAAACATTTGTTCGAGTTAGCTAAAAAAGATAAAATTCAACAATTTGGTGTCATAAAAAAAGGATTAGAAGTATTATTTTACCAACAAACAAATGTCCCATGCTATCAAATAGATATTCCATTTAAATTACCTAAAGGTATTAATACAAATAAGTTTAACGATGGTAAGATTCATATTGGAATTTTTGGAAACGATAGTTATAATAAAAATCGACATACACAAGTAGCTGCAGCAAGTTTAATTAATAATAGTATAGTTCATTTCGTTGGGAAAGATGAATTTGATTATTTGTTACCGCCTGATCGTAAAGTACAGCATGAACATTTAAATTATATTGAATTTTTAAATTTATTAGGGAGCATGGATGTAAATCTGTATTGTTCTTTTACAGAAAGCTACGGTCAAGTTGTTTTGGAAAGCTTAGCTCTAGGTGTGCCTTGTATTCACAACAATAACTCAGATATATTGTATAATTTTCCAGAGTTAAAGAGAAATTTAGTTATAGATGAATATGATAATATAGTAAAAATTAGCGAAAAAGTTAAAAACTTAATTTTAAATCCTATAGACTTATCTGATTTAAGAAATTTTGAATACCAAAATATATCAAAATTGAAGCTTTTAGTACTTTAAATAAAATTTTTAATTTGAGATAAATTATTAATTATTTGTATGCCAGATGATTTTGAATAAAAAGAATCTCTGTCAATTAATAAAGTGTTAAGCCCAACTTTTTTAGCAGGTTCAATATCAAGCTTTACAGAATCACCAATGTATAAAATTTCATTTGGATTCAAATTAATAATTTCTAAAGCTTTTTCGTAAAATTTAATATCTGGTTTTGCTACTTTTAAAACTTCAGAAACTAAAATGTGTTTAAATATATCTCCGAAAAATTGAAATAATTTATCTTCGAGTGTTGAATTAAAATTTGACAATATACCTAAAGGTAAATTTAATTCAGATAACACATCAGTATCTTCATATTTTGCCCAAGGTTTATATGTACATTCCTTGTAAATTTGCTCCAATAGTTGGTTATTTGGAATAGCTCCAATTGAATAAATTAATTGAGCATTAAAATTATTGTAAAAACTTTCATTAGTTCTATCTGGAAATATGATTGTTTCAGATAAAATCTTATGGTTATAAATTAAAGTTTTTAAATTTACATTGACACCATTGTTATTAAGAATTGTGTGTAGATTATTAATTACAGCTGGTTTGTTCAAAAGAGTACCTGAAACATCAAAAAGTATATATTTTATCATGTTTAATAAATAATATAATTTGAAGATGAATTATTTATACTTTTTTCATCTGTAATTTCTGGATAAATTACATCTAATAAAATTCTTGTAGCCATTCCTTTTATTGGATTAGGTTTATCAGGAAGCTCATTGTAAAGAAATTCTTGTAAAGTATATTTTACATCTTGAAAACCTAAATTATGTCTTATTGAATTTGTACCTGAAATTCTACAATTTATTTCAAAAGGAATAACATCATTATTATGATTTACTATTGATTGAATATTAAAACTTCCTCTTAAACCCTTTACAGAAATCATTTTTTCAGCAATTTCATAAATTTGTTTATCGTAATCAAAAATAACTTTAGACTTTGTTGTTGTGCCATTCGTTAATTCTCGTTCCATCGTAAATACCCCATGTAATTTATTTTTTTGATTTACATAAACAGCTGAGGTTATTTCCACTCCTTTTTCAAAACTTTGAATAATATAGTCATCTGAGTAATTTGATGGGTGTATTGGATTAATTTCAATACCTCTCGAACCCCTACCTTTCCTAGGTTTAACAATTATATCGTTGCAAGAAAAATCATAATCTTTAGGAAGCCAAGTTTTTGCAAAAGGAATATTATGCTTTTTGTGATGTAAAAAACTTAAATATTTATCTAAATATATTTCGGATATTTCTTCATCACTAGCAGCAATTTTAACATTTAAAAGTGATTTGTATTTTGATAAATAATATACTTCGTAATCTGTTGAGGGGATTATTAAATCAACCTTTTCTTGTTTGATTATTTTTAACATTTCAGAAATGTAATTTTGGTCGTAAGCAAAAGGTAGTTGATAAAAGTTATCGCATAAATAATTAGCGCATGTAAAACTAGCAACGTCTGTGCCAATTAACTTAATATTATTAAATGTATTCCTAATATTTCTGAGAATACCCTGTCCTACATTTCCATTAATACCTGTAACAATTACAGTTTTAAAATTCATATTAAATTTTTTATAAATGTTTATACTAAAATTAAAAAGTAATTAATTTTTGATTACAATTAGAATATTATTTGTAAAGTTAATAAAAAAACAAACTCTTTAGGTATTAATTTTTTCTATAAAATCTTTTAATGTTTGAATAAAATCAATATAGGTAAAAGTTCTAATTTTTTTTAGAATCTTTAAATAATTTCGATCAATTATTTAAAAAATAAAATATAATTAAAATGAATAATTTTAGAAAAATTATAATGTATTTTAAATTGTTCTTTACTATTCTCAAAGAATCAATCAATGAAATAAATATACATTTAGTATATATTTAAAAAATCTATACTAATTTTATCCTTCAAGGCTAGTTTTTAACTGCCGTAATAAATTTTAAATCAAAAATCTATACTAATTATATTTAATTAAAATGAGTTAAGACAAAACATAGTTTGCTTAATTAACTAACAATTTAAAATGATAAATTCTATACAATATATAAGAGGCATTGCATCAATGCTGGTGGTTGGATTTCATGCTAGAAAAATGTTGAATTCAGAAGATTTTATGTTGGGTGAAATTTTATTTGGTAAAGGGCATGAAGGAGTAGAGATTTTTTTTTTCATAAGTGGTTTTATAATTTCTTATACTTCTTTAAACAAAATAAATAATTTAGCTCAACTCATTATATTTTTTAAAAAACGGTTTTTTAGGATTTGGCCTCTATATTTTTTAACTACTCTAGTTACGGTTTTTTATTTTGAATTTTTTATTGGAAAAATTCATATTTTTTCTATTATCAAATCTTTATTATTCATCCCATCAAACGATAGCCCTATACTATATGTTGGATGGAGTATAAATTATGAAATTTTTTATTATTTAATTTATGGAGTTAGTTGTTTAATTTTAAGTAAAAAATTAAATAATATAATTTTAATTTTTTGGGGATTAATAATTATTGGAAATCATTTTACAAATTTTTCACATAATTTTTTTATTTCAAAAACTAACCATTTATTTTTTATATCTGGGGTTTTAATTGGTAGAAATCTTGAATCCATAATTAAACTTAATTTAAAACAAGGGTTCTTAAAATTTATATTAAGTATTTCATTGTTTTTATATATTCTTTCTTATTTAAAATTATTTAACTTCAAATTTGATTTATATATAAACCTAACAATTTTAATCACATCAATAATTATTCTTGAAATTAAATATAAATTCATGTTAAATTCTAGATTTTTAAATAAATTGGGTGATTATTCTTATTCAATTTATTTAATTCATCCAATTGTAATATTTATATTACCTGAAATACTTTTTAAATTAAAAGTTTATAATCTATTTTCAAACGAAATAATTTTTTTAATGATATTCTTTTTTACCATAATTATTTCTCACTTTAGTTTTAAGTTTATTGAAAAAGGTGTATTTAATTTTTTTATAAATAAAAATCGTTGATCGAATCTATTACTTTATTTATATTTTCTTTTGTTAATTCATAAAACATCGGTAATCTTAACAAATTGTCTGAATAAAAATCACATTTCAATAATTCTCTTCCATCATGTTTTTTTAAGTAAAAATCACTTTTGTGTAAACTTAAATAATGAAATACTGCATGTATTTGATTGTTTTTTAAATAACGAATTAACGCTTGTCTTTCTTCTAAGTTTTTACAAACAATATAAAACATATGTCCATTATTTGAAGCAAATGTAGGAACATAAGGAAGTGTAACTTTACCTTTATCTTGTAATTGCTTTAATCCTTTAAAATATGTTTCCCAAATTGCTTTTCTTTTATTTTGAATGTCTTCTAAATTCTCCAATTGAGCATATAAAAATGCAGCAATTAAATCAGAAGGTAAAAATGAACTTCCAACATCGACCCAACCATATTTGTTTACTTCACCTCTAAAAAAAGCACTTCTATTTGTCCCTTTTTCCCAAATAATTTCAGCGCGTTCTTTAAATTTTTTATCATTTATAACTAATAATCCACCTTCTCCCGAAATAATATTTTTAGTTTCGTGAAACGAAAATGCCGCCAAATGGCCAATGCTACCTAAAGGGCGCGTAATTCCATCTTTACCTGTGTAGTAAGAATCAATGGCTTGAGCAGCATCTTCTACCACAAATAAATTGTATTTATTTGCTAAATCCATTATTTTATCCATATCACATGCTACACCTGCATAATGTACAGGAACAATAGCTTTTGTTTTGTTTGTAATTAAGGATTCGATTAAATCTTCGTCAATACCTGGATGATCTTTTCTGCAATCACAAAAAACTATTTTAGCTCCACGCAATACAAAAGCATTAGCCGTACTAACAAAGGTATAGGAAGGCATAATTACCTCATCACCTGGTTGTATATCTATAAGGATAGATGCCATCTCTAAGGCATCTGTACAAGAAGTGGTTAATAAACAATGATTGAATCCAAATTTTCTTTGAAAAAAATTATGGCATAATTGAGTGTATTTTCCATTTCCAGAAATATGTCCACTTGAAACAGAATCGTTTATATAATTGCTTTCTTTGCCTGAAAAATAAGGTTTATTAAATGTTAACATAAATTCATCTTTTATCTCAAAAATCTTACGGGGTTACCTACATATAAACCCTCTTTTTGAATATTTTTTATTACAACTCCACCTGCACCAATTTGAGTATTATCGCAAATAATTAAATTGTCAATTATGGTCGAATTAATACCTATTATACATTTTTCACCTATTCGAGTAAATCCTGCTATTGAAACTTTTGGGGATAAAAAACAATGATTTCCCAAAGACGAATCATGAGAAATTGTACATCCTATATTTAATATAGAATTAAAACCAATTTTTACATTTAAATCAATAGTACAATTTGGAAAAACTACAGTACCTTCATTTACAGTAGCAGTTTTATCAACCCATGAAGAAGAATGAATTATTGTGCCCAATGGTATAGAATTTTTAAATTTGTTATATATTTCTTCTTTAAATTTTATATGTTTATAACCTATTGCAATAATTAATTCGTTAAATACCCCATTGTTATAAGAATTTTCAACATCTATTATTTTACCAATTACATTATTATTACCTGGTTTAATAAAGTCATCAAAAAACACGACATTATCGTAATGATTATCTGATAATGCGTAGTGAGCAATTTGTTTACCTAAATCTCCAGCCCCAATAACTCCTAAAATTTTATCCATTAAGTAATGATATTTTAAAATAAATTATAATCAAAATTAATATTTCATAAAGTTAATAAATAAACAATTGACAATAGTTATTAAAAGTCTAATAAAAAGTAAAATAAATATTTTTATGATGTTATATCAAAATTATTGATAAAAAATAGTAGTTTTGGTTTGGAATAGTCAATGTTGTAAATAAAATTTTACAAATTTATTAATGGACAAAACAAAAAAATATTTACCGGGTATAGATGCACTCAGAGCTGTAGGAGCAATTTCTGTTATTATAGGTCATATTGAATTATCAAAATCTAGCTTGGGATTATTCAATTTTAAAGATTCAATTCCATTTTTCAAATACACATCTGGACATTTGGGCGTGATTTTATTTTTTGTTATTAGTGGATATTTAATAACTTATTTAATGTTATTAGAAAAAAATGAATTTAACAAAATAAATATTAGAAATTTTTATATCAGAAGAATTTTAAGAATTTGGCCTATATATTTTTTAATAATTTTATTGTTAATTTTTGTTTTCCCTAAAATAATTAGCATTGATTATTTTGGTAAAGTTGAAAATATTTTTGATTTAAATTTATCAACCATATTGATGTATTTATTTTTAGTGCCAAATTTAATAGTATTTGGTATTAATGGAATTGGTGGAGGATATCATTTAGGAACAATTGGAACCGAGGAACAATTTTATTTAATTTGGCCAATTTTATTTAAATATTTCAATAATTTATTTATCCCACTAATATTTATATTTTTTTCAATAACCCTAGCTCCTCATATAAGTGATTTTATAAGCTTTAATTACATTAAAAATATTCATCTTAAACAAGTCTTTTTTAATATAACCAATTTTTTTAATCATTTTAAAATAAATTGTATGGCATTAGGAGGTTTGTTTTCTTACATTTATTATTTAAATAAATCAATTATTTTAAAAATTCTATATAGTTATACTGTACAATTAGCTTCATTTATTTTAGGTTTTGGTTTATGGATTTTAGGATTTCATTTATCATATTTTAATGATGAATTTTATGCAATTCTTTTTTCAATAATAATTTTAAACTTATCAACAAATACAAACTCTTTGTTAAAATTAGATAATAAAATCATTAATTTTTTAGGTAAAATATCTTATGGAATGTATATTTATCATTGGATTATAATTTATATTACAATTGATTTGCTTAATAAATTTGAGTTAGATATTGTTTATTATAATATATTACTCTATTCAATAACTTTGCTTGTTACAATTTTAATTTCTTTTTTATCATACAAATATTTCGAAAGCTATTTTTTAAAGCTTAAATCAAAATTTTATTAGATTAGTAATATTTATAATATTTTATTTAAATGACCAAAATTTCAATCATTGTACCAGTATATTATTCTGCAAAGTTTATTCATAAACTAATTGATGCTATAGATGAAGTAAAACACAAAAATGCATGGGATTTAGAGCTGGTTTTAGTGGATGATGGAAGTAAGGATGGTAGTTTTGATGTAATTAAAGAATTATACAGAGATTATAAATATATTAGAGCAGTTAAATTATCTAGGAATTTCGGACATCAAGCTGCTGTTAAAACCGGATTATCTATTGTTTCAGGTGATTATATTGCAATTATTGATGATGATTTACAAGATCCACCTTCTTTATTGCCTTATTTTTTTAGTTATTTAGATCAAGGTTATGACGTTGCTTATGGAGTTAGAAAAAAAAGAAAGGAATCATTTATTAAAAAAACTTCTTATTATTTATTCTACAGGATTTTAGATAAAATTAGTAATATTAATGTACAATTGGATAGTGGTGATTTTTGTGTAATGAAAAAAAATGTTGTGGATAGCATGCTTTTGTTAAATGAAAAAAACCCTTTTTTACGTGGAATTAGGTCTTGGGTAGGATTTAAACAAATTGGCGTAGAATACGAAAGACAAGGAAGAATAGAAGGGGATTCAGGGTACACCTTAAAAAAACTATTAAAAATCGCTTTAGATGGAATTTTTTCATATTCATACATACCTATAAGATTTATATCTTTTATTGGTTTTACAGGCTTATTATTTGCTATTATTTTTAGTGTTATAACACTGGCAAAATATTATATGGGTAGTATCGAAGCAAAAGGATATACTTCTTTAATTTTAGTTATTTCTTATTTTTGCTCCTCATTATTAATTAGTATTGGTATTATTGGTGAGTATATAATTCGTATTTTTGATGAAGTAAGAAATAGACCAATTAGTATAATAGAACAAAAGTTAAATATAGATTAATTTGTTTTAGATAAAAATGTAGTTATTTTTGCAACTATTAAATAGTTTAAATTTATTAATTTAAGCCATATCGATTAGTTAAATATCCAGTGATTATTCGTTGTATGGTAAATAAAAATCAAATCATAAGCAGATGAATATTGCTATTGTTGGTTCGGAGGGTTTTATTGGTAAAGCCTTGGTAAATACATTACTAATCAAAGGCAATACTAATGTATTTAGATTTGGTAATAGTTTACTAACCAATGTTGATAATTACCAAAAACTAAATTTTTCGAATCATTTATTGCTCGAAAAACAATTTAAAAATATTGATACTGTTGTTTATTTAGCAAGTTCGAGTATTCCATCCACTTCATGGTATGACCCACTTGGTGAAATACATAAAAATTTAGAACCTTTTGTAAGTTTCCTGGAATTAATTTCAAATAAAACTAATGTAAAAAAAATAATTTTAGCTTCTAGTGCGGGAACAATTTATGGTAATTCGATTGGAAAATTAAATGAGGAAAGTTTAAAAAATCCTGTTTCACCTCATGGAATTATAAAATTAACCACTGAATACTATCTACAGTATTACGCTTCAAAATATACAATTGATTATACTATATTGAGAATAAGTAATGTTTTTGGTCCAGGACAAAATACAAATAAAGGTTTAGGTGTAATAAATACATTCATAGAAAATATTGTTCGAAATAAACCAATTCATGTATATGGAAATGGAGAAGCTGTTCGTAATTATTTATTTATTCACGATTTAACTAAAGTTTTTGAGCACTTTATTTTTAAAAAAGAATTAGATAAACAGATATATAATGTTGCATCTAACGATCATTTGTCAATAAAAGAAATAATTAACAGTTTGTATAAGTTAAATTTGAATTTTGATGTAGATTACTTTGAGGATAGAAAAAGTGATGTAAACAAAATTTTAATTGAAAATAATAAATTAAAAAACGAAATTTTAAACATTTATTTTACACCTTTTGAAGACGCAATTGAAGAAACTTTTAATTATATAATTAAAGATGAAAATAAGTAAACATAAATTTTTAATTTTATTTCTAATATCCTTATTAATCAATTTTGTATATTTTCATTTTGGATTAAATGCTTTTGGATTATCATGGGGAAATTTATATGTAATTAATGGAGATGCAATAACCTATGTTGACTCGTGTGAAAGATTCATAAATGGACAAGGATTTACATTTTTTAAAACCAATTTAGATCCTGATTTTCCCTCAAATTTTACAGATACCAATCAATATGACTTAGGTGTTTTTTACGCATTTCGTTCCCCTGGCTTTGCTTTTTTTTATCTACCATTAAGAATTTTCCTATCCCAGCATTATGCATTAATAACATTTCTTTTTTTGCAAATTTTCTTTACAGCATTGGCAAAAGTTTACTTAACTAAAATCGCAAGTTATTTTACAAATTCTAAATTTGGATTATATATTTCATTTATAGTAATTAATATTATTCCTGCATATGCATACTATAATAATTTATTAATTACCGATGCATTAGGTAGTTCATTTTTAGTATTTGGAGTTTATTATTTTATTAAAAATTTCCAAACAGATTTAACTTCACAATATTCCAAATACTTTCTTTTCTTTTCTGGATTGTTTTTAACAATTGCTTTGATGCTTCGCCCATTTTTAGTGGTGTTTTTATTTTCATGTGGGTTTTTTATAATTTACAAATACTGGGCAAATAAAAAAACGATACTAAAATATGCTTTAGTATTTTCTATACCATTTTTAATTATTAATGGTACTTGGGCAATTAGAAATTATATTAAAACAAATAAAATTATAATATTAGCAGATACTTTTAGCTATCAAAACCATAAGCACCTAGCCTTTTTTGAAATGAAAAAATTTTCAGAAAAATTAAACTATTCCGATTTATGGTGGGACAATAACTCTCCAGTTTATTGGTTAGTAAATAAAAATGATGAAAGAATTCCTCAACAAATTTTTAAAAATAATTTAAATGATTTAGATTTTAAAAAAATACAAAAAATTAAAGATGATTTTCATATGTCTTTAGATACAGGTTTCCATATCGAAAAAAGAAAAGAATTAGAGGTAAATACAAAAAATGAATTAAAACAACTAACCTCTAGTATTGATCTAAGTATCGGATATTATTTTAAAAGAATGCATGGCTTTTTAAATCAACCAAACATCAGATTTTTTCATACTATTCAATACCCTATAAATGTTGTATTGGTATTTTTAAACTCATTTATTTTTCGTTTGGTTGTTTACTCTTCAATTTTTATTACACTCCTTCTATTTTACAAACGAAATTATTTAATGTTATTTTCATTTATATTTCCTACCTTATTTTTATTGTTATATTTCGGATTACATCATCAATCAAAGGAATACAGGTTCTTTTATACTTATTATCCTTTTTTAGTGTTAGTTTTTTCTAAATTCACGATAGAAAAAAAATTGATTAATAGAGTTTTATTAGGTTTTATTGTAGTTTTTTCAATATTAGAAAGTATTCAATTAGTTAATCAAGAAATAATTTGGTAATGAGCAAAACGAAAAATTGGGACATAGTAATAGAACCAAAAAAAAATTTATTAGATTTAAGATTAAAACAAATACTTGAGTATTGGGATTTGTTAATCTTATTAGTTAAGAAAGACATAGTTATAGTTTATAAACAAACTATTTTAGGACCTCTATGGTTTTTTGTCCAGCCTATAATGACAACTTTAATTTATACCTTTGTTTTCGGAAACATTGCAAAAATTTCAACAGACGGAATTCCAACACCTTTATTTTACATGACAGGTATCATAATTTGGAATTACTTTTCTGAATGTTTTATAAAAACATCTGATACATTTTCAGCTAATGCTGGTGTTTTTGGAAAAGTATATTATCCACGTTTAATAAATCCTTTATCAGTTATTTTATCAAATGGAATTAAATTTCTAATCCAGTTTTCATTGTTTTTAGTTTTATTTTTTTATTATTATTTAAATTCAAACATAATTCATCCAAAATTTGAGCTGATATTATTTCCAGTTTTTTTAATTATAATGGCATTTTTAGGTTTAGGTATGGGGTTGATATTTAGTGCATTAACTACTAAATATAAAGATTTAAAATTTTTACTACAATTTGGTGTACAGTTATTAATGTACGCTTCCCCAATTATATATCCTTTAAGTACTATTAAAGGAAATTTAAAGTATATAGTACAATTAAATCCAATTACTCATGTAATAGAAGGTTGTAAATATGCATTTTTAGGACAGGGTAGCTTTAGTTTATTTGGGTTATTGTATAGCATAATATTTACTATAATTTTACTATTTATTGGAATTATAATTTTCAATAAAACCGAAAGAACATTTATGGATACAGTTTAATATGGAGCTTAAGTATAAAATTATTTCTTTATTTAAAATATTTCATGAAAAGAGTTTGAAACTATTTTCACAAGAAACTCATTTTAACTATTTCTTTTCTAGAATTTTAAAAAAATATAATTTTATTGATAATAGATTAGAAAGAATCATTTTATTAAATAAGTTAAAGATTAAAATTAGAAAAAGAGATTCTGACTCTAAAGTTTTTGTTCAAATTTTTGAGAATCATGAATATAAAATTTTGTTGGAATTATTAAACAGTTTTCAAAATAAAAATGAATATATAATTTTAGATTGTGGTGCTAATGTAGGATATACATCATTATATTTAAGTCAATCTTCTCAAAAAGTAAAAATAATTTGCGTTGAACCATTCAAAGAAACAGCATATTATTTAAACGAAAATTTAAAAATTAATAACCTAAATTATCAAGTTATTAATAAAGTTTTATGGATTAATTCTACTGATAGTCTGGTTTTAAAAGATTTTAGAGATAATTTGGCTTGGTCTAAATCGTTTGAATTAGCAGATGAAAATGATATAGAAACTTACGAGTCCATTGATATACCAACAATTATGTTAAACGATAGTATTAATATAATTGATATTTTAAAAATTGATATTGAAGGAGCAGAGGCAAAATTATTTAATAACATTAAATTTTTAAATATATTAGAAAAAAATGTTAAAATATTAGCTATAGAAGTGCATGAAGATTTTATAAAATACATAGAAGTTGAAAATATATTGAAGAATTTAAACTTTTTATTTTTTCATAGCGGAGAATTAATTATTGCAATTAATAACAATTTAAAATGATTGAAAAACCTAAATTAATCTGTATTACACCAGTAAAAAATGAAAGCTGGATATTAAAGAAATTTTTAACTTTTACTTCTTTATGGGCAGATCATATTATTATTGCAGATCAAAATTCTACGGATAATTCTGTAGATATTGCTAAAAAATTTGAAAAAGTAATTTTAGTGAAAAATGAAGGGGAATACAATGAATTCGAAAGAACTAAAATTTTATTAAAAGAAGCACGTAAAATTGAAGGAAAAAAAATAATTTTTGCTTTAGATGCTGATGAATTTTTAAGCGCTAATTTTACCGATTCTCCTGAATGGCAAACTATATTACAATCTCCTCAAAATACTTTGTTTAACTTTGAAAGAGTTAATTTAACTAGTTCGTACAAAAATTATTTTGGAGGATTAAGAATGGTTATTGCTTTTGCAGATGATAATATATCGACTATCGAAGATACTTCTAAAGCAATTATTCATAATATAAGATTGCCTTGGCCAAAAAATGTAAATGTTATTCATTTAAATGATATAAAAATTTTACACCTAGATTATGTAAATGATAAAAGAGTTTTATCAAAATTAAGATGGTATCAGTGTTTTGAAAAACATAAGTTTAATCATACAGATAAATACTTATTGAATAAATATAAAAGCTTTAAAAATTATGAGTTATTTTTAGACCTTAAAAATCAAAAAAGGATCGATAATAATTGGACATTTAATTTTTATAAAAATAATTTAGATTTCACAAGTTATAATGAGCCTATTCTATGGTGGGATAACGAATTATTGGAATTATTTCAAAAAAATGGTATTCAAAAATATAAAAATTTAGACATTAAGGATGTGGATTGGGTTAAATTAGCTCAAAAAAAAGGATATACTAATTTGGAGAATTTTATAATAAAAAGATCTTTAATAGAAAAAATTTATAATAGAATAAAAATGATATTGAATGAATCAAGATAAGATAGTTTTAAAAGTAGAAAATTTATCCAAACAGTATAGATTAGGGCAAGTTGGTACAGGTACTTTATCTGAAGATTTAAATAGATGGTGGCATAAAATTAGAGGGAAAGAAGATCCTTATGCTAAAATTGGGCAAATTAACGACAGAAGTAAAAAGGCAGAAAGTGATTATGTTTGGGCATTAAAAGATATAAATTTTGAAGTTAAAAAAGGTGATATTGTAGGTATAATTGGTAAAAATGGTGCAGGGAAATCCACTTTATTAAAATTATTATCTCAAATCACATCTCCTACAACTGGGAAAATACAAGTAAAAGGTAGAATTGCTGCATTACTAGAAGTGGGAACTGGTATGCATCCAGATATGACCGCGCGGGAAAATATATACATGAATGGCGCTATTTTAGGAATGCGCAAAAAAGAAATTGATGCAAAATTTGATGATATTGTAGATTTTTCGGGTTGTGCAATGTATGTAGATACGCCTATAAAAAGGTTTAGTTCTGGGATGCAGGTAAGATTAGGTTTTGCTGTAGCAGCATTTCTAGATCCAGAAATTTTAATTGTAGACGAAGTATTAGCTGTAGGAGATGCTGAATTTCAACAAAAAGCTATTGGAAAAATGCAGGATATAAGTTCCAACGGAGAAAGAACAGTATTGTTTGTTAGTCATAATATGGTTTCGATACAAGCTTTGTGTAATAGAGCAATATTATTAGGTGAGGGTGGTGTTATTGCTGAAGGAAAAGTAAATGACATAGTTGATAAATATATGGATTTAAATACAAAAGATATGAAAAAATCATTTTCTTTTGATGATTTAGATGAATGTCCTGGAAATAAATTTGTTAAGATTAAATCAATTACTATAAAACCTGAAATTCCATCAATTAAAGAAGAAATCAAAATTAATTTTGAAGTTGTAAATTTAAGTGAAAATAATAAACTTACTATAGCTGTAGATTTTTTAAATAATCAAGATATGGTTATTTTCGGATCTGCTACTGATATTGAAATTCTTAATAATGAAAGTAAAAAAATTCAATGTAATATTCCAAAAGATTTTTTAAACGATAATACATATTATATTAATGTATACATACTCGATAGTCACAAAATATTTTTATTTCAATTAAAAAGAGCTATATCTTTTGATGTTAAAGATGAAAAAAGAGAGTTAGGGTATTTAGAAAAAGTTAGTGGTGAAATTAGACCCTTATTAAAATGGAATTTAATCAATGAATAATTTTTTAATATCAATTTCGAACATTTACTTATTAATTTTATCAAGAAATTTAAATTAAAAGAATGAATAAATGTAAAGTATTATTTATAGTTTCCGAATTTTACCAATCAGGAACTTCTAGATTTACTTATGAAATAAATTTAGCATTGGATAAAAGTAAATTTGAAACCACTTTACTTTGTTTAAACCCTTTAAACAATAGTGAAATTTGGGAGGATTATTATGATAAAAAACATATTGAGTTAGGTTCTAAAATATTTTTCATTAACGAAATCCAAGAAAAACCTTTTCATCCATCAATAAAACAAAGAATCAAAAGAAAATTATTTAAACACCCTTTACCATCGACATGGTATAAAATTAGCGAATTTTTAACAAATTATGATGTTATTTCATTAATGGGAGAATATAATTATCCATATATTAAAAAATATTTATACCCTAGTATTGAAAAAAAACTATATATTCATCCAATGAATTCTATCTTTCAAAAAAAAGATAATTACATTAATTTTGATAAAAATAAAAAATTTAATTTTATATCAGCATTTCAAACCGAAGATTTGAAATATGAATTTGATGAATTCAAAAAATTCACCCATACTTATTTGCCTTTAAGCTTTAAAATTCCAAATAGTAAACCTTTATGGGAACCAACTAATAATTTAGTGAAAAAAATAGGTATTTTCACGAGATTATCTAGTACAAAACCATTAGATCCTTTTATATACAGCTTTCAGTTGCTCAGAAATTTTATTCCAAATGTTGAGTTTCATATTTTTGGAAGTGGTGACCCAGAAAAAGAAGGTATATCAAGATATATTAGACAACTTAATTTACAAGATTTTATTAAATTTAGAGGACATCAAAAGGATATGCTTAAAACTGCTATTGATGAAAAGATTGATTTATTGTGGTTACATGCATATCATAGCTTACCTGGGGGGTTTGCAGGTTTTGATTTATGCTCACTTGGAATTCCGACAATTTTTTGGGATTTTGGGGGTAAAAATAATATTGAATTAAAAAAAATTTTTATTCAAACCAATAACATAAATGAATTTGTCTCACATTCATTAAATCTTTTAAGTTCTTCAGAAGAAGCAAAACATATTAGTCAAATACAGTTTAATTATACTTTTAAAAACCAAAATATTGATTTTTTTATTCAAAATCTTGAAGACACGTATTTAAAAGCCTAATTGATCAATTTAAATTAAAAAATCAACAAATGATTAAATATTTAATATTAAGAACTTTATATTTTTTTGGTATAAGGAAGTTGTCAAATCTGAAATCTAACAAATACACACATTTATTCTCAAAGTTAGATTTCGAAAACACTTTACCATTAAATTATGATGAATTTAAATCTTTATGGATAAATATAGATAAGGGTTTTATTTCTCATTCAACTAAAAATGGTGGATTAAAAGTATTTAATAATGTTTATGTGGATGAAATAGGATTGATTTTTTCTAATTATAAAATTCATTATAAAAGCTTACGATATAAAGTTTGGTATGAAAAATATAACATTAATTACTTATTACATGTTTTTAAAACAAAAAAACTAATTAATTTAAGTAATGATTTGATTGTAATTCATGATAGTAATTCTACAAAAAATTATTTTCATTGGTTTATTGATTCTTTGCCAAAATTATTTTTGATAAAAGACACAAATGCTAAAGTTTTAGTTCCGGCAAACTCTCCAAATTTTGTTAAAGAATCTATTTTGTCTTTTGGATTTGATATAATTGAAATAGATTCAAATTCTTATTTTTATTGTAATACATTGTATTATGTGGATTTTATTACAGACTCAGGTTATTTCAATCCTTTTATTCAAAAAATGGCTAATGAAATTAAAATTAATCTAAATATAATAGATGAAGTGAATAAACACATTGTTTTTATTTCTAGGTCTAAATCAACATTTAGAAGCTTGGATAATGAAGATGAATTGGTAAGTTATTTAGAAAAAATTAATGCTAAAATTATTTTTACAGAAAATTTAAATTGGAAAGAACAAGTAGAATTATTTTCTAATACTAAAATTTTAATTAGTACGCATGGCGCTGGATTAACTAATCAAATTTATATGCCTAAGGGCTCTGTAATAATCGAAATTGGAGCAAAGGAATTTTATAAACCTGATCCATTATGTTTTTGGGTAATGGCAAGTTATTTAAAACATAAATATTATTTTATTCCTGCTATTCTAAACTCGGATCTTAATTTTGTTTACACGAATGAAATATACAATAAAGTTAATACAATAATAAAGTTTGAAAATGACTAATATTTCTATTATAATTCCATATTTTAATCATGGAAAATATATTAAAAATACAATTGAATCGTTGTTAAAATCTAATTATACTGATTATGAAGTTAATATAATAAATGATGGTTCGGATGAATTTAATACAATTGAATTAAATACTATAGTTAATGATTTCAACGATAACAGAATTAAAATTTACAATCAAATAAATTCTGGACCTTCAACAGCAAGAAACTTTGGAGTTCAAATTTCTAAGGGTAATTATATTGTTTTTTTAGATGCTGACGATACCATTTTACCTAATTCTTTATCAAAAATGATTGACAATATAGATGATTGTGATATTATATTTGGAAATTGTGAATATTTTGGTGAAAAAACAGGAGTAAAATACCAGTACGTACCAACAAAATATTACATTCTAATTAGTAACCCAATATCTGTTTGTTGTATGATTAATAAAAAAGTATTTAAAAGTGTACAATTTGATGAGAAATTGAATAAAATTGGATTGGAAGATTGGGAATTTTTTGTAAATTGTTTCTATAAAAAAATCCAGTTTAAACATATAAATGATATTTTATTTAAAATTAGAGTTTTGAATCAATCAAGAACTTATACAACTGCCAATAATAATTTAAATATTGCTATAGATTATGTTTATACAAAGCATATTCATTTCGTTAAAGATAATTATACAGAAATGTATTATAAAAAAATTCAACTTTTAGAAGGTATTGAAATGAAAATAGCTAATTTTGTTCTAGCTCCTTATAGATTTCTAAAAAAAATTTTAAAAAAATAAAACTATATTTGTTAAAAAAGTGATATGCAAAAAATAATTTCAATAACCGATAACGAATTACCTCAATTAGGAAAAAAATTTAATAAGGAATATACTAATGCAAACCCATTTCCTAACATTTATATTGATAATTTTTTTAATGAAGAATTTTTAAATAAGGTTTTAGATGAATTTCCTGATTTAAATAATATTGCAGATTATAAGTTTAAAGACGATAATCAAGGTAAATTGGCGACTAAAGGAGAGTATAAATTAGGACCAAATGCCAAAGAATTTATTCGTTTTTTAAACTCCCAACCCTTTTTAGATTTTTTATCTGAAATGACGGGGATTGAAAATTTATTGCCAGACCCAACTTTAGCAGGAGGCGGTTATCATGAGATTAAACCTGGAGGTTTCTTAAAAGTGCATGCAGACTTTAATAAACATCCAGTTTATAGATTAGATAGACGTTTAAATTTATTAGTTTATTTAAATAAAGATTGGAAAGAAGAATACGGAGGGCATTTTGAGTTGTGGAATGAAGATATGTCAAAATGCGAGAAGAAAATCTTACCGTTATTTAATAGAGTTGCATTATTTTCAACAACAAGTAAATCATACCATGGACATCCAGATAAGTTAACCTGCCCTGAAGATAGAAGTAGAAAATCTATTGCCTTATATTATTATACCAACGGCAGACCTGAGCATGAAGTTCAAGAATTTTTAGAAGATCATTCAACAATTTTCAAGGCTAGACAGGGGGTCGATGATGTAATTAAAACAGAATCTTATATAAAAGAAAGAATTCAACAAAAGAAAAAAGAAAAAAGAAAAGAGTTATTAATTAATTTAACTAAATCAATTTTACCCCCATTTATTTATAATATTTTAAAGAAGTTTAAACAGTAAGACTTATATTTATAAATAATTATTATCAATTAGATTTTTTATTTTTATTTATAAATATAAGATTAGTTAATATTAATTAAATATTAATCTATAAATTTGCTTTAATTTATTATATATGTATGTGCGGATTAGCGGGAATTATTAGCTTTCATGAATATTGGAAATACACACAAGAAAATTGTTTTCAATTTGCAAAGTACAATCGTTTTAGAGGTCCCGATAATTATGGAGAGAAAATAAATACAGATAATGAATTTAAATACTTTATAGCTCATCATAGATTAGCAATCCATGATTTAAGTTCATTAGCTAATCAACCTTTTACTAATGAGGACAACACTATTCACTTAATCTACAATGGTGAAATCTATAATTTTTTAGAGTTAAAAAGTGAACTGAAATTATTAGGATATGTTTTTAAAACTCAATCGGATACGGAAGTTATTTTAAAAGCTTATCAAGCTTGGGGGATAGAAAAATCTTGCAAAAAGTTTCAAGGAATGTTTGCCTTTGCTATTGTTGATGAAATTAAAAACACAATATTTCTTGCTAGAGATTATTTAGGTAAAAAACCATTATACATTGCAAACACCAAAAACGAATTATATTTTAGCTCTGATATTAGATCTTTTCAACATGTGTTAAAATCTACTTTAAACATTAATTCATTAGCTTATTATTTTGCAGAGTTAAGTACTCCAGGAGAAAATACAATTTATAATGAAATCCAAAAATTATCTCCCGGAAGTATTTTAGAATTTAGTAAAAATGGTATTAAAAATTACACTTACAAAACTATTAATTTTAATACACAAGATATTCCTTCTAATAATATACAAAATAAGATTGAAGAATTATTAATTCAAAGTATTCAAAAAAGATTGGTCGCGGATGTACCCGTTGGATGTTTTTTAAGTGGAGGAATTGATTCTGGCTTAATTACCGCTATAGCATCTCTACAAAGTGAAAAAAAATTAGATACTTTTACTGTTGGATTTGAAAATATAATTTTTGACGAAAGACCTTTTGCAAAATTAGTAGCAAAAAAATATAATACTAACCATCATGAACTCTTATTAAGAGAAGAAGATTTTGAGAACGTAGATGATTTAATTGTAGAATTTGGAGAACCTTTTGCGGATGCTTCTATGTTACCTAGTTATTATATTGCTAAAGCAGTAAGTAAAAATACTAAAGTTGCTTTAATTGGTGATGGAGGTGATGAAACATTTTTAGGCTACCCTACATATATACAGGCTTATAGAATGCAGGAAATTTACAATAAATTACATTTATTAAAATTTGCTCTACCAGATTCTAAAAATATCAAGAATCAAAAATATCAAAATTTACAAAATATAATTAATCAAAATCCTAAATTTATAGCCAGAGAATTATCTCGATCAATGAGTTTTAATAAAAATGAAATCCACCAATTGCTTAAAGGAAAAAATACTTTATTTGCTCAAGATTATTTCGAAAAAGTTTTAGAAGATGGAAAAGAAAATTACAACACTCTTTTTAAAGCTATATGGTATGGTACCTTTAAAACTAGATTAATGAATGACTATTTAGTGAAAATTGATAGAAGTTCAATGTTTGCAGGATTAGAAGTACGTTCACCATTTTTAGATGATAAACTTATAGAGTTTGTAAGTCAAATAAGTTATAAAAATTTAATCCCACATAAACAATCTAAATATTTATTGAGACAAATAGCTCAAAAATATTTACCTAAAGAAATAATGCAAAAACCAAAAACTGGTTTTGAGATTCCAATTAGTGAGTGGTTTAGAGGTAAATGGAAAGATAAATTTATTGACGTTGTATTGAATAAAAAACAAAGTGAAATTGATTTAGATTATAAATTTATTAAAAATATATTTGATTTACATCAGAAAAATCGTGATTATGGAAATCAACTATGGACTTTATATGCTTTTCATGTTAACATAAACAATAGCAGTACAAAAAAACCTGATTTAGAAAGTTTTTCTAAAGAAGAATTAAATTTTAGTATCTGTATAAATTCTGATTTAAATTCAGGAAATGTGCCATTATTAGATCGAAATTTAAAATCGGTTGAGAAAAATAATTTAATGAAAATACTTCATATTATACCAAATTTAAAAAAAGGAGGAGCTGAGCGGTTAGTTTTAGATATTTGTAATGAAATTAATAAAAGAAAAGATATAAAAGTTAAATTGATTACTTTTAGTAACTCAAATGAATATGAATTTTTAACCAAAGATATAGATTGGGAGGTAGTACCTGCAAATGTAGAACTATCTTTAATGCATAAAAACTATATAAATGTAAATGTTCTTCAAAATAAAATTGATGATTTTCAACCAGATATAATTCATACTCATTTATATGAAGCTGAAATTATTACTAGGAGTTGTATTTATACAAAAGCAAAATGGTTTTCACATTGTCATAGTAATATTAATACCTTTAATCAAAATGATAAAAAAATTAAAAAATATATAATAGATAAATTTGAGTATAACTACTTGTTTAAAAATTATATTAAAAATGGTGGAAATAATTTTATAGCAATATCAAATGATACCTTGAGTTTTTATAAAAATAAAATCAACAACTTTCCCATATTTTTATTGCCAAACGGGATAAATTATGATAATTTTTACAATCCTAATGAAATTTATCTAAATTCACCGATCAAATTAATTAATGTTGGAAGTATTAAACCAATAAAAAATCAAGAATTTTTAGTTGATGTTGTTGACCATTTAATCAAAAATAATATTGCAGTTCAATTAACAATTTTAGGGGATGGTGAAAATAGAGATATGTTGCAAACCAAAATTAATAATTTAAACTTAAGCAAATCGATTAGCCTAATAGGTAATGTTAATAGTGTAGATGAATACTTAAAACAATCTCATATTTATGTTCATAGTTGTTTATCCGAAGGGTTAGGCTTAACATTAATTGAGGCTATGGCTGCTGGCTTGCCAGTTGTAACCTTGGATGGTGGGGGTAACAAAGATTTGATTATAGATGATAAAAATGGATATTTATTAAAAACCCAGAATGTTGAAGAATTTGCTAAGAAAATTCTTGTTATTGTTTCTGATAAAGAAAAATTTCAAAACATGAGTCAATTTTCGAAACAATTTTCAAAGCAATTTGACATTAAAGATTATGTAGATAAATTGATAGAAATTTATAAAATATAGATCTTTTTACTTTTAAATAAAAATCTATTCACATTTCCAACCATTTCCTTCATCATAATTTTTTTCAGCCATCCTTAATCTTTTTCCACATTTTTCTTCTCTGCCATCAAATTCACCATCAACTAATTTTGTGCAATCTTTACAACGTTGACAAGAAAAAAAAGAAATGAAAAGAATAGTAAAAATATAGTATTTAATCATGATAATACATTTAGTTTAAATTTAATAAAAAATTGAATTGTATTAATATGCAATCAAATATTTTAAGCATACAAATATATGATTTTATATTAAATTTAGTATTAAATTTAGTTTTTTTGGTTAATTGAATTCAAGAATTTTACTTAGGTTAAAGTAATTTTTTTCATTAACAAAATCTAAGTTTTTTTATAAAACTGGTTTTAAAACCATAATTTTTGATAAATTAGCATTATTTTATGCCGAAGATTTTACGTATCATTAACAGATTTAACTTGGGTGGGCCAACCTACAATGCGGCTTACTTAACTAAATATATGCCTGAACAATACGAAACTTTATTGGTAGGAGGTGAAAAAGATGATACTGAAGATAGCTCTCAACATATTTTAGATCAATTGGGTATTGAGCCAATTATTGTGCAGGAAATGCAAAGGGCAATTCACCCTGCTAATGATTATATTGCGTATAAAAAAATTAAAAGAATAATCGACGATTTTAAACCGGATATTGTACATACACATGCTTCTAAAGCAGGTACTTTGGGTAGATTAGCTGCATTTTCTTCAAAAGTTCCTATTGTGGTTCATACATTTCACGGTCATGTTTTTCATTCGTATTTTAATAAAACTAAAACGGCTGTTTTTAAAAAAATCGAACAGAATTTGGCTAAAAAAAGTTCTTGCATTGTAGCAATATCCGAAAAACAACGAGAGGAATTGGCTTTGGTGCATAAAATTGCGCCTTTAGAAAAATTTGCGATAGTTCCATTAGGATTTGATTTAACACGTTTTCAAGAGGATTATTTATTGAAAAGAACCAGTTTTAGAAAGGCTTATAATATTCAGGATGATGAAGTAGCTGTAGGTATTATTGGTAGATTAGTACCAGTTAAAAATCATTCTTTGTTTTTACAAGCATTAAAAATTGTTTTGCAAAAAACAAATAAAAAGGTTCGTGCTTTTATCGTAGGGGATGGGGAAGATAGAGAAAAAATTAGAGTACAAGCTCTGGAATTAGGGATACCTTACATAGAGGAAAATTTTGATAAACAAACAGCTCCTTTGTGTTTTACTTCGTGGATTAAGGAAATAGACCACGTAAATGCGGGGATGGATGTTGTTGCTTTATGTTCCTTAAATGAAGGGACTCCAGTGAGCTTAATTGAGGCACAAGCATCGGGCACACCAATAGTGAGTACTAATGTGGGCGGAATTGAAAATATTGTATTGGATAAATTAACGGGTTTATTAAGTGATTTGGAGGATATTGAACAATACGCTGAGAATTTATTAACTTTGGTAGAAAATGAAAATATGCGTTTAGAAATGCAAAAATATGGTTGGAAACATGTGAAAGACCAATTTAGCTACCACAGATTAGTAAAAGATATGGACGAATTGTACACCCATTTATTGGCAAAAGTAAGATAGTATGCAAAAAATCAAAATACATAATTTTATTGGGCTGATTGTTCTTATTGTTCTAGCAAACTCCTGTGCTACTTTAAACAAAAGTAGGATGTTAAAAACTCCTTTAAATTACGAATTTGATAAAGTTGTAGACTCCTTACGTTATGAAGAATATAGAGTTACTGTAGATGATGAAATTAGATTAACAATGTATAACAATAATGGATATAGTTTTATTAGTTTAGGCATGGGTGGTGCTGGAGTTGCACTATCAAGTAATGAAGGTACTGCAAGAGGAAATAATATAAACAACATGGGAGGTGTTGCAGGTGTTGGAGGAATGGGATTTGTATATAAAGTTCGTCCTGATAGCACCATCAAAATACCATTGATAGGCTACGTTAAAGTAGGTGGATTAACTATGAATGAATTAGAAAATATTATTGAAGAGAAATTATCACATTTTTATAAAGATCCTTTCGTAATTACTTTTATAGAAAACAAAAGAATTTTTGTTTTTAATAGCGGAAATGCTGCAACAATTTACAAATTACAAAATCAAAACACTACATTATTTGAAGTTTTGGCTGGAACAGGGGGTGTTCCTATAACCTCTAATGCTTCAAGAATTAAAGTAATTAGAGGAGATGCTAAAAATCCTGAGATTTATTTAATTGATTTATCTACCGTTAATGGAATTAGTGATGCAAAAATGATTATGCATGCTGGTGATATTGTGTATATTGATCCTTTTATCAATTATGCGAACTTTATTGTGACAGATATAGGTGGGATTTTAGGATTAGTATCCTCTGTGATTATCGTATATTCCTTATTTTTAGGAAGAAATACACGTTTATAAATTTAAGAAATGGAAGCTAAAAAGCCATCGGCAATTAATGACGAATTTGATTTAGGAATATTACTTAAAATTGTTCGTAAAAATTTAGTTTGGATAATTTTATTATTATTAGTTGGAATATCAGCTGCTTTTTTAAAAGTAAGATATACACAACCTCTATTCCAATCAAAAGCGGTAGTTAAAATTGGTGAGAAAAATGAAATAAACCAATTGATGGAATTGGAAAATATTTATGAAACCAATATCAATACTGAGCTTACCCGTTTGAACTCTAAAAGTTTGTTTGAAAAAGCGATACAAAAATTACCTTTAGGGGTAAGTTATTTTACTAAAGGTAAATTTTTAAATACTGAAAACTATAAAACATCTGCCTATACAATTGATTTCCAAATAAACAATGGTGCATTGTTAGATAAAAATTTATGGATAGAGTTTATTAATCAATACACAGCGGTTTTATCTTATGAAAAAAATGAAGAATTTCAATACCAATTAATTCCTGTAAATAAATGGTTTAGTTTTAATGGTTTAGAAATTAAAATACAAGTTAATCCATATCAATTGGATCAGTTAAAAATTTCTGAAAACAAACATTTTTTTGTAATTCACTCCAAAGAAAACATGGTAAACAATTTATTTGCCAATATGGAAGTGAGTATAGTGGATGCATCTGCAAAAACTTTAGGGATTCAATTTACGGGTAATTCGGGAAGAAAATGTGCAGATTTAGCTTCTGCAATGGCAGAAGAGTTTTTAAGCTCGAATGTAGAAAAAAAGAAAGAAGGTGCAAATAAAATGATTTCGTTTACAGAAGAACAAATTGAAAAAATTAACCGAAATTTAAATTATTTTGAACGTTTATTGCGTCCATATAAAAAAATGGAGTTGGAAGATAAAAATTTTGATGTAAAAGATTTAAAGGTTGAGTTGGTAAAAAGTGATAAAGACGAATTAAAAGATGTACAGCAACATATACTAGATTTACAAGTTTTATTGGATGTACTAAAAAAAGATAAAGCTTATGATGAATTATACAATATTTTAGTGGTTTTATCTACCAAAAACAGATTTAGCAATTATGGAGATAATTTAAAAAAGAAATTAAATGAGATTAGATATTCCAAATTTCAATTAGAAGGAGATAATTTTTTATACAAAGAATTACAACATATTATTGACTTAGAAAGAAGAGATTTAGTGGATATAACCAGTGTAATTATAAAAGAACTAAAAAAACATCAGGCACAAATTGAAGAAAGGTTAGCGATGTACGTTAAAAAGAAAAATGAATTAACTGATGTTCCTTTTGATAGTGATAATGATTACTTGTATTTAACTAGAATGTATGACATCAACAATGAATATTACTCGGCTTTATTATCTAAAAAAGCTGAATATGAATTAGTGCGCGCAGGGTTTGTATCGGATAATGAAATTATGGAACAAGCTGTTCCAAGTGATGAACCCATTTCTCCTAATGTAAAATTAATATACATTTATTTAGCTGGTGGAGCAATATTTATTGGTTTGTTAATTATTTTAGCGCAGTACTTGTTACACAATACAGTTACGAGTGTGAAAGATATTGTAAAACACACTAACACACCAATTTTAGGTATGATTCCATCTTATGATTCGGATATTCCGGTATCTCAATTGATTGTAGATAAAAATCCCAAATCTATGATGACAGAGGCCTTCCGTTCTATTCGCTCCAATTTACAATTTATTTCCAACGCAGAAGGAGCTAAAGTAATGGCGGTTACCTCAACGATATCAGGTGAAGGTAAAACTTTTATAGCAATTAATTTGGCAGGTATTTTAGCATTTTCTTCTAAAAAGGTAATTTTATTGGATTTAGATATGCGTAAACCTAAAACGCATATTGGTTTTAATGTACAAAATACGATTGGTATGAGTACTTTATTGATTAATGAAAGTACCCTAGAAGAAAGTATTCAAAAAAGTTCTTTAGATAATTTACATTTTATTACTGCAGGACCCATTCCGCCTAATCCATCGGAGTTGATTATTAGTCCGAAGTTAGAAGAGTTGGTTGAAACCCTAAAAAAAATATATGATGTAGTAATTATCGATACCCCTCCAGTTGGAATTGTTACAGATGCATTACCCATTTTAAAAAGAGTAGATTATCCCATTTATGTGGTAAGAGCGGATTATTCCAAAAAAATGTTTTTGACTAATATAGGTATGTTGAAAGAACAAAAAGGAGTTGATAGACTATCTGTAGTTTTAAATGGTTTTGGAAAAGGAGCCAAAGGGTATGGTAAATATGGGTATGGGTATGGATATGGGTATGGGTATGGATATGGGTACGGATATGGGTATGGGTATGGGTATGGATATACATCTGGCTATACCTCAGGATATTACGAAGACAGTGATCCAGGTGAGAAAAAATCGTTATTTAAAAAGTTATTTAAGAAAAAGTAATGGAGTTGATAGAAACACCTTTGTTAGATGCTAAAATAATTGTTCCAAGAGTTTTTGAGGATGAAAGAGGTTATTTTTACGAAAGTTTTAATGAAAAAAGTTTTAATGAAAAAATTGGAGATTATAACTTTGTTCAGGATAATCAATCTAAATCCCAAAAAGGGGTTTTAAGAGGTTTGCATTTCCAAAATCCACCTTATGAACAAGGTAAATTGGTGCGTGTTTTAGCTGGCAGTGTTTTAGACGTAATTGTGGATATTCGTAAAAATTCCCCTACTCACGGAAAACATTTTAGCTATGTGTTGTGTGCTGCAAAAAAACATGCTTTGTGGGTTCCGCCTGGTTTTGCGCATGGTTTTTTAACTTTAGAGGACGAAACAGTGTTTTTTTACAAGGTTACTAATTATTATAATAAAGAATCTGAAGGATGTATTGCATATAATAGTAAAGACCTTGGCATTAATTGGGGAATAGAAAATCCCATTTTATCCGAAAAAGATAAAAACGCAAGTACTTTTGCAACATTTTTATCTAAATTTCAGTAAGTTTTGGTACATTAATTGGTTAGTTAGTTTTTTTATTTTATAACTATGCAAATTCGATACATTTTAATTTTTGGATTATTAATTTTTATATTGGCTTGTAATTCGCCAAAAAAACTTACCAAAAAAGGTTTGGAGCACGAGCAAAGCGGTTATTATGAAGATGCCGTAAATTTTTACATTCAAGCTTTACAAAAGGACAAAACTTATCCAGAGGCAAATCAGCAATTAAGATTGGTTAGCAGAACCATTTTTGGTAATTTAAGCTCGGATTTTTTTAACAGTTTTAATAAAGGCGAATATGAAAAATCGATTGCCGACTATCAAAAAATGCAAAATTTTATGCAAAAAGTTAATCCGTACAATGTAAATTTATCTATACCTGAACAATACGAAGAAGATTATTTAGAAGCAAAAGCTACATTTTTAGAGCAACAATACTTGGCTGTAAATAATTTAATGATGGAAGAAAAATTTGCTGAAGCTGAAACGCAAATTAAAAAAATTCAAGCTATTGATCCCAATTACAAACAAGGAGAAATTAACGATTTAAAAAATATTGCCGTTTTAGAACCTTTTTACCGTTTGGGCAAAGCACATCTAGTTAAAGGAAAATATCGTGCAGCATATAATGATTTTACTAAAATTATTGAACGTGATGATGATTATAAGGATACAAAATTTTTAAGAGAACAAGCTTTGGAAAAAGCATTATACAATATTGCTATTTACGATTTTGTAAATGGAAATGCTAATGATAAATCCGGTGACGTTATAAAAAGCAGATTAGTAAACGAAGTTTTACGAAGTGGGAATCCTTTTGTGCGATTTATTGATAGAGCGAATATGCAAACAATTATGCAAGAACAAAAACTTGCATTAAACGGAGCTATTGATACTAAATCGGCCATTAGAGTTGGTGAAATTTTAGGTGCAAAAGCAATTTTAGATGGAAAAGTAATTAAAGTAACCAACTATCAAGGAGAATTAGTAAGTGAAAGAAAAAAAGCTTATTTACAATCTGCAATAAAAAAATATAATGCTCAAGAAAGAAGAGAATATTATGATACTGTTTTTGAAAAAATTAGCTATACACACAACACTAGAAGAAATACAACTGAAATTATTTTTCAGTTTCAATTAATTTCTTTAGAAACCGGACAAATTTTATTGAGCAAAACTATTACCCAAAATGAGGAAAGCAACGTTGCTTATTCAACTTATCCTGGGGATGTTAATCGTTTAGTTCCCGGACATTGGGAGAATAAATTATTTAACAGTACAAATGATTATATAAACACTAATAGAAATGCTGTGGAGACTTTTAGAAAAGAGTTTAGCGCAAATCAACAACCATTATCTGTTAACCAATTGATGGAGCGAAATTACGATTTAATTGTTGCGGATATGTTAAAAGATATTTTAAACTTTAATCCTGAAAATGTTAGATAAAAAACATTATATATTTCAAAGTTTTTTAGTGGCTCTGGCATTGGTATTTTTTATCCAATGTTCATCTAGTAAAAAAACTGCCTCAAAAAATCCTCCTCCAACATGGATTGCGAATACACCAGTAAGTAGTGTTTATTATATTGGTATTGGAGCTGTAAATAAAAATGTTGCCAACTATCGTGAAGCAGCAAAAAAATCTGCTATTGAAAACCTTTCTAATGAAATTTCTGTCCAAGTTTCTAGCGAATCTATTTTACAAACTATTGAAACAAACTCTAGTTTTGAACAAGAATACAAACAATTGATCCAATTAAACTCAGATAAGTATTTAGAAGGCTATCAAATGGTAGAAGATTATGAAGATGACACGCATTACTATGTATACTATCGTTTATCTAAACAAAGTTATCAGGAATTACAGGATAGATTACTAAAAGAAGCTACGGATAATTGTTTGAATTTTATTTCCGAAGGGGATAAAAATATTTTGGATTTGGATTATCGTTTAGCAGTAATAAATTATACAAAGGCAATGGAAGCTTTACTAAACTACTTAGATAAAAATATTACGGCTGAATACAGTGGAAAAAATGAGATTTTACCATTTTTAATTATTCGTAAAGTTCAACAATTACATCAATCGATTAAAATATCCAATATTTCAAAAACTACAGATTTAATTTTAGGGCAAAATATAATCCCGCAAAGTTTTGGGGTTATACTAAATGCTAATGAAAAAATTATTGCAAATTATCCAGTTAGTTTGGAATATAAATCTCAGTTCCGACAAGTGAATAATATAAACAGTAATGGACAAGGAAATGTGTTTTGGGATATACAAAAAATTAAAAGTGAAGTACCAAATCAATCTTTACGGTTTTCATTGGCTACCCAACAAATTATCGAACAAACATCAAGAAATCGAATTGTTCGGGAATTGCTTAAAAATTTGTCTGTTAACGAGTTACTAATACCTTTAAATATTCAACTCCCTAAAGTTTTTGTTGTAAATTACAGTAAATTACCTGCTTTGTTGTTTAGTGATGTCAAAGCTTCATTAATTCAAAATAAACTTGAAGTTAATACCAATCAAAAAACATCAAATATAAATTTGGTAATTGAGATTGAGGAAGATGATGCAAGAAAAGCAGAATCTGGTTTGGGTGTAACTGTTGAATTAAAAGCAATTGTTACTTTTACGAATTCAATAGATGGTAAAATTTTATTCACAGAGGCTATTCATAATATTAGAGGAACGCAATCCACCGAAATTTTAGCTAAAAATATTGCTTATCAAAATTTAAGTAAACTAATAAGTTCTAGGGTTATTCCATTATTTGCTAATAATTATTTTTAGCTTTTTAATTGGAACTAATGGAACTTTTGCGACAATTGAAACTGTAATGTAAGAGCACTAAATGAATTAAGTATAATTTTAGCTTTTTAATTTTTTTTAGCATATTCCGATGGAGATAAATATTAAAAAAAGATTTTCAATTTTAAAGTTAAGTACCGAAAAAAAACTTTTATTTTGGGGTTTAGCAATAGGTTTATACTTTTTTACTTTTGAGGTAATAGGTTTAAATTTTAAATATTTCCCTGGTGATTTGGGTGATGGAAGATTAAACTTATATTTTTTAGAGCATGCATATCAATTTTTTACTGGTAAAATAGATTCTTTTTGGGACGCACCATTCATGTATCCGGAAAAAAGTATGATTAGTTATTCGGATAATTTATTGGGTTCGGCACCAATTTATTCGATTTTTAGAATTTTAGGGATGGATACTTTTTTATCCTATCAAATGTGGTATATTGCAGTTACTTCTTTAAATTATATTTGTGCTTTTTACTTTTTAAAAATGGTTTTTAAAAATCATTTTCCTGCTATAATTGGGGCTTTTATTTTTGCATTTTCTATGGCGTTACAATCGCAGTTAACCCATGCGCAAACTTTTCCGCGCTTTGCAATTCCTTTAGCTTTTTTTACGGCGGTTAAATTTAGTGATAACTTACAACCTAAATATTTTTTGTTTGCTTTATTGTTGTTGGTTTACCAAATATATTGTGGAATTTATTTAGGTTTTATGCTAGCTGTTCCTTTAGCAATATTTTTGATTTTGGTAATTTTACAAAAAGCTGTTTTTAATGGATTTAATATTTTAAATAAAAAATGGCTTGGGGGGATATTAGCATCTATAGCGATTAGTTTATTGATTTTGTTGCCATTGTTGTTACCTTATACATCACGAAAAATTTCTCCAAATTTAGAGCATTACAATCAAATTTTACATTCGGTACCTACCTTAAAATCGTATTTATTTAGTCAGGGAGGAACCCTTTTTTGGGATTTTTTGAGTACAATTGGTCAAAATTATGAGGCATTTTGGGACCATCAAATTTTTATGGGTGCATGTGCAACATTAAGTTTTGTGCTAGTATCGTTTTGGTTTTTAAAACATTTTTTAGATCATAAGCTAAAACTAAACACCTATACAATACCCTATTTAATCTTTTTTTCCGGATTAATTTCGTTTGTTTTGTTTTTACGCTTGGATAATCTTTCGTTATATATTTCTTTGTATTACATCCCAGGTTTTAGTTCCATGCGTTCCTTAACACGATTTATAAATATCGAATTGTTGTTTTTTGCATTTGCTATTGCATTAGTACATGATAAAATTTTGCAAAAATACCCACAAAAAAGTGTTTTAATTTTTGCTTTATTCTCCGTTTTGGTATTTTTTGACAATTATTTTGATGGCTCAAAATCCTATAAAACAGAAGTAAAAATTGCCAAAGAAAGAACAAATTTAATCGAAAGTTCATTTGCGCAAATTCCTAAAGGAAATTTAGTATCTTATGAGCCTTCAGAAAAATCAGATAATGCCATTAATTACCAAATTGATGCAATGTTAACTGCCCAAAAATATGGTTTAAAAACAGTAAATGGCTACACAGCTACTTGTCCGGGCGATTTTGGAATGTTTTGGAACGAAATAAATGAAGAATCTAGGAATTTTTGGTTAAATGGAAAAAATTTAGGGGTTGATACTTTATATGTTGTAAAATCTGGAATCGAAGTGCAAAAAATGCATGTAAACGAAATGAAAGAATTTGCTAAAATTCAGGCAAAAAAAACAAAAATCCAAAATACAATCAATTATATCAAAACCGACGAAAATTGGATGAAAGTTATTCGGGAAAAAGCTATTCAAAACAATATCCCATTAGACTCAATGATTTATATAGATGCTGTTTGGGCAGTTGAACAAGAAAAATAGAATTGAGAATAAGGGGTTTATTGATTTCTGTGTTTATAGATGGGAATTCTCTCGATTATTTATCAATTTATTGAAATATTTTAGATTCCATGTTATTGTACCTAAATTCCCCACTCCGGCTGCGCCACCTCGCCCGAGGGCAAGGAGTTAGCGGTGTGCTATCGCACTTTTTTTTTATTGCTAAAGCAATTTTAATAATAGCAAAGCTATTTTTTTAATGGGAATGTACGTATCTCCTTGCCCTCGGGCGAGGTGGCGCAGCCGGAGTGGGGTTAAATATAAATCCTCGAACTTAAAGAAAGGTGTTCAAATGCAAAAAACAAAAGTTTAAATCTATTTTTTAATGATAATATTGCATGGTAACACAATGCAATGAACCGTGTTGTTGGATTAATGCTTTGCAATTAATTGGGATAATTTGATGCTGTGGCAATGCTTTTTGCATTTGTTGTATAGCTAAATCATCAGTTTTACAATTGTAAATTGGCAGTAAAATAGCTTGATTTATTACCAAATAATTGGCGTAGGTTGCAGGAATACGATAATTGCCTTCAACTGCAAATTGTGGTGTTGGTAAAGGCAAAGGAATTAATTGATATTTTTTACCTTGTGTAGTAGTAAAATTTTGTATTTCCTCTTCCATTTTCTTTAGTTCGGTAAAATGACTATCGTTTTCATCCGTGCATTGCACATATACTATTGTTTCTGGATTTGCAAATCGAGCTAAAGTATCAATATGCGCATCGGTATCATCCCCTTCCAAATCGCCATTATGTAACCATAAAAACCTATTAATCCCTAAAGTTTCGGTTAATTTTTGCTCCACTTGTTGTAAATTAAATTGAGGATTTCGATTGGGATTTAATAAACATTTTGTAGTACTTAATAATGTTCCTTGCCCATCAGTTTCTAAGGCGCCACCTTCTAAAACAAAATCCAATTGATTTTGGTACGGAAGTTTAAAAATACCTTGTTGATACAAATTTTGAGTAATTAAATTGTCTAATTCAGCCTCAAATTTACCACCCCAACCTGTAAATTTAAAATCAATTATTTCTAATTGTCCATCTCGCTCAATAGTAATTCCTCCATGATCTCTAGCCCACGAATCGTTGTAATTTTGTTTACTCCAAATAATATTTTCGATTTCGTTTGCCGTAAAAAAAACTTTCACCTCATCTGGATTTTCGCAAACAATTAATAGTTTTTGAAAACGCAAAACACTTTTTCCAATTTGCGCAAAACATTCTTGCGCATCTTGATAACTTGCGCTCCAATCGGAGTTAGCTCTTGGCCACGATAATTGAACCATAGTTTGTTTTTCCCACTCGGCTTTAAATCGAATCATACAAATTTATTTTGGCGTTTTTTGATATAAATATAAAGCAATACCCAAGTAAATAAAATTTGGTAACCAAACAGCAACGGTTGTAGATAAAGGTGTGTTTACAGCAAAAACTTCGGCAACTTTTCCTAAAAAGACATACGACGAAGCCAAACCCATTCCGTAAGCAATATGCATCCCAATACCGCCTTTTGCTTTTCTGCTACTAATTGCTACACCAATAATGGTTAAAACTAAAATTGAACAAGGAATAGCAGTACGTTTTACTTGCTCTAGCTCATAAATTTTAACATATCTTGAACCTTTTCTTTTTTCAGCCTCAATATAATCGTTAATTTCGAAATAATTCATTACAGAAATAATGGATGGTTTTTGATGAAACTCGGTATTTTTAAAAGAAAATACAGTATCCAACACCAAGCCTTGTTTAAGTACTTCTGTTGAATCTGTAATTAGTCGGATGTGCCAATTTCGAGCAATCCAACTTTGTGATGATTCCTCCCATTTTAAAGATGCAGCACTAAAACGGGATAACAATTGACCCTTAATAATTATATCATAATTAAAATTATAGGCAATATCTGATTTTTGAGAGTAAGTACGAATGGATAAAAATTCGCCAGGGTTGATTTCCTTATGAATATTGCTAAAATCGGAAAAATCCGAATAATTCATTTTGGTTTCGAATGCCAACTTGCCTTTTGTTGCATTTGGAATAATAAAATGAGTCATTAATAAACTCAATAAAGTTAAAAAAACGCCGCCAATTATATACGGTCGTAAAAAACGCCGATAATTAATTCCTGTAGATAATATTGGAATAATTTCGGTTTGAGCAGCCATTTTTGAGGTAAAAAATATTACCGAAATAAACACTAAAATTGGCGCCAACAAACCATATAGCCAAGGTACAAAACCCATATAATAATCCCATATAATATCCTTCATGGTAATATCTGGCCTAAAAAAATCTTCTACTTTTTCGCTAACATCAATTACAATAGCAATTAGGGAAAACATAGATATGGTGATGAAAAAAGTACCTAAAAACTTTTTTAAAATATATCTATCTAAAATTTTTAACATTATAAACGAGTGCTTAATTTTTTAACCATCATTTCCTTCCAATCATAAAAATCGCCTTGTAAAATATGCTCACGAGCTTGTTCCACTAACCACATATAAAAAGCTAAATTGTGTATGCTGGCAATTTGTTTTCCTAAAAATTCATCTGCAGCAAACAAATGACGAACATAAGCCTTTGTGTATAAATGATCTACAGCTGCGCTTCCATTAGGGTCTAAAACACTAAAATCGGCTTCCCATTTTTTGTTACGCATATTCATAGTCCCCTCCGAAGTAAACAACAAACCGTTACGTGCATTACGCGTTGGCATTACACAATCAAACATATCAATTCCCAATGCAATATTTTCTAAAATATTCCAAGGCGTACCCACACCCATTAAATATCGGGGTTTATCTTTTGGTAAAACATTGGTAACTACCTCCACCATTGCATACATTTCTTCTGCAGGTTCACCAACAGATAAGCCACCAATTGCATTTCCAAAACGATTAAAAGATGCTACTTTTTCAGCGCTTTCCACACGTAAATCCTTATATGTACTACCTTGAACAATTGGCAATAAAATTTGATCGTAACCATACATAGGTTGCGTACTATCAAAATGATCACAACAACGTTTTAACCAACGATGTGTTAAATGCATGGAACGTTTTGCGTATTTATAATCGCAAGGATAGGGTGTACATTCATCAAAAGCCATAATAATATCCGCACCAATGGAACGTTGAATATCCATAGCACTTTCGGGCGTAAAAAAGTGGTACGAGCCATCGATATGCGATTGAAACTTTACACCTTCTTCTTTAATTTTTCTTCTTCCAGATAAAGAATACACTTGAAAACCACCACTATCTGTTAAAATTGGTTTGTTCCAGCCCATAAATTTATGTAAACCTCCAGCTTTTTCTAAAATAGATGTACCAGGGCGTAAATATAAATGGTAAGTATTTCCTAAAATAATTTGTGCTCTAATTTGCTCTTCTACCTCTTTTTGATGCACCCCTTTTACAGTTCCTACGGTACCTACAGGCATAAAAATAGGTGTTTGAATGGTTCCGTGAGCTGTAGTGATACTACCAGCACGAGCGCTACTTAAGGGATCTGATTTTGCTATTTTAAACTCCAAAATAAACGGTATAAAAATTAAAGCTTCAAATATAATTATAAACCACCACAAATTTAGGTTTTGCAGGTATCAAAATAATCCTTATCGAAATAAATTCAAGAAAATTTACAAGAATTTCAGCGAATAAAAATCAAAACATTACGTTACCTTTGAAAAAATTATTTTTTTGCGCTTTTTACATTTAAAATACTTAGTTTTTTGTGGTTTGTATTGGTGTACACAAGTACTTTGTGCGCAGCATAATACTTTATCTAATTATCGTAAAACTACTGTAAAAGCTACTAATGATACTATTTTTTTAGATAGCTTAAGTATTATTCCAAGTTCGTTTATTCTTAGGGATTTAGATTCATCTGATTATGAAATAAACTTTTTAAAATCATATATTATTATTAAAAATCCACTACTACAAGATAGTATCCAAATTCAATATCGTGTTTTTCCCTACAATTTGGCTATCGATTTTAAGCACAGAGATAGTACACAAAATAATAAAGGACAAACAATTAATCCTTATCAAAGTTATGGCGTGAAAGAAATAAATTACGCCGATTTATTTTCTGATAATCAGTTGCAAAAAAATGGAAATATTTCCCGAGGAGTTAATTTCGGTAATAATCGGGATTTATCAGTTTCTTCACAGTTAAACTTACAATTAGCAGGAAAAATTCAGGATATTGATATTGTTGCGGCAATTAGTGATAACAATATTCCTATTCAACCCGATGGAAACACGCAACAATTGCAAGATTTCGACCGTGTTTTTATTCAGTTTAGCAAAAATAATCACCAATTGGTTGCAGGAGATTTCCCTTTTGTGGAACAGGAAGATGTTTTTTTAAAACTGAATAAAAAAGCCCAAGGTTTAGGGTATAAAGGGGAATTTAAACATAAAAATCAAACGATTAAAACCGAATTAAATGGTGCCTTATCCCGCGGACAATTTGCGCGAAATTCCTTTTTTGGAACAGAGGGAAATCAAGGACCTTACCAAATGATTGGCGCCGAAAACGAACGATTTATAATAGTTTTAAGCGGTACAGAACGGGTGTATATTGATGGAAAATTGTTGAAACGAGGGATGGAAAACGATTATGTGATTAATTACAACACAGGCGAAATTACCTTTACCAGCAAGCAAATTATTACTAAAGATAAACGTATTGTGTTTGAGTTCCAATACACTGCCCGTAATTACTCGCGTACTTTAGTGTATTCCTCTACCGAAATTGATTGGAACAACAAAACGCAATTGCGTATCAATTTATTTTCGGAGCAGGACATGAAATTTCAAAGTATCAATCAGTTATTAAATCCGGCAGATATTCAATTAATGGCAGATGTAGGGGATAGTTTACATTTGGCTTTCAAACCTTCTATTGTTGTGGCGGATTCCTCTACCAACAACGCTGTTTTGTACGAAAAAAGAGATACTTTGGTAAATGGAACTTTATATACTTATTACAAGGCTTCTAGCACGGAAAACGCCATTTATAACATCACTTTTAGCAACGTGGGTTTGGGTAATGGAACGTACCAATTAGTACCCTCTAATGCTAATGGTAGAGAGTTTGCCTGGACTGCTCCTTCAAATGGTAAAAATACAGGTAGTTACGAGCCTGTGGTGCGTTTAGTAACTCCAAAACAGCAACAAATGGCTACTTTTACTTTACAACATCAATTTAAACCTAAACAAAAATTGTTTATCGAAACAGCTTTATCAAACAACAACATCAATTTGTTTTCGGATAAGGATAAATCGGATAATCAGGGTATCGCTGTAAATGCTAAGTTAGAAACCGAAAAGGATTTACGAAACGATTGGAAAATGATTAGCAAACAAAGTTACCAGCAAGTAAGTAATCGGTTTACGGAGGTGGAAAGATTTAGAACAGTGGAGTTCCAAAGGGATTGGAATTTAACAAATAAACCTGAAAAAACAGAACATTGGATAACTTTAAATCATCAATTTTTAAAAAATAATAAGGAAAAAATTTCGATAGAAAATATGTTGCTAAATCGTGGAAGCGATTATACTGGGTTTAAAAATAGAGCATCGTTTAATACTTCCTTGGGTGTTGGGAACGAAATTTTGGGCAATGTAAGTTATTTAAGTTCATCGGGTAGTGTATTTTCTTCAACTTTTTTAAAACACAATGTGCGTTTTAACCAAAAAATTAAAAATTTCAACATGGCTTTGTGGCAGGAACAGGAACAAAATATTGCACGTTTGGTTCAGTTGGATTCTTTGTTGCCTACCAGTATAAATTTTAGAATTTTAGGTTCGGGAGCGGGTTATGATCATGAAAAATGGAGCACTTTTTTATCCTACGAATATCGTACGGATGATTTGCCTCTAAACAATCAACTTACACGAAATACTAACGCACATAATTACGCTTTGGATTTTAGTAATAAAAGCAAAATCAATAAGTTGTCTTTAAAATCTACGTATAGGGTGATGAATGTAATCGACTCGATTTTACGCGGACAAGTTAACGAAAATACTTTGTTAAACCGATTGGATTTTAGAAACAATTGGTGGAAAGGTTTTATTGCAGCTACTACTTTTTACGAAATGGGTACAGGTAACGAATTAAAACGAACTTTTAGTTATGTGGAGGTATTAGCCGGACAAGGAACACATACTTGGATAGATTATAATGCGGATGGTAAACAACAAATTAACGAATTTGAAATTGCACAATTTCAGGATCAAGCTAATTTTGTTAGGGTATTTTTACCTACCAACGAGTTTGTAAGCACTTTTTCCAATCAGTTAAATCATTCTTTAAACATTACTCCTTCAAAAATTTTAAATCGAGATAACAATTGGAAAAAATTTATCACACGTTTTTCTAATCAAACAACAATCAACTTAAACGAAAAAACTTTAAAAACCAATGAAGGTATTTTTACCATTCCTTTTACCAATAATTTTACCGATGCCAATTTGATATCAGTTAATAGCAATCAACGTAATACTTTATATTTTAACCGGAGCAATCCAAAATTTGGCGTAAATTATACTTGGGGTAAAAATACCTCTAAAAATATTTTAGTGAATGGTTTGGAAGGTAGGTTGTTACAGCAAAATATTACCGAAATTAGATGGAATTTTTACAAACAATATAGTTTACAATTGAAATTAGAAAAACAAAAAAAACAACGTTCTAGTGAGCTTTTTGCCAATAACGAATTTTTAATTCAATCTTACATTATCGAACCCACTATTAGTTATCAACCTAACCCAAATTTCCGATTGAATTTAAATGTATCGTACAAGCAAAAAAACAATGCCGATGTATTTGGCGGGCAAGCTACTACCTATCAAAAAATTGGCTCCGACGTAACTTTTGCTGCGGTTGGAAAGGGCCGATTAAATGTACAAATGGATTATATACAAACTACTTTTGATGTTAAAAATCAAAGCAATACCAACTCCCCAATTCAGTTCGAAATGTTAGAGGGTTTACAAATCGGACAAAATTTTACTTGGCAAATTCGTTACCAGCAAAGTTTTCAAAATAATTTACAAGC
>JACCEE012658582.1_pt1 | contig 53100 bp, 41 predicted proteins | sample 7449931 | NCBI WGS metagenome assembly JACCEE01 (sample SAMN15323457, study PRJNA562643) | freshwater metagenome | isolation source: river surface water | place: USA:Blue River Watershed | collected 2017-08-19 | reverse complement strand
GTTTCGCCTGGATTGATGCGCTGAAGATATTCGTTGTCTTTGTTGTAATGAAGAAAGCCCCAATGTGGTTTCATACGAAGCGGTGACATGCCTCGTGCTGATTCTTCAAATTCCTCTTCGTCCTTTGCGATGAAATAATCATTCACCGCGCTATCGAATTGTTTGGCATTGGCAGAGTCTAGTCCTTGATCCATGCCTTCAAGGTACTGAGGTTTCTTTTTGCCAAAAGAATAGTAGCGCTTTGGTGTAAGGCTAAAAATATCGTTGTTGATCTGGGCGGTGACCGTAGGTGCAACAAAGAAGGCGAAAAGACCCAATATTGCCAGAGGAATAGACTTTGATGTTGGGCAGGGGAAATTCATGTTGCAATTAACTCAATAGCCACGAATTTTTCGAAACTCTCTTCTTGCATCCACCAAATACACCGAACTTCCATATTTTTCAATGAGTGTTTCAAAGGCCAATTTGGCTTTTTCTTGATCGTTGAGTTGATAGGCATACAGCATTCCCAATTGATATAGTGCATTATCGGCCAGTATATCGAAATGAAAGGCGAGCGATAAGGTTTCTAACAGGGCTGCAGCTTGCGCGTATTGTCCTTGGTCTTTTCGAATGCGTGCTTTCACAAATAGCACTTCATCGGAAAGTGCATGACCTGGGTAATTGGTTACGATACTGTCAAGATACGCCCATGATTTTGGGTACTGATGTTGTTTTTCATACAATAGCGCTTGTCCATACCATTTCAATGCTTGATAATTACTATCAATTCCTAGGTTGTCGATGATCACCAAGGCCAACTCCATGGCATCGTTACTAATGAGTTGTGTTGTGGCGCTTTTGAGCACGTCTAATTGCATGCTGGCCCAATCGAAGTCGCCGCGATAAAAACTTAGTTCGGCACGTTTGAACTTGGCAAATTGGCCCATTTCTTCTTCTTTGAAATCCTTTTCAACTTGTGCATAGAGTAGCTCGGATGTCCACACATCACCGGCAGCAACCAACACATCGCCGAGTGCCATCTTCACTTTAGCCAAGGAGTTTTTTTTCAAGTAACTGCCCTCATTGAGGTAATTTCTGAGGAGTTTTTCCGCTTCGGTATAGCCGCTATTTTCTGGGGAGGAGGTGCGAAAAAGACTATCGAATCGCACCAACAGTTGTGACAATTTCAAGGCATTGTTGAGGGTGGCTTCCTGAGGTCCATAAGCCAATTCAAATTCGCGCATGCGGTTTCTCAATGCGATAATTGTGTTCACATCGGGATTGGCGAGGATGGTTTTTTCGTAGGTTACATCGATCAGGGCTGACTGACAGGCGGGCAGGTCAAAACAACTTTCTTTTAGGTTGATGCAATATTCGAAACACTGAATGGCAATGTTGAATTGTTTGTTAGACTGGCATAATTGTCCCAATTCAAAAACACGCGTTCCATTTTCTTTGAGTCGTTTATCGAGCGATCGCGTGTAGAGAAAGGCACTGCTCCAATTTTCCTGCTTGAGAAATGTCCATTTAAGTCCTTCAGAAAGGGCGGTAATTTCAGGGTATTCTTGGATTTTTTTCAGCAATAATCGCTGCATGATGACGTAATCTAGGCTATCAGTTACATGGCTTTCAAAAACGGGTTTCACGGTTTCAAAGGGCAATCCGGCCAGCATCATATTGGTATATTTCTCTAGGCCTTTTTCGCGGTTGCCGGTTTCCATGTATAGCAAGGCGAGTTCGTTGGAGATTTCGGGTACATCGCCCAACACTTCTTCGGCCGCTACCAGTACAGCGATGGCTTGATCTTTTAGCCCATGATATTCAAATCGGTTAGCAGCAAATAGATGCATATTGCCCATTTGTGCCCAGGCGTTGGGTTTGAGTTGGTCGATGATGAGATTGAGGAGTTCGCCAGCACGGTCATTGTGTTTGGCTTTTTCCGGACCATCGGGATAGGTGGTATTGACCCAACATTCATCAATGACCCAAGGAAGGGGCTGGGGTGATTTTTTAATTTTCTTTTTGATCCATTTGATCGCTTTGTCTTGTTCGCCAAGTTTCACCAAACATTGGAGATAGCGTTGTTGGGTATTTTCATCGCTCGGGTAGACATCAACAAGGTCTTCAAAAAGCAAGGTGGCTTTGGCAAATTCATTTTTTTCGAAGAGCAAATGAGCCAATGCATAGTTGGGGTCGTTGTTGTCTGCGGGAAGGGGTTGTGCAATCAACGTTGAACTACCAAACCACAACAGGAATCCAATCACCCAGGGTTTCAATGATAATTGAAACAGTGTTGCGATGTGGTGCGTGGATGTGGTGGGGCGAAAGTTCATGGATTAACCGAGGGGTTGTTGAAAGTAATCGCTGGGCTCAATTTGCTGTTCAACCATTCTGCGATATTGTCCGCCCTCCAGTTGCATCAAAGTTTCATGATTTCCTTGTTCTACAATTTCGCCTTGTTTGATTAGGGCGATAACATGGGCATGTCTGATGGTGCTCAAACGGTGGGCGATGACGATAGAGGTTCTATTATGCATCAAGTTTTGCAGGGCTTTTTGCACTTCCAATTCGCTATCTGAATCGAGGGCGCTGGTGGCTTCGTCGAGAATCAATATTTTTGGATTGCGCAGCATGGCGCGGGCAATGGCGATGCGTTGTTTTTGTCCGCCCGACAGTCGCATACCCCTATCGCCTACTTTGGTTTGATATTTTTCGGGGAATCCTTCTATGAATTCGGCGGCATTGGCACTTTTTGCGGCGGCTTCAATTTCGGCACTGCTAGCATCGGGTTTTCCGTATCGAATGTTGTCGTAAATACTACCGCCAAACAGAAGTACTTCCTGTGGCACAAGGGCAAACCCTCGTCGGTAAGTGGCCATGTCGAATGATTGGATGTCTTGATCAGACAGGGTGATTTGACCGGCGGTGGGTTGGTAGAATTGGTATAAAAGACTTGCCAATGTTGATTTTCCTGAGCCGGAAGGTCCTACCAATGCCAGTACTTCCCCTGGCTTAATGGTGAGGTTGAGGTTTTTGAAAACAGGGAAATCGGGCCGGGAGGGGTATGAAAATGAAAGGTTGTTGAGTGCGATGGCGCCTGTCCAATTGGGCAGTGGTTTAGACTGGTTGGGTATGTGGGTGATTTCGGTGGGCGTATCGATGAGTTCTAGCACGCGTTCAATGGATCCCAGTGTTTTTTGAATTTGTACAAACTGTTCAGCCATGCCGCCGATACTGCTACCCACGAATGCGGTGAGCATCATAAAGTTGAAGAGTTCACCAACGCCCATTTCGCCGGCTTGAACGAGGCCCAAACCTTGATAGATGAGCCAAACAATCGCCCCGAACATACAAATGATGATGAAGGAGCTAAAGGCACCGCGCCAGTAACCGCGGAGAATGGAGTCTTTTTTCAGTTGCCAGGCACTTTCTTCGTATCGCGCGCTTTCGAAGGCTTCGTTGGTAAATGATTTTACGGATACAATGCCAGAGAGGGATTCTTCAACGATCACGTTATTGGCTGCAGTGGTATCTTGTAGTTCTTTGGATTTTTTTCTCAGGAATCGGCCAAAAACCAGTGCAACAATGATGATTGCGGGAAGGGTGGCGAGCATTAAAATCGCCAATTTGGTGGAGGTAATGAACAGGACAACTACCCCACCGATGAGGACCAAAATTTGCCTGAGAAACATCGCCAAGTTGGTGGTAAATGCATCTTGAATTTGAGCGATATCGGCAGAAAAACGACTGAGTAATTCACCTACGCGGTGTTGGGTATGAAAAGTCATACTTTGGGCAATCACACTTTTGAAAAGGTCTGAGCGGAGTCCGTAGGTCATGTCCTCGGTTACCCGCACATAAATAGCGATTCTACCGAAACTAAATACGGCTTGGATGATGAACAGGTAGACGAAATAGACAGCTACTTTTTCAAGGGCTTGGGTGTTGGGAGCTTTTGAAATTCCGTTGTTACCATAGACAAAGGCACCATCCATGAGTTCTCCAAGTAATTTGGGAAACATAAGGGAAGCGCCGGCAGAAATGGCCAAAAACAAAGTGCCTAACAAAAACCATCCACGGTTTTTGGCCGACATATATCGGAACAAGCGCATGGAGTTTTTGAATGCTTGTATCGAAATTTTGGCTTTGGGTATGTCGCGATCTTGGTTGTGTGGTCCTGCCATTTTACAAAGTTCTGCGTTTTTTGCCAATTTGGTGGGTGTGAAACGATAATTGGGTGTTTTCGTTGGATGGTTGCCAAAAAAATGGGTCCAAGGTTCTTTAAACAAGCCGTTGCGGATTGGTTAGACTTTGCATTTCCGCGGTCTTGTGTGTGTTGTGGTGATTTGTTGTTGCCTTCTGAGATGGAATTGTGTTGGGTTTGTTATGCAAAGCTGCCATTTTCTGTTCATGGGTATGGGATCCAAAACCCAGTTGCGAAATCACTGTGGGGGCGGGTGCCGGTGATGGGGGGATATTATTTGTTGAATTATCAGTCTAGGACAATGACTTCCAATGTGTTGAAATCCTTAAAATATGACGGAGGGCTGATAATGGCGAAAAGAATGGGCGAGTTGATGGGAGAAGAGTTGTTGTTAGACCCAATGTATTCACGCTGCGATGCGTTGATTCCTGTACCGATGCATCCCAAGAAGGAGTTGAAACGGGGGTATAATCCAGCGTTGGTGATTGCGCAGGGACTATCGGAAAGTTTGGGAATTCCTGTGATTGAAAGGGTGCTGGTGAAGCAGAATACTACGGTTTCGCAGACAAAGAAGAATCGCTTGGAAAGGTGGTATCAAACCCAGCATGTATTTGGATTGAACGGCCTGCTGACGGGTGTTGGACACGTGGCTTTGGTAGACGATGTATTTACTACGGGGGCAACGGCAGAGCGCTGTTTGCGGTCATTGTATGCAGGGGGATTAGAAAAGGCCTCTGTGATCAGTTTGGCGTTCACCGTGTGAGTGGTTTTGATTGGTCGTGAAATTGTGTAAATTTGTTTAAAATAACAGAAATGAAGAAAATATTACTGCTTTTGGGTGTTGTGATGCTTGGTCAAGCGAAAGCGCAAGTAACATCCTCACAAATCGGGCCTATTTTGGTCCCAAAGTATGCGGGTGCTACCAAAGCATCTACGGGGGATACAACCCGAACCCCGATTATCTTCAGGGTGAGAATCAATGGATTGAAGCCCAACGAGAAGTACAAGTACATTACCAAGGGTTCAGATACCACAGATTTAAAGACACGTTCATTGTCAACGGCTGGTGCGGGTAACATGATTACCTATAACACCAACGGTACGTTCAAGTACATTTCAAGTCAATCTTTGAGTACTGCGGGCAAGAACGATACATTCGAGACCAACATGATGGGAGAGTACGAGGGTTGGTTTGGTTTAATCAATACCTCTAATACCCGTTTTGCGGCTGGAAAAACAATTTATCCTTTGTTTTTGGCTTTGGGATTGACGAGCAATGATACGTTAATCGGATACTGCGCGGATGGAATCACCTTCATGGATTATGGTACTGCATCATCGAATGCTACCTTGGTTTGGGGTAGTTCACAAGCCGCAGGTAAGAGCTTCGTGGCGCTGTATGATGTAACCAATTCTGCCGGTGTTCGTCCTTTGTCGATTGGTATGGTTGAAAATTCTGTCGTTAGCTCAGGATGGAAAACCTACACGCCAACTGCTGTTAAAAACAAGGTTATTGGTGTAACCGGTATGTGGTCTGCGTTTATTCCCAATAATTTGTCGGGCGGATTAAAGCGCATCGAGAATTTGAATTTGGCCAATGGCTTTTTGGTTTATGCGAACAACGATGGTGATGGTGTTTGGGGTCCTGCTAAAAAATCTACTGTGAATGCAGCGGGTGGTGCGGGAAGTCACATTTATTTGGATAACGATGACGCGGCATTGGTGCCTACCAAAGTTGAATTTTGGACGAGAACCTCTTCAACCAAAGAAGATGCGGGTACGTACAATGTTTACGTAACACGTAAATTCAGCGATGAGAAAGACCAAACGGTGAGATTTTATGTTGCGGGCGGAACAGCGGTAAAAGGTGCCGGAAACGACTATACCCTTTCGGAGAGAACCATTACTTTCAAAGGTTCTGGTGCGGCGATTTCTGATACTACTGTGATTACCATTAACGATGACAATGCGGCTGAAGGACCAGAAACGATTGTATTGGGTATTGACCAGGCAAACAATTGTGTGATTGGAACTGAAAAAGCCCATACTGTAACTGTTGCAGACAATGATATTGCCAATGTTATCGTTCCAAATACATTGGTGGTTGTAAAAGAGAATGCAGGTAAAATTGGTGTTGTCTTGAAAATGGATAAGCCTGTATCAACAGCATCTAAAATGATGTTGTTTGTTAAGAGCAAGGGCGACAGTACTTACATTCCTTCTGAGTTCCAATTGGGCAAATCAGGCAATGATTCAACCTTCAATTTGGGATCAAGTACCAAAGCGGATTCAATCATGATTTACGCGAAGGTGAATGACGAGTTCAATATTGACCAAAACGATACGGTAACGTTGGTTTTGCGTCAAGTAACTGGAAATGCTTACTTGAAAGATACCATCATTACGTTGGTTATGACAGACAACGACGGTCCTGCTACGGTAGAATTCATTGATAGTAAATTGACCATCACTGAGAACATTGGCAATTTGGCGGTGAAAATTCGTGTTGCCTCGCGTTCAGATGCAGATGCGGACTTTACATTGCGTTGCTACACTGCGTTGAGTACTGCTACAGAAGGGGTTGATTTCAAATTTAATCCTACTTCTAAAATCATCAACATCACTTCTGGCACTCCAGATACCATTGTGGTAAATGTGCCTTTTTACGATGATAAGAATTTTGAATTGACCAAGAAGATCTACTTTGGATTGGGTAATTTGTCGAATTCGAAAATCACCAAAGGTAAGGATACATTAATTGTAACCTTGTTGAATGATGACTTGCCAATTTATAAAATTGGAACCATCAACAAGCAAACGAATGCCAATAAAACAGCAGACAGTTTGAATGTACGTTGCCGCGTATATGGTACTGTACATGGTGTAAACATGCGTGCTGCTGGCTTGGGCTTCACCATCATGGATGGCACAGGCGGTATGGGTGTGTTTAGCAATCCCAAGACTTTCGGTTACACAGTAACTGAGGGAGATAGTATCATGTTGCAAGGTTCAGTGAGTCAGTTCCAAGGAACGGTTCAGATGGACAAATTGGATACAATCATCAAAATTGCTACTGGTCAGCCGTTGAAGAAGGCGAAAGTGGTAAGTGGTGTTGATGAAACTACCGAGTCTGTATTGGTTCAAATGCGTCGCGTTAAAATGGTGGATCCTACCGAGTGGCCATCTTCTGCGTTGGCTGCCAATGGATTTAAGTATGTGCGTGTGATGAATACTTCGGGTCGTGTTGACACGTTGAATATCGACGCGGAAACCGATGTAGATGGTTCTACTGCTCCTGTGGGCTATTTCGATGTAACAGGTATTGGTGCACAGTTCGATAACAGCTCACCATACATCACGCGTTATGTATTGTCGCCCCGTTCTATCAACGATTTCAAGGCGTCTACTTTGCCAACGGTAAATTTTGCTAAAAATAAAGATTCAATTTTTGAGCCAGCAGATTCATTCAGAATGGACTTCTCTGTAATTCCTGCGGATGAGAATTTCTCATTTGACGTAGTGGTTGCTGGCGGTACTGCAGTTTCTCCTACTGATTATGATTTTGCAACACGTAAGATCAACGTAGTGAAGAACGTAAGTAGTTTCTTTATTCGTGCCAACATCACTGATGATGGAGATCCTGATGGCGATAAATTGTTGATTTTTGCCATTCGCAATGCTCAAGGTCCATGCTTTATTGGCAAAGACTCTTTGTTGACCTTGAAAATCAAAGACAACGAAGCGAGTGTGGTGAAGAAATTTGCAGCCGGTTCTATCAAGATGTATCCAAACCCCAGTGTTGGTACTTTCAACATTGAAAGCGTTGAGAGTATGAAGTCGGTGAAGGTTTACACCATGAGTGGTCAGTTGGTTCGTGAGGAGAAAATAACCGACATGATGAAGTCAAATGCATTGACATTGGATTTGCATGTTGTAGCTGGTATGTACCGTGTGCAGATCATTACAGCCTCTGGCGAGATGTATAGTGATTTCTTGAGTGTTCAATAATTAGAATTGCATTTATAAATAAAAAAGGGGGCATTGCCCCCTTTTTTATTTCGGTTGTTTTGATTTCGTTAATTTCGCCTTGATTTGAAAGCAGTATTAAAATTTTTGGGTTACGCAGGGAACCACAAACGGTTGATTTTTCTGAATTTTTTATTCAACCTGTTGTATGTGATTTTTCAATTGGTCACTTTGATGATGATCATGCCTGTGCTACGTTTCTTGTTTTCTAAAGATGGTGGTAGTGCACAGTCATTGGCGAGCAAGAATTATGGGGTAGGACAATGGTTCAATGAGCAATACCAGGGGTTTATATCTTGGTTTGGTGCGTTGGCGAAAGGTGAGCCATTCACGGCGTTGGCGTATTTATGCGTAGCCTTGGTTTGCGTAACTGTAATGAAGAATGGTTTCCGCTTTTTGGCCATGAATTTTATGGTGCTAATTCGAAATCGGAGTATTCAAGAGATTCGTCAGGGCGTTTATCAGAAGTGTTTGGATTTGCCTATTGCATATTTTAATAATGAACGAAAAGGCGATTTGATGTCGCGTATGAGCAATGACATCAAAGAAATTGAGTTTGCTTTGATGGTTTCGTTGGAAGCACTCTATTTTCAGCCATTGAACATTTTGATTTTCTTGGTGGCTTTGGTTGTGTTATCGGCCAAATTGACCTTATATATCCTTTTCTTCCTACCAATAACGGCGTTAATTATTGGATTAATTGGTCGTTCATTACGGAAAAGAAGTGCCCGGAATCAGGCTTTGTTGGGTAAAGTCATGAGCGCTTATGAGGAGACCTTGGGTGGAATTAGAATCATCAAGGCCTTCAATGCGTCATCATTTTTTGCCAAAAAATACAATGAGCAGGATGAGGCATATACCAAGAATAACATTGGGGTTCAGCGCAGGTATGATTTATCTTCTCCAGTGAGTGAAACCATTGGTATTGCAGTGAGTGCGTTGTTGCTTTGGTTGGGAGGTAGTATGGTGTTTCGGCATGAGCTTGACCCAGAATTTTTCTTGACGTATTTCGCCATTTTTTCGCAATTAATTCCGCCTTTCAAAGCGTTCTCAAATGCCTTGTACGCTGCGCAAAAAGGTATGGCTAGCTTGGAGCGTATTCAAGAGTTGGTATCAGCACCAATTACGGTGGAAGATCCCATTTCTCCGGTGGTTCCTGTGTTTGCAGAATCTCTGACTTTGAACAAAGTAGGATTTTCTTATTTAGATGGCAGTCAAGTTATTCATGGGTTCGATTTACACATTAAGAAAGGACAAACGATTGCGTTGGTGGGCCCATCAGGCGCAGGAAAGACGACGTTGACTGATTTGGTAGCGCGTTTTTATGATGTGAGTGAAGGTAGTATTTGTATTGATGGGGTTGATATTCGGAAATTCGAGCAAGAGGCTTTGCGAAAGTTGATAGGCATTGTCAACCAAGAGAGCATTTTATTCAACGAATCTGTGCGAAACAACATTGCATTGGGTAGACCGGAGTTATCGCTAGAGGAAGTAATTGCTGCAGCGAAAGCGGCCAATGCCCATGAATTCATCACGGAGATGGAGCATGGTTACGACACGGAGATTGGGGAAAGGGGCGGAAAGTTGAGTGGTGGACAAAAACAACGTTTGGCTATTGCCCGAGCACTGTTGAAAGATCCTGAAATATTGATTTTAGACGAAGCTACTTCTGCATTGGATAGTAAGAGCGAGAAGGCCGTTCAGCAAGCGCTAGAGCTATTGATGAAGCATCGTACAAGTATTATCATCGCCCATCGCTTATCGACCGTTGTACACGCCGATTTGATTGTGGTGATGGATAAGGGTTGTTTGGTGGAATCGGGTACTCATAACGAACTGTTAGAGAAGAAAGGGATGTATTACAACCTCATTCAACTCCAACAGTTGTTATCCAATTAACTTATTCTGACTTTTCGTCAGTAGTTGCTTCTGGTGTTTCTGTATTTTCAGTTTCGGCTGCAACCTCAGGTGCGCTTTCTACTGTTGCTTGTTGCTCTTCGATATTCTCCGCAGCAGGTGTTTCTATTGCTGATTCAATGGCAACGACGGGCTCTTCGATGGGATCGTGGGGTCTTCGGCCGATTAAGTCCTCAAGATCTGCTTTGAACAGGATTTCTTTTTCCAGCAATGCTTTTGCCACTTTTTCCAATTCAGCCTTCTTTTCTGTGAGAAGCGATTTGGTGATGTCATAAGCTTTCTGAATCAATGCGCGAACTTCTTCATCGATGAGTTCTGCGGTTTTTTCAGAGTAAGGCCTTTGATAGCCATATTCACCTTGAGGATCGTGAAAACTCACATGGCCAACTTTTTCGTTCATACCATATATGGTAATCATGCTGTAGGCCAGTTTGGTGATTCTCTCAAGATCATTTTGGGCACCCGTAGAAATTTTACCAAAGAATATGTCTTCTGCAATTCTGCCTCCCAATGTCATGCACATACTGTCCATGAGCTGCTCTGTGCGATACAAATATTGTTCTTTTGGCAAGTATTGCGCATAACCCAAGGCGGCTACACCCCGTGGGACAATAGACACCTTCAGCAAAGGATCTGCATGGGGCAAATACCAACCGGCGATGGCATGACCAGCTTCGTGATAGGCTACGATAGATTTTTCTTCGGGACTGATGATTTTGTTTTTCTTTTCCAAACCGCCAATCACGCGATCGATGGCATCTTGAAAATCTTGCATGTCAACGGCTTCTTTGTTGTGACGGGCGGCAATCAGTGCGGCTTCGTTACAAACGTTGGCAATTTCAGCACCTGCGAATCCTGGTGTTTGTGCGGCTAGTTTGTGCGCATCTACATCGGTTGACAATTTTGTCAGTGGCAAGAGGTGTACTTTGAAAATTTCTTCACGACCTTGAAGATCGGGGCGATCTACCGTGATCTGTCTATCGAAGCGACCTGGTCGCATCAATGCACTATCCAAGATGTCTGGGCGGTTGGTTGCAGCCATGATGATTACACCGCTGTCTGTACCAAAGCCATCCATTTCTGCAAGCAGTTGATTCAATGTGTTTTCGCGCTCATCGTTGGAACCTTGCATGAGGTTTTTTCCACGTGCACGTCCGATCGCATCAATTTCATCAATGAAGATAATACAGGGGGCTTTTTCTTTCGCTTGTTTGAATAGGTCTCTTACGCGACTTGCACCCACACCAACGAACATTTCCACGAAGTCAGAACCGGACAAGGAAAAGAAGGGAACACCTGCTTCACCAGCAACGGCTTTGGCGAGCAATGTTTTTCCAGTTCCTGGAGGGCCTACCAACAGAACGCCTTTTGGAATTTTACCACCGAGGTTTGTATATTTTTTTGGATTCTGAAGGAAATCCACGATTTCCATTACTTCGAGTTTGGCTTCCTGCAATCCTGCAACATCTTTGAATGTTTTGTTGACTTTGGTGTCTTTATCAAAAAGTTGGGCTTTGGAACGACCGATGTTAAAGATGCTTGCACCTCCACCGGCACCGCCACCTCCGCCCATTCGGCGGAACATCATGTTATAGAAAATCAGGAAGATTCCAATGAAGAAAATCCACTGGAACAGTTCGCCGAAAAGGTCGCTCTGGGTTTCATAGTGGATCAACAGGCCATTGGGATCAAGGTTCTTTTCTTTTAGGGTAGATTTTAAATCTTGAATTTCGTTGTTAAGGTACCCTTTCTCGATTTCAAAGCTGAAATTGGGCTCTGTAGCGCCGAGGTAATCTTGACGTTTTCTTACACCTTTATACCGTTTTTGTTGAACAGCTTCTTGGGTAAGATATACCTCAACAAAACGGTCGTTGACAACCACGATTTTCTTCACGTCACCTTGAAGAATCATTTCACGGGTTTCTTTCCAGTTTGTGCTTTGACCTGAGTTTTTGGGTAAGAACAGCATCGCCATCAAAATCAAGAAGAGCGCACCGTAAATCCAATAAGGGTTAAAGCGGAATCCTCCCGGCTTTTTATTTTCGGGATTGGGTCGATTGTTTTCCATGTTGTGGTTGTGTAATCAAAGGTTAAGCCAAGAATTAAATAATATTCAAAACTACAATTTTAGCGAGTGAATTGCCATGAAATACGCCGTTTAGGCAGAAATATTGGATGTATCTGCTAATTTGTCGGATAGTTTCAACAGACTTGTCAGTAAGCAAGCCTATCGCTCAGCGATTTCCGTTTGATTTTTGAATAGTAATTCCGTGTAAAAGCGTTTGAAAAAGAGATGTTTTGGGAACTGAGCCCTTGGGTAATAAATATTAGAATTGTTAATCTATAAATATTCGATGAATCGATTCATAATTTCTAACAATTATGGATTTGTATCGTAAAAATACGCTGAAAACAATGTTACTTTTGTAGTAGATTTTATGGGATTTCTAAAAACACTTATCAAGCAATACAAATGGATAGTTATTGGTATCGTATCAGTAGTTATCTTATTGATATCATATTGGTTAATGGATTCAGATGAGGATTTTTATCGCGATGAAATTGAACGTACGGTGGAGGTAGATTCTGTGATTGCGATGTTAGATAAATTGCCTTCTGGAAAATATGAATCGGTGGGGTATGATAAGGTTGCGCAGTACTTTGAGAGTCAGAAAGAGAATTATGAGAAGTTATTAACGTATCTGAATGATCGTGTGAGTAGGGATAACACCGAATATGGCATGGCGAGTATGTATGTTGGTCATGGTTTGGTCTCGTTGTCTAGGGGTGAGTTAGATTCTGTTGTCCATTACATTCAAGAATCGGAAAAGATTATGCCGATGGGTAACAATCGCTGTAGTTATTTCGAATTGATTGCGATGTATCACCTAACCCGGGGGGATTTGAAGATGTCAAAGACCTACCTAAACAAAGGATTGGAGGAAGCAATTAGGCGTAGGGATGTTGTTAAGCGAAGGTTTTTTCTTAACAAGTTGGGATCTATCTGTTTCAGTGAATCATTGTATGGGGCGGCATCCAAGTATTTTTTGGAGGTATATTCTACGTATCCATCGGGCAAGGGCGTTCCGGCGGAATTGATTGGCAACATCATTTCTGTGAAGATTGTAGAGGGAAATTATCAGGAGGCGGAGGTATTTTGGAAGAAAAACGAGGATTTATTGGCCAGCGCGCGGGATCGCTATTCTCGGCAGTTGGTCTTGATTAATCGGGTGGAGTTGAATTTGCATTTGGGCAGGGTCGAGGAATCGGAAGATTTATTGAATCAATTGCCAGATTCTTTGGTGTTGGGTAGCTTGAGAATTCATCATTTGGCAAATCGCTTGGCATACTTGAAGGAACGGAAGCCATTGGCGATACCTGCTACAATTCGCGAGCATTTGGATTGGATTTCGGCAGACTACTTTGGCGCTGTTACCCGATTGGAGCCCTTTTTATTGATGTCGCTGGATGGCAAAGAAAACCTGTTGGAGGCAGATAGTTTGGAAGCTTGGAAGAATCGTTCAGCGGAGCAATTTGAGGAAAATCCCATGGCATCTTCAAACCATTACAAATTGCTTTCCGTGATTTACAGCCAACAACCCAAGAAAATGTTGGATGCCTATCAGGTATTGCAGGTTTCCAATGATTACAAGGACAAGTACCATTTGTTGGATGATTCAGTGAAACGGGCCGATTTTACCGCCAAAAAGGATTTTGAGAGCATGAAAACTAAGCAGTTCGCCTTTGAAAAGGAGATGTTGCAACAGAAAAAAATGAATGGTTATTTGGCGGGAACCTATGGATCAGTGGTCTTGACATTGTTTTTATTGGTCCTGTTTTTATGGGCAAGGCAAACGGCAAAGAAGAAGGAATTGGATTGGGCGCAAATGCAGTTGCATATTCAGGTAGAGGAAAAGGAATTTTTGCAAAAGGAGAAGGAATTGAATGCGAGGATCATCGGACTCAGTGAGTTGGTGATGGAAAAGAGTTTGGAGTTGAGTAAAAAATTGAAAGTGCTAAACACCAGCAACTCGCCAGACATCGAGATTTTGAGGAAAGAATTGGAGGCGTTGGGTAGGGTTGAAACGACTTCGCGACCGCAGATCGCTGATTCAAAGTTGAAGGAGCAGGGGGATATTCTGGAACAGTATCCTCAATTAAAAGCGATGAATCTCACAGAAAAGCGGATTTTCATATTGAGTGTAGACGGATATAAATCCAAAGACATCGCTGCGATTGTGGGGGTATCGCCCCAATACATTCACAATGTGCGTTCAAAAATCCGTAAAGTTCTAGGCGTTGATAACAGCGTGCACTGGGAATCGTTCAAGGACAAACGATTGCACAGCTAATCTTATCCGGGGAAGTTCTTGAAAGCTTCTCCAACAGCGTAGACATCACCGAAGCTGTTGTACAAGGGTGCTGGTGCAAGGCGGATGACATTGGGTTCACGCCAATCTGCGATGATGTTTTGTTGGAAGAGAAAATCGAACAAGGCTTTTCCTTTATCATCGGTTAGGAGACTGAGCTGAGCGCCTCGCTCTTCGGGGTTTGCCGGAGTAATGATGCTAAACTGAAGTACAGGATTTGCCTTTTTTGCTTCTAAGAGTACGAATTCAAGGAATCCGGTTAACTGCTTACTTTTTTCACGCAATTTGCTGATGTTGGCTTCGTGAAAGATCTGTAAACTGGCCAAGTGAACAGCCATGCCAAACACGGGTGCATTGCTCATCTGCCAACCGGCTGCCCCAGGTTCTGGAATATAACCGCGCTTCATGAGGAAACGAACATCTTCTTTGTGTCCCCACCAGCCCGACATCCTACGGGTTTCGGGATTCAATCCATGTTTTTCATGAATGAAAACGCCCGAAACGTTACCCGGTCCGCTATTGAGGTATTTGTATGAGCACCAAGCGGCAAAATCCACATCCCAATCATGCAATTTGAGATCGATATTTCCAGCAGTGTGTGCAAGGTCGAAACCGGCCAAAGCGCCAACTTCGTGGGCGGCTTGTGTAATGGCTGGAATATTGAAAAGTTGGCCGGTGTAATATTGAACACCAGAGAAGAAAGACAGGGCCAATTGATCACCTGCTTCGCGAATGGCGCTGAGAATATCTTCCGTTCTAAGGGTGAATTCACCTTCTCTGGGCGATAATTCAATGACTGCGTCATCGTATTGAAAACCATACCCTTCTACCTGACTTTGTACGGCGTACATATCGGATGGGAAGGCCCCTGCCTCCATGATGATTTTGTATCGTAGGGGCTTGCGTTCACCGTTTTCCGTAGTGGTAAATGTGGGGCGATAGAAACTGAACATCAGTAGATGAAGATTCACGGTTAGGTGATTCATCACAACCACTTCATGGGCTTTTGCTCCGGCAATTTCTGCCGTATAATCGGTGAGAAATTTATGATAATGAAACCAGGGTTTGCGACCGTGGAAATGGCCTTCAACACCCCACTTAGCCCAATCCTCTAATTCATTGACCAGGGCTTGTTGCGCACTTTTTGGCTGAAGTCCGAGTGAGTTTCCGCACAAATATATTTGGGATTCACCGGCCTCGCTCTTAGGGAAAATGAACTGGTCACGAAATGTTGAAAGGGTATCATGCTGATCCAATTGAGCAGCGAAGTTTGCGGTATTTTCAAACGATGGATTCACACTGCAAAGGTACAACGATAATTTACATGCGGAATATTTGGTCAAATTTGAGCATATTTGTCGGTTGAATACTAATAATCACCGCCTTGAAACTGGAAGAAGCCATAAAACAAAAGCGATTTGAGACACCGCAGATCAAAGCGATGCTCAATATCATGTATACGGCAAACTGGTTGATGTCGGAATTTCGCGATATTTATAAACCTTTCGGTATCACGCCGCAGCAATACAATGTGTTGCGCATTTTACGTGGAAAGCACCCAGATTCTGTGAATCCTTCAGAAATCAAGGAAGTAATGTTAGACAAGAATCCTGATATCACCAGGTTGTGTGATCGTTTGTTGGCGATGGGGTTGATTGGTCGGAGTATCGATGCTGATAATCGCAGGAAAATGAATATTGTGATTACGGAACAGGGATTATTGTTATTATCACAAATTCAGCCATTGTTAACCGAGCGTCAGGAAGCCATTTTGAATCGGGCGGAAATTGATTTTGCGTTGTTGAGTGATTTGCTCGATGATTTGAGGGGTTAGGTCAATTTGGTGATGAGCGTTATGCCATCACGAATGGGGAGCAGGGTAACCAATGCATTGGGTGTGTTTTTTGCATATTGATTGAACGCGTGCATGTTTTGGGTATCGCGATCAGTGAGTCTGTCTGCCTCAATGGTAACTCTCTTGCTCCACAGGGTATTGTCGAATAGCAATACGCCACCCGGTTTTAACATGGGAAAGCATAGGTCGAGGTATTGTTTGTAATTGTGTTTATCGGCGTCAACAAAGACAAAGTCTGGCTGGAGTTGCAAGTTTGGTAATAGGGTAAGTGCTTCGCCAACATGCCAATTTACGCGATGTTGAGGATGTTGTGATAGCCAAAATGTTTGGGTTTTGTGGGCAGTTTCTGCATCGGCTTCGATGGTATGCAGACTGGCATTTTGGGGCAGATGTTCCAGTAGACATGCGGTGGCATAGCCCGTAAAAGTACCTATTTCTAAAATACATTGGGGTTGTTTCAAGGCAACCAGGGAAGATAAAAACCGACCTTGTAAATGTCCGGACAGCATTCGAGGGTTGATCATTTTTTTCCAAGTGAACTCGTTGATTGCCTGTAAAAAGGGCGTTTCGGGTGAACTCATGTTTTCAGAGTACACATGGATTTCGTCTTGCCAATCTGGATGCATAATTTTATTGCAAATTTCATCTTGTTTTTCTGAATCAAAAATCTATTTTCGCGGTAAGTAAGAATTATGTATTGGACACTTGAATTGGTTAGCTATTTGGACGATGCGCCATGGCCAGCCACCAAAGATGAGTTGATCGATTATGCGATACGTTCAGGCGCTCCTTTGGAGGTTATAGAAAACCTGCAGGAGTTGGAAGATGACGGAGAGCCATACGAGAGCATTGAAGAAATATGGAGTGATTATCCATCGGATGATGACTACTTCTTCAATGAAGATGAATTTTAATCTTTGGTTACAGAAAAACATAAAAAGGGTCAGTGGAAACTGGCCCTTTTTTGTTGTAGTAATAGCTCAACAATCGTATTTCTGAGCTTTTCAATGTTTATGTTGTTTTGGGCCGAGATGAAAACGGCTGGCGAATTTTCTTTGGCAATCCAACTTTTTTCAAATTGTTCCAATGTGAGTCCGGTTGAACCCACAAAGAAATCGTCTTCCTCAGGTTCTTTAAACGCATCGATTTTGTTGAATACGATCAATTCAGGTTTGTTGCTTGCCCCAATTTCATGAAGGATCTCTTTCACACTCATCATTTGTTGTTCAAAGGCGGGGTTGGATATATCTACCACGTGAATTAACAAATCGGTTTCAATGGCTTCGGCCAAAGTGCTTTTAAAACTCTCGATGAGGAGTGTAGGCAGTTTGCGAATGAAACCAACGGTATCAGATAACAACAAGGGGGTCATTCCGCCTTGATTATCAGGATGTGGGATGACAACTTTTCTTACTGTGGCATCCAAGGTGGCGAAGAGTTTGTTTTCGACGAGTACATCTGATCTACTCAGTAGATTCATGACGGTACTTTTTCCTACGTTTGTATACCCCACCAACGCACAACGAAATACCCCATCGCGCGATTTTCGTTGGGTAAAGCCAATTTTCTCAATGTCTTGGAGTTTGGTCTTGAGCAATGCAATCTTATCGCGCAAAACCCGTCGGTCTGTTTCGATTTCTTTTTCACCCGGACCTTTCATTCCAATACCCCCTTTTTGTTTGGATAGGTGTGTCCACATACCAGTTAACCGCGGTAACATGAAGATACTTTGTGCCAATTCCACTTGGGTTTTGGCTTGCGCTGTTTTGGCGTTCTTAGCGAAAATGTCGAGAATTAGGTGGGTGCGACTGAGAATCTTCGTATTCTCTAATTCTGTTTCAATGTTTCGAACTTGGGCTGGGGTGAGTTCATCATCGAAGATGACGAGATCGATTTTATGTTTGATGACATACTGTTTGATTTCTTCCAGTTTGCCTTTGCCTACATAGGTTTTGGGTTGGGGGTGTTCAAGGTTTTGGGTAAAACGCTTTTTCGATATTGCACCCGTGGTGAGTATCAATTGTTCGAGTTCAGCGAGTGTTTCGTCGATGGGAATGGCTTGCTGTGGCGTATTGACACCCACAACAATGGCGGTTTCGGTATGATCTGCGTTAGAATGCAAGGGACTTAAACTAAGAATAAATGTTATGCAAAATTAGGGTAGTGCTTGTGAATTCAACCAAGTAGGTTGATTTTTGAGTGGTGATGGATTTGAAAAGGTTTTTGATGATCGTGGTATTGGGCTTCGTGGGGGGGCTAACAGCCCAAACGACCTTGGTATCGAATCAGGCTGGACTGTCACAAAAGAAGAGCAACTATCGCAAGGCCTTGGGCGTTTCTCACAATCAGATTTACACGTGTTACTCTTCAAATGCAGATTTATCGGAAGGGTTTGTCGTTGAGCAGTATTCGTCTGACATGATTTTCCAGCGTGATAGAAAAATTGAAGCGCAGGGCAAGGAGCGAATTTTGCGGTTGGTCATGGGTGATTCTTTTTTGTATTGGGTGGGGGTTGTGAAGGTGAAACGGCGCGAGTATCAATTATTGTATCATCGGCTGGATTTGGAGTTGCAGGGGAAGGTGGTTTCTCAAGGGTTGGGTGTGGTGTCTGACCTTGAGTTGGAACCATCAAATTGGGAGGTGGTGGTATCTGAGGATCGGAAGCACATAGGGTTGTTTGTTTTTGGGGTTCAATCACAGCCAATGATTGATGGTTACCGACATACCGTTGCTCAGGGGTTTTCCTTTGCCCAAGACGGTAAACGGTTAGATAGTTTTCGGATAGAATTGTCTGCGGATTTTGGGTTGGATGATGTAGTTTGGCGATCGGCTGAAGTAAATGAAAAGGGCGACATGGCGATGATTTATGAGGATCAAGTTTCTGGGGCGATTCGTTTGGGTGGAAGGAAGGATTCGGGTCATTTTCATGCGATCGTGCGGTTGCATGGGTCTACTTTGCATCAAAGATTGTCTTTGGTTGGTGATATTGTAGAAGTTGCTGTGTCTAAGGATGTTGTATCTTCAGATTTTTTGCTCAGTGGATTTTGGTCGGCTACGAAACAATCGGGAATTCAAGGACATTTTACGGGTAGGGTGCGCGATTATGGGTCTGACGAGAGGAATCAACAACAGGATATCGCCCTGGAAACACACCTTTGGAGCGATAGGCAATGCCGACAATTGGCGGGCTTATTGGCTGTGAAAAAGTCTTCCAAACCGGAGGATTATTTTATTCGGACCGTTGTTCCACTGAGCCATGGGGGACAGGTTATTTTGGCTGAGGAGTTCTTCGAAACGAAGCAAATGGAAACCTACTATGTGAACGGCGTACCACAAACCAATAGTAAATTGTTCTACCACTATGGTGATGTAGCTGCTATGTATTTGTCGGCAAAGGGTGATTTGGACACCGTTGTGATGTTGCGAAAAACGCAGGTGGGTACGGTATCGAATGCGTATTTGTTTGGATTTGCGCATTACGTGTGTGCGGGTTCCTTGAATTTGGTCTACAACGATTTGGAGGGTGAAATGAATCGTGTGATGCATGTCAAAATTGACAATACCTTTGCAGTGGAGAAAGAATGGTTGTTTCGCAGCGAAAGTATACCGGGATCTATCGTGCCATATGAGGGTTTGCATACTGATTATTGCACTTTAACCGTACCTATTTATCGCGACAAGCAATGGCATTGGCTCCAAATTTATTCGCATGATTAACCGACTAAAAGACCACGGATTACTGACTTTGTTGCTGGTTGTGTTTTTGGCATTGGCCATTCGCATGCCTACTTTGTGGTTTTTACCGCAGGCGTCGGTATTGTTAAAACCTGGAATGTTGGCTTGGTTGGTATCGGCCGTAAATCAGTGGCCAGTGGTTTCGGTTGTTACGTCAACGATTATGGTAATTTCTTTGGCGCTCATGATAAATGAAATGGTGCGTTCACACAACATGATGCGACCTGTGGGTTATTTACCGGCGTTCTTTTTTGTGTTGCTTCAGAGTATTTACCGTGAAAACATGTTGTTAACCGAGTATCATTTCGGGAACTTTTTTATTTTTTTGGGATTGATATTGTTGCTGCGTTTGCGCGATGGATACTCAACGGTGCTGTTGTTTTACAGTGCTATGGCTTTTGGGATTGCCATATTGATTGTACCTGATCATTTATTGATTTTGTTGTTCATTCTCTCTTGTGTTTTGGTGTTTAAGACCATCGTAATTCGCGATGTTTTGGCGATTGTTTTTGGGTTGGTGCTGCCTTATTATGTGTTGCGATCCCTCATTTTCATTAACGATTGGGATGTTACTACAGTTTCAAATATCACAACAACGCCCATTAACATTGATGGGTTTGGACAAGGCGTAGCGGGCGTTTTTACCCGGTACAGCGTATACTTGGCATTTTTTACTGTTGCTGTTTTTGGTTTGATGAAGGTCAGTGGCAATTACTTCAGTGATAACGTTGAAGTGCGCAGGAGCAAGTTGGTGGTCATTTTGTTTTTTATATACAGCTTATTGTTACTGGCCCTACATTTTAGAGAATTAAAGAGTTTTCACTTGCTCACGGCTTTTCCAGCGGCCATATTGATTGCCTATTTTTTTACTGGCGAAAAACGACATTGGTGGAAGGAGTTGATGGCTTGGGGGTTGTTACTTGCTCTCGTTACTACTTTGTATTTGGTGTAAACCGAGCTGGGGCAATTGTTCTTTCCAAGTATCGTAGAGTTTTGCCATTGCAATAACCAGTGGGTTTTCATGACGGCTGTACCACGATATATCCAACCCTATTTGCTGATAAATACGATGTAAAGCATAGGCAATGCGATCGATGTTCTGGTAGTGGAACAAGTACTGAATTTCACAGAATCGATCATAGCGTTCCATGAAGGTGGCGGGCTCTGGGTGCTCTAGAAAATCTAGGCCTTTAACCACGGTATTTCGTTCTGTTTTTAACTCATGATAAAACAATGTCAATTTTTCTATATTATTATCTATATAGTATTTATCTAACATTATTTCAATTAATACATGAAGTGAGAACCAATATTTGGGAATTTCATATTCTTTGCAAATCACCATCCAATCATTGCGCAGGAGTTGATAACTTTCACTAAAAAATGCGGAACTGTGAAAGGCTTTGTCGCGTTCTATGTGCTGTATGCAACCCTCAAGAAAGTCCAGCAATTTGGGCTCTTCTGGCTGTTGGTTCAACAGTGCTTGGTGTTTGTCGTAAAAATGAAACTTACAGGATTTGGGGGTGAAGTTTCGCAACAGGTCGGGCATGATCAAAGCCACGTTGTAGGCGGGTGATGCTGTTTTATGGTCAATCAGAAAGTGACTAAAGAAATTCATGCGGGGTGCGAACTTACAACCTTTGTTAAACATTTTTGTTTAATTGATATGATGCAATTCAAACCTTGGGCTATTACCGCTATCATTGCTATTGTGGGAGTGCAATGGGCTTGTGTTTCACACGAGGCGGGTGCGGGATATTCAGGAGATACTACTAGAAAAGATACAATGACATACAAAATTCAGAAAACCGAAGAGGAATGGAAGCAGTTACTGGGCGATGAATCTTACCGTGTGTTGAGGCTTAAAGGCACGGAGCGCCCATTTACCAGTGAGTTTGAAACCCATTGGGAGGCAGGTACCTATGTATGTAAAGGCTGCGGACAGGAGTTGTTTACCAGCGATACCAAATTTGATGCGGGTTGTGGTTGGCCGAGTTTTTACCAAGCCATGGACAAAACCAAAGTGAAGGAGATTTTGGATAATTCGCATGGAATGCAGCGGGTAGAGGTTGTTTGTAGTGCTTGTGGCGGACATTTGGGCCATGTTTTTAATGATGGTTACGGACAGCCAACGGGACTCAGGTATTGCATCAATGGTGTGAGTTTGGGCTTCCGGAAAAAGCCATAATAATCGATTAATCGCATCGCGTTAACATGAAATTTGGGGGCTTTGTGCGTAACTTGCTCCTTTGATTACATGTCGAACGGAAAAATATTTTTACTCGATGGAATGGCGCTAATTTATCGCGCATTCTTTGCTTTTATTCAAAATCCCAGAATCACGAGCACCGGATTAAATGCCAGTGCCATGATGGGTTTCACCAACACCTTGTTGGAGGTGATAAAAAAGCAAAAGCCCACCCATTTGGCTGTTGTTTTTGACACTTCGGCACCTACGCAGCGCCACATTCAATTTGAGGCATACAAGGCCCAGAGGGAAGAAATGCCTGAAGATTTGCGCAAGAGTATACCCTATGTTTTTCGCATTATAGAGGGGTTCAATATTCCTGTAATTACGATGGATGGATACGAAGCCGATGACATCATTGGTACGTTGGCATGGAAGGCCGGAGATTTGGGATACGATGTGTTCATGATGACGCCAGACAAGGATTTTGGTCAGTTGGTGCGCGATAACGTGAAGATTTATAAGCCCGCAAGAATGGGCAACGGCGATGAGATTCTTGGGGTGGAAGAAATTTTGAAGAAGTGGGAGATTAGTGATCCCAAGCAGGTGATTGATATTTTGGGTTTGTGGGGTGATGCATCTGATAACATTCCCGGTGTGCCCGGTGTGGGAGAAAAAACGGCGAAAAAGCTCATCCAAGAGTATGGCAGTATGGAGGCCATTTTGGAAAATACAGATAAGCTGAAAGGGAAGATGCAGGAAAATATGCGCAATTTTTCTGAGCAGGCGAAGGTGAGTAAATGGTTGGCGACGATTGATACGCAGGTACCTATTGAGCTTGATTTGGATGCTTTGAAAATGGAGCCGGTGAATGAGCCCGCTTTGCGTGAAGTGTTTGAGGAATTGGAATTCAGGACATTGATGCGCAGGGTACTGGGAGATGCTGCTGGGTCTTCGGATGCATCTGCTGAGGGTAGCCTTGGTGATTCAACGCCCGCTCGCAGTGCAGGGGTTGATTTATTTGGAAATCCCATCGCCCAAGCATCGCCCAAGAAAACCAAGCCCCAACCAACCAATCAAACATCGTTGTTTGGCGAGGCCGCGGCAAACGCAGAACTTGAGGTGGATGAGGCAGAGCCAACAGTATACAAAACCATTCTAGAGGTTGAACACGAATATCGCATTGCCGACAACGAAGAAACCCTGGTGGCACTGCTGAGTGAATTATCGGCGGCTGAGGTATATTGTTTTGATACAGAAACCACGGATGTTGAGTCGTTACATGCGGAGTTGGTGGGACTTTCGTTCAGCACTGCAGCGCACAAAGGATGGTATGTGCCGGTTTCATCGAACCGAGAAGAAGCGATGGCTTTGGTTGATCGATTTAGGGCGGTATTGTCGTCCAGTCAATTGAAAATCGCCCAAAACATCAAGTACGATATCACTGTACTACAAAACTATGGTGTAACGGTTTCGGGGCCAATGTTTGATACGATGTTGGCGCATTATTTATTGGAGCCGGATCAGCGTCACAACATGCAGTTGTTGAGCGAGAAATTTTTGGGTTACTCCCCTATTTCCATTGAGACATTGATTGGTAAAAAGGGGAAATCGCAAGGAACGATGCGGGATGTTGAGTTATCGGCCATTGCGGAATACGCGGCGGAAGATGCAGATGTCACGTTTCAACTATACGGAATATTGAAACCGGCACTGGAGGCGCGTGGTTTGATGGGGTTATTGATGGACGTTGAAATGCCGCTTGTGACGGTGTTGGAGGCAATGGAACGTCAGGGCGTGAGGGTGGATGTCGATTTTTTGAAAGATTACAGCAACCAGTTGTTGGAGCAGGTTAGGGGCGTACAAGCATCGATTTTTCAAGAGGCGGGGGGTGTGTTTAACATTGCTTCGGCGCAGCAGGTGGGGACGATTTTGTTCGATAAATTGAAGCTGTCTGACAAGCCAAAGAAAACGAAGACCGGCCAATATCAAACCGATGAAGAAACCTTGAACGCGTTATTGGGAAAGCATCCCATTGTTCAACAAATTTTGGATTTTAGGGCATTGCAAAAGTTGAAGAGCACATATGTTGATGCATTGCCTTTGTTGGTGGACGCAAAAACTGGAAGGGTGCACACGCATTTTAACCAAGCGGTGGCGGCAACAGGACGGTTAAGCAGTCAGAATCCCAACTTACAGAACATTCCCATTAGAACGGAACTCGGACGAGAGATTCGGAAGGCGTTTGTTTCGAAAGGACCAGATACGGTGTTGTTGAGCTGCGATTATTCGCAAATTGAATTAAGGATTATTGCGCACATGAGTGGTGATGCGGGTATGCAGGAGGCGTTTAAGCAGGGTATCGACATTCATACAGCGACAGCGGCGAAAGTTTGGGGCGTAAACATTGAAGACGTTGACAAAGAGATGCGCAGAAAGGCCAAAACAGTGAACTTTGGTATCATTTACGGTATTTCAGCGTTTGGATTGAGTCAAAGAGTGGGGATTTCACGTGGAGAGGCCAAGGAGATCATCGATAACTATTTCCAGCAGTTTGGAGGCATTAAATCGTATATGGATGATACGGTGAATAAGGCCAGGGAGCAGGGGTATGTGGAAACCATTTTGGGTAGAAGAAGATATATGCGCGATATTCAGTCGGCCAATGCGGTAATGCGAGGGTTTGCTGAGCGAAATGCCATCAATGCGCCGATTCAGGGCAGTGCGGCTGATATGATTAAGTTGGCCATGATTCAGATTCACGATTGGTTGAATGCAGAAAAGTTGAAAACCAGAATGATACTGCAAGTGCACGATGAATTGCTGTTTGATGTCCCATCGGATGAGTTGGCCTATGTTGAGCCCAAAATTATTTCTTTGATGGAGGGAGCGATGCAGTTGGATGTGCCTGTACTTGTAGAATCAGGGAAGGGCAACAACTGGTTGGAAGCCCATTAATTGGGGCTCTGAAATTCGGAACTGCGCGCGAGGATTAGTTATAGAATTTCCAATTCAATCCAAAGCGGATGCGATAGGGTTGTATCGGATATCCAGCGATGTATTGGTACTTGGGATTGAAACCAGGAATAATGAGGATTTCATTGATGTGTTCTGCTTTGAGGAAGACATCTACGGTTTGAACCCTGGCCACCGCATAGAGGTCGAGTTCGAAGTAATTGCCCGATTCGGTTTTTCGGGAGTCGACAACGAAGGTTGCGGCATCGGGTCTATAGGTGGTTGTTTGGAATTTCGAGGTGTATTGGATGTCCATACCCAGGGTTAAATCCATGGCATGATGGAATGCCGGGGTTTTGTACTGTATGGAAGTACTGGCGGTCCATAGCGGCATTCCGTAATTAAACAAAGTGTTTATTTGATTTGATGTAAATTGTTTGTATGCAATAAATTGATTTATTTTAAATTTATTAGAATTGTATGAAATTGTTGCATTAAAACTGGTATAATTGGCATTTTGAAGTTGGGTAACCGCAACAGAATCTAGGGAAATGGTGGGGTTTAGCCATTGACCTTGGTTTAGCGTGAAGCTGGTAAATAAGATTGGTGCTTGTTGGATGACGGCTTGTTTTGTTTTACTAGGATTGCTGAAATTGTAATAGCGTATTTGTAGTCCGTATTCTTGATTCCCAGTAAATGGTAGGGTTCGGTTATATTGGAAGTGGTTGCTGTAAAACAATTGTTGTTGTAGGGTGGCCGGTTGCCATTGGTGATCAAATGTTGCGTTTAAATTGAAACCTGAAAGCGGTTCTTTTCGTCCTGCTCTCTGTCCATCGATGTAAGAATTTGCTCTAGAACTGTCGATAGGATTGGGTATAAATATATCTTTGGTTTTTTTGAACAATGGTAAATCGGCCCAAACCCAATTTGCGCCTTTACCGTATCCTTTCATTGTAGATTGAAGTTTTACAGTGGGGATGAAAGTACGTTTATACCAATGGGGTTTTAGATATAATTCCAGCGAGTGGTTGTTGGGTTCGAAGTTATTGGTTTTGTTATAATTGGACTGTTTACTGTAATAACCTTGCGATTGGAAGATGTGATTAACTTCCACAGTAATTGATTTCCTCATAGGAAGGAAAACTACACCTGCCTTGTGGGTGAAAACGTGCCAAACGTGACTATCTAGTGTTTTGTTGGATAGATCAAAGTAATTTTGGCCATAATAGCCTGTATCCCTCTTGCTGTCTTTGAATTCGAATTGCTGTCTTTGAATATTTATTGACTGAGAAAGGGCCCAGTTGGGTTTGAAAAAATACTGGTGTTTGAGGAAGTGATCTAGATGTTTGAACTTAGATGCGGCGGTTGTTAGATATGGATTGTAATATCCCAAGGTTCTGAGTCCAATTTTATCTGTTTGTTGGGGAATAAAAAAAACACTATCCACCTTGAGGCCCCCATTTTCGTTGCGGTTGGATCGATTCCATGAAAAGGCGACGATTTGTCTATATTTCTTATTGTTGCTCTGATACAGGCTCCCCAATTTGATGTTTCTAAATTGGTTGTTTTGTCCTGACCCAATGTATTGTTCTTGGTTAATGATACTGCGGTAATCGAGCGTGATGTTCCATCCCGGGCTAAAATTTTGTGTGTGTATGGCTTTCAGAGCGATGGTTTTACCGGGACCTTGTAGGTAATTGAATTCTGTGAAAGGGGCGAAGGCACGGTGCAATAGCATGTCCTCCGCGGGTTTTATTTGCGAGTGAAAAGGATTACTACCAATGCGCACTACTCCTGTCCATGAATTGTTATGAAAACCGTTATACGTTGGGCTTCCTGGTTCTCCGATATTCCATTGGGCCATTGGTATTAATTTACTCTCTTCGGCTCTATCTGCAAATCGATACTGATTTACACGGGTGATGGAGGTATCAAATGAAAACGTGGAATAGAGTACTGTATCCTGTCTATTTTTAGTTCTGTCAACGTAACCTGACATGTATACCACCTTGGAAAATGGATTTTCACTAAAGAAACTTCTAACGTTTGTATTCAGCGGGTGAATTCTAGATTTGGGTTTGGTTGTAGTTGAGTCGGTTTTGGTTCGGGTTGTATCACTCATTTTGCCAGGCGTAAAGGTTTCCAATGCTTGCGCATTGACGAACCCTGCACTCCCAAAAAGGAGGATGAAAACCCATATATTTTTGAATTGTTTTATCACAAAGCGTATCCATCACAAATTTGCGAATAAATATCCAAGGTTGGTTTGCAAGCGCTAAATTGTAGGAAAATTGAGATGGCGATATTGGGAGTACTGACAGACGAAGGTTTTTTACATTTGGTGGGTATTTTTTTACTCAGCGGTGTGAAATTTCTGGGTGGCCTAATATGGGCTATTGCCTTTATAGAGAATGACTTGATTGGTTGGTTTGTATCGGCACTCGGTGGGATTTTCGGCAGTTTTATTTGGATTTTTCTTGGGCATTGGATTCAGGATAAATGGATTCAGTTTTCTGCCAGTGGCAATAAAAACAGGGCGTCGGTCAAGCGGTTTAGCAAAAAGAACCGTTGGTTGGTGAGGATTAAGCAAAAGGGCGGAGTCTATTTGTTGGTTTTTTTAGCCCCTTTGATCATCAGTATCCCTGTGGGTTGTTTGATACTGACCTCCATGGAATCGAACCGTTATCGGTTACTGATGCTGATGACCATTTCGGTATTGTTGTGGGGTACTGCGATGTATTGTTTGTATCCCTTCTTTATGTAAATAATCAAAATGGGGTAAATCTCATCGTTGAATGGGTGAGAATCTCTTACTCTTGATTAAATTGTACCCAAAATGAAGACTTTCATCAAGGGATTAACGTTCATTTCCTTCCTTTTTCTGCTTGTTGGCTGCAAACGAGAGCCGGTTTCTTGGGACAATCGCGTGGTAGCGCCATTGTTTAAAACGAAGTTGGGTTTGGGCCAAATCGATACCAAATTTCTTGGGAAAAATCCTACCGATAGTAGCTACACGCTTACTTATGAAAACTTGGTCTACAGTTATCGTATGGCCAATGTAAGGGCCTATGATACTGGGTTGACGGCTGCATTTAGTTTGAAGAAACTAAAGTTGAACAATCAAACCATCGTACAGAAAATTACGTTGGGACAAATCAATCCGATTTTCAAGTTGCTCAACGGACAAACCGCGGATATTCCTGAGCAGAATCAGGGCAATTTGGCACCGGTAGACATTGATGCCAGTGCGTTTTTTGAAACTGCAACGCTCGACAGTGGCTTTTTGGATATCAGCATCACCAACAACTTGCCGGTGAATGTAAAGTTGGTGGTTTTTGAACTGAATAATGCGGGTGACAATTCGCAGGTAGCTTATGACTCTTTCACGAATATTCCGATCAATGGGAAGGTGACTAAGCGCATCGACCTACGCGAAAAAACGGTTACCAAACAACTCAAGGGAAGTATCAAGCGCTTAACTACAGAGGCGAGCAACGGTCCGGTTTTGATTGACGCAGATAAGGGTGTAGATGTTGAATTAACGGTTTCTAGCTTGAGGCCAAGGTATGCGATCGCGGCATTCCCATCGCAAAATGTGATTGAGCAAGATGAGGGATTAACGGTATTCATGGGCGGTGCTGAGGTGAAGTATTTTAAAGCCAAAGCGGGTAAGTTGAAAATTAACTTGGTGAGCACGATCCAAGAAGACATGACCATGTATTTCGAAATTCCCAGCGCCAAGAAAAATGGGGTGGTGTTGTCGAGTATCGTAAAATTACCAGCAGCCCCTGCGGGAGGTGTGAGCAAGCGTTTTGAAGATTTTGATCTCACAGACTATATCATCGACTTTCGGGGCAAGAACCCGGATGTGAAGGATACGGTAAACACGTTCCATCAGATTTTGATTGTGCGATTGGATAGTTCGGGCAGAAAAGTAGCGATTGGTTTGCGCGATAGCATTCGGTTAGAGTATCGCATGGAATCATTGGTTCCGGATTACGCGATTGGGTATATGGGGCAGTCATTGACACAAACGGGTGATCAAAAAACGACTTTTGATTTATTTAAAGGATTGAATGGAGATTTCAAATTCAAAGATTTCAAGGTGAGTTTGGTGGTGAAAAATGGCATTGGTGCCGATGGTCGTGTGAAAATCAACACGCTGAAAGGGGAAAATGTCTTTACCAAAAACACGGTACCTTTGAACGCCACGCCGTTGGCCAATGATATATTTATCACGTCTCCACCCTTTGTTAGAGATGCCTACACGGTGTCTGAGGTGGTTTTGGATGGCAACAATTCCAACATCAAAACGTTCATTGAGAATTTGCCGCAGATGCTTGATTACAACTTAGACATGGAGGTGAATCCGAATGGGAATGTGAGTTTGTATAAGGATTTTGTTTTTGACAATAGTCGGGTCGATGTATACCTAAAAGTAGAGGCGCCGGCGAATTTCTCTGTTGGCGAATTTGTACTTCGCGATACACAATCCATTGATTTACAAACATTGGGAGATGTGTCGCGCATTAAATCAGCCAAAATGGAGGTGAATGTGAGCAACACGTTCCCGATAGGGGCCAAGTTAACGATGTCTTTGTTGGATGAGGGTTTGGCGTTTCTTACCTCCTTGGATATTGATCCTAGTGACCAGGTGATTGAGCCGGCCATTTTGGATGACAAGGGGTATCCGTTACAATCGGGGGATACGTATTTTACGTTGGGATTGGGTAAAGAGAAGATCGAAGCATTGAAGAAGGCTAAGTTTATTGCGATTACAACCACTTTTTTGGGTTCGGGCAAGATGCAGAAAATCTACGATGTGAGTTCGATTTCCGTTTCTACGGTGGTGGATTTTGAGTATGAGGTTAAAATGGGCAGATAGGATGAGGGTAAAATGTATTTTTGGTTGGTTGATGTTGGCTGCGACATCGTTGCATGCGGGGGATACTGCGGTTTTTATTGATGTATTGACAAAGCCGCTCAATTCACCGGTGAAGAAATTTCTACACGGAGAATTTGGTCGGTTTACGTTCCAATCAGGGTCGAATGTTTTGCCTTTTTCTATGGTAGGTAGGATTGCTACTGGGGGATATATTGGAAGTGATGTAACCGAGCGTATAGAAAACAAGTTAAAAGGTGAAAATCGCGCAGGATTGTTTCAGCAAATGTCTTTGGTGGTATATCCGTTCCAATCACGTTTTGGTTCATATTGGCGGACGAAAATGGAATCAGGAATAGGACTTAAGGATGCGGTTACCCTCCAAACGATTTCATTGAGAACAACACAAACGGTGGGGGCGACTTTTACAGATGATGCCTACAGAATGGTATTTCGGGGCAATGGGTACTATCGTGGTAGAAGTTTGGAAGTTGGTGAAAATGAGTTTCAATTGTTGGGTTACAACGCGGTTGATTTTTCGTTTAGGACCGATGTTTCACAGCGCAAAGTATTTCATGTTTCATTGTTGCAGGCAACGGCTTTTTCTCGTTTTAGCACCAAGGATATGACATTGTTTACCAGTGCATCCGGTGATTCACTTTCCTTCAATGGCAGGTATATAAATCAAGGAACAGGGCATCGAGGCTGGGGTGAGAAGGGCATGGGGTTATCGGTAGGTTTCGATAGGATGTATACTTTCAGGGGATTTGGTGGATTTAAACGCAGTGGAAATTTCCCTATTTTGGCAGTTGGGGTAAGGGATTTGGGATTTTTGTATTTGCCATCGGTACAAGTAGAAAGCAGGGGTTATGTTTGGGATGCTTCCATGAATGGGTTAACGGAGGCTGGTGAATCGCCCATACAATCCATACCATTGAAACAGGCCGTGGTAAATGCTAAGGAGTTGCAGTTGAGCAATTGGTTTGGCAATCAGCGTGATAGCGCAATGTCTAAACTTGAGCTGAAAGAACAAACTCGAAGGGGCACAGTGATGATTCCGTTTTCGGTGTATGCAGATTTGTTGAATATGCCAATCAAGGACCAGCAATTTGGGGTGAATGCTACTTATTTACATGTACCTGGTTACAGGGTATCCACGCGAATTTGGTGGAATAAGACTTTGCTTCCAAAGGGCGAGCAAAAATGGCAATCTTTGTTGCTTCAGCCCTATGTGGCGATTGGCGGTTTCGATACCTATGACTTGGGTATGTCGATGCAACTGAATGCATCCATTAAGCGCATGGGTTATGTAAATTTCAGACTGGACGCTCGGGGATTAGAGGCCTGGGCGATGCCAAACAGGCAGCATGGGGCTGGTTTGTCAGCGGCGATGAGTTTACAACTTTAGGGTTGTTTGATGCGGTACAATGACCATTTCCCACTTTGGGTAATTGGTAAACTATCTTGCATAGGTACTGCTTGTTGAGCATAATCCTTGAACCATCGTTGAGGGTCATTGGTAACCACATAACCTAGTTTGCGTCCTTTTGATTTCCAGGGATAGTCTAACGGAATGGGTTGATTTTTTGATTGGAAAATTCCCTGGGCAAGATCAGGTTGATAATCAGGGGCCAATCGCACACCTTTTGTTTCCAGGGCATACAGAGCGGTATTGGGCGAAGGGTCAAAGGCGACAAAAACCTCGTTGTTTTGGGTGTTGTTTTGTTTAAGCCACTGGCCAATTTGCTGTAAATCTTGGATATCGGTGATTACGTTTTGACAGTAATAATCGTTGGGTGTAAAGCGATGGTGGAGCATCCGCTTGGCATGTCCGAAACTCACAAAAGGAATAATCCAAAGTCCTAACATGCTCGCCAGGGCAGGCATCCCTTGCAGGAATATTTTTCCATTGAGGTAGCGTTGTTGCAGCGATAGTATCGCCATGAGCAGAAAGGGCCAGGCAGCGAGGAAGTAATAGTCGTGGAACCGGAATTGCAGGTGAAATAGGACGTAGAGTCCACCAAATCCCAAGAATAGCCAAACACTGAGTTTTTCGACAATGGTGAGCTCGCGTCGAAATTTGAGCATAGAGTAAACCCAAATACCTATGATGCCAATCAAGCACCAGGTGGGGTAAAGGGAGTCTTTCCAGGTGTTGAGGCTGTATTCGGTGACTTGAATAAACTCTGAGATAGACTTACTGGGATTGATTTTTTGTAAAAAGTGGGTGTTGTAGGTGCTGTTGGTCAGATATTGGGCATATCGATACCAAGCAAAGATGGGCAAGAAAGGAATGAACAGGGTAAATCCTTTGAAAGATGGCAGTGTAACGGTTTGATTCTCGTCGAGGATTTGGTATGTGTTATCGCTTGTTTGAATGACGTTGGTGCGATGTTTTCTTTTTTCAAACAGGAGTACTGCGATGATGGCTACATGCACAATCATGAACGACACCTTGATCAAACCTGTGAGTGTGATCAGGAGCAGGTAGATGTTAAAATTCTTCCGTGTATTTAGGTGGAATTGCCATTGAATCCAGTGGTAAATGGCGGCGATGGAGAGTGAAAGTGCTACGGGATCGGCCAGAAAATTCCACGTGTAAAAAACGAAGGTGGGTGAGAGGTAGAAAATGCCGAGTAGGGCTAATTTGCTGGCGGTTCGGGGTATGTAGAGCGATAGTAATCGCCATGCTGTCCACATGCCATAGGTAACAACGCCTCCAACGAGTAGGCGGTAAATGATGGGTTTGAATCCAAACAGTTTGTACAGGAGTGAAACGAGGTAGGGAATAATGGGGAATTCCATGCCGGCGATGCCTTCAGCGGCACGATTTTCCATCACACGGGGTTCAAAAAAGTTCATGGATTCGTGCCAGAAATTCCAAGCCACGCAGGCACGATCGGCTTGAGCACCTTGATGCATGCCGTAAACGGGCATATCCAAGAATTCCAACCACCCTAAGGCCAATTGGATGAATAGCCAGAACAGCCAAAATGCACGATCGGGGTTACGCTGTTCCAAATTAATTTGAATTGAGGTGCTGAATGTTGGAATCCTTCACAATGTAGGTGGGTCGGTTCTTTACGTTTTCGCTAACCCTTCCTAGGTATTCGCCCAAAATGCCAATGCCGAGTAATTGAACGCCACCCAGAAACAAAACGGAGATGTGCAGGGATGTCCATCCCACTTCTGTGTATCCGAAGAATTTTTGGTAAAGACTATAGAGTATGAGTAGGAATGCGATACCAGAAACGGCAAACCCGAGGAGCGTGGCCATTTTCAGGGGCCAGTTGCTAAAGCTGGAAATACCATCGGTAGCAAACCGCATCATTTTGCTGTAGGTGAATTTGGTGCTACCGCCCATCCGTTCTTCGCGATCGTATTCTACGTAGGTGGCATTAAAACCAATCCACGCGATTTGTCCGCGCAGGTACTTATGCTGTTCGGGCATGTTTTTCAGCACGCGCTGTACTTTCTGATGGATGAGTCTAAAATCACCGGTATCGATAGGGATATCGATTTGGGTGATTTTGGCGAGCAAACGATAAAATACTTTGGCGGTGAGCTTTTTTAGCCAAGATTCACCCATGCGCTTTTTTCGTTTGGCATAAACCACTTCAAATCCTTCCAAGGACTTTTGGTAGAGTTCGGGAATTAGCTCAGGGGGATCTTGTCCGTCGCCATCCATGATCACAATGCGGGTGCCTTGCGCATGCTCGATGCCGGCGGTAATGGCAATTTGATGTCCAAAATTCCTAGAGAAATCGATGTATTTGATTTCTGTATGTGATTCGCTGAGGCCTTTGAGGATATTCACGCTGGCATCGGTAGAACCATCGTTGATGTATATTACCTCGAATGATAGGTTGAGGTAGTGAACAGCTTGAAGAATGCGGTTATTCAGGGGGACCACGTTCATCTCCTCATTGAAGATGGGGACGATGATTGACAAATCAACAATTCCTTGGGTCATTCAACAAAAATATGCAAATTGAATAAGTACCTTTGTGTAAATCACGAAAACAACAAAAAAATGCGCATGACATTCAAATTGGGATTGCTTACTATGGCCTTTGCCATGATTACTTCTGTTTCATGTCAGAACAAACCGGCAGATGGACATGATGGTCCGATTACCGAGAAGCAGTTTGACGCCACGATTGCGGGCAATAAGTTGGTCATGGTTGATTTCTATACAACTTGGTGTGGCCCTTGTAAGAAAATGGCACCATTTGTTCAGCAGATTCGCGAAAACCGCGGCAAGGATGTGATTGTGTTGAAGGTGGATGCTGAGGCACAAGCCACAATTGCTGACCGCTATCGTTTGGAGGGATATCCTACGGTGATGTTTTTCAAGAATGGCCAGGTGATTGGCAGGGCATTGGGTTTCCAAACCTACGAAAACCTAAGTGGTTTTGTAGACCGCTTCAAGTAATCGGGGTTTTACATTCATTGAGTCGCCCTAAATATGGGCGGCTTACAATTAGTCTTGGTTCAAAAAGAAATGAAAGCTATCGCCTCTGAGGCCCAAACGCAGGGTTTCTAGTGGGATAATTTCATTGGGAGCGATATTTCCCAAGTTTACATTACTTCCGTACAATTGGATGAACCAAACTTGTTGTTCTTTTTTTGGAGCTTCCCAGATGACACTTTCTTGGGGGATTTTTCTGATGATTTCAGCGACCAATCCTGAGCGAACTTCGCCTGTACCGCGGAAAATACCAACGGTGCCTGATTCTCTGGCTTCACCGATAACTTTCCATGCGCCGGCACTTAGTTCAGTTTCCATTTGTTCGATCCATTCGTAGGGAGGGATGATTTTTTCGGCATCTTTACTTCCCACCTCACTAAGTACTGTGTAATTTTTAGACAGTGTTTGGATGTACTCACATTTGGTATCGTGGTTCATGTCTAGGCTACCGTCACTTACTTCTACATGGGTAAGGCCAAGCTTTTCAAGCAGGCGCAGGTAGTCATCGAATTGATTCCGGGCGATATAGGCTTCGAAGAGGGTGCCACCCAGATAGACGGGGATGTTCTCGCTTTGATAGAGTTTAATTTTCTCTTGGATTTTTGGGGTGAAATACGAAGTTCCGAAACCCAATTTGATGATATCGGTGTAGGGATTTCCGTTTTCCAAAAAATTCTCCACTTCACGCAGACTCAGTCCTTTATCCATCACCATGGTAAGACCGTTGTTGCGTGGTTTTGTACTACGTTCTGGGAGTTGAGATAGGTTAAAGAGTTCTTGATTCATGATCCTGTTCTGGGTTGGGTGTATTTTGCGATGCAATTGAGAATGGCGGTGGCCTTTTTCAATTCAGGTGCGAAGGTAAACAATTGAATGTGTTCGTTGGCGTTGATTTCTAGGGCTTTTTCAAGCACAAATATGGCTGCCGATGCTTGGCCAGACAAGTAGCAGAGGCCGGCGAGGCGATATAACAAACCGCTGTGTTGGGGGTTGTTTAGCAATCCGGTTTCAATGACATCTAGGGCTTTGTCTGACTCTCCAACTTCGTACAGGGAAGTACTGTAATCGAGCCAAACTTCGGGGTTGGTTGCATGCTCTACGGTGAGTGATTCATACAAGGCTTCCCACTTTTCCTGCATGTTTGCACCGAAGTATGCACTGGCGAGTACCATGCCATAATCAGATTCAAAATGGTCAAGGTCGTAGGCGCGTTCTAGGTAGGGGATAGCGGCAGCGTAATTTTCTTCGTAGTGCCATGTCAATCCCATTGAGTACCAACATTCTGCGTCTTGGGGTTGGTGTTTGAGGATTTCTTTATAGATGGAGCGACAGGTTTTCACGTCGCCTTGCTCGTAGTAACTCCAGGCCAAGAGTCCTTCCACTTCTGCGAACGTGCGTTTTGGAAAACGTGCTGCCAGCTCTGTGTAGGTGTTGATGAAATCTTGGTAATGGCCCAATTCATAGGTGCATTCCAAGAAGGTTACCCAAGCATCTGCGAAATTTTCGTTGATGGTAACAGCAAAGTCAAGGGCTTTGAGGGCTTGTTCGTGATCGCCTTGTGCCATGTGTCCAGAGCCAAGCACATACCAAGCTTCGGCGGAATAGGGATCCTGATCAATGATGCGCTGAATCATGGGCAGTAGGGCGTCTATCAATCCACCTTCTTCTGCTTTTTCAATATATTTTTCGAGGATAACGCTGACTTCTGCACCGGTATCTAGGGCTTTTTCAAGTACGGGCATGGCCAAATCGAATTGACCGTGAAACAGAGAGATTTCCAAAAAATCTTCGAGCATGGCCTCTTCATCGCCCATGTTGGTAAGAACCGATTGCAGCTCTTCCATGGCTTTCTTTTTATGTCCTTGCAGACTGAAAATCAGGGCTTGCATGAATCCCAAAGCGGGTTCGAAAGGGGTGTATTGGAGGGCTTGTGCAACGTAGTTTCTCGCTTTTGCCAACTTTTGGTCACGCACCAACCATTCTGCCATATGCAAGGAGAATATGGGCATGTAGGGGTATTGCTGGATGGCGGTTTCAAGGATGACTTTGATGTAGGTATCCGCGCGATATTGGCCTGTTTTTGCGGGGAATTGACTGGCATAATACCGGTACAATTCCAACCATTCTCTGGCGGAGAAAGCAGATCGTTGTTTGCTCTCGAAGTCGCGTACCAGGGCATCTACATCCCCTTGAAATACATCTTCTTCTTCGTCGTCGTCCCAGTCAGATGAAAAGAAACTCATTGATTCAAATGTACTACCATACCAAATGGAGGTGTATTAGCCCTTGGGGTCTGTTCTTCCCCAACTTTTACACATACTTTTTGGTATGGCGTGGCAGTGGTTTATTTTACTGAAAAATATTGGTGGGTGGTTGCTAAATTGCGACTTCAAATGACTGCGAATTGGGTGTTATAGGCATTCAATGCGTGGCAAAATGTGTAAAATCGATATGTTAGCACCCATATTTTTTGGTATTGGCACGGGCTTCGTGATGAGTATTTCATTGGGTGCGGTGTTTTTTTTATTGATTCAAGCGGGATTGGCGGGTGGATGGCGGAAGGGGTTACCGCTGGCGTTGGGGGTAATTGCGGGAGATCTTATTTACGTGACTTTATCGCTGCATTTTTCCGAGGCCATAACGGAGACGTTGGTGAATTATCGGGGGGTAATTGCAAAATTGGGTGCCATCGTATTTTTCATTTTGGCTATCGTTCATGTGTTTAACCATCAAAAGGTGAAGGCACAGGGTTTGGATGAGCGATTGTTGCAAATGAAGGATTGGCAATTGTGGTTAAAATCGTTTGCTATCAACGTGTTGAATCCGGTGAATATCGCTTGGTGGTTGAGTTTGTATAGTTTGCCACCGGCCGCAGATTTTTCCTATTCGGGCAAGTGGATTTTTGGCATCACCACATTGGCCATGGTTTTGTGCACCGAATTGGGTGTAGCTTGGGGTGCAGGAAAAATAAAGGGGTATTTAACAGAAAGTAGAATACGGCAGATGGATTTGTTTTTGGCCGTATTGTTTTTGGCGATGGGGGTTTATTTGTTTACGGTCTGACAGAGTTCGGTCAGCACGGAATTGGTTGTTTTTGGGTGCAGAAATGCGATCATTTTGCCATCAGCGCCGGGTTTGGGTTGGGTGTGAATGAGTTCGAATCCACTGTTTGATTTTTCGATTAAAGCTTGGGCGATGTCATCCACTTCGAAGGCCAGGTGGTGTAATCCCTCACCCTTTTTTTCAATGAACTTGGCGATGGTACTTTGGTCGTTGCTGGCTGCGAGCAATTCAATTTTCACCTCACCAACTTGAAAAAAAGAGGTAATAACGTGTTCACTTTCAACCACTTCTCGTTTGTAGGGTGATACGCCGAGCAGGCTTGTAAATAGGGCTTCTGAGGCCTCTAAATTGGCTACGGCTATGCCGATGTGTTCGAGCTTATTCATGGAAAAATTCACTACAAAGAACATTCTTTTGTGATAAAGTTGAAATAGCGAAACAATCTGCAACCATATGCGTTAATTTTGCAGTTTAGAAACACTCTAAATAATAAATACGAATATGTTGAAATTGCCCATATACCTTGACAACAATGCCACCACTCAGGTGGATCCGCGCGTGTTTGAAGCCATGACGCCTTACTTTTTGGAAGCGTATGGAAACGCGGCTAGTAAGAGTCACCCCTTCGGTTGGAAAGCGGAAGAAGCGGTTGACTATGCGCGTGAGCAAATCGCCCAGTTGATTGGCAGCAGTGAAAAAGAGATTATTTTCACCAGTGGTGCTACAGAGAGCAACAATTTGGCGATCAAAGGTGTGTTTGAAATGTATGCGAGCAAAGGCAATCACATTATCACACTGTCTACCGAGCACAAGGCCATTTTGGATACCTGCAAGCATTTGGAAAAGCAGGGTGCAGAAGTGACTTATTTGTCGGTTGGTGGCGATGGTCTGGTAACTGTTGAAGCCATTGAGGCGGCAATTAAACCAAATACAATTTTGGTTACTGTGATGTATGGTAACAATGAGTTGGGTGTGTTGCAGCCGATCAGAGAAATTGGCGCTTTGTGTAAGAGCAAAGGGGTGTTGTTTCACTCAGATGCAACGCAAGCGGTAGGAAAAATACCTGTGGATGTGATGGCTGATCACATTGATTTGATGAGTTTTACAGCACACAAAATGTACGGACCAAAGGGTGTTGGTGCGTTGTATGTCCGCAGAAAAAATCCCCGTGTGAAGGTGACTGCACAGATGGATGGTGGTGGACATGAGCGCGGTATGCGCAGTGGTACTTTGAATGTTCCTGGTATCGTTGGTTTCGGTAAGGCTTGCGAAATTGCTCGCTTAGAGATGGCGGAAGAGGGTGCTCGTTTGCAGAAAATGCGTGATCGTTTGGAGGCGGCATTGTTGCAATTGGAAGAGAGTTATTTGAACGGTAACAAAGAGCATCGTTTACCACATACGAGCAACATCAGCTTCAAGTATGTTGAAGGTGAAGGGTTGATGATGGGGATCAAGGATATCGCCGTTTCGAGTGGTTCTGCCTGTACATCAGCTTCTTTGGAGCCCAGTTATGTATTGAAAAGTTTGGGCTTGGATGATGAGTTGGCGCATAGTTCGTTGCGTTTCGGCTTGGGAAGATTCACCACAGATGAAGAAATTGATTTTACCATCAAGTGTGTTTCTGAGGCCGTAAATAAGTTGCGCGACATGAGTCCTTTGTGGGAGATGTTCAAAGAGGGCATCGATTTGAAGAGCATCGAATGGAGTGAACATTAATCATTGTTTAGAATCTATCTAAATTGTAAATTTGTAAAAGAAAAAAACCATGGCATATTCAGATAAAGTAGTTGATCATTACACCAACCCAAGAAACATTGGCACATTGGACAAGTCCAAAAACACCGTTGGAACTGGCTTGGTAGGAGCACCCGAGTGTGGCGACGTAATGCGTTTGCAGATCGAGGTTAACCACGAAACAGGGATCATCGAAGATGCTAAATTCAAGACGTTTGGTTGTGGATCAGCCATCGCTTCTTCTTCTTTGGCAACAGAGTGGTTGAAAGGCAAGTCTATAGACGAGGCATTAAAGATTGACAACATGGAAATTGTTGAAGAGTTGGCATTGCCACCAGTGAAAATCCACTGTTCTGTATTGGCAGAGGATGCAATTCGTTCAGCCATCAATGATTACCGGGCTAAAAATGGCTTGGAACCCATTGAAAGCGAGAAAACCCACTTCTAATTTAGTGAACCATGATAGCTCAGGGAAATGAAATCACGATCACCGATAAGGCTTTGACAAAGGCCTATGATTTGATGCGTGAGTCGAACATTTCTGCAGCCGACCATTTTTTGCGTGTTGGCGTGAAGGGTGGTGGCTGTTCTGGTCTAACGTATGAGTTGGATTTTGACAATGAGAGCAAACCGGGCGACATGCAATTTGGCGATGAGCGACTCAAGATTGTGTGTGATATGAAGAGTTTTCTGTACTTGTGCGGTACCGAATTAGATTTTACAGACGGTTTGAATGGAAAGGGATTCAACTTCATCAATCCCAATGCGTCTCGCACTTGTGGTTGTGGTGAGAGTTTCTCCATTTGATGGAAACACTACCAATTCACACGCCTTACATTCAATTAAACCAAGCCCTAAAACTATTGGGATGGGTTGAGAGCGGGGCTATGGCGAATGAAGTCATTGACCAGGGTATGGTCGAAGTAAATCAACAACAAGAATTCCGACGCCGCAACAAATTGTACCCCGGTATGGTGATACAATTTGAAGGGCAGACCGCTACCATTACGGCGGAATAAAGACTTATACTACTACATTGATAATTCTTCCTTTCACAAGGATGAATTTTTTCAGAGGTTTTCCTTCCATCCATTTGATTACCAATTCATTGCTCAATACAGCAGCTTGAATGTCGGCTTCAGCGGTCGTGAGTTCAAACTCAATTTGGGCTCTTGTTTTTCCATTGATGCTGATGGGGTAATTGAATGAACTTTCTACCAAATACTGGGAATCATAGGTTGGCCAATTGGCGGTATGGATACTGTCTGAATGTCCCAATTGATGCCATAGTTCCTCGGTAATATGAGGTGCAAAAGGGGCCATCAAAATCAACAAGGTTTCCAAAATTTCTTGCTTTCGGCATTTCAGCGCACCCAATTCATTGGTGGCTACCATGAATGCAGAAACAGAGGTATTGAAGCTCATGGATTCAATGTCTTCGGTAATTTTTTTGATGGTTTTGTGCAGGATTTTCAATTCTGCGGGTGTGGGCGCTTCTTGTGAAACTGCCCATTGCTCACCTTCGTAGAACAATCGCCAGAATTTGCCAAAGAATCGGCTAACACCTTCGATGCCATGGGTATTCCAAGGTTTAGAATCTGTTAATGGACCTAGGAACATTTCATACATTCTGAGTGTATCGGCACCATATTGTGCGCAGACATCATCGGGGTTGACAACATTGCCCCAACGCTTACTCATTTTTTGTCCATCTTCACCCATAATCATCCCTTGATTCACCAATCGTTTGAATGGCTCGTCCCATGAGATTATGCCCAAATCGAACAGGAATTTTGTCCAAAAGCGACTGTATAGCAAGTGGCCGGTAGCATGCTCAGAGCCACCCACGTAGAGGTCAACTTGTTGCCAGTAATTGAGTGCTTCTGGAGAGGCCAATTGTTCATTGTTTTTAGGGTCGGTATAGCGGAGGAAGTACCAACTACTGCCGGCCCAACCGGGCATGGTATCGGTTTCTCTTTTGCCTTGGGGTGTATTTACCCAAGTGGTAACTGCTGAAAGGGGACTTTCGCCATTGCCAGTGGGTTTGTAGCTATCAACTTGTGGAAGTTCAACGGGCAATTCTTGAATCAATTGGGGAATGCCTTCTTCGTTGTAGACAATTGGGAAGGGCTCACCCCAATAGCGTTGACGTCCGAAGCCTGCTTCGCGCAATCGGTAATTAACTTTTGCCTGTCCCCACCCTGCTTTTTCCACTTTTGCGATGGCGGTGCTGATGGCTTCTTTCACGGAGAGACCATCGAGAAATCCCGAATTAAAACAAATACCATCTTTGGCGATGTAGGCTTGTTCTAAGGGCAGGTCTAGTTCGCCATTGGCAGGTTTAATGACTGGGACAATGTTGAGGTCAAACGTTTTGGCGAAGGCAAAATCGCGCTCATCATGGGCGGGAACTGCCATAATGATGCCGGTGCCGTAATTGGCTAAAACGTAATCGCTGACCCAAACTGGGATGGGTTCGCCCGTGAACGGGTTTATGGCTTCCATGCCGGTAAAAACACCTGTTTTTGTGGTGTCGGCCATACGATCAATTTCGCTGCGATTTTTTGCCTTGTTGGCATATTCTTGAACGATAGGCCATTGATCTTCACTGCAGTATTCTGACAAGTTTTCAAGCTCAGGTGCAACCACCATGAAGGTGGCTCCGAAGATGGTATCAGGACGGGTAGTGAAAACTTTGAGTGTTTTGAGTGTGCCGCGAACTACGAAGTCGATTTCGGCACCCTGGCTTTTTCCAATCCAGTTGCGTTGAATTTCTTTGATGGCATCGCTCCATTGCAAGGTGTTGAGACCATCGAGTAAACGATCGGCGTAGGCGGTGATTCTCAGGCTCCACTGCCTCATTTTTTTACGCACAACGGGATATCCACCACGCTCACTTACGCCATTCACAACTTCTTCATTGGCCAATACGGTTCCCATGGCTTCGCACCAGTTTACCGTGGTTTCATCTACGAAAGCCAATCTGAATTGGTTGAGGATTTCGTGTTGTTGCAGGGGCGACATCTCTGACCATTCTTGGGCGGTGAATGGGTTTATTTTTCCACCATGGGCTTGAAAATTTTCAGATCCATGCAATTGAAAATGTTCAATGAGCTGGGCGATGGGGGCTGCTTTTTGAGTTTGTTTGTTGTACCAGTGTTCAAAGAAAAGGGCAAAAATCTGCTGGGTAAATTGATAATAATTGGGGTCGCAGGTTTTCACTTGTCGGTCCCAATCATAGGAGAATCCCATGATATTCAACTGTTCCCGAAACCGTTGAACATTTTGTTCGGTGGTTACGGCAGGATGTTGTCCGGTTTGTATGGCGTATTGTTCTGCAGGAAGTCCGAAAGCGTCATAACCCATTGGGTGAAGCACGTTATATCCATTGAGACGCTTGTAGCGTGCAACGATGTCGCTGGCGATATAACCCAGGGGATGTCCTACGTGCAACCCACTCCCAGAGGGATAAGGAAACATGTCGAGCACGTAATATTTGGGCTTATTTGTGTCAATGTCAACAGCGTATAACTGTGTGTTTTCCCATTGGCGCTGCCATTTTTTTTCGATTTCGGTAAAGGAGTATTGTGCTGACATAAAGGTTGCGGGTGCGAAAATACAATAGATGGCGGTTTTTTAACGACCTTTGCAGTTCATGGCCGATAGCAATTTTATTGATTACGTGAAGATTTGTTGCCGAAGTGGCAGCGGAGGCCCTGGCAGCAGGCATTATAATCGCACAAAAATGAATCCCCGAGGCGGGCCCGATGGAGGCGATGGCGGAAAGGGTGGAGATATTGTTTTAAAAGGGAATGCACAGTTGTGGACGCTGATACATTTGAAGTATCGCAAGCACGTGATGGCAACGGATGGTGTTGCTGGCAGCGAAAATCGCAGTTCGGGTGCTTATGGCGACTCGGTGGTTTTGGAAGTGCCATTGGGTACTGTGGCCAAAGACGCGGAAACGGGTGAAGTATTGTTTGAGATTACGGAGGATGGTGAGAAGAAGGTTTTGGTTCCTGGCGGTCGCGGGGGATTGGGAAACTGGCATTTCGCCAATAGTGTAAATCAGGCACCACAGTATGCTCAGCCTGGAGAGCCCGGAATTGAACAGTGGATAGTGTTGGAATTGAAGGTGTTGGCGGATGTGGGTTTGGTAGGATTTCCCAATGCAGGGAAGAGTACTTTGCTCAGTGTGATTTCGGCAGCAAAACCTGAAATTGCAGATTATCCTTTCACCACCTTGGTTCCCAATTTGGGCGTGGTAAATTACCGAGATTATCGGAGTTTCATCGTGGCAGACATTCCTGGAATTATTGAAGGAGCCAGTGAGGGTAGGGGGTTAGGTCATCGTTTTTTGAGACACATTGAACGAAATGCGGCATTGTTATTTTTGATTCCCGCAGACAGTCCAGACCACAAAAACGAATACCTCACTTTGTTGAGTGAATTGGAAAAATTCAATCCCGAATTGGTGGTAAAACAACGTGTTGTAGCGGTGAGCAAGGCGGATATGTTGGATGAAGAACTGAAGCAGGAAATCAGGGCTCAGTTGAAGGGGGTTGATGTTTTGTTTTTCAGTTCGGTTACCGAGCAAGGAGTGGATGAATTGTTGGATGTGCTCTGGAAAACAGTGTCGGCCGATGTCTAACAAATTTGGCGGGTAGTTTGTATTTTTGAAGATTAGAGTATCAATATAGAAAGATAGTATGAAAAGAATATTTGGATTGATTGTATTCAGTGGGTTGTTTTTTGGGTTTGCTAATGCGCAGACAGACAAGGCAGTTCCGTTTGTTTTCAGTATTGACAAGGAGAAAGTGTATGCGGATGAATTTGAGCGACAGTATTTGAAGAACATCAATTTAAAAGAGGATGCAGTTACTGCCAAGGATATTCAGAATTACTTGGATTTGTACATCAAATTCAAATTGAAAGTTCAGGATGCCAAAGACGCGGGTTTGGATACTGCTACTGCCTATGTGCAAGAGCTTCAAATGTATCGCGACCAATTGGCGAGAAACTATTTGTACGATCGTTCTGTGACCGATGCTTTGGTGAAAGAAGCGTACGATCGCATGCAAAGCGAGGTGAAGGTATCGCACATTCTAATCATGTGTTCACCAGATGCTTCGGAGGCAGATCAAAAGAAGGCATTGGATAAAATTGAAGGCATTCACCGCATGTTGATGCGTAATCCATCGGCGATGAATTTTGCCGACATTGCTAGAACTGAGTCTGAAGATGTAGGGACGAAGAGCGCAGGTGGAGATTTGGGTTGGATGACCGCACTTCAAGTGGTTTATGAATTTGAAAATCAGGCCTACAACACGCCAGTAGGGGGTATTTCTCCTGTGTTCAAAACAGAATTTGGTTATCACATTTTGATGGTGACTGATAAGCGGACCAATCGTGGCGACATCAAGGTGAATCATATTTTGGTTCGTGTAATGAACAAGGACGAAAGTTCTGACACAGAAGCCAGAAAGAAGATTGACGAGATTGTGTTGAACATCAATTCGGGTAAAGAGACTTTTGAGAACATGGCCAGAACCTACAGCGAGGATTACAACAGTCGCTACAACGGCGGTGCAATGGATTATATCAACGTAACGCAATTTGTGGGAGATGTGGATCGACAGTATTGGGCTGACCAAGCTTTTTCGTTGAAAAAAGACGGGGACATTACGGCGCCATTCCGCACCAATTACGGTTGGCATTTGCTGCAAAGGGTGAATTTGAGGCCTCTGCGTTCCTTTGAAGACAAAGAAATGCGTTCCATTTTAAAAATGGATGTTCAGAAGAATCAGCGTTCACAAATTTCGGTTGATTCATTGGTGGTGAAGATCAAAAAGGAAAATGGATTTAAGTTGAATAACGCAGCTGTGGAAGCGGTGATTCAATATTTGGATAGCAACTTCATGAAGGGCAAGTTTGATGAATCAACGATGCCTGAAATGCATAAAGTGACCAAAGTTGATGGTAAGAAGAAAACGACCACAGAGTATAATTTGCGCAAAATGGAAGTCTTCCATTTGGGTGATGATTCATACTCAGTGGCTGATTTGTTCACCAATTTCACCTACAATACCAAGCCTGTGTTGGGTACAAAAAAGGAGGGTGTTGAGCGTATTTTGAATGCTTGGATTGATAAAACTTGCGTGGAATACCAGAACGATCATTTGGAAGAAAAATCGGTGGAGTTCCGCGACATTTACCAAGAGTACAAAGAGGGAATTTTGATGTTCAACCGCATGCAGCAGTTGGTTTGGGATCGTGCAAACAACGATACAGTTGGATTGAAAGCCTATTTTGCACAACATCAGGGCGAGTACAACTGGGGCAATCGTTTTGATATTGCGGTCTATTTCTGCAACGACGCGAAAATGATGAAGACGGTGGCAAAGCAAGTGAAAAAAGGCATTTCAGCGGATAGTTTGCGCAGACAACATACCAAGCAGAACATTTTGGATTTCAGCTATCGCGCTGGAAAATTTGAGAAGAGCGATACATTCTTGTTTTCACCATCTCCCATTTTGAAATCGCTGTTTGATGATTTGAATGCCGAAAAACCCAAATACAACAAGCCTGGCATTTATCAAGTTGGACAAGTAGGCGGAGATTTTGTGGTTGTTAAGGTGAATGCCTTCTTACCTGCAGGTCCAAAGACTTTGGATGAAACCAGAGGTCCTGTGGCTTCCCGATATCAAGAGCAGTTAGAGCGCGAGTGGATTGAATCGCTCAAAGTGCGATATGCAGTGACTGTCAATGAATCGGCGATGAAGGCCATCGAAGCGAAACTGGTAACCAAGAAATAAGGTGTTAACATTGCAACATTTGCGTGGGATTTTGACAGGGGTAGTGGTTTCACTACTTGGTTCTGCGCATGCACAAATAAAATCTAGCGGCCCCTATTTGCCACCGCAATATGTGGATGGGGTTATGGCTGTGGTTGGAAGCAAAATCATTCTTCAAAGCGATTTTGAAACGGAAAAAATGCAGATGACCAAAGGGGCTACGCTGAAGGATTCTCAGCAAACCCAATGTCGGTTGTTGGAAGACATGATTATCCAGAAGTTGTTGTTAAACCAGGCTGAATTAGACAGTTTGGTGGTGCCTGAAGATCAATTGGAAAGTGAGATTGATAATCGATTGCGTTACTATCAACGTCAGGCGGGCAGTATGTCTGAGCTTGAAAAGTATTTGGGAAAAACGGTGAATGAGTTCAAGGAAGATATCCGTCCTAAAATGCGTGAACAGTTGATGGCAAAGCAGATGTACGGAGAGATCACAAAGAACATCCGCATATCGCCCCAAGAGGTTAAGTTATTTTACGATTCAATTCCCCAAGATAGTTTGCCTATTATTCCAACAGAGGTAGAGGTTGGACAGCTGAGTATTGAGCCGATGATTACGGCAGAAGCCAAGGATTTTGCGAAGATGCAGTTGGAAGATATTCGCGCAAGGGTGATGCGGGGAGAGAGTTTTGAAAAATTGGCGCGTGCGTATAGCATGGATCCAGGTTCGAAAAGTCAGGGTGGGTTGTTGCCAGAATTTGGCAGGGGTGAAATGGTGCCTGCATTTGAGCGTATGGCCTTTCGATTAAAGACAGACAGTGTAAGTCCGATATTCGAAAGTGAATTTGGCTTTCATATCATGAAGTTATTGAAGCGCAGGGGTGAGCGGGTATTGGCATCGCACATTTTGATTCGCGCGGAAAACACGACCGAGGATTATAAAATCGCGAGTTTAAGGGTTGACAGCGTTTACCAGTTGATTACCAGCGGTAAGATGATGTGGTGTGATGCGGTGAAAAAATACGCTACTGAAGATAAATTCAATAGAGATGCGAAGGGCAATTGCGGATTCATGTTGGATCCAATGACAGGTATGCAAAAAACCACATTTGATGCCTTGCCTAGCGATGTGAAAAAGGTGGTAGACAAATTGAAGCCGGGTGAATTTAGCGAACCAGAGATGGTTACCACCCAAGATGGCAGATCTGTATACAGGATTATCTATTTGCAGTCATTTGTAGCACCACACCAAGCGAATTTGGTTCAGGATTACAGTCGAATCCAAATGGAGGCAGAAAATCGCAAAAAGCAAAAAGCTGTTGATGCATGGGTATTGAAGCATCGCACAAAGACCTATATCCGTATCAAAGCACGGAATTTGGATTGTGATAATTTATCGGTTTGGGAGCATGAGTAATTCGGTCGCACAAGCAAAGGAATTTGGGGAGAAAGTTTCTGCGTTAAAGGCGGAAATTGGGAAGGTGGTTGTGGGCCAGGAAGAGGTAGTTGAAGCCCTTTTAAATGCGGTTTTTTGTCACGGCCACGTATTGATGGTTGGCGTGCCAGGATTGGCGAAGACTTTGTTGGTGAAAACGTTGGCTCAGACCATGGATTTGTCGTTCAACCGCATCCAATTCACACCAGATTTAATGCCTTCGGATATTGTGGGCAGTGAAATTTTGGATGACGCGAGGAAGTTTCATTTTGTGAAGGGTCCGATTTTCTCTAACATCATTTTGGCGGATGAAATTAACCGTACACCGCCCAAAACACAGGCCGCTTTGTTGGAGGCGATGCAGGAGCGACAGGTGACGGCAGCAGGACAGCGGTATGATTTGCCGGAACCATTTTTTGTATTGGCGACACAGAATCCGATTGAGCAGGAGGGAACATATCCATTGCCGGAAGCCCAGTTAGATCGATTTATGTTTCAGGTGATTTTGGATTATCCCAAATTTACGGATGAGGTAAATATTTTGAAACAAACCACGGGTTCAGGGTCTCAGCAGGCATCTACTGTGATGAATGCGTTGGAGATTCGGGCATTTCAGTCGTTGGTTCGCGATGTTCCTGTGACAGATTTTGTGTTTGAGCAGGTGGTTGAGATGGTTCAGAAAACGCGACCAAACACGGCTGGGGCACACGAGATGGCACAAACTTATTTGTCATACGGTGCAGGTCCGAGGGCCGGTCAGAATTTGATTCTGGCAGCCAAATGTCATGCTTTGATGCACGGCAAATTTTCGGTTGACCGAGAGGATGTTGTGGCGGTATCGAAGTGGGTTTTGCGACACAGAATTGTGCGAAATTTCCGTGCTGAGGCCGAAGGTATTACGGCAGATCAGGTGATTAGCGCTATTTGCGGCTAGTTTATTTGCTTTTTTCGCGACAGCCAATAACAGCGCATACGGGACATTTTTCTGGAATATGTCCGCGTGCTGGACAGAATTCACGCCCCATAAAAATGATTTGCAGGTGAGCTTTGTTCCAACGATCCTTGGGTATGAGTCGTTTCAAATCTCTTTCTGTTTCTTCTACGCTTTTTGCTGCGCTTAAACGCCATCGATAGGCCAAGCGATGGATGTGGGTGTCTACGGGAAATGCGGGCACGCCGAAGGCTTGTGACATCACCACTGAGGCCGTTTTATGTCCAACACCCGGCATCGCTTCAAGTGCTTCAAAGGAGGCGGGTACCTCACCGTTGTGCAGTTCCATGATCATTTTCGATAGGCCGTAGATGCCTTTGCTTTTCATGGGTGAAAGTCCGCAAGGTCTAATGATATCTTGAATTTCTTCCACACTGAGTTTCAGCATATCGGCGGGGTTATTGGCTTTTGCGAACAGGAGGGGTGTGATTTGATTTACGCGTTCATCGGTGCATTGGGCACTGAGGAGCACTGAAACCAAGAGGGTATAGGCATCGGTATGGTTTAGGGGAATGGGTGTTTCTGGATAGTGTTGTTCCAGGGTATCTAGAATGAACTGAACACGTTGAGATTTGTTCATGGTATCAGAAGAAGTGAAGGTGATCTTGGGGAGAAGAAAGCGGTGTATTGGCGAATGCCTTAGCGAAGGTGTTGGGCGATAGTGGCTGTTGGATTACTTGTTCACAGGCGTTGGTCCATATGGGTGTATGGTTAACATCATGAAGGCTGAATTGGGTAATTATTCCTTTGGTGACTTCCATATCAAGCAGGTAGGATGTGCCTTGAAATTCAAATTCTCTGTGGTGTTTGTAGTTGGGAGAATAACCAAGAATCCAGTGGTCTTGGGAAAATTTTTCTTGTTGCAGGGCGATGATGGCTTGGTTTTCCTCTGGTTGAATGGCTGATATAGTTGCGTTGAGCAGCGGTATCAGGGCGTTTGAGAGATGATGTATGGTTTGCGAAATATTGGCCAGTTGGGGATGGTGATCGGCGAGGTTTGTGACGGCGCTTCGATTGCTTTTAACGGCTTTGTCTTGGTAGGAGCCTGATGTTTTCAATGCGGCACCTAGGTTGTGAATATTGGCATTCAGCAGCAGGGTGCCATGATGCAGCACGCGTTTTTGCTGTTGGAAGATATGCTGTGCATTGCCGGAGAATTTGAGACCTTTATAGAGTAGGTCATCGCGTTCTGAGTAGGTAGATTCAATTCCGAGTGACGCTAGGGCGATGCGGATGGGTTCGAGGAATCGTTTGTAGTTTACGGCTTTATCTAGGGTTGTTCCCAGGTCTTGAATGAATGCGAAATTTAGGTTTCCAAGGTCGTGATAGACGGTGCCGCCGCCGCTCACGCGGCGGGCGGCCTTGATACCCAACGCCTGACAGGCGGCATAATTAATCTCGGCACATAAATTCTGGTGTTTGCCACACACAACGGCAGATTCGCTCTGCCAAAATAAAAAGAGGTTTTCGTTGGTATGATGCAAAAAATGGGCTTCCGCCGCGAGATTGTAATAGACATCCGTGGAGGGCGAAACGATAAAACGCATGGGGCTTGGCATTAGGTGGCCGATTTGGAGCGACGTAATTCGAAGTTCTGACCCAAGTATACTTTTCTCACCAATTCATCGCTTGCTAGCTCCTCAGCGGTGCCGTGCTTGAGCAATTTACCTTCAAAAAGGAGGTAGGCCCTATCGGTGATACTCAGGGTTTCCTGAACGTTGTGATCTGTGATTAAGATGCCAATGTTCTTCTGTTTGAGTTTGGCAACGATTTGTTGTATGTCTTCTACTGCGATGGGATCAACCCCAGCGAATGGTTCGTCTAACAAAATGAATTTGGGATCTGTGGCAAGTGCACGGGCGATTTCGGTTCTACGACGTTCACCCCCTGAAAGTACCTTTCCCAAGTTTTTACGCACTCTGCCTAAGCCAAATTCTGCGATGAGCGACTCCAATTTTTCGTTTTGCTCGGCTTTTGATAGCTTGGTCATTTCAAGGATGGCTTGAATGTTCTCCTCTACGCTCAATTCGCGAAAAACCGAAGCTTCTTGTGGCAGGTAACCCACGCCATGTTGGGCGCGTTTGAACATAGGCCATGAGCTGATGTCGGTATCTTCAAGGTAAACATTGCCTTCGTCTGGACGTACGAGTCCAACAAACATGTAAAAAGAGGTGGTTTTACCGGCGCCATTTGGCCCAAGGAGTCCAACTATTTCACCTTGGTTTACTTCTACGCTCACGTCGTTCACAACGCGCTTTGCACCATATTGCTTTACCAGATGTTCTGAGCGTAGTTTCATCTTTACAAATATAGGGCAAAAAATAAAGGGCTTCCGCGCAGCGGAAGCCCTTTTAAGTGGTACAATTTATTCGTACATTTGTACCGGCGGTACGGCCAGCTCCCCATTCACTTCCCCAGGGCCGGAAGGCAGCAAGGACAATGGGTTGTAGCGGCGCGATACCGCCTTTTTTATTTTATAATCTTAGTACTGATTTGATTTCTTAGGGCTACGGCCTGCACCACCCCAACGGGTATTGTTGCGATTGCCATTTCCACCAGATCCACCTGCATTAGCACCTTGGTAACCACCAGAGGGCCTATCGCTTGTGCGACTTTCGCGGGGTGAAGAAGAGAAATTTGAACCAGCTTTGAATCCGCCACGATCGTTACCGAATCCGGCACTGCGATCAGATCCACCTTTGTATCCACCGCCATTGCCGCCGCTGTAGTTTGAGCTAGCGCTAGCGTTTCCGCCGTAGCTTGATCCTCCACCATAGCTTGAACCACCGCGATTTCCACCGTAGCTTGATCCGCCGCGATTTCCGCCGTATCCACCGCCACCGCGGTTTCCACCATATCCACCGCCACCGTTTCCGCCGCGACTCTTGTTTCCGTATCCTCTGTGGAAACCAGATCCACCGCCGTTACCGCCACCGCTTCTGCGCTGTGGTAATTCAATGCGATAATCGTGCTCCATTTCGGTCATGCACTCACGTCCATGTACCTTATAAATTTGCTCAAGCAAGTTTACTTCTGAGCGCTCACAGAATGAAATGGCAATACCTTCGGCACCGGCGCGACCTGTACGACCAATACGGTGTGTGTGGGTATCCGCATCCATGGCGATGTCGAAGTTCAATACATAGTTTAGTTCTTTTACGTCTACACCACGGGCAGCTACGTCAGTGGCGATCAACAATTTGGCACGTCCACGTTTGAACATATCCAAGTTGTTAGAACGCTCACGCTGAGATTTGTCGCCATGAATCGCAACGGCTGAATAGCCATCGTCTTTCAGACTCATTACCAATTTGTCTGCACCATGCTTTGTTTTGGTAAATACCAACATCGCTTCAATGGCTGGATCTTCCAACATGTCGCGCAGCAAAGCATATTTGTTGTTGCGGTCTACAGCGAACAACCACTGGGTGATTTTTGGTTTGTCTTCGATGTTCGGAAGAATATCGATGTGTTCAGGATCAACCAACATTTCAGAAGCCAATTGCTTGATTTCTCTTGGTGCAGTGGCTGAGAACAACAAGGTTTGTTTTCGTTCGGCCAACATCAACTTGCCAATGGCACGGATATCAGCAACAAAGCCCATGTCGAGCATACGATCACACTCATCCAATACAAACGTTTGGATGCCTGATAAATCGATGAAACCTTGTTCGATCAAATCGAGCAAACGTCCGGGAGTAGCAATAATTACCTGACAACCGCGACGGATTTCTTGTACTTGACGCATTTGAGAAACACCACCATAAACCAGGGCGATGCGAAGGTTGGTTCCACTGGCGTATTTCTTGAAGTTATCAGAAATCTGATGCGCCAATTCACGGGTAGGTGCCAATACCAAAGCATGTGTTTTGCGTTGGGGGTTGGCCATAATTTGTTGAATGATAGGGATGGCGAATGCTGCAGTTTTACCAGTACCCGTGGGGGCTGTTGCAAATAGGTCGCTTCCTTTTAAAATGGTTGGGATGGCCAATGCTTGGATTGGCGTTGGATTGGTGTAGCCCTGTTGCGAAACAGACTTCACCAAGGGGGCGATTAACCCCAATGATTCAAATGATTGCATGTATGTTTTTTAGATTACTGTCTTACGCGAAACACTTCTGAGCTAGTGTTTTTATCGCAAACGCACAATGAAAGCACGTTGTTAAAGACTGACTCTAGATGAATTAAGCGGCGCAAAGATACAAAGAATAAATCAACATTGGTATAATTCCTAGAATATAAAGCTATATTGGTCGTATTTTTGAATTTGTATGAGCACGCAGGACATTCAATTCAATAAGAATGAAGATTTGAACAAGCAGGAGTGGGATTTGGCAAAATCGAGGTTGGAGAAGATTTATGGCGGGGGTGGAGAGAAGGCTGCAGCCAAGCAAAAGGAGAAGGGGAAAATGCTTTGTCGCGAGCGAATTGACTATCTGTGTGATCCCGGTTCTGAGTGGATAGAAATTGGGGCTTTTGCGGGTTATGAAATGTATGC
>JACCEE012797827.1_pt1 | contig 53118 bp, 60 predicted proteins | sample 7449931 | NCBI WGS metagenome assembly JACCEE01 (sample SAMN15323457, study PRJNA562643) | freshwater metagenome | isolation source: river surface water | place: USA:Blue River Watershed | collected 2017-08-19 | reverse complement strand
TTGAAAAATTGCCTCTCGCCCAGACTGTCGATGAAATAGAGGCCCTGCTTCCCCTTAAAAAATAAAATTGGTGCAAAAAGATTTGATCCTCAAGAGTTCGTCTAGAGGGGGATAATGGCGGGCTTACGATCTAAATCTCTTTTTGAAAACAAAACGTTCAAAGGACAATTGATCATAATATATGAACTCGATTTCATTAAAGACAGAGAAGATTTTCTAAAGAAATACTTTATTGAACTGATGGTCTTTATTGGAGTGTTAATTTCGCTGTCTATAAGTATCGCAAATTATTTTATTGATTTTAGCAAACCAACAGACACAAAAGGCTCTCATTTACCCAATACTGGAGTTCGATGATTGGAATTAATACTTACCCTCATCGCTATATTTTTAGGCTTCACCCTTATGATGAAATGGATGCGTTGAGTTTGACATTTATTATTAAAACAGTTCTAATTAAGAAAAATTCATGGGTCTGCTTTCAAAGCAGAGGTTTCTTGATGGTAGGGCCGCCATCATTATTTTGTACATTATGCCCAATAAAAAAATTCACTCTCGTTTCGTTTAGATATTTTCATATTTAATGGAGTTATCATGAGCAAACGTTTTAAACGTTTTCAAAACGCTAAGAACATTTTTGAGCGCATGGACGTTAGTCGTGGAGCATTTCCTGATTTTTTACGTGCTTACTGGATCTACAAATGGATGCTGCCATGGTTATTCATTCTTGCTCTCACCTTAGCTAATTACTTAGGGGCACTCGCTTTCTATCTTTGGCCAATCATATATTTTTCAATGGTCCTAGCGCGATATCTCGATATATTTAAATACAAAGGAACCACCTTCTCCGGTTATCCTGCCGGGGCATACTCTTTTCAAAAATATATGCTTTTCGCTCTCTTTCCGATGCTCATAGGTGAACTTTTAACAGCACTCACTTTGAGGAGTTGAAATGAAACTTTTTCTCCGTTTCGCTCTTCCTTTATTTGTTGCCATAAGCTTAGTCGCATATGCAGTCGTTCCGCTTGTTGACATGCTCACACTTCGTTGGTTTGCAAGAGATATAGAAATTCGCAGCAACTTAATTCTCTCAACACTAAATGAACCTGTTATCGATCTCATCAAAGAAAACAATAAAAAGAAAATTGAAAGTATTTTCAAAAAAGCAATCCAAGATGAGAGGTTATATGCAATTGCTGTCTGCAATAATAAAAATAGTTTTTTTGTAAAAACAGTAACGTTTCCGGATCAAATACTGTGCCCACAGTTTGATTATTCTTCGATCGAAAGCCTCAGTACAGGAAAGATTCATATCACAGCAGCGAACCTTTACGACTACGAAAAACAATTACAAGGGAAAATTATCTTAATTCATGATTTAAGTTTTATTGAAAGACGAAGTGAAGTTACAAAGAAATATGTTCTTTATCTTTTTGCCTTTATTGGAATAATGATTTCTTTTCTTGCTGTTCTTATTGCTAAGTTTAGTATTTGGGGATGGTTGCGAACCTTCAAGCAAATCCTTAAAGGCGATCTCCTCATCGATTCTTCCCAACACTCCCCTTCAGAATTTCGTCCATTTTTTAAAGACCTTCGTCTTCTTATGACAGAAATGGAAAAAGAACAACGGTATCGTGATGATGGCAGATTAAGCTGGACACCTAAAACCATAAAAGAAATTTTGAATAAAGAACTCTTAGGCGACGAAGTTCTCATCGTCTCTAATAGAGAACCCTATATTCACACAAGAAACGGGGAAAAAGTAGAAGTTCAATTCCCGGCCAGTGGAGTAGTGACTGCCTTAGAACCGATCATGAGAGCCTGTTCTGGAACTTGGATTGCTCATGGTAGCGGTAACGCAGATAAAGAATTTGTCGATAAAAATGACATCGTCCATGTTCCTCCAACAAACCCCAAATACAAATTAAAAAGAATTTGGTTAAGCCCCGAAGAAGAAAAAGGATACTACTATGGATTTTCGAATGAAGGTCTCTGGCCCCTTTGCCATATAGCCCATGTACGCCCCATTTTTAGGCTACAAGATTGGAATACCTACAGAGAAGTCAATCATAAATTTGCTAAAACGGTTGTCAAAGAAGCCAAAACGGATAATCCGGTCATTTTAATTCAAGACTATCATTTCGCTCTACTTCCCAAGATGATCAAAGATCTCCTGCCCAAAGCTACGATTATCATGTTCTGGCACATTCCATGGCCAAATCCTGAATCTTTTGGGATTTGTCCATGGAAGGATGAAATACTCGAAGGACTTTTAGGAAGTTCTATTCTTGGTTTTCATACACCCTACCATTGTAATAACTTCATTGAAACAGTTGACAGATATCTCGAATGCCGGATTGACAGGCCATCCTCTACTATTTCTTTTAAAGGTAAGTTAACAGAAGTAAACAACTATCCTATTTCAATAGCCCCTGATGAAAAACACACTCCGAATCAACATCCAACACTTGAAGAACTTTTAGCTCATATAAAACTCAGCCCAGAAGATTTTCACCACATTAAATTGGGTATAGGTGTCGATCGATTAGATTATACAAAAGGGATAATTGAACGTTTTCTTTCTATCGAATCATTTTTAAAAAAGAACCCAGAATGGATTGGAAAATTTAGTTTTATTCAAATAGCAGCTCCAAGCCGTTCAAACATTGAAGAATATAAGAGATTTTCAGAAAATGTTTTTGCTCTCGCTGAGAAGATCAACATCGCTTTCAAAGTTGACAACTGGCTTCCAATTATTTTCCTTCCAACACATCATTCAAGAGAAATCATCAATGAGTACTATAAGCTAGCTGATATTTGTTTTGTTTCAAGTCTTCATGATGGGATGAACCTTGTCGCAAAAGAATATATCTCACAAAGAGAAAAAGAAAATGGAGTACTTATTCTAAGCCAATTTACAGGTGCGGCAATGGAACTTCCTGAGGCAATAATTGTTAATCCCTACGACATAGAATTATGTGCGGACGCAATTAAACTAGCATTAGAGATGCCTGAACAAGAACAAAAAGCGAGAATGAAAAGTCTTAAAGCCTATATAACAGAATTTAATGTCTACCGCTGGGCAGGAAAAATGTTAATTGATTCTGCAAGAATGAGACGTAGAGAGAAAATAATAAGGACAAAGATGTAATGAATTTAGAATATAAAAAATCTCAATTTCTTCTATGTCGGCTAAAAAAGAAAAACCTTTTTTTCGTTTTTGATTTTGATGGAACTCTTGCTCCAATTGTCTCTGATCCAAATAAAGCCTATATGAGACCAGTGACAAAAAGACTATTAGAGAAACTAAGTAAACAAACTCAAATTGGTATTATTTCAGGCAGATCCTTAAGCGATCTCAAGAAAAGAATTACATTTAAGTTAGATTTAATCTCTGGGACCCATGGACTGGAAAGTCCATTTTCTACAGTAAAAGATTATAAGGAGTTTGAGATATTTTTTAAAGGTCTTCAAGAAACACTTAAGGAAATGTTTCCAGAATTCACCTACGAAAAAAAAACAATTGGATTCACTATCCACTATCGCAACCTTCAAGATTCCCAAGAACTAGTGGACTCTGTCTTAGAACTCTTAAAAACTTTCCCAGAACTGAAAATAATAAAGGGGAAAAAAGTACTCAACATACTCCCCAATCGCCCACACAATAAAGGTTGGGTGATGCAAAAGCTTTTAGAGAAAAATCCTGAAACATACTTTTTTTATATTGGAGACGACACGACAGACGAAGATATCTTTTGCATTCACAACGAAAGGCTCGTGAGTATTCGTATAGGAAAATCTATTAAAAGCTCAGCAATACTTTATATCAACAATCAAAAAGGAATCGATAACTTCTTATCTGATATTCTTTTTTTTAAAGAAGGTATTATTTAAAATGGCTTCTACAAAAAAACACAGCTATGACTTGGGAATTATTGGCAACTGTTCCTACCTTGCCTACGTTAATACTGAAGCAGAGATTTCATGGATGTGCTGGCCGAGCTTTGATAGCAATCCTGTTTTTTATGGGCTGCTTGATTCTAACCATTCAAGTTCTTTTTCGATTACACCTTTCAAAAAACATACTTCGACACAATCCTACATCCGAAATACTAATATACTCATCACAGAATTTCATTCAGAAGATGGGGCTTTCCAAGTCATTGACTTTGCTCCACGCTTCGAACTTTTTAATAGAACTCATCGTCCCATATCACTTTTTAGAAAAATCCAACGTATTGAAGGAACCCCTCTCATAAAAGTCTGTTGTCAACCAAAGGAATTCCCAACAGGAGAAAACATTAAACCAGTTGTAGGAAGTAATCATATAAGCTTCAAGACTCAAGAACTTGATCTGCGTCTGACATCAGATATTTCGAAACACAAAATTCTAGACAATAGCCCCTTTGCCTTAACTCAGGACCACTATCTAGCGTTTACTTGGGGAGGCAATCACTTAGAGGCTCCACTCCAAGAAACATTTGAAGATTTTCTTCAAAAGACAATTCACTATTGGGAGTCTTGGATTCGAAAGACAAATCTTCCATCAATTTATCAAGAAGAAATTATAAGATCAGCCCTCATATTAAAAATGCATCAAGACGAAGACTCAGGAGCAATCATCGCTTCAGGAACAACAAGCTTACCGGAATATCCAAATAGTGGAAGAACTTGGGATTATCGTTTTTGCTGGATTAGAGATTCATATTTTACCTTGTCTGCGCTCTATTCTTTAGGACATTTTTCTGAAATTGAAAAATACTCTCATTACATACAAAACATCGCATTACAAGAGAATGAAATCATCCATCCTGTATATAAGATCAATTCGCAGGCCCCAATTCCAGAGATAGAATTCCCAACATTACCCGGTTATAAGAATGAAAAACCAGTCCGCCTTGGAAATGCTGCCTACAATCAAATTCAGAATGATAGCTACGGTCAAATTCTTTTGTCTTTACTCCCCTTATTCGTTGATAAAAGAGTTCATAACTATAATTCAAAACCTTCAAAAAAACTCATCCATAAACTGTTGCGACTAATTGAACAAAATTTACGTGTAGCTGATGCTGGAATTTGGGAATATCGAAACCAATCATATACAAACTGCTCTACTGCTCTTTTTCAATGGGCCGGAGCAATGTCAGCAAAAAAAATCGGAGTATCACTTTCAGATAATGAATTAATTTCTCATGCCGAGAAAATTATTACTCAAGCAAGTGATGTTATTGAAAGTTGTTACTCCAATGAAAAAAAATACTATAAAATGGCTAAAGAAGTCGATGTGTTTGATGCTTCTCTATTCCTTCTTTCTAGTTTGAACTATCTTCCCCAAAACTCAGAAAAGCTCATCAAACATACCGAAGCATTAAAAGAGCAACTTGAAGCAAACAATGGTTTATTTTATCGCTACAAACACATTGATGATTTCGGTGAAACGCATGCGGCATTTCTTGTCTGTAGCTTCTGGTTTATTGAATCACTTTGTAATAGCGGCAACTCAGATCTGGCACAACAATACTTAGCAAAAATTCTAAAACATACAAACCACTTAGGTATATTTAGTGAAGATATAGATCCACTTACCGGAAGCCAATGGGGCAATTTTGGTCAAACTTATAGCCATGTAGGATTAATAAATGCAGCCTTCAAAATTGCTCAAGCAAGAAATAAACAACTTTTTGAACTTTAGATAAGATGATAATTATGTTGAAATTAGAATTTTTTACCAAATACATCTTAATAAGTATTTTTGTAGGTCTATCGAGCTGCTCAACAGGCTACCTTGAAGAAGTCCCAAAAAACACACAACAAGTCACTCCACAAATAAAACAATCCTTTCAGCAAACTGAAAGTTTACAAGAGAAACGAAAATTAGCTTATCATGAAGCTCGAAAAATGTGCCAACATGGGAAACGCAAAATAAAAGAAACAATGAAGTATTGTATTAAACGACTTATCAAAGAGTCAGCTAACGACATTAAACAATAAATAAATACTAATAAAATTTAAGTCATAGAAATTCAGATAAATTTGTACCAAAATTGACAGCAAGAACTAGGGATGATTAAATATACGCATTCAGGGTCTGCTTTCTTAAAGCAGAGGTTTTCTGATGGTCGGGCCGCCATCTGTATTAATACCTATGGCCTATTCATATTTTTTTGAAGGAACTCAAGCTTATCCTACTTCAGCATAGGATAGGACTCCTTTTGTGTTTAGGGAGGGGAATTTAGCGAGGTTCCCCTCCCTCTTTTAGGATATGACTATGATTGAATTTTTCATTTTTGGCGTGACTCTTTTTGGTATAGCCTTGTTTCACAAAAAGGCCATGTACGTCTCTTTATCAGGCTTGACTCTAACCCTGCTTTATAAATTATTTTTTATTCATGATTTTTCACTAGAACATCATCTTGCCGAAGAATGGAGAATTCTTCTAAACCTTCTAGGACTTCTTTTAGGTTTTGGGATTCTTTCTAAACATTTTGAGGAAAGCCATATCCCTGAAAAACTCTCACACTATTTACCTAGCGACTGGCGCGGAAGTTTTCTCCTACTCCTTATTGTATTTTTCATGTCTTCTTTTCTCGACAACATCGCTGCGGCAGTGATTGGAGGGACTATTGCTCACGTTCTCTTTAAAGGAAAGGTTCATATCGCCTTCCTTGCTGCCATCGTCGCTGCGGCCAATGCCGGTGGAACAGGAAGTGTCATCGGAGATACAACGACAACCTTAATGTGGATTGATGGAGTATCTCCTCTTAAAGTCCTCCCTGCTTTCATTGGTTCCATTGGAGCATTTGCTTTTTTTAGTATTTTTGCTTCAATACAACAAAACAAATTTCAAAAGATCATCAAACAAGACAAAGGCCATCTTCCCATTGATGCTCAAAAGGTTTTGATCATAATATTGATTCTTGTACTCACCGTACTGGCTAATTGGCGTTTTGACTTCCCTGCGCTTGGGGTTTGGATCGCCATTCTTGTAGGGTCCCTCATTACCAAGACTCCATGGCAAGAAATCAAACACACTTGGCAAGGAACTGTCTTTCTTATGGCGCTAGTGATGACGGCTTCACTTATGCCAGTTGATAAACTTCCTCCGGCCTCATGGATTTCGACTCTCTCGCTAGGATTCATCTCTTCGATCTTTGATAACATCCCTCTGACAAAACTTTGCCTTGATCAAGGTGGCTACGATTGGGGGCTTCTCGCCTATGCCGTGGGATACGGTGGCTCTATGACCTGGTTTGGTTCATCGGCAGGAGTCGCGCTTTCAAATCTCTATCCAGAGATGCGCTCTACAGTCAGTTATCTAAAACAGGGATGGTTTATTATCCCCTCCTACGTTCTGGGATTTTTCTTAATGCTTCTGCTTGTGGGATGGAATCCTTAAAAAAACGCCCACCGTAGTGGGCGTCTCTAACATCATTTACTGAGCAAACTTTGCATCAAGTTGAGCATTGATATAATCAACAAATTGATTTGGCTTCGCCAAATACTTTCTCTTTTTAAAATTGCGCTTAGAAACTAATGAACCATTACAAAACTTTTGAGCAGAATCTGCCTCAGCGATAATCTCTGCAATATCAGCTCCTGTAACTTTCCCTTCTTCTAAATCATGCTTACGAACATAACGCTTGGCCAAGTACTCAAGACGATCTGTTTTACCATCGTGAGCATAATTAATAAGATTCATGAGATGCTTTGTTTTAAGAATATTAGAAATTGCAATGGCTTCACGAGTGGCCAAGTAAGCCGTCCCGCCAATAATCACAGCCCCCCCAACAGCAGCAGCAGGAGTTAAAACAGAAATGGCCAATGCCTCAGCAGTACCTGCGGCGTAGGCAGCTTCAGCGGCCGCTTGCGCAGCTGCAATGCCACCTGCTTCCGTAATATACATATAAACACTCACACCAGCAGTTTCCACTGCAGCCCCAACACCTAAAGTAGGAACGCCAACAGCTCCTTTGACAGGTGTAAAGAGAGCGCGCTTCACTTGTTCTGTTTTATAAAAAGCATATTCATCGAGACAGGTTTTATTAATATCATTGACCTGAGGATCAGGCTGACCCATTTCTTCTTGAGTCATTTCTGGCTGAATTTGCTCTTGAGCAAAAACGGGAGTGATAAAGATCATAGTAAAAGCTAGCAAAATAATCCACTTCACAAAAATCTCCTTCGTTGATTTTTAAGTGAGCGAAAATTACTTAAGGCCCCCCAGAAATAAAATATCGATGTAAAAAATCACGATTAAAGATTTTCTTAACTTAATTCCATTTAACTAAAACAGTTCAATATTAAAAAAAATTAATACTACTTAATTTAAAATTTAATTTGTCAGGTTTAAAATCTCCCCATTTTCACAAGTGAGTGTAAGATAAAATGCAGAAGGAGAATTTATGAAAGCACTTATGATCTCTCATCAAATACTGATGATTCTCACAACGGTTTGTCTTATTTCTGCTGTAATCATTGCCAGAAAAAGAACAAACAAACAGTGGATTGTATTTCATAAGCGCTTTGCGATTCTGAGTCTTGCTCTGGCCCTTATCGCTGGAATTCTAATTTATAGTTTTAAGGAACTTCACGCCTATCCACACTTTTCATCATTTCATGGAATGATTGGGGGACTAACTCTTATCTTGCTGGCCATTAACTTCATCGAGGGCGTAGGACTTTTTAAACACTTTCTTAAAACACGTGTCATCCACCGCACGCTTGGAAGAATCATTGCCTTTACAATTCTCATCGCGGCAAGTTCGGGGGCCGTGCGCTTGATTCAAATATTGAATGGCTAAGTGTTATTTTTTAGTCACTAATAAATAGCCCAACACCACCTCCGCTTCAACTTTATTATTGAAAGCAATCTCTTTAACGGTCTCATCCTTGGAATGTACACTAAGTCCTTTGCTTTGCAGTCTTGAAATCATTTCTTCGCTTGAGCTATCAACCATTGAGGTTAATGTTTCAATTTTGGCATTAGTTAAAACTCTCGTCATGGCCTTAGGGGAAATTCTAACTTTTTGTTCGGAATTTTGTGAAGGATAGTAAAAGGCCATAAGAATAAATGAAAAAATCAGTAAAAAACCAAATGTTATTTTTCTATCTTTTAAATAAGTATAAAAAGAACTTTGATTTTTTAAAAGATGACAAAGAGATAAAGCGACCATCACAAAACCTATCCACACATGAATGGCAATCAGTTCATGACTCTTAAATGCAAACTCTAAGATAATGCCGGTTACCGCAACAATAAGAAAACTCAAAGCTAAAGGTAGAGTGACCCACTTCTTTGCGAAATTCATAAACACCTCTCTTACCTTAGACGAAAGAAGCCCAAGGAAAGTTCAATAAATATTTCAAGTAGACATTTCCCTTCACCTCTTTTCTTTGCTATCTATAACATAAGTATCCTCTAGCTAAGGTTTGCCCTTGAATAAAAGACATCACGCTCACTCTGGTCGCGACCTCACCACAGGAAGCATCCCTGAACACATGATCAAGTTTTCTCTTCCTATGCTCATAGGAAGTTTTCTTCAAGTGGCCTACAGTTTTGTCAATGCCATTTGGGTGGGACAATTTTTAGGAACTAATGCCCTTGCCGCCGTCACAGTCAGTTTTCCTGTCCTCTTTGCCCTCATGGCCTTAGGGGGCGGTCTCACTCTCGCCACCAACATTCTCGTGGCCCAACACTTTGGGGCCAAGCGTTTTGAACAACTTCGCCGCGTGGTCGATAGCTCCACAGTTTTAATTGCCGTCGTTAGTCTTACCCTCACGATGATCGGACTTTTCTTAAGCCCTCACATATTGAAAGCGATGAATACTCCGAATGATGTTTATCCCATCGCCACAACCTATTTGCGTATTACTCTTTTAAGCCTCCCTTTCGGTTTCGGACTTTTTCTAGTGCGCAGTATGCAGCAAGGGATAGGCGATTCTAAAACCCCACTTTATTTCCAAGGGGCTTCTCTTATTTTTATGACCATCTTAGATCCCATTTTGATTTTTGGTCTTATCGGTTTTCCAAAGCTAGGACTCAATGGCACAGCCTGGGCTTCCCTCATTGCACAATTTGGCGCTTTAGTCTCAATTGTCATCTACCTTAAGAAAAAAGATAGCATCGTCGCTTTGCGCTTGCGTAGGCTTCATTTTGATTGGGAAACCACTTGGATCACCATAAAAATAGGTATCCCCTCTGCCCTCCAACAGTCTCTCGTATCTATTGGTATGGTTGTGATTACAAGTCTCGTGAACGGCTTTGGTGAATTAGCGACTGCTGCTTTTGGGGCTGCCTCACGTATTGATCAAATTGCCTTTATGCCAGCGATGAGTTTTGGAATGGCAAGTTCTACTCTCGCAGGACAAAACATTGGAGCGAAGAAGTTTGACCGCGTGAATCAGATCATGCTTTGGGGATGTATCTTTAGTGGAGTTGTGACTCTCACAATTTCTTTGATTGCTGCCTCCTTCCCTCACTATCTTCTTAAAATTTTTGTCCAAGATGAAAATGTCATTCAGATTGGTGTCGGCTATCTTCACATTGTGGCCACTTGTTATATTTTCTTTGCAATGATGTTTATTAGTAACGGTATCATCAACGGTTCGGGTCATACCCTGGTGACAACTTTCATCTCTCTTGTCTCTCTTTGGGCCATACGCGTCCCTTTGGCCAATTATCTTTCCTCAGACTTTCAAGATGTGAGAGGTATCTGGTACGCCATCTCACTAAGTTTTTTCATCGCCATGAGCATCAGTTTCGCCTACTACTTTATTGGAAAATGGAAAAAACCGATTGCCCGTCGTACAACCAAGGTGACTGCTCCCGAGAGTGTTTTTGGCGAAGAAACAGGAGAAGCCTGAGCCCTTACAGGATCAAAACAAACCTACTAACAAACACTCTCTATCTTTTCTAAAAAAAATACATAATGCCATCAAGACATGAGCACAAATATCTTTTTGAGGAGAATTTCATACGCATCCGCTCTTCTGAAAGATGACATTTAATGCGTATCTAGTATCAAGGGAGTTTGAGGGTCGAAACTAGTTGCTCTAACCTAACTGAACATCAACTAGTTTAACAACAATCCTTCACACATCATTTTCCTTCGCTCGAGCGCCCTTGTTACTAGGTACCGTTAGGTGATTTTTATAGAGCTAGCGCGTTAACCACAATCTTTAATTGAAATTCTATTCACCATCTTTATACTGAAAATCACTTATTTATCATTATTGATGGTTGAACAAATGCTCAAGTCTCTATTCTTAGCACTATGCCTTATTTCATCTGCACTTTGGGCTCAAGGTGCAAACACTAAAACTTTCGTCGTAGGAATCGAGGGCATCAGTTATTATCCCTTTTATTCCTGCAAAAATGAAAAATGCATAGGGTACGGCTTGGATGTCCTTGCCGCCTTTGCTAAACACAAAGGCTATCATTTCATTTTCAAACCTTTTCCTGTCACCCGTACGGCCAAAGCCTGTATCGGTGGAAAGATTGATTTCTGTTATCCAGACAATCCAACTTGGGCCCAAGAAAGAAAAGTAGGTTACAAAGTTTATTACTCAGGGTCCGTAGGCAATTTTACAGATGGACTCATCGTCCTTCCTAAGAACAAAGGTAAAGGCATAGGGAACCTTAAAACCGTTGGAACAATCACTGGCTTTACCGTCTGGGCTTTGAACAATGAAATAAAAAAAGGCTCAATTAATGTAGACTATTCGAATGACTTGCAAGGACTCGTCAGTATGGCACTCAAAGAAAGAGTCGACGCCCTCTACGCGAATGTAGATGTCGTAAAGGCCATGCTTGCTAAACATCATTCAAATACCCTTCCTCTTATTTTTGATGAAAAGCTCCCTTATAGCGAAGGCTACTACGCCCTCTCGACCACAACCCGTAAAGAGATCATTGATGAGCTAAATCACTTTCTTGAAACAGAAAAAGAAACGATTAATAAAATAAAAAAGAAGTACAAACTTCTTTAAATAATATTATCTCTCCCCTCATGTTCAAAAAATATCTTTCCAAGTATGCTCATGGTCTATGAGTATCAAAAAATATCTTATCCCTTTTTTCGTTTTGCTATCAATCTCCCTTCTTCTTATTTTGACAAACTATAAAGCAAGGGAAAATGATTCCAGACTCTATACCTCAGAGGTTGTCGAGCTCATGGATAGACCGATAATCGAATGGATTGCTCCCAAGTGGAATCCAGAAACAAACTGTTATCAATTTGATAAGACAGTCCCTTATATTCAAGATCACCCGATGGGAAATCTAATTCCAGGCTTAATACTAAGTACGATCGGTGTTCCCGCTTACGCCTCGCTTTATATTGTTAACGTTTTTTATAAAATCGCGATTATTTTTTTAATGTATGGGATAGCTCGACGCTATTACAGTGATGAAAAAGCAAGTTTCATTCTTTTTGCCGGGCAAATTCTTATTGGATCGATAGGCTACCAACTACGTTCAAATCATGAGCAACTCCTTCTTCTAGGAGTCGTCCTCATGTTTTACTCTCTTATTGTCCTTGAAAAAAAGTACTTTCAGACTTTAGGAATTGCAGCATCCTTTGCCATTCTTCTTCTTACCAAAGGAGTCTTTGCCATCCTTGGCGGTTTCGTACTCTTCGCTGATCTTCTTGTGACAAAGAGGACATGGAAGGACAGATTCTTCCTTTACGGAGTGGGACTATTGTCTCTTCTTCCTGTCGCCGCCATTTATGAATTCTGGTACTACAAAGTAACGGGTATTTCTTTTATTGCTCCCTATTGGAAAATTCAAATTGCCGCACGGACATTACAAGAGACTGAGGTAGGCTTAGGAATAAAGTTTTTGCAAAAGATCAAAAACTTTTATCACTATGGCTCTAGGGCCTTCGTTTCTTCCCTTCCTTGGTCTGTCTTCGCTTTGACGATTCCGCTTTTATCAAAAAAAGCCAGAGTGCAATTCAAGTGGGACGCACTTTCTAAAATGTTAGGTATCTATGTTTTGTGTCAGATCTGTTTTTTCTCTCTCTCAAATCGCCTAGCAGCTCGTTACGTTTACCAGAGTTATATCGTTCTCGGTTTTTTATTTTCTTTTTACGTCTATGATTTTTCACCGAAGCTTCAGCTGCTCTTCAAGCGTTATGTGTATCCACACAAAATCAATTACGCTTTTCTCACTCTTTTAGTTCTCACACTTCTTTCGCTCATCACTCATTTCGTTCAATATCCAGATCAAATTTGGCCATAAAATCTTAACTCCAGATTATTTAGACCTGATTTATAAAAAAAATACATAGCGTTTTTTTCTAGCCCAAATAATCTGGATACATGTGGTTAATTTTTTTAACTCACTCAAAACATTCATAAAAATATCTTTCTTTACTGCCAAATTTTTTACTCCCCTTCACAACTTGTGAACAAAATCGAAGTGCTTCTGTGAATTTTTACTGCCAGTGTGTTTTCAAGGCCGCTAAAACTTTCTCATCCACGAAACAAGTGACAAAAACTTTTTAAACATACATAGGAGACTGTTATGAAAAAAATGTTCATCATCGGTTTAAGCTTCCTCTCTCTTGCATCCTTTGCAGCTTCAGTAAATGACACTTGGGAATCTTTAAAAGGTCAACATGACCTCAACATCGAATGGCCAGCAGCACGCATGAATCATGGACCAATGACAGGCGTAGATTTCCTTTGCCTGGATGGCGATATTCTTAGAACAAAAGCCCCTGTTGAAAAATGTCTCGAGTGGCAAGTCACTCGCGGGCACAATTCTGAAGTCATTTGCGTCAATAGCATTCAAGAATACGGCTTTGTGAATCGTCAAGAGATGAGCACTCGTTGCTTGGCCATCAATAAAGAAGGCGAATGTATCCGTTATGAAGATTATATTTACGTACAACCTACAACGTTCCCAGCTGTTGAAGTTTATCAAGTTTTGAACAACGATGGTCTTCAAAGAAAACTTTTCTCTAAAGAATACTCAATCGAAAGCTGTAAATAATTAACAACCTCATCAATAAAAAGGAAAAAAACATGAAAACTTTAATCGCTCTTGCTTTAACTTTCGCTTCTCTTTCAACTTTCGCTGCTTCTATTAACGATTCTTGGGAATCTTTAAATGACAACGTCAATTTAAGAATCGAGTGGCCAGCTGCTCAAATGACACACGGCCCAGCGACTGGTGTAGATTTCCTCTGTTTGGATGGCGATGTTCTTAGAACAAAAGCTCCTGTAGAAAAGTGTACAAAGTGGCAAGTTACCTCCGGGCACAACTCACAAATGATTTGCGTAGAAAGCGTAACTGAGTACGGTTTCGTTAACCGCACTGAAATTGCTGAGCGTTGCGTTCGTATGAACAAAGAAGGCGTTTGTGTTAAGACTGAAACTTACACACACGTCCAACCTCTCTCTTTCCCAGCAGTAAGAGTTAGTGCTGCTCGTGGCGATCATGAAGTATTCCTTTTCACAAAGCCATACGCAGTTGAAAGCTGTAAGTAATTTTTGAAAATCGAAAGCCTCATCTACGAAAAGTGGATGGGGCTTTTCACTGTTTAGTAGGATGAAATGAAACAAGAATTGATTGATATTTCAATATTTGATTTCAATGACTACAAGGCATTCCTTACCAAAAGAGGTTTGCCTCAAGGTTTTTATACTCATAGTAGTAAAAACCTCAACACCTGGGCAAAACGTCTAGGTTATAAATCAGCAAGCTCCCTCTCTATGGTTCTCAATGGAGAGCGCCTTCCTTCAGAAGAAATGATTGATAAATTTGCTGTTGACCTAAAAATGAGTAGTAGGGAAAAAAGATATTTCGAACTTCTTATCGAGTTAGAAAAAAGAAAGAGAAAAAACCAAGATATCAGCGAAGTCTTGGGTAAAATAAAAAAATCTTGCACAGAAAAGAACTCGTTCGCCATTGATCTAACTCGTTTTTCAACGATCAGTGAATGGTACTACGTGGCCATCAAACAACTGATCTCCACAAAAGACTTCGTCGAAGATGAAAATTGGATTTATAAGCGACTCAGGAAAAAAGTCACTTTAGGTCAAATCAAGATTGCCCTTAAAAATCTTGAAGAATTAGAAATCATCAAACGCGACGAAAAAGGCAAGTTTAACGTCATTAAGCCAGGGCTCATCACAAGTAATGATGTCCCCTCTTCTGCCATAAGAAAACACCATCATGGAATGATGGAACTGGCCATGCAAGCCCTTCTTGAACAAAACATTGATCAAAGACAAATTAACAGCACTTCGTTAAAGATCAACAAAACAGATCTTCCTGAAGCTAAGAAATTTATTTTTGATTTCATAAAGGAATTCGCCTCTCGCTTTCATATCGATGACAGCAGTAATATTTATCAATTGAATGTTCAGCTTTTTGAACTCTCTAAAGAGATCCCCTCTTCAACGATGGAACAATGATGATGAAAAAAATGATTTTTACGACACTCATTTTCATGACCTTTCAATCTTTCGCAGCCATTAGTCTTTTTTTAACAGAAGAGGAAAAAGCGCAACGAAACTTAGATTTCTCTGCCCTTCAAGCGAGGATAATGAGTTCAGATTCCGGAGCAGATATTATTGGTAATGGTTCAGGGATTGCTGAACTCAATATGAGTTTTGCGTTTAGAAATCTTGATAGAGCAATCAGCTATTGCATCAACCTTCCCAACTGCGGAGAGGGTACAGACAAACTCACCGTTTTAAAACTTATCCGCAATGCCGTTTTAGAAAAGCGTGATGATTCAGGACATTTAGTCTTTTTGAGTAAGGAAAGTTTTGAAGAATACCTAAGTTCTACTTCTGATTCTGACAACAGAGTGGCGAAGACAGGCTTTTCAACAAATTTTCCTATATATTTTAATTTAGGCGAAATTGAAGATAACAATTTGAATAATGACCTCTCGTCTATGGTGGCCATTTTAACACATGAACTAGGTCATCAAGTTGGCGTAGCTTCACACTCCTTTTTAAATGAGTTGGCTGCAGAAGTCCGCACGACTTTCTTAAGAGTCATTCAAACAATCGATACCGATATTTACGACAATCATTTTTCCCTTTCGATTATTGGAGGGATCAATCCTTATGACATTCAACAGGTTCTTCTTACTGTTGAAAACGAGCCCATTAAGATTTCCAGTCTTGCTTCCCAATATAAATGCTCAACACCTGATTCCCGTTTGGTGGGCATTAAAATTTCAGGCGTGACTTGGGATCGTCCTTCTTTAGATAAGAATCTACTCATCATGAAAAGTAGGGGCAATGTTGATTTCTTTTGCGAAATGAAGCGCAATCAATCCATCATTACTGAAGAAGCTCAGGTAGAATTTTCATTCCGTTTTTCAGGTGAACTCTATCCAGGAAACAGAGTCGCTCTTAAGTACTTAGATCAAAAGGCTGAGATCAAGCGCTAAAGCTTTTTCACAGAGTAGTAAAAAGTATTTTAGTCCTGTAGCTTTCTAATAAAGTTTAAGCAGGTTAGTCTTTTCTCTATGAAAAATTCACCCCTTTTGACTGTGCTTTTAACTTTTTCGCTAAACTCTTTTGCGGTCATTTATGGTGCTAACGACATGGCACCCATAACTGGACTCACGGTCCTAGAAGAAAAAATGTCCAAGCCCGTAGCTGCCATGATTCCCAATAGTGAATTACAAAACTGGGAACAAAACGGCAAAACGCTCAGTGAAATGATCTGGTCCATTTTCGCTATCCCTGGTGGGAATGCCGAAGGGAGACGAAAAGTTTGTGCAGATGTTTCTTATTTGAATGAATTGGCTTTAGGAACTTGCTCTGGTGTTCTGATCGCCCCTAATAAAATAGCCACTGCTTCTCACTGTATTTTGGGCGGAAGTTCAGAAGACTATCTTAAAAGCTTTAGCTGGGTCTTCAACTATGAGTCTCCTTCTGATCTCATTCCAGAAAATATCTATAGGCCCACTGCGATTGAACTACAAATAACAGAACATGTGCGCATTTTTGAATCTCCTGAGCGCCAAGCAGTCAATGAAGAGAGAAAAAAATTAGGACTTCCTCCCCTTGGCCCCGACATGATGGACTTCACTCCCTATCTCGATGTGGCCATCGTGCGCTTAGATCGTTCCGTAAAAGGAATTGAACCACCCCATGTCGATTTAAACTTACAGTATCCAGGTACGGAACTGACGATGATAGGTCATCCTATGGGACTAAGTAAAAAAATTACACGTGGTGGAAAAGTCGTCGAAAGCCTGAGTCCTCATTACATGACAACGACTCTTGATACAGTTAAAGGAAATTCTGGAGGCCCAGTTTTTAATGCGCAAACAGGTGCCCTCGTAGGTCTTATTGTCAATCAGGGCATACAATACGCTTTTACTCTCGATCGCAAGCAAGGCTGTTATCGTTTGCCAAACTATAGTGAAGAAGAACGCAATCCCAAAAATCTCAGCGGCTATATGAACGCCCAACTTCTTTTTTCTTCAAATTAATCCATTTATAAATAAATAATTCAGAAACTCTAAGGGCTTTAAATAAGGCCAGACGTCAATCTTTACCGACAAAATCACTAAAGTAAGGCTTCTTCAACACCGAAAAAACTCTGTCGCGATTTTTTCGCGCAAAAAGTTTAACTCTAACTCCCAAAGGAGTTTTTATGAAAAAGTTATTACCTGCCCTGCTCGCCTTAGGTTTGGTAGTGGGCTGCAGCTCAACGCCTTCTTCTCAAGAATCAGATGCTCCATCACACTTTGTCTCTTACCACAGCAATAAAGATTATTACTATGATGGGCTCTCTACACGTAAACCATCTTCTTCGACAGAAAAGAAAGAACCTTGGTGTAAATCACCTCAAGAAACAAACTTTGTAAGTTATGGTAGCGAAAAAGGCTATTATGCAGCAGAGGGCGAAGGCTACTCACTTTGCAAAGATGAATAAAAAGAAAGAAGGACGAATAAGTTAAAGCGAGCACCCTTGGGTGCTCGCTTTCTTTTCTTGCTAGATACTTGGAGAACTGAAGTGAAGTCTTACCTAGCAAGATAAGACTCCTTCAAGTTACTTGATAATTGTTAAGGAAGTATTAACGATTCACTTGTTTTTCAAATAATCTAAGACGCAATCGCGAGCTTTCACCTTATCTTCGGAACATATATTGCCCTCTAGAACCTGATCTAGAAGAAATTCCTTAAGTTCACCCAAAACTTTTCCTTGTACTGGCCCAATTAATTCTTGAAGCTCATATCCATCTAGAGGAGATCTATAGTTCCAAGGAGCAAACTTCAGTTCTTCTTCCAACTCTACTGTATTTTGCCCACGCAACCTTGAAATCAAAGAGAGATCTCGCAAAACAGAGAAAGCCTCATCAGCAAAAAGATCTTGAGATTTCACCACAAGACGGCGAATCATTTTTTTATTTTCATATGAAGAAAGTCTCTTCATTTCCTCAACAATGAAGCTTACATACTTCATCTCACGATGAGAAAACTTTAAAAATATCATGTCGTTTTGTGGAGTCTCATCATAAAAAGAAGCCAAGCGAAGCAAAGGACAATCTTTGGGAAGTTCCGAAAGAGCAGATTCCGGGTTTCCACAAGGTAAAAGTTTAGAAAAAAGACTAGGGAGTTTTTTTAAAACTTTATCAAAGGCCCTACCACTTAAAAGCTTCATCAATTCATCGCGAAGACGTTCCACGGAAACGTTTTTTAGAGCTGAGGAAAAACACTCTCGGGATGTACTCCATGATTGTTCTTCAGGAAAAAAATCAAGAGTACTAAAAAAACGAAAGAAGCGAAAAACTCGCAAAGGATCCTCTTCAATTCGCTCTTGCGGCTTACCGACAAAACGTAATATTTTATGTTCTAAATCGCTTACCCCATTTTGTGGATCGAAATACTGATGAGTCATAGGATCGTAAAAGATAGCATTAATCGTAAAATCTCTGTGTGCTGAATCCTCATTAAAAGTTTTTCCACGAAAAGTCGTAAGCTCAAAGTGTTGCCCCTGCATGACGAGAGTGAGGGTTCCATGCTTAAGTCCTGTGGGAACAATTGTATAGTGATGACTTTTAAAAAGAGCAAGCATTTCCTCTACAGAGGCAGATGTTGCGAAATCATAATCTTGAGCTTTCTCTCCCATCAGTTGATTGCGAACAGCCCCGCCGACCATCAAACACTGATGGCCAGCACTGTGGAGAATATGGCAAAGGGTGAGAACTTGATCCATTACAGGATCATATTAAAAAGATAACCAACTAGCAAAATACCGAAAGCAACAACAGAGATAAAAACAGCAATAAGCTTGGGTTTTAAAACCTTACGTAAAATAATGACTTCTGGAAGAGAAAGACCGATCACTGACATCATAAAAGCTAAAACCGTGCCTAAAGCAGCTCCCTTACCAAGTAAGGCATGCACAACTGGTATAATACCTGCTGCATTAGAATAAAGTGGAACACCGATCACAACGGCTAAAGGCACAGACCACCACGCATCTTTGCCCATAATGGAAGCCATGAAATCTTCTGGAACATAACCATGAATTCCGGCTCCAACAGCGATACCTAAAACGACATAGATCCAAACCCTACCTACGATTTCTTTAACGGCCTGAATGCCGTAATCAAAACGTTGAGTCCATTGTTCACTCGTTTCGAGTTCTTGATTAAGAACAGGCTTGGCATTTCTCACCCAATCCTCAATAAGGTGCTCAAGCTTCATACGCCCTATCACCCATCCAGCAAGAATCGCTATAAACAGACCTGTCGATAGATAAATAAGAGCGACTTTCCAACCAAACATCCCATAAAGAAGGACAAGAGCTATTTCATTAATCATTGGAGCGGAAATCAAAAAAGAGAAAGTCACTCCAAGCGGAATCCCCGCAGAGACAAAACCGATAAAGAGAGGAACGGCAGAGCAAGTACAAAAAGGAGTCACGATTCCAAGAAGAGCAGCTAAAACGTTGCCGACACTTTCTTTTTTTCCTGCAAGGATCTTCCTTGTTCGTTCAGGAGTAAAAAAGGAACGTATCACACCAACAATAAAAACAATGAGCACCAAAAGCATCAAAACTTTTGGGACATCATAAAAGAAGAAGGCAGAAGCCTCAGCTAAGTGCGTCCCCTTCTCCAGTTTTAAAAGATCATAAGTTACTAACGATGAGAATTGAGGAAGAAAAAAATATATTCCAATCCAGCAGAAGAGGGAAATAACCAAAAGAGAGATGTATTTTTTAAGCATAAAACCCTCAGGCTAGAATTTTCTGGATATCTTCGGGAGTCAGTAAGACGCCTGAGGTTTTGACTTTGCCATCAACAACAATCGCTGGAGTTCTCATCACTCCCTTACTCACGATAAGCTGCATATCTTCAACTTTAACAACTTCAGCATCTATTCCGGCCAGTTTGACGGCTTCAAGAGTGTTTTCATAGAGCTTTTTACATTTGGCACAGCCAGAACCAAGAATTTCAATTTTCATAAAGTCTCCTTAATGGACAAACTATATTCCCACTTGGCTATATAATCAAGCTACTTTGTACAGCAAAGCCTCTCGCGATCTAAGCGTTTAATATCTTTAAGAAAATTTACAGTTTCTTTTTCACGCACTAACTGCTCAAGCAAAACTCCTACTAATTTATTACTTTTTAATGTTTTTTCTGAGATATAATAATTAGTCCAAAACCCGTCCTGTTCAGAATCAATCAAATGGGCTTCTCTTAGTTTTTTAAGATGTTTAGAAACACTAGGCTGCGAAATACTTAAAAGCTCTGCTAACTCACAGACACAAAGCTTTTTTTGACTTAGGGCCGCCATAATCCGCAAACGATTTTGATCCGCCAAAGCCTTTAAAAGAATTTCAATTTGATCCACAAAAACCTCTACTCGTTTACGCTAAACAAACGACCTTTCATAAATGAACAAAATAAACGTAAGAATAAACTTTTAAACACCACAAATAAAGAGGCTTATATGCTTGAATTATTTTCCCTGATTATGGCCGGATTTTTAACCACTGTTTCGCCCTGTGTTCTACCGGTTTTACCCTTCGTTATTGCCAGCTCTTTAAGTAAAAATAAAATTGGCCCAGTTATTTTGTGCTTAGGACTTGCCATCACTTTTATTGGAACAACTTTAATCCTTAGCAGAACCGGATTCATTCTGGGGTTATCTCCAGAGACGGTAAGAAAAACGGCTGCCCTTTTGCTAATTTTAGGAGCAAGTCTTTTTATTTTTTCCAAACCACAAGAATTTATAGAAAAATGGCTAGCTCGCCTCATTCCTCGGAACAACTTAGCCAATTCTAACTTAAAAACAGAACTCACAGCAGGAATGATTCTCGGTTTTTTATGGACGCCCTGTAGTGGACCAAGCCTAGGCATTGCTCTAGGTTTTGCGGCTCAAGCACAAACCTTTTGGCAAGCACTGACAATGCTATTTGTGTTTTCTCTGTCAGCTTCAATCCCTTTGCTTATTATTGCCTATGGTTCTAGAAGGATTTTAGTTTTTGTCCGAGATCGCCCTAACCTTCTTAACAAAATCAAAAAAGGCTTTGGGCTTTTTGTTATTTTATGGGGAGTGATCATTTTTTTTAATTTGCATTATCAAATAGAAATCTTTTGGGCTGAATCACTGCCGAATTCGTGGCTTAAGTTTTTATTACGTTTCTGATGTTCAAAGGAGAGAATATGAAAACACTCATTTCGTTATCACTTTTTTTTATAATGATCTGCACATCTTTTGCTGGAACAAAATTTTCCCAAGAAGCTTTTGAAGCTGCTCAAAAAAATGGCGAGAGTATTGTTTTAGATTTTTATGCTCCCTGGTGTCCAACATGTCGCATGCAGGAACAAAGTTTCAAAGAATTAGAATCGAAGGGCACACTCAAAGGAATTGTTCACTTCACAGTCGATTATGATAAAGAACAAAAATTAAAACAAGATTTGAAGGTCCCCAATCAAGGCTTTCTATTGGCCTTCAAAGGAGCCAAAGAAGTTTCAAGAGTCAACGGTTCAGCAAGTCCAGAAGCGATTAAAGCTTTCATAGAAAATTCTTTTAAACAAAAATAGAACTATTTTTGCTTAGCACGCCACTTTTTAAGTATCTTTTCGAGGGTTCCGTTCTTTTTAATAAGAGCGTACCCCTCATCAAACTTTGCCTTAGCCAATTTGCCATCTGGATGATTGAGACTAAATCCCACAAAGGAACCTTGCTTGCTTGCAATGAAAGCAACTTCAACAAGCCCCTTAACTCCAGCTTTTTGAATAAGAAAATCAGACGACTTTAACTCGTCTATCATTGCAACAGTAGTTGGATAGCGATTTTGAACAAGTTTTTTTAAATTAGCTTCTTCTGAATAACCCTCTTCAAATTTCACACCACGTTTCTTCAACGCGACGACCGCTTCAGGATATTCGTAATCAATGACAGTTCCAACAACTGACTTTTCTTCAATCTGATCAATATTTTTAGCTTTGAGAGAATGTTTAGTATTTTTAAAAAAAACTGCGGATGGGGTGTAAAGTGGCTCTTTAGCTAAAACAATCTTCCCTTCTAATTCTGGTTCCCATGCCATAGAAAAACAACCTGCGATCTTTCCCTCCAGAGTCAACGCTTTGGCTTTAGCATAAGAAAGGATGTTAAGCTTAATATCCATTCCAGCTGCTTTGTAGGCAGCAAGGACGATTTCATTGCCAGCCCCATGACCATCTTTATCACCCCACGGTCCAGCTCCGTCTTCGGCACCAAGTTCTACGGTCCCTGCTTGCAAAGATGCAGAAATCATAAAACTTAATAAACAGACAACAAATGAGCTCAGATACTTAGTCATGCCTATCCCCTAGTCAATATCTACATTATTCTAAAAAGGTACTGGGAGAGCAACAGTTTTATGCTTGAATATTTTGATGGAGTATTCATTTGAGAAGATCACTCAATAAGGTTAAGAAAAAATTTAGTATATTCCGTTTATAATTATCGTAAAAATTACTGTAGAACTTATAACACTTAAGACACTTATCCGTGAAAAAGTGAGGGAATATGACGAAAAAAAAAAAAGTAATCATCGTTGGTGCAGGGCCTGGCGGATTAACAGCAGCAATGATTTTGTCCAATCGCGGATATCAAGTTGAAGTTTTCGAAAAAAATTTACAGGTAGGTGGTCGAAATGGGGAACTCAAGCTCAAAGATTACCGCTTTGACATCGGTCCAACTTTTCTTATGATGACACCTATTCTTGAGGAAGTCTTTCGCTTAGCTGGAAGACAGCTCAAAGATTATCTCAAAATAACCAAATTAGACCCTATGTACCGTCTCAATTTTGGGAAAGATAAAGAAATCTTTGCAAGCAGCAATTCAGACAAAATGAAGGACGAGTTAGAGCGTTTTTCGAAGGGTAGCTCATTAGCATACTTACAATACCTAAAAAGAGAGAAAAAAAAATTTGAAACACTTATGCCTTGCTTGCAAATTCCTTATGCCAAATGGACTGATCTTTTTAGTTGGCAAATGATACGATCTCTCCCCTATCTCGATTTGCACAAAACACTGATGGATGTTTTAGCTGGATATTTTAAAGACCCCATTCTTAGAACTGTTTTTACTTTTCAAGCTAAATATATAGGAATGTCCCCATGGAAAGCTCCTGGATTATTCAGCATGATTTCCTATATTGAACATGGAGGAGGAGTTTTCCATGTTGAGGGAGGGTTGAACAAAATATCTGAAGCGATGGCCCTCGTCGTTAGAGAACACAAAGGAAACATTCATTTAGGCCAAACAGTTCAAGAGATTATTATTAAGGATAAAAAAGCGACAGGAATAAAACTAGCAGATGGAGCAATTCACGAAGCTGATATTTTGATTCTTAATGCGGATTTTGCCTATGCGATGTCAAACATTGTTCCGGAAAACAATCGTAAAAAATATACAAACAAGGCTTTAGAAAAACTAGAATACTCCTGTTCCACATTTATGCTCTACCTAGGAGTCAAAAAAGAGTTTGCCGATCTCCCACACCATTCGATTATTTTCGCCAATGATTATAAAAAAAATGTCGAACAAATTTCAGAAAGCAAAGTTTTATCAGAAGACTTCTCCTTTTATGTCCAAAATGCTTCCATTACAGATAAAACCCTAGCTCCACACGGGAAAAGCACGCTTTATATTTTAATTCCTGTTCCAAATAATGAAAGTCAGATTGACTGGGATAAAGAAAAGGAAGAACTTAAAAACAAATTGATAGATCAGCTAGAAACAAGAGGAGGTTACAAGGACCTTCGTCAAAACATCGAAGAGAGCCTCATCATTACTCCAAAAGATTGGGAGAAGAAAATGAACGTCTATAAAGGCGCCACTTTTAATCTCTCACACAAACTCTCCCAGATGCTCATTTTTAGACCCCATAACCAGTTTGAAGAGTTTGAAAACTGTTACCTCGTAGGCGGAGGGACTCATCCTGGCAGCGGTCTTCCTACAATATATGAATCAGGAAGAATTTCTGCAGAACTCATTTTAAACAATTATGAACTGGCTTAAATTCTTAGGTCTTTTTTACAAAATTCATTCAGGTAAGATCACTGAACTTAGCCAAATAGAAAGCCAAGGTCTACTTGCAATTAAAATAGCTCAGCATCTTGCTTTGCGTTTGGACTTTTTTAGTGTTGAAAACTGTCAAAAGCTCTCAAAGCTTTTTTGCCAAGAAGCAGTACACTCTCCTATCCCTTTAGACTCTCTGCTTACAGTTGACTTTCAACACCATTTCAAAACTATATCTCCACTCCCATTTGCGACAGCTTCAGTAGGTCAAATTCATAAAGCAACAACAATCGATGATACAGCTGTTGTCGTCAAAATCATCAAACAAGACTATCTTAAAGATCTTAGCAATGATGTGAATGAGTTAAGGCGTTTTTTTAAAATCCTTGAAATATTCCTTCCTAATTTCAAAAACATTTTTGATCCCGTGGCCATTATTGAATACATAGAATCTTATACAAAGCAAGAACTTCAACTGACGAATGAGATTCACGGAACGGAAAGACTAAAAAAATTAAAGGATCAATCTCAGTCTTTTTATAATTTAGAACGTCTTGCTTTCCCCAAGCACTATCCAGATCTTTCATCGGAAAGAATTTTAGTTTCTGAAGAGATTAAAGGGGAAACATTTAAAAAGCTTCTCGAACAAGACAAACTTTCTTATGAGAACCTTTTAGAGCTTTTTAGGATTCATGGTTTCTATATTTTTTTTCATGGAGAATTCCATGGAGATCTCCATCCAGGAAACATCATTCTTGCTGAAGATGAAAAACTCTATTTCATTGATACGGGAGCCATTTCTACGAGTTCTGAGAAAATTAGAAATCACCTATTACAAATGTTTTTATATCTCACAAACTACGACTATCCCAATGCGGCCATCACTCTTAACAGCATGTCCTTAACTCCGCTTTCTGAAAAAAAGCTCAGCACTTTTCAAAATCATTTTTGTGACCTTTATAAAGACTTCCAAAATAAAAAAGTTTGCGAACTGAGTTTAACCAAGCAAATGATGAACTCAATAAAACTGGCCATCTACTCGGGAATGAGTTTTGATCAAAGCATGTTTCCTATTATCAAAAGTCTCTCCTATCTTGATGGCATGGTTCTTCGATGTCATCCCCAAGCAAACCTTATAAAAGATATGAAACCAGCAGTAGAACAATTGATGAGGTTCAAATGAAATTCCTCCTCATTCTTTTTTTCATTTCATTTTCGGCTATTGGAGCTCCCTTGAAAGGATCAATATACTTAGAAATAGAAGGGCTTCAAAATGATAAAGGCGTCATACAAGTCTTACTATTTGAAAAATCCAAAGGCTTTCCTGACTCACCAGAACAAGCCGTTCAACAGATCACACTTCCAATTAAATCGAATAAAGTACAAAATGTTTTTAAAGATCTCCCCTTTGGAGTTTATGCCATCTCATGCATACACGATGAAAATATCAATCAAAAACAAGATACAAATTTTTTCGGTTATCCAATTGAAGGCTATGGCACGAGCAAAAATCCTTCTACAACATGGCGTAAACCTCGTTTTGATGAGTCCCGTTTTATTCTTGAATCAAACGAACTCAAGATCATTATTCGAATGAATTACCCAGTTAAAAACGAGTGATGTAAGAAAAAAAAAGAAAAAAAGTCGGATAAAGGCTCGTTTTTGCTGCTTGCCACCTAGCCATTCCGCATTATTTTTGCTCTAATCTTAACCATGAATAAACTAATACTATCTATCACCTTGAGCTTTTGTTCCCTCTTGGCCGTCTCTGCGTGGTCGGTTGAAAATCCTATTAATGTTGAGCAAGCCAAAGAAAAGATCACAGATCTCATCACGAATGCCAACATCATTCCAAGCGCTATAGAACTTCAAAATCAGCAGTTTAATGTCGAATATACCATTGACGAAGAGTTAAATGGTTTCGTCACCAACATGATGAAAAAAATTAGACCTGTTCACAGCGCTGTTGTGGTCATCGACAATGAAACTGGAAACGTTCTTGCTGCCGTCGGTTATGAAAAGAAACATGACCGCATCAATCACAAACTACCATTTACAAGTTCACACCCCGCTGCAAGTTTAGCTAAAGTCATCACCTCTGCAGCCCTTTTAGAGCAAAACGATTTCAACCTTGATGCTCCTTACGCTTTTCAAGGTAAAAGCACGACCCTCAAACCTCGACAGCTCACAGAAGGTTCGTCTGTTGTGAAATACAAAGGCAAAGGTAAAAAAAGAAGAAAAATTATTCTCACCAGAAGAAATAAATATCAAACCTTCATTGAAGCTTTTGCCCACTCAAACAATCCTATATTTGCCAAAGCGGCCATGAAAAATCTTTCTGGCGAGCTTTTAAAAGATATGGCCGACAGAATGGGTTTCAACAACAACGTAATGGATGACCTTATCATCCCTCCTTCTGAATTCCATCTCGCTCATTCTCCAATGAACATTGCCCAATATGCATCGGGTTATAACAATCTCAACACAATTTCACCTGTTCATGCTGCCATCATTCCCTCTATTGTAGTGAACGAAGGGCACCTTAAAAATCCTCGCATCATCCGCCGCATCTATAACGACGACAATGAAATTGATTTTAATGAAGGAAATGAGACTCTAGTTCTTCAACCAAACGTCGCAGATGAACTAAAACAGATGATGGAAGCCACTATCAAAATTGGAACTGGCAGACGGGGATTCTATCAAATGAATCCTGCCCTTTTTGAACAACTTGAAATTGGTGGAAAGTCTGGAACTTTCTCTGGTGGCTTTCCTTATGGAAAACGTGACTGGTTTATCGCTTTCGCGAAGCCCAAAGATGAATCTTACGGTTCGGGTATATCTATAGCCGTGATGAATATCAATTCTAAGAAAAAAGTTCGTTCTTCACGTATGGTCAGGGACATTGTGGAGCACTACTTCAAAGATATGGCCACTGGAGATTACGGGCCACCTACCGCAGTGGACGACACTGATGACGAAGAAGATGAAGATGAAGGTGATCTAGACCAATAATCAAAGGTCCTCTTTCGAGGACCTTTTTTTTTCTTCTTTTTTTTGCAAAAGACGGTATTTCCTCATTAAAATCTATACTAACTATCTTTAGGATCATATTGGGATCATATATGGATAAACAGGTTCTTTTCGCTTTTGCTCTTACACTTTTTGCTGGTCTTTCCACCGGCATAGGAAGCCTCATCGCTTTTTATAGCAAAGGTGATAATAAAAAATTTCTCTCTGTCTCGCTGGGGTTTTCGGCAGGAGTTATGATCTATGTTTCCATGATAGAAATTTTTGTCAAAGGTAAAGTGGCCCTTGAATCAGTCTATGGAGCCAAGCTAGGCTACATTCTTACAGTCGTGGCCTTCTTTGCTGGTATTTTTATGATTGGTCTCATTGATAAATTTATTCCTGAAGAAGACAACCCTCACGAAATGAGAGACTACGATCACCCCCATAGGAAAAGCACCAAGAAAAAGGGACTCATGCGTACGGGACTTTTTGTAGCTCTGGCAATCTCTATTCACAATTTCCCTGAAGGCTTGGCCACTTTTATTGCGGCCTTACAAGAGCCTCATTTGGGTATTGCCATTGCAGTGGCCATTGCCATCCACAATATCCCAGAAGGTATTTCAGTCTCTGTCCCTATTTACTACGCCACAGGAAGCAAAAAGAAGGCCCTGCTCTACTCTTTTCTTTCTGGAGTTTCAGAACCCCTAGGAGCTTTAGTTGGCTACTACCTTCTTCGCAGTTTTATTTCAGAAGCCCTCTTTGGCTATCTCTTCGCCTTCGTCGCAGGCATCATGGTTTTCATCTCTCTCGATGAACTCCTTCCTGCCGCTCGAGAATATGGAGAACACCATCTTTCCATTTATGGCCTCGTTGCCGGAATGATGGTGATGGCCTCAAGCCTCTTGCTTTTTGCTTAAGCCTTTTAAAAACATGGCGACGATCAAGCGAAAGTAAGCATAGATTCCAAAATAAGACCCCACAAAGGCAGCAACTGCAAGAGCAGGATGGCCAGCTTTTATCACAGAAAACATAATGGCGATCTTTGCGAAAAATCCTGGGAAGGGAGGAATCCCTGCAAAGGAAAGAAGTCCAAATAATAGTGGAAGACTTAAAAGCACCTTTTGATAACCTAAACCTTCAAGGGCTTCAAGCCTGTCCTCTTTCCCCAAAAGTTTTTCTGCTCCCCAAATAAATAAAAGTAGTACGGGGGCATAAAGAGCAAAGAAAAGAAGAGTCAAACTAAGCTGCTCTTGAGGAGAAGTTAAAAAGACTAAGAGAAGATACCCCATTTGGGCCACAGATGAATAAGCTAAAAAGCGCTTAATGGATTTTTGCTTATAAGCTGCGATATTGCCCCAAAAAATAGAAACGAGAGCAAAGCCCATCAAAAGCCCCTGCCATGAAAGCTCTTGGAAGAGCCCAGCAGAAATTTTCCCAATGACATACATCAAGGCAAGCTTAGGCAAAGTCCCCATGGCATAAACAATACGAAGAGAACTGCCTTCATTCACATCAGGTCCCCAGAAATGGAAGGGGGCCAGAGTCAATTTTGTGAAGAAAGAAAGGATGATGACCAAATAGCCAAAATGAGCGTGGGCATGGAGCTCCCCTTTTAAGGCCAGGGCCTGATTAAGGGCAATGGATCCTGTGTCATAGTAAACGAGCGCCAGGCCCATTAAAAAGCTGGCAGTCACGATACCATCAATGAAGAGATACTTCATAGAAGCTTCGTAAGCCTTTTCTTTTTGAGGTCCATTGAGAATCAAAGCATAGAGAGGAATATTCATCAGCTCCAATCCCATAAAAACGCTTATAAAACTTCCGGAAGAAATGAGAAGCATTCCTCCATAAACTGTAGAAAGGAGGAGAAGATAGTACTTATGAGGATTCATAAAATACTTCTCACCAATCAAAGCAGCTGGAAGAGCGATGAGGACAAGAAGAATTTTAATTTTTAAAAGATCTGCATCGAGCACGAAATGACTCGCAAAGGCCACACGCGAAGAAGTTCCAATATCTCCCAAGAGATAAAAAAGTGCCCCCAGAGTCGAAATTAAAACAACACTCCAAAGTCCAGCAGCGAGCTTGGCACTCTTGGCCCTAAAAATTTCAAATAAAGGAAAAAGAATAAGCCCAAGGACCATGATGGTTTCTGGCAAAGTGGTTTGAAAAATATCTTGAATCATAATAAACCTTTGAGACTTTCAAGCATGGAGTTAGGAAATAATCCCCAGTACAAAATCAAAATACTTAAGACCGCAAGGATCATCATTTCGCGAAAGCTAGCATCTCGAAACTGGGACTCAGGAGCTTTAAGACTTCCCCAGAAGACTCTGGCCACAATACGAAGCATATAAATGGCACTGAGAAGAACGCCGCTCAGGGCCAGTCCTGCAAGGACAAAATTCCAAGGCTGAGTGGCCATGTCATGGTAAGCCCACTGAAAGTTACTCATGAGAATAAAAAACTCAGCAGTAAAGCCCACGGTACCTGGAAAACCAATAGAAGAAAGAGTTAGGAAAATAAAAAAGCCAGCGAGTATGGGAAGCTTCAAGGCCAATCCCCCGTAGGCGCTCAGGGCCTTGGTGTGATAACGCTCATAGAGCATACCCACAGCAAAGAAGAGACCTGCTGAAGAAAGGCCGTGACCTAAGGCATGGATCATGGCCCCGCGAGTTCCTAACTCTCCTCCGATAAAGGCTCCCACCATCAGAAGCCCCATATGCCCAATAGAAGAATAGGCAATGACTTTTTTAAGATCATCCTGCACCCACGCCAGAAGCGAGCCATACACCGCACCAAGAGCGGCTAAAGCGATGAGGAAAAATTGAGAATAAGCAAAGGCTTCAGGAAAAAGAGGAAGGGCAAACTTCATCACCCCGTAGACACCCATTTTAAGAAGAATACCGGCAAGGATCATAGAGCCTGGAGTAGGTGCTTCCACGTGGGCCAGAGGCAACCAAGTATGAAAGGGAGGCATAGGAATCTTAATCATAAAGGCGAGAAGAAAGGCACCCATTAAATAAAGTTGAGTCTCAAGCGGCAAGCCCTTAAGCGCTAAGAGCTCTTTCATTTCATAACTTAAGTGTCCTTGAGTCTGATAAAAAGTCACACCCAAATATAAAATAGCGGCCAACATCATGAGTGTGCCGATGGCCGTAAAAAGAAGAAACTTATAAGTGGCCTCCACACGCTTTTCTCCTCCCCAGACTCCAATAATAAAAAACATAGGAATGATAGAGGCTTCCCAAAAGACATAGAAGGTAATGAGATTTTGGAAAAGAAAGGTTCCCATAGTTAAAATTTGGGACAAGAGCAGCATGAGGTGAAAAGAAAAAACCTTTTCTTTAATTGAATGCATACTTGCCAAGGTGACCAAAGGAAAAAGAATCACGGTCAAAAGCAAGAGATATTCATTGTAAGAATCCAAGGCCATATTAAGAGAAAGTCCCCACTGAGAGAAAAAGGGAATTTCTAAATGAAATGGAGCCTGAGTCCAACAGAGATAAAAAACCACAAAGAGAATCAGCTGTAAAAGAAGCGTGGTATAGCGTATGAGATGACTCGTATTACTGTGCATAGACCCACCATGAAATCACAAAAATGAGGGCGATAAACATCGAAAAAAGATAAACCTGAGTCTGGCCATTCACTAAGCGGCAAAGAAGCTCAGAGATTTTAAAACTTATCTGAGACCCCCACGAGATGCTTCCATCAATCATCTTGGCATCACCAAAACGTAAACAGAAAAGATCAGCAATTTTTCTCACCAAGGGCATGGCAAAACTTTCAAAGAACCAATCAAAGTAAAAGCGTTCCTCAAGAAGCTTCTTAAAGGAAGTTGGAAGCCATTCTTTTTTGGCCATAAGAAAAGCAAGACCGATCCCTAAAAGAGAAGCTATGCTTGCCACATAAGGCATCCAGGCCAGATGCTCAACCTGACTTTCAGTAGAGATGCCATAAAACTCGTGGAGTTGGTGTTGAGTAAAGCCTACGACCAATGAGCCCAAAGCTAAAAAGACCACAGGAATATAGAAGACAAAGCCCAAATGATGATCCTCATTTCCATGCTCAGAAGAATGATGAGTTGTTTTTCTTTCTTCTCCTCCGAAGGCATAGATCACGGCCCTAAAAATATAGTAAGCGGTCATGACCGCTGTCAGAAGAAGAATGGCAAAGAGAACCTTGCCCATGTCTCCGGCGCTATAGACACGAAGAAGAATGTCGTCTTTAGAGAAGAAACCAGAGGTAGGAAAAATCCCTGCTAAGGCCAAGCTTCCAACAAGGAAGGAATAAAAATTCCATTTGTTCTTTTTCCTTTGCCCTCCCATCTTCGTAATATCCTGCTCTCCTCCTAAGGAATGAATCAACGCCCCAGCAGCAAGAAAGAGTGTGGCCTTAAAAAAAGCATGGGTATAAAGATGAAAAAGAGAAGTGGAAAAGGCCTTTGCCCCAATGGCCGCAGCCATAAAACCTAGCTGGCTCACGGTGGAATAAGCTAAGATCTTTTTAATATCATTTTGAATGAGCGCCAAGCAGGCAGCGATAAAAGCGGTCGCAGTTCCTAAAATGGCCACTACACTCAAAGTCAGCTCGGCATGAACAAAAAGTCCATTGAGTCTCGCCATCATAAAAATACCAGCGGTCACCATCGTGGCCGCATGGATGAGAGCAGAAACAGGAGTTGGACCGGCCATGGCATCAGCTAACCAGATATGAAGAGGAACCTGAGCTGATTTTCCTGAAGCCCCAATAAAAAGACTAATCCCTATGACCTCTAACCAAAAGAGAGGCAAAGTACTGGCCCCCATATTAATGGAGGAAAAACTTAAATCAGAAAAATAAATGGAGAGAAGAAAAATCCCAACAAGGAATCCTAGATCCCCTAAGCGGTTCGTAACAAAGGCCTTAGCCCCTGCCCTAGCATTTTGACTTTCTTCATACCAAAAGCCAATCAGAAGATAAGAAGCCAGCCCCACTCCTTCCCAACCAATAAACATTACCCAAAGATTGTCGGCCAAAACCAAAAGAAGCATGAAGGTGATAAAAAGATTAAGATAAGAAAAAAAGCGAGAGAAGCCCTTATCGTGAGACATGTAGCCCACAGAATAGAGATGAATAAGAAAACCAATTCCCGTCACAATGAGTCCCATAAAAAAAGAAAGGGAATCAAATTGAAAAGCAAAATTGATTTTTAAAGTTTCAAGACTGGCCCATTCATAAAAACTCACTCTCCCCCACTGCCCGTAATGAAGGAGGATAGTGAGGAAGGAAAGAAAGGGAGCAAGTGGACCAATGAGTTTTGTCCAAAGCTCACGCTTTTTAATTTTGCTATAGGCTAAGAATCCATTGAGGATAAAACCACAAAGGGGAAAAAGAACCGCCAAAAGAAGTAAGGTCATATTTACCCCTTAAGATCCGAAAAGACCTCGATGTTCAGAGTCTTTTGGCGTTTTATCAGTAAAAGGATGATAGGAATCGCTATGGCCATTTCACAGGCCGCGACTAAGAAAATCAAAAACGAAATAATGGCTCCATGAAGATTCCCATGTATCGCTGAAGAAGAAATGAGTGAGAGATTCACTCCATTGAGCATGAGTTCAAGAAACATCAAAGTCCCAAGGAGATTTCTCCTGATCATGATGCCCCAAAGCCCCAGAAGAAAAAGAGAGACTCCGCATAAAAAGACAAAAGATATTAAACTCATACTTCCTCCTCTCTTCTTTTCATCTGTAAGATGGCCACGGCGGCGACAGTGGCCACCAGTAAAAGGATTGAAGATAATTCAAAGAAAAACCAATACTCGCTTAAAAAACTTTGAGCAAAATTTCTAAATGTAAAAATGGGATTTTCCATTGGGGTATATGGAATCGAAGCATCATTTCTAAAATAATAAATAATAACCCCGGACATCAAAGTTCCTAAGATAAGAGTAGGCCAGGCTAAACGGTTGAGAGGTTGAGCCACCGAGATATCTCTCACGTCAATGAGCATGATCACATAGATCATGAGTATCATCACCGCGCCGATATAAATGAGAACTTGACCAATGGCGAGTACAGGGATGTGCATAAACCCATAAACCATCGCAAGAGAGAGCATCACACTCACTAAGCTCAAGGCCATGCGCATGGGGTGATGGAAAATAAGCATGGCCACACCACCAACGAGGGCCAAAAGTGAAAAGATAATAATTCCTATATCACTCATGAGGATACTCCAAAAGTTGCTCTTTATTTAAAATGAGTTCGCTGCGTTTGTTGCTTGGGAGCTTGAAAACTTTAGAATCCATGTGAATGGCATCCTTAGGACAAATCTCCACGCAGAAGCCACAAAAAATGCAGCGGGAAAGATCGATATCAAAACTTTTAGGTGTCTTAGGAGAATAGGTATCCCCCTCTTGAGAGGCCATACTCTCAATGGAAATGGCCACCGCAGGACAGATATTTTTGCACATCATACAAGTAATACACTTGGGACGCCCCAACTCTGTCTTGGTCAAATAGTGTCGTCCCCTAAAGGCCGGAGCATAATCTTTTCGCACTTCCTCAGGATAATAAACGGTCAAAGCCCCTTTTCTTCCTGTGGCAAAACGCCAAAGATTTTTTGCTGCGATAGAAAAAGTAAGCCAAAGCCCTTTGAAGATTTCTATATGATAAACCTTCTCCCAAGGAGTCATTTCAAGCTTATTCCAATACTCTTTTTTCGTTCGTTTGACAGTCATGAGAGAACTCCACTCTGAGTGGCCCAAAGCCAAATCACCACAAGGATTAAATTGATAAGTCCTATTGGTAAAAGGAAACGCCAACCAAGACTCATGATTTGATCATAGCGAAAACGTGGTAAAGTCCAACGGGCCAAGATCTGGAAAGAGCAAACAAGAAAGACTTTAAAAAAGAAAATAAGAGGCTGAGTAATGACCACCGCTAAATGAGGAAGGGCAACACTTGCTCCACCAGGAAGAGTCAAAGCAGTGGAACTCATATAAGGGAGGTTATAGCCCCCCAAGAAAAAAGTCACAAAGATGCCGGAGATCACAATAATCTCTACAAATTCAGCAAACATAAAAAGCCCCATACGCATGCCACTGTATTCGGTAAAATAACCAGCAATCAATTCAGATTCGGCTTCTGGAAGATCAAAGGGAATACGTTTATTTTCAGCAATGGCCGAAGTCAAATATAAAATAGCGCAAGGGAGTTGAAGAAAAATCCCCCATTTGGGAAGAAAACCAAAGAGAAGCTCTGACTGGCTTTCTACCATTTGATAAAGATCCATCGTTCCATAGATGAGAACCATAGGAAGAAGCGCAAGACCTAGAGTCAACTCATAGGAAATCATCTGTGAAGCAGCTCGTATTCCTCCAAGGAGAGAATACTTATTGTTAGATGCCCAACCGGCCATGATGACCCCAATAATACTAATCCCAGAAATGGCCAAGATGGCGAGGGCCTCCCCATCGATATGAACAATTTGCATTTCAAAAGCCTTGCTCCCAAAAAAAGAAGCAATGGCAGGAAAAGCAGAAAAAAGCTCTCCAGGGCGAATGACGCCCCCAAAGGGAATCACGGCAAAAACTAACATGACAGGAGTGAAAACCAACCAAGGTGCTGCGTAGTAAGCAAAACGATCGGTGAGTTTTGGAGCAAAGGTTTCTTTGCTCATCATCTTCACCCCGTCAGCAATAGCGTGAAAAAGTCCTATCCAAATCAATTTAATATTTGTACCAGGAAGACGTATGTAACAGCGGTTGGCCCCAATACGATCAGAAACGAGAGCCGCTAACTTTCTTTCCACCCAAGTCAAAAGACCAGCAAGGTTGAGTATCATTCCCAAAGAAAGAAGGGCCCATAATAAAGTTATTGAAAGATCAGCTAGCATAGATCACCTATCACATTCCCCGCCGATCATATTAATCATGCCAAAACTAGCGATGATGTCGGCAAGTTGGTCTCCTACAATAAGTTTTCCCAAAGCCCCTGTATGAAGAAAGCTTGGAGAGCGCACATGAATTCGGTGAGGGATACGCCCTCCCTTACTCACGATAAAAAAGCCCAATTCGCCATTGGCCCCTTCATGGGCGGTATAAATTTCTCCAGCGGGGACAGTAGGAATTTTAGGAAGACGATGAGTCTTATCGGTATTAAGTGGTCCCTCAGGCATGCGCTCCATACACTGACGTATGAGATAAACCGATTCATCCATCTCTCTCATACGAACATAGTAACGATCGTAATTATCTCCATTGATCCCAACTGGAATGTCGAAATCTAAATCAGCATAGGCGAGATAAGGATGATCCTTACGCAAATCAAATGAAACTCCCGAGGCACGAAGAAGTGGACCAGTGACTCCATAAGAAAGAGCGTCTTTTTTGGAAAGGAGCCCAGTGTTTCTCATCCTATCGATAAAAATTCTATTTCTATCAATGAGCTTATGAACACGCTGAATATAATCTTCGTAAAACTTCAAAAGCTCTTCCATACGCTCAAGCCACCCAGAAGGAAAATCTTTTTCCATTCCCCCAAAGCGCACGAAGGAATGAGTAAGTCTTGCCCCAGTTAAAGCGGCTTGATGCTCATACATATAATCGCGTATGGTCATCAAATATAAGAAAGGAGTCATGGCCCCCAACTCCATCAAATTGGCGGCAATACAAGTTAAGTGATCTGTAAGTCTTGAGTACTCTGAAAGAAGGGTGCGCATATAAGTTGCACGCGGAGTGATCTCAAGGCCACAAAGTTTTTCTACCGCTTCAGCGTAAGCAAGGTTATTAATGAGTGGTGAGCAATAATTAAGGCGATCAGTGAAAGGAATGACATTGTGCCAATGATGCCTTTCACATTCTTTTTCAAAACCTCTATGGAGAAAACCACAGTGCACATCGGCTTCCTCGACTGTCTCCCCTTGAATTTTTAAAACAATTTGAATGGTTCCATGGGTGGCCGGATGGGAAGGGCCAAAGTTCATCACCAAGTGCTCGCCATCAGCAGAAGGCTTAATAGTGCTTTCGACAGCATCCTCAGAAACTTCCAAGGAAGGCATTTTATCGATAGCATAATCTTTTCTAAGAGGATGCCCCTGAAAGCCTTTGTAAAGAAGAATGGGGCGCAAGTCAGGATTGTTCTCAAAGACAACACCAAACATCTCATGAACTTCACGCTCAAGATATTTGGCAGAATCAAAAAGTTTAATCATCGTAGGAGCTTTAGGATCTCCTTCACTTAAGCGAAACTTTAAATGAAGTCTTGTTTTCTCTTTAAGAGAATAAAAATAATAAACAAGTTCAAACTCTTGACTGGTCTTCACTTCATCTACGGCCGTGATATCTGAAAGCATAGTAAAAGAAAAATCATCACGAAGAGTTTTGGCCACGAGAAGAAAATCTTTGACGTCGATTTTGGCTTCTAAGCGCCCAGATTTTTCGTCGAGAGTAGGAAGGAGACTTTTCAAACGATCCATCATTTTCTCACCCCACGGTTTCCATCTGCGATGAGGTCTTGAAGTTTCACTATTCCATCAATCACCGTTTCAGGTCTTGGCGGACAGCCTGGAATGTAAAGATCCACGGGGATGATTTGCTCTAAACCTTGAACGGCAGCGTAATTGCGATACATCCCTCCACTGATGGCACAGGCCCCGAAGGCCACCACCCATTTAGGAGAACACATCTGGTCATAGATTTTTTTGATGACAGGAATTTGCTTATAAGAAATGGTTCCGACCACCATGAGAAGATCAGACTGACGAGGGGAGAAACGTGGAAGGGCAGCTCCAAAACGGTCAGTGTCATAGAGAGTCGAAGCCACAGACATAAATTCCATCCCACAACAGGCCGTCACAAAGGGATAAGGGAAAATCGAAAACTTTCGTGCCCAAGCTAAGAACTCCTCTCTTCGAGTCGTTAAATACTCAAAGCCTTCTGGGCTCATAGGATTTTGTTCCCCAGTCATAGACTCTCCTCAGTGCGTGTGCGTTTTTTGATAAAATCGAGTATGCCTTCACGCCAAATGTAGAGGAACATCAAAATCAGGATGGCCATGAAAAGAATAAACGTGGCCATGAGAAAATGACTCATGGGAGGCGCGGCCATGGCCCAAAGAAATAAGAAAATCCCCTCGAGATCAAAAAGCACAAACATAATGGCAATTTGGTAATAGCTGATAGGGATTTGAAAAGAACTCCCCTCTTGCAAAATCTTGGCCCCACACTCAAAGGGTTCATTGCTAGCAGCTTTGACTTTTTCTTTAGCTGGCGCCAAAAGCCGGTTCACAGTGAGGGAGAAGGCAATAAAGCCTAAGATGGCCGCAGTAAAAACGAGAAAGCCATAAAATGAATTCATGGACACACTCCAGAATATGCCATTGATTATAAACTAACGAAGGCTTAGTCTAACAAACGAAGGGCAAAACCAAAAAAGTCTTTTTGAATCAAGTTGATATAGGTCAAAAAAACTCAGTTTTTATTACGGCCAATTCCTATATTTCTCTCTCAAACATAGCCCTAAGAAGAAAACTCAGGTTCGTGATTATTGTTACGTTACGAAAATCACATATTTTTTTCTATACCTATGTACAAAATATTATAAAAATTATACAAAAGTACAAATTCACATTTGTGCTGATACTAGCCTACTGGGAGGACACAATGGATTACGACTTAAGCCCCGCTCAAAAAATGATACGCGGGATAGTTCGCGAACTAACAGAAAATGAATTCAAGCCTCGCGCTGAAGCCATCGACAAAGAGCATCGCTTCCCTGTCGAAAATATGAAACTCCTCAAAGAACTTGGCTTGCTGGGCATCTCTATCCCCAAACAATACGGCGGTTCAGGTGGAGACTATTTAAGTTACATCATCACTCTAGAGGAAATTGCTCGCTACTGTGCCACCACTTGTGTGGCCCTCTCCGCTCACCTCTCCTTAGGTTGCTTTCCTATTCTGAAATACGGCACAGAAGAGCAAAGAAAAAAATTCTTAAGCCCTATGGCAACAGGTGAAATGCTTGGAGCTTTTGGTCTCACAGAACCAAATGCCGGGACAGATGCTGCCGCTCAACAAACCACAGCGGTCCTTGACGGCAATGAATATGTTCTTAACGGAACAAAAATATTTATCACCAACGCTCAGTACGCTGGCCTCTATATTATCTTTGCCATGACCGACAGAAGCAAAGGCCTCAAAGGCATTAGCGCATTCATTGTTCCTGCAGACACCAAAGGTTTCTCTATTGGAAAGATCGAAGACAAAATTGGGATCTGCGGTTCAAGCACTGGTGAACTTATCATGGATAATGTTCGCATTCCTAAAGAGAACATCTTAGGTAAAGAAGGCGAAGGTTTTAAAGTCGCCATGGTCACTCTTGATGGCGGTCGCATTGGAATTTCAGCTCAGGCCCTTGGTATAGCTCAAGGCTCGCTTGATGAATCTATCCGCTATATTAAAGAAAGAGAGCAATTTGGAAAGCCTATCGGTCATCACCAAGGTCTCCAGTGGTATATCGCTGAGATGGCCACCAAAGTCGAAGCCTCTCGCCTCCTCGTCTATAACGTGGCCAAGATGCACGATAAGAATCTTCCTCACTCAAAAGAATCTGCGATGGCGAAGTTGTTTGCTTCTGAAACAGCGACCTTTGTTTCCCATAAGGCCATTCAACTTTTCGGGGGCTACGGCTTCACCAAAGATTATCCAGTTGAGCGCTTTTACCGCGACGCTCGTATTACAGAAATTTACGAAGGCACATCAGAAGTTCAAAAAATGGTTATTGCTGCCAGCGTGATTAAGTAAGGGAGGAAATTATGAGTATCAAAAATATCGTTGTTCTTATTAAACAAGTCCCTAATACAAACGAAATAAAAATTGATCCCAAAACCGGAACTCTCATTCGTGATGGTATACCTAGCATTATGAATCCAGATGACAAGCATGCCTTAGAAGAAGCCCTCGTCCTCAAAGATAAGACAGGGGCTCAAGTCACAGTTATGACCATGGGCCCTGCACAAGCTGAGAGTATTCTTATTGAAGCTCTAGGTATGGGAGCAGATAAAGCGATTCACCTCGCTGACAGGCTCTTTGCTGGCTCAGATACTCTGGCAACATCTTATGCTCTTATGTCTGCCATCAAAAAACTAGGCCCTGTTGATATCGTTTTTGCAGGTAGAGAAGCGATCGATGGTGATACAGCTCAAGTTGGTCCTCAAATAGCAGAACAACTTGGCATTCCACAAATTACCTATCTTAAAAACCTAGAAATTCAGGGAGAAAAACTTGTCGCCAAGAAAGCAACGGAAGATGGTTTTCTTGAAGTTGAAGTGACTCCTCCAGTGCTTCTCACTGCGATCAAAGAACTCAACAAGCCTCGCTACCCAAATGTGAAGGCCATCTTTGAAGCCTTTAACCGCGAAGCTGGAAAAGAAATTATCAAATGGGAAGCCAAAGATTTGGACGTTGATCCAACTCGTCTTGGACTCAAAGGTTCTCCCACTCAGGTTTTTAAAAGTTTCTCTCCTATCGTCAAACGTTCTGGAGAAATGATCACAGGTAGCTCCAAAGAGGTTGCAACGAAGATCAAAGACCGTTTGAAAGAAAGACATTTCATTTAAGAGGTGCGTATGACAGACAATAAAGGAATCTTAGTATTTGCAGAACAAAGAGAAGGTAAACTTCAAAACGTAGCTCTTGAACTTCTAGGTGAAGGGAGAAAGCTTGCAGAAAAACTAGGTGTTGATGTATCAGCAGTGCTCATTGGTGAAAACATCAAAACCCTTTCTCAAACACTTTTTGAGTATGGGGCTGACCAAGTTTATCTTGTAGAAGGTAAAGATTATAAAAACTACACAACTGATGCTTACGCAGCAGCTTTGGCCCAAACAATCGAGAAGAAAAAACCCGAAATCGTCCTAGTTGGGGCGACTACTATCGGACGCGATCTTGCTCCCCGCGTTTCTGCTCGCTTAAAAACTGGATTAACTGCAGATTGCACTCAATTAGATATTGATCCAGAAAAGAAACTTCTTCTTCAAACCCGTCCTGCTTTCGGTGGTAACGTCATGGCCACCATTATTTGTCCAAATTTCCGTCCTCAGATGTCGACAGTTCGCCCTGGAGTCATGGATAAGATGACTCCACAAAAAGGTAGAGTGGGAAAACTAGAAGAAATTTCAGTTCATCTTCCAGAAATTAAAGTCAAAGTTTTAAACATCGTCAAAGAAGCCAAGCAAAAAGTGGCCCTTGGTGAAGCTAAAATTATTGTCTCGGGTGGACGCGGAGTTGGTACGGCGGAAAATTTCAAATTGGTTCAGCAGTTAGCAGAAAGCTTGGGTGGGGAATATGGAGCCTCACGTGCTGCTGTGGAAGCTGGATTTACCAATAGAGATCACCAAGTTGGTCAAACAGGTCAAACAGTAAAGCCTGATCTTTATATCGCTTGCGGTATTTCTGGTGCCATTCAACACCTGGCAGGAATGCAAAGTTCAAGAACTATCATCGCAATCAATAAAGATCCTAATGCACCTATTTTTAAAGTTTGTGACTACGGAATCGTTGGAGATGTGAAAGAAGTTATTCCCGCCCTACTCGAAGAAATAAAAACGAGTAAGGCCCTTTAACACTGGAGTGTTCTATGAATATCATTGGACTTTCTATAGATGAAATCAAAGTAGGCGATCAAGCCTGCATACAAAAAACAATGACTGAAGCGGATGTCATTTTGTTTGCTGGAGTTTCAACAGATCAAAACCCAGCTCACATCAATGATGAATATGCCAAAGGCACAATGTTTAAAAAGCGTATCGTCCATGGTGCATTAACGAGTGGTCTTGTGTCAGCAGTTCTTGGCATGAAACTTCCTGGAGCCGGAACGATTTACATGAGTCAAACTTCTAAGTTTATGGCGCCGGTTTACATCGGCGATACCATTACGGCCATTGTTGAAGCGAAAGAACTTAACAAAGAAAAAAACCGTATTGTTTTTAGAACCTACTGCCAAAACCAGGAAGGAAAAATTGTGATGGATGGCGAAGCCTTAGTCATGCCACCTAAAAAGTAATCACAAGAAAGGGAGACGATGAAGGTCTCCCTTTTTCAAGTATGATCTTGTTCAACTTTTTTTTTCTTTTTTTTGCTTTTGTTTAACTTCGTTTTTTTCTTTTTTCCTTTCTTCTTTGTTGATTTCGACACCTTCTGCTCTTTCTTACGTGGGGGAGCGCCTTCGATTTGCCCAGAGGTTAAATAGAGAAGAGGATTAATTTCTTCTCCATCAATACGAACTTCAAAATGCAAATGATTGGCTGTGGCCCTTCCCGTGCGCCCAACAAGAGCGATGACCTGACCTTTTTTAACTTTTTCTCCGTTGGAGACAAGATTTTTTGTATTATGAGCATAGATAGTCGTAAGACCATCGGAGTGAGAAAGAGTCACACGGAGTCCATAACCTCGACTTCTTCCAGAAAAAGCAACCTCTCCATCAGCAATCGCTCTGATGGGAGTACCTTTAGGAGCAAGAAGATCCACTCCCTTGTGCATACGTTTTTTTCGCCAAACAAACTTCCCCTTTCCACTCAATTTATATTCATCAAGAGGAAAAGCAAAACCAGCTTCAGTTTGCTGCATATTCGCCGGATCGTAAGGATCAGTAACTGTTGCTGTTTGATTTTTCGGCACTTCAGTTGTTTTTTGCCAATGGCCGCAAGAAGCTAACATCAAGCAACATACTGCGAATAAGATATTCGTTTTAAAATTTTTGATCATTGTATTTCCTCAAACCTCTAGTATGGCCTGAGAGAAACGATTTTGAAAGAAATTTTGTTTTAATGGAAGATCAACGCTTGCTTTCTTTATAGATAAAAATCTCATCTTTAATGGGATCTTCCTGATTGATTTTAAGAATTTTTAAAAGGTATTCATCCTCAATGACACTTCCCATTGGAAGAACTTGCTTTCCACTACTCGTCACTAAATTACGAGATAAAACCATTCCTCCGTTGAGTTCCTCTAAGTGAACTCGAACCTCTTCATCAGAAAGATTATTCAATCTCAACTCAGTTTCAATATATTTAATTAACACTCCTACAATTTTCGGATCAAAATAACTCCCTGCTTTGGCTTTGACATATCCTAAAGCACTTGTGGGATCTGCTTGAGAATATGAAGAACGCCCATGAACAGCATCGTCATAGGCACTAGTCGCAGAAATGATTCGCGAACCTAAAGGGATCGCGTCTGATTTTAACTTAAAGGGATAACCAGTCCCATCATAATGCTCATGCTGATGCTTAATAATTGTCGTAATACTTTCAAATCCTGGAGTATCTTTAAGAAGATGCTCAGCAGCTTCAATGTGAGTTTTCAGAAGCAACTCTTCACTTTCTGTAAAATCTCCAATTCGTTTTTTTATTAGGTTTTCTGGTAATCCAATTTTTCCGATTTCATGCAAAGTAGCGGCAATCTCAATTTGTAAAATCTCTTCTCCGTTCAAATTAAAATGAGTCGCAATTTCTGCGGCCAATGCAGCAGTTCTTTTGCTATGTTCTCCGAGGGGTTTATTATAATTTTCTATCATCTGCCCCAGAAGACGAACAGAATAAAGAAAACTATCTTCTAAACTCCTTTCAAGATCAAAAATTTTTTCATTTCGATTAGAAAGAGCGCCATGATATTTGTTCAATTTTTCATGCAGTTCTTTTTGTTTGTAATAATCTGCTTCTTTGGAACGCAACTGCTCTATTTCAATAAAATGTCTTTCAAAACTTTCTTGAACAATTTTAAGAATCTCCATTTTATCCCAAGGTTTTTTTATATAACGACTTATACCTGCTTTATTAATAGCTTCACTTGCGATGACCTCACTCCCTTGACCGGTCATGAGTAATCGCTGACTTTGAGGTTGCAAGCTTCGTACCTTTATGAGGAAATCAATCCCATTCATTTCAGGCATATGATAGTCAGAAATGACCACAGCATAAGCATAGTCCCCCATCCACTTTAAAGCTTCCTTGGGAGAAGTCGTAATATCAGCTCTAAAGTCCTTTACTCTTAAAAGGCGTCGTAGAGCACTCAGGACATGAGCTTCGTCATCAACAATTAATATCGGCGCCCTTTTCATAATACTTCCTTAAGAAACATTTTTTATTTTGAAATCACGTACAACAATAAAAAATGCTTTAACTGTCTTGAAATCTCCTCACTTAAGAATAAACCCTATTGATATTTTTGAGAAAAATTCCAAAAGAGAGTCCCTTAACCGGAGGCTAAGTCCTTGAACGACAATTTATAGAGGCAAATTATAGGCAGAAAAAAATTAACCGAATAAGTTATGTGTTAACTAACGATCAAAGAAAACAGTTCTTTTGCCTTCTTATCACACTCTTCTAAGCTCCACTTCAAATTCATATCCATTTTAAGAAGGCTCATAAGAATTTCTGTAGTGGCCAAAAAATTGGCCTGTGAGAGGGACTTCTCCGTTTTAAGTAGGGCCGTCCACTTCCAAGCGACATGGGCCGGTCTCATTGTGGGTGGAAGGAAATGCAACTCTTTCTCTCGTAAGAGACGCCCTTTAAGTTGAGCCTCCATCGGATCATTAAAAAGAAGATGCAAAGAGGTACTACAATCACCCTCCGAACATGAACCAAGAATCACTTGAGCTTTTGTTTGCTTTTGCAACTCTCTTACAAAAATGCTCTTGCGCTCACGAAGGCCTGCTAAAATGTTTTTAAGACGAGTGAGTTGTGCCCGAGCAAGAGCTCCAGAGATCTCTGATACTCTCATGGACATCCCTACAAAAGGAGTTGTGAGTTTATAAAAATCTTTATTCGCAGGATTGAAAAAACCAGAGCCATCCTGCAAGCAGAATAGCTTTTCAAAAAGTTCGTCACTATTCGTCACGACAATCCCGCCTTCGCCCGCCGTGATATTTTTATCTTGATTCAGGGAAAAGCAACCGATCTCTCCCCAAGTCCCCAAATGCTTGCCCTTAAAACTTCCCCCAAGGGCCTGAGCTGTATCTTCAATCACATGAAGATTATACTTCTTTGCCAACGACAAAATGGCTTCCATATCAGTAGGTAAACCATCCATATGAACAGGGATGATGGCTTTGGTATGAGAGGAAATACGCTTTTCAGCTTCACTTAAATCAATCGAAAGCTTTTTATCAACATTAATAGCAACGGGAGTGGCCCCTACCAAATAAACTGCTTGGGCCGTGGCAAAAAACGTATAAGCAGGAATGATCACCTCATCGCCTGGACCAATCCCTAAAGCAATTAAAGCAGCGACAAGAGCATTCGTCCCGCTGGTGACAAGCAAAGCATGCTTCACACCTAAATAAGTGGCAAACTCACGTTCGAAAGCTTGACACTCACTCTCCACACCAACCTGATAACGAAAAAGCTTTTGCTTTTCAATTACACGCTTTACAGCTTCCAATTCTAAATCACCAATCACATGCATAAAACCTACTTTGCTTTAGAGGCAATCAGTTCTTCTTTCTTTTTGCGACTTAATTTTTTGATAGCAGCTTCGTGCCTACTGGCCAAACTGCGATCCGCTTTCTTTTCTTGATAGACGATTTCAACAGGAGCCGTTGAGTTAAAAAACTTTGCCCCTTTCTTTCCAGACTGATGCTCTTTAAAACGGCGCTCCATATCCACCGTAATCCCGGTGTAGAGCTTGCCGTTCTCAGCGCGAATAATATAAACCGTCCATTTCTTTTTCATATTCTTTTTGTTTTACTATACCTAGAACAAAACCTTTAACAAACTCATTTTCTATGTCTCAAAGCTATCATTTCTTCCCCGTAGGCGTCATTAAAAGTCCTTTTAAAGAAAAGTTTGGCATTCCTAGACAAGCAGGGCTTGTGAAAAGTGCTCAAAGTAAAATTGAGCTTATTTCCCCTTGCTCAGATCCATCCATAATCAAAGGTTTAGAGAGTTTTTCTCACCTCTGGCTTCTTTTTGTCTTTAATGCCCCTAAGCACGAAAACTGGAACCCCACAGTTCGTCCTCCCCGTCTTGGAGGTAATAAACGCTTAGGTGTATTTGCCACTCGCTCCCCCTTTCGCCCTAACCCCATCGGTATGTCTGCCGTCAAATTGGAAAAAGTAGAAATTAAAAAAGGAAAAATCTTTCTTCATATCAGTGGCGCCGATCTTCTCGATAGCACTCCTATTTTAGATATTAAGCCTTACATACGGGAAAGTGATATCATAAAAAATGCTCAAGATGGCTGGCTTAAAGATAAAAAGCATCCGCGTTTAAGTGTAAGCTTCTCTGCCAAACTCAAAGCTTTTTTCCAAAACAATATGGAACTCAAAAAACTAATTTCCGAGGTGATAAAACAAGACCCACGACCTCGCTATCAAGAAAACGAATCAGAAGAAAGTTATGCCTTTCGTCTTGAAGACTACGATGTACATTTCACGATTCGAGGAAAAAAAGCCAAAGTGATAGAAATAAAAAACCCAGCCTAAGCTGGGTTTTCTTTTATCAAGAATCTTAAAAAGATTTTAAATAGGAAGAACAGTACGACCGAACTTCTCATTGATAATTTCAGCAGCAGCAAGATAGATTGCTGAGAGACCACAGAAAATACCTTCCCAACCAGCGATAGCACCAATAGTCGCTGAGCCAGTCCAATCTCTTGCAGCAAGAAGCCAGAAAAGAACAGTCAAGGAACCGAAGATCACTTGAAGTGCACGATTGGCCTTAAGAGTACCAATGAACATAAAAGCAGTGAAAAGCCCCCACATGAAAAGGTACCAGCCCATATAGCCTTCAGGAGTGGCTTCAGAAACGCCCATTTTTGGAAGAACAATAATGCCCACAAGTGAGATCCAAAAAAAACCATAAGAAATGAACGCAGTCATTCCAAATGTATTTCCTTTTTTAAATTCCAAAATTCCTGCAATCACCTGAGCAATTCCACCATAAAAAATGCCCATACAAAGAACCATAATGCTCAAAGGGAAGAAACCTGCATTGTGGATATTCAAAAGAACAGTCGTCATACCAAAGCCAAGAAGACCGAGAGGTGCAGGGTTAGCGTACTTGTCGCACTTATCCATGAAAAACTCCTTAAATAAAATGAACTGGGATTATAGCGAAATTATTGCTTTTTCGACAAATAAAAAGAGCTGTGAAAATTGAGCGTTCTATTGAAATTCTCGTCTGCTTGTTGCTAAGATCCATCTATGAAAAAAATAATTGCACTAACATCTATTCTTCTCGCAGGCGCTATTTATATCTTCCAACGTGGAGTGATACTCCAAGATCAGGCTTATCATAATTTTGCTGATCAACGCTTGATTTGGGGCATCCCAAATTTTATGGATACTATGACCAACCTGCCCTTTATTATTTTCGGTGGAATAGGCTTGATCTATATACTTAAAAAACCAGAAAAAGAAGGACGCTATTCCTGGCTTACTTTTTTCATAGGCCTCGTCCTAGTTGGCTTTGGCTCAGGCTACTATCATCTTGAACCAAATGATGCCACTCTCGTCTGGGATCGCCTTCCTATGACAATAGGGTTCATGGGAATTTTTTCTGCAATAGTTTCTGAACATGTCGATTTTAAATTTGAGAAATACTTTCTGATCCCCCTTTTGATTGTAGGTATTCTCAGTGTCTATGCTTGGGTCTGGACTCAAGACTTACGCCTCTACTACTATGTTCAATTAGCCCCCATGCTTATTGTTCCTTGTATGTTCTTTTTCTTCAAAAGCCATTACACCCACTCCATCTACTACGTAGGGGCTTTAGCTTTCTATATCTTGGCTAAAATCGTAGAACACGCAGACCCACAAACTCTGAGGGCCACAGGAAATATGATGAGTGGCCATTCTCTTAAACACATTTTTGCCGCACTCGTACCTTACATCGCTTATGAGATGCTCAAAAGAAGAAAGACCAAAATTTAGTTTTTTGAAAGACTCGCAAGAAAAAGTTCGGGGGCATTCTTTTTGGCAAACTGTAAAAGTTTGTGCTGATAATTTTTCTGTTCCTCAGAACTCAAGGCTGAAATCAGTTTCTTAAAAAAGACATGGCCTCTTTTAAAATGCTCATAAGTCAGTTTTTCTAAAGAATAATCAAGGATACGCTTGGCCATCTCAGTTTGTTCGTTTTGAGAAAAGGTTTCGAAAAAGCGAGGGAAAGACTCTCCACATTCCCATAGGTCAATAGGACGAAGCTCTTTTTCGAAATAAGCGTTCACAATTTTCTGTTTGTATTCTTTTTCTAACTCAGCCCCCAAACTCACCATTAAGGGTGTGGTAATACGAAAAATATGAATGAGATCGCGGTAATCCATTTCTTTAATAAAGAAATCTAAAATTTCACGACGCTTACTTTCCTCTGTGATTTTAAAAAGAGAAATAGCCTCAGGCATATAGACGCCCTGAAGGCCAGGCTCTATGCCTTTACTGTGAGCCCAACGCATAAAGATGGGAGCTTCGTGCCAATTCTCTGTATGAACGGCCATGGCCACTGTGATGCCAAATTTTTGTGATGCCCCATATTTTTGAATACGCTCGTCACGATAAGCAATAATTTTATCAATAGTCTCCCACACCAAATGAAGATTTCCAGGGTAACGAACCTTATGGTAGGTTTCAGGTGTGGCAGCATCGACACTGATAATAAAGCCGTAGATGTTTTTAACTTTATCTAAAGCTTCGCGAATCTTTCCTTCAAACTTCCAATGAGCGTTGGTAGTAAAACGCCAAGCACATTCAGGGTTCTTCTCATGCATTAAATCAATGAGTCGGAAAAAATCCTTTTGGATAAAAGGCTCACCGGCCAAAGGATCAAGGACCTTGAGATGGGGAAAGACTTTTTCTTCGGCCATCTCCCAAAAGCCAATTTCATCATAAAGCCCATTGGGAAGAGTCCAAATATCACAAGTGACACACTGGAGATTGCACTGCCCATTAAAATCGGGAGAGAGCCTCAGAGGGGGATTTTTTTGATATTCAGAAAAATCGGTATAGGGAAGAATGATTTGATTAAAACATTGCTCGAAACAACGTCTATCACGAATTTGAGAGGCGCAGGTTTTAATTTTCCCTTCTAAAAACTCGCGACGAATGGAACGAAGTTTTTCTCCATTCCAAATATCGAATAAACTTTCTTCCTTGATATTTCCAACCACATCATTATTGGTGCGTTCACGACAAAAACCAACACGGCCGTCTGGGTTTAAAATTAAAGTTGTAAAAGGCATGGGACAAATACGCTCAGGAAGCTTACTTCGAAGCTCATCACAACGATCTTTTTTTTCTTGATCGTAACGCAGACTGGAAGAATCCCAAGGAAGTTTATTCATCCTTAATTTTTAGGATAAATTCTCTCTTAGAGCAAGTCTTTATGGGCTTCTTTGCCTTTAAGAAACTCCACAGCGTTTTTAACCTTTTGGGCATCTTTTTTAGGCACGATCAGAAGCGCCTTATCATTGGCCACCACAATAAGATCTTCCACGTTAATTAACGTAGCGAAAAGACCTGGGGTATAAACAATGTTCCCCTTTGCATTTTCCATATACTGCCCTTCACATTGAACCAAAGTATTTTGGCCTTCCTGAGGGATGACAGTTTCTAGGGCATCCCAAGAACCAAGATCATTCCAATCAAAACGAGCTGGAATCACCATGACACGCTCAGATTTTTCCATAATCGCGTAGTCGATAGAGTTCTTTGGAATCTGGTTGTAAACATTTGTTAAGGCAGTAAAATCATCGATATTATTTTTCAGGCTTTGATAGAAAGCAAAAGTCTCTGGGGAGTTCTTTTCAAATTCTTCAAGAAGAACCCCAAGCTGGGCCACAAACATCCCGGCATTCCAAAGATATTTGCCACTGGCCACATAGCCCTTGGCCGTTTCAAAATCGGGCTTTTCTTTAAAACACTTTACGTTGAAGACACCACTGGCTGCCTCATCAGCTTTCTCAATATAGCCATAGCCCGTGTGAGGGAAATTAGGAGGAATCCCAATAGTCACAATCGATTTATGTCTGTAAGCGGCTTCATAAGCTTCACGCATGACAGCTTGAAAGCCTTCAGTATTTAAAATCACATGATCAGAGGGCACAATGGCCACCACATCTTCTGGTCTTGCACCCTTGGCAATTAAAGAAGCAATAGAAAGGAGAATACAAGGAGCCGTGTTTCTTCCTGAAGGTTCAAAAATAAGAGCGTTGCGACCAACGAGATCTTCGCTACATTCTTTGGCCATTTCATCTTGGGCCTTCACCGTCACGATAAAACGTTTAGGAACTTCTACAAGTCCTTCAAAGCGCTCAAGACTTTGAGCTAAAAGAGACTTATCCCCAAGAAGGGTCAAATACTGTTTAGGTTTTTTAGAAGTGGATTCAGGCCAAAAGCGTGTGCCCTGACCACCGGCCATAACGAGGCAGTAGAGATTTGTTTCTGTGAATGTGCTCATAAATTACCTAAGGGAGAACTCAGTCAAAACGGCCAATGACGTAGTCTTGGCCTTGAAAGAGAGATTTCTCTTTAATGATATAATCTTTTGCTTCACTTACGGAAGTGAAAACACCAAGGCTTACGCGATACCAAGCCTGTCCCCTTACCTCAACCTCGTTGATGATAGGGTCATAGCCTCTGATACGGAAACCATCAGCGAATTTTTCAGCTTCGGCCATTGTTTTATGAGAGCCTAACTGAATGGTGAATTTTCCTGAGTATTGATCTTTTTTAGGGGCTTTAACTTCCTTTTTAGGAGCTTGGGCTTTGACTTCAGTTTTGGGAGTAAAAGGAGTTTCCTCTTTCACTTCTTTACCCGCAGCAGCTTGCTTTTGGTCGTCGAGTTTTTTTAATTCCTCTTCAAGACGCTTATGGGTATCAGCAACAGCATCTTTCTTTTCGATCTTTTCTGGGGCAACTGCAGCAGCCCCATGACCAGTTTCTTCGCCCTGAGTGGTTTCATGGCTCATCCCTGGCGCTTCACTTTCGCCGCCTTTCTTTTCTTCGAGAATTTTATTCACCTCTTCCTCTTTCTCACTCATGAGGTCAATTTTTTGTTTGTCCTCAGGAGCAAGACCCGATACTTGATACGAATAGCCTTTACCGACTTTCACACCAAAGACGAAGGAGGTTATCGCAATCAAAATCATGAAAACGAAAATGAGGGCGACTTCTTTTTTTGCAAATACGTAGAGTTTTGTTTTTTCATCCATATCTTTTATTTTAGTTCCCGTTCAAAAAAGGTGCAATCAGTTGGAATGATAGGAAAACTTCGGTCCATATTCTGGACCATTCCCCCCCTCCCTTTAAAGGACTTTCAGGGATTTCCGAGCAAAGTGTTATGGCATAGGACATGCAAAAAAACCCTTATCTGATGCGGTCTTTTTAACTTTTCTAAGGAGGTCCTATGAAAAAAACACTACGCAAAATGCTTAAAAATGACAGAGGGCAAGGGGTCATGGAATACGTCATCATCTCCAGCTTGGTGGGTATTTTTTGCCTTGTCGCAGTCAAAGAATTTGGAGAAGTGATCAAAACTAGAGTGAATGGCATGAGACAAGAAATCGTTAAAAATATCGACACAAAATAATGTTTCTCAATCATCTTTTTGCCTTTTCTCTTCTCACCTTAGCTGCTTTTCAATTTAAAAGCTTTTATGAGCGCTCTGAGTGCGTCCAAGACTTTCAAAAAAAAAGCTTAGAAGTCCTCACTCATAATCTGATTTCTCCAACCTCAGGAAGCTTTCAAACTTTTTTAAGTTGTCAAAAAACAGCTCTCTATCGCGAGACCTCTTATGCCCAAGAAAGCACTTTTCCTACGACGAATCAAAAAATCACCCTTCATCTTAAAGGAAAACTTAAAAGGAATTAAGGGTCAACTCACTCTCTACGCCCTGCTTTTAAGCATGATGCTCATCTGCTACACACTTTTCATCATTCTTAAATGCGGGCGTACTCACCTTGAACTCAAAGGACGCCTGCAAGCCTATCAATGCTTTCATTCCTTAGATGTGAGCCAATCTCAATACATCAAATATATGTCGAGACTCAATGTCGCAATTTGGACCAGTCACAAGTTATCTATGCTCCCCAAAATGAAAAGCCTTCATCAGAGCCTTATTCTGGCAGAAGACGCCCTTCATTTTTCATATTTGAAAAAAACCTTAACAAACAAGAACTGTCGCTTAGATCAAAGTGCTGCTTATGCTACAAAACTCCCCTACCGAACGCGGCTCATTATTTTTCTTGAGCACAAAGCAGACGGGACCGCGACAGTGACTAACAAGGAATGGCAAACATGGCTTCTGGCCTTAAAGAAAAAAGAACCTTTGTTTCTTCTCAAAGGGAAATACAAACTCGAAGGAGATTTTACTTCAGAGAGCAAGCTCGAAGTAAAAGAGGAGACAGTATCCTCGAAAGCCTCATCTGGCTCTCTCTCCTAAGTGTTTTTATCTGCGCCGTCTATAGCGTAGAAGTAAAATACAACAAAAGTAATGCGCAAATGATTCAGGAGTTTCAAAATGAATGGAATAGAATTGAAAAAAGTCGATAACACAAAACGCCGACAAAATATAAAACTTGCTTTATGTCTCATAAGCTCTAATCTCCTTCTCGTTTTAGCTTTCACACTTTTTGGGAAAGAAGAAAAAACGCAATTGACTTCAACAGTTCTCGAGAGAACTTTCCATGAAAATTATGAACGACTAAATCTTCCTCTCGACCTCAAAATTATCTATTCTTCAAAAGATAAAGAAATTCCTGTTTCCATTTTCAGTGAAGATAAAAAACTATTAGTAAAAAAAGCCTTTCTTCACCCAGAACTTAGCTCTGAAGAAAATGAATCAAAAGAATTTGTCATAGAAATTCCCAAGACATCGCTCAGTAAAGTCATTGCCTACCAAGGAAGCAAACTACTTGCTTATCCAGAAATACAAACAACTGAAATTTCCCCTATACCTCAAATATCGAAAGGAGAAGGATATGAAATTACTTTTTAAAATTTCTTTTTTACTCTTAAGTTTCTCAACCTATTCACGCGATATTGTTTTGGTGACTTATAAAGAATTTCCAGAGAAGGCAAAGCTTGTTGAAACTCTACTCGAACGAGAAATTCATATTCCCAAAAATTTGATACGACTTTCAAAAAGAGAAATCCCTTGTCACGCTGAAAAGGAAGCTTCCTTTCATATTTGTATTGATGCCAGTGGAGAAATGATTGTTTTGAAGAGGGATGAAGAACTGGCCCAAGAGGCTTTTGCCATTTTCAGCAAGGAAATAGACAATGAAGACTAAAAATAAAAAACCGGAGAAAAACATAAAGTCTTCCTCCGGCATTATGAAAAAACTTAGAAAAGCTTATTCGTGGATTTTGAACTTAGGAGTAGTTCCTTTGTTCTTCATAACTTTTTTTCTTTTCGCGCCAGTCTTGGCAACTTTGTTCTTTCTGCGAATCTCAGTCTTTTTTGATAAAGAAACCATAAAACCTCTCCTTCAAGTGATCATAAATATCCGAGCCAACTTACTCCGAAGAACGCATTCTGTCAAAGTTTTCTTAGGGTTAGGGGTGCTTCTTACCACCCTTACAAGTCATGCTGCACCTCATTTTGAAGAAAATATCATCAT
>JACCEE012033391.1_pt1 | contig 53473 bp, 44 predicted proteins | sample 7449931 | NCBI WGS metagenome assembly JACCEE01 (sample SAMN15323457, study PRJNA562643) | freshwater metagenome | isolation source: river surface water | place: USA:Blue River Watershed | collected 2017-08-19 | reverse complement strand
TCAGTCAGTGATTTAGCTTTTCTCGCACCTGAGATTTTTTTGCTGGTAATGGCTTCGCTCATTTTGGTTGTTGATGCTTATTTACCAGAAAATTTACGCAATCTTACCTATCAATTTTCACAAGCTACTTTAATTGGTACAGCTTTATTAGTTATGGCGGTACAACCTGAACAAAAAACCGTTGTATTAAATGGCATGTATGTCAGTGATACAATGGGCGGTATTTTAAAGTTATTTGTAACTTTGATTGTATTTTTAGCCTTTTTATATTCACGGGTTTACCTACAAACGCACAAATTATTTAAAGGTGAGTTTTTTGTTCTCGGTTTATTTGCCACTTTAGGCATGTTAGTGATGGTTTCTGCTCATAACTTATTAATGATTTATTTAGGTTTAGAGTTGATGTCACTTTCTCTATATGCCATGGTTGCAATGCACCGCGATGATAGTGCCGCAACTGAAGCAGCGATGAAGTATTTTATCTTAGGAGCGATTGCTTCAGGGATGTTGTTATACGGTATCTCTATGCTGTATGGCATCACTGGCACTTTAGATTTACAAACCTTAACAACTGCTTTACAACAAGCTAAAGGTGAAAACCATACTATTGCTATTTATGGTTTAGTCTTTATTTTAGTTGGTTTAGCTTTCAAATTTGGTGCTGTTCCATTCCACATGTGGGTGCCTGATGTTTATCAAGGTTCGCCGACAGCCATCACCTTATTTTTAAGTAGTGCTCCTAAAATTGCAGCTTTTGCGATGTTAATGCGTTTGCTTGTTGATGGTATGCAACCTTTACATGATACTTGGCAACAAATCTTAATTATCTTATCCATCTTATCAATGGTGATTGGTAATGTTGTTGCGATTGCACAAACCAACTTAAAACGGATGTTTGCTTATTCCACAATTTCTCATGTTGGCTTTTTGTTCTTAGGTGTATTATCTGGTACACCTACAGGCTACGCCGCTTCTATGTTCTACACCTTAGTTTATACTTTAATGAGCGTTGGCGGTTTTGCAGTTATCTTGTTATTAAGCCGTGAAGGGTTTGAAGCAGATAATTTAGAAGATTATAAAGGCTTATATGAACGTAACAGTTGGTATGCCGCGATTATGGCAATGGTATTATTGTCAATGGCAGGCGTTCCTCCAATGTTAGGCTTCTGGGCAAAATGGGCAGTGTTAGCAGAAATCGTTTCTCAAGGGATGGTTTGGTTAGCCATTGTCTCCGTTTTATTCTCAGTCATTGGTGCATACTATTATTTGCGCGTTATCAAAATTATGTATTTTGATAAACCTAATGAAAATATGCCAACCATTGAAGCTGCATGGGATATGCGTTTAATGTTAAGTATTAATGGATTAGCTATCTTAGCTTTAGGGATTGCTCCCGCACCATTATTAGCTTTATGTTTAAGCAGTGTTGGCATTGCTAACTAAGTTAGAACGTTGTGTTTAGATAAGATAGTGCTAAAGTCGTTTAACGATTTTAGCACTATCTTTTTTTATCCAGCACAAATTCATCTCTTAGTTTATATTAGGGTTGATTGACGATAATTGTGTTTTCTGAATTTTTAGTAAAGTAATAATAAAAAGCATTGTTTTATCGTGTTTCCCCCTATCTTAGTTTCCCCAAATTTATTTATAATTCAACTTTACCGTCGGTAATCATAGCTCACGTTTTCTTAAATCTGATTGCCTCGATGCGCTATAAACAGCATTGAATTTACTCTGTAGTGTTTTCTCCTGCAAAATAAATGACATATCTAACCGATTTATTTATAACCGACTTGATTAAAAACCATTATGTTTAAACGCTTTCGCGGAATGTTTTCTACCGACCTTTCCATCGACTTAGGCACAGCAAATACCTTAATTTATGTCAAATCAAAAGGAATCGTGCTTAATGAACCTTCCGTTGTTGCTATTCGGCAAGGACGCGAAGGAAATGGCGCAAAAATTGTTGCCGCTGTTGGCTTAGAAGCTAAACAAATGTTAGGTCGTACACCGGGTAACATCACAGCAATTCGCCCTTTAAAAGAAGGCGTTATTGCTGATTTCACAATCACTGAAAAAATGTTGCAATCTTTTATTCGTAAAGTTCATGCAACAAAATTTTTACATCCTAGTCCCCGGGTTTTAATTTGTGTTCCTTGTGGTTCTACTCAAGTTGAACGTCGTGCTATTCGTGAATCTGCCCAAGGGGCGGGTGCACGGGAAGTCTATTTAATTGATGAACCCATGGCTGCTGCGATTGGGGCTGGAATGCCAGTAAGCGAACCCACAGGCTCAATGGTTTTAGATATTGGTGGTGGTACAACTGAAGTAGGTGTATTGTCACTTAATGGTGTTGTCTATGCGGATTCTATTCGTGTAGGTGGTGACCGTTTTGATGAAGCCATTGTCAATTATGTTCGTCGTCATTACAGCACATTAATTGGTGAAGCGACTGCTGAACGGATTAAACACGAAATTGGTTCGGCTTATCAAGGTAAAGAAATTCGTGAAATTTATGTGCGTGGACGTAACCTTGCTGAAGGAATTCCACGGAGCTTTAAATTAAATAGCAATGAAGTTTTAGAAGCTCTACAAGAACCTTTACAGCAAATTGTGGGCGCAGTTAAAACAGCATTGGAAAAAATTCCACCCGAATTAGGTTCAGATATTGCTGAGCGAGGCATGGTTTTAACGGGTGGTGGGGCATTATTGTCAGGCATTGACCGCTTATTAATGGAAGAAACTGGATTACCTGTCATTATCGCTGACGATCCATTAACCTGCGTAGCGCGGGGCGGTGGACGTGCCTTAGAAATCATTGATGAGAAAGGCATTGATGTTTTCTCCTTAGAATCCTAAATCTAAAAATCCCCCAATTTTTGGGGGATACTCTCCTAGATTAAGAGGACTGTGCTATTAAATCGCTGTTTAATCAAACAAAATCGCCAATTTTAAAAGCAATTTTATTGGTTGGGCTATCTATTGGTTTGATGATGGCAGACCATCATAAAATAAGTTATGTCCCTTTAATTCGAACTTATCTTGCTGTTCCCATTTATTTCTTACAATACGTTGTTGATTTTCCCGTGCGTTTTGCACAGTTTGCTTCGGAAACTTTTAAAACTCGTTATCAATTACTTGAAGATAATCGTTTATTGCAAGAAGAAAATTTGCAATTGCGCGTTGTTTTGCAAAAATTTGATGATTTACATCACGAAAATGAACGTTTACGCCAATTATTAGGTTCTTCTTCTCAAATTGGCGAAAAGATTTTAATTGCTGAAGTATTATCAACAGATATTGACCCATTTGCTCGCAAATTAGTCATTAATAAAGGAGCTTTTCACGGTGTCAATGACGGACAGGCATTATTAGATGCCCATGGTGTGATTGGACAAGTTACGCATGTTGCTCCTTTTTCGAGTATTGTCACGCTAATTACTGACCCAAGTCACGCTCTCCCTGTGCAACTTCTGCGTACAGGATTGCGTACGATTGCTGTAGGTATGGGTGCAGTTAACCGTCTAAATTTACTTTATTTACCAAATAATGCTGATATTCAGGTGGGCGATAAAATTGTAACATCTGCTTTAGGTGAACAATTTCCAGTCGGCTATCCAGTAGGTGAAGTGGTTGAGGTTAATTTAGATATTGGACAACCTTATGCACAAGTACAAGCGATTCCCATCGCTTTATTAGAACGTAATCGGGAAGTTTTATTAGTTTGGCATCAACGCCCTAATACTAATGGTGCAACTGAGGTATTAACAAATCCGCCAACGACACCTGAAAATATTCCCCCTGCACCTCCGCCTCCCGCTACAGAGACGAACCATACAACCCCCCATCGTGGACGGGAGCAATAATGGAAAAACCTCAAGGAACGTGGGTTATTATATTGACTTTTTTACTGGCTTTCGTCTTCGCGATTTTACCTCTGCCTAGCTGGGCATCTATTTGGCGACCTGAATGGATTATGATGGTATTAATCTATTGGTGTATTGCTTTACCTGAGCGCGTTAGTATTGGTATTGGTTGGTCAATTGGTTTATTACATGATGTTGTCAATGATACTTTATTAGGACAACATGCACTTAGTTTAAGTATTGCTGCTTTTTTATCCGTACATTTTCATCGTCAAGTACGCATGTTTCCATTATGGCAACAAACTATTTTCATCTTTTTCGTTGTGACATTCAGTCAATTACCCGTTATTTGGCTGCGGGGTATGTTAGGACACCCTATTTTAAGTTGGACAGTTTTTTATCCAGCCGTAAGTAGTATGGTTTTGTGGACATGGCTATTTGTAATCTTGCGAGATTTGCGCCGTTTTTATCAAGTCAGCTAATCATAAAGATGAAGCTTCAGAATTTATATTCTACGCGTTACCCCAAGAAAAATTTTGAGAAAAAACAACAAGGTTTTACTTTATTAGAAGCAATTGTTGCGCTTGTATTATTATCTACTGTGGGTTTAAGTTTGCTTAGTTGGTTAAACAGTAATTTAATCAGTTTGCAGCGAGTACAAGCAGCAGAACAACGGTCAACAGTGACGCGCAATGCCTTAGAATTTATTGATGCACTCAATCCCATGCTACAGCCCCAAGGACAGCAAACTTTAGGTAATTATCAGTTAACATGGCAAGCTGAATTAGTCACTGATGCCCGCGATAATATAGATTCCTATTATGGTACGGCTGGATTTTATAAAGTGGGTTTATACGCAATTCATGTTGAAATTTATCAACAAAAGCAACTTATTACCCATTTTACCGTGCGGCAAGTAGGCTTTGAACAAGTACGCAAACCTTCATTAGGAGATTTTTAACCGTGGCACGGGGTTTCACGTTATTAGAAGCCTTAGTGGTATTAATGATTAGCAGTTTAATTACCCTGATTCTATTGCAAATCTTTTTGTATTTGCTCAATTTAAATCAACGAATTGTTGTGCAACGCGATAATCAACCCATTTATTTTTTGCAAGAAATGTGGTTTAGACAAACAACGGAAGCAATTATCGCTCAATATACCGATATTCAAAGTCCGTATATTTTTAAAGGCAACGCTGAACAATTTTCTGGAATGACTATCGCATCATTAACACATGAATCTGGCGTGCCTTATGGTTTCTCATGGCAATTAGTACGCGAAAATGATAAAACCATTTTGCGTTATCAAGATGAAATGGGGCAAAATTGGGATATTATGCACTGGCAGGGAACGGTCGGCGAGTTTCATTATATTGACTATGATGGACAATCACGCAATGAATGGTCGTTAGAAACTAATTCCGCCGTGCTTAATGAAAATCCCTTTGCCGTTATTCCACAGTTGCCTGTTGCAATTACTTTAACCGCTGAACAACAGCGACAACCCGTATTGTGGTGGGTAAAAATTAAAGGGCGTTTATTGCCGCGTATTGATTACCGCTTATTAGATTTAGATTAAAATGAAGCGATTAGCGTATCAACAAGGATTTTTATTAGTCGCTGTTGTTTGGTTTTTATTGCTCATTACACTGTTAGTAGGATTTTTTGTTGCACAGGTCGACACTATCGTACAAACAGCGCAAACGATTCAAGCGCAAACTCAAGCCCAAATAGAAATTCATAATACTAAAGCGACAGTATTATATTTATTAGAAACCGAACGATTTTTAACGACGGGTTTAAATTTACCCTCAGCAGAGTTAAATGAACAAGGCTATCTCACAATAAATCGTGCTGATATAAATATGGATGAGTACGGCAATATTTCATTTACACCGACTGGACGACAATTATTTTTCGATGACACTGTCTATCAAGGCATTGGACAAGCGCGGTTTGCAATTCAAGATGAAGGTGGTTTAATCAGCCTCAATCATTGGGCACAAAATACCTATTTTCGTCTGTTTGGTTTATTAGGAATTCCGTCAGAATCCTATGGTACATTATTAGATAAATTACTAGATTATACTGATTTAGATAATTTAACTCGCATCAATGGTGCTGAGCGTGACGATTATAAAAAAGCGAATATCGCTGAACCTAGCAATCGTTTATTATTAACCGTATTACAAACCAAACAATTGATAGAATGGCGTGACCGTGCCGAATTATGGCAAACACCGCGCTGGTTACAAAATACTACTGTTGCTTCAATTAGTTATCCAAATTTAAACACTGCACCAATGTTAGTTTTACAAGCTGCCTATGGTTTAAACGCAGAAGCCGCGACGCGAATTGTGCAAGGACGTAAACAATTCCCGATTGCCTGGTTGCAACAAGCGGAAGAATTAGGGGGAAGTCCCTTAATTGGTGTAGATGATGAAAATTTAACAATTTATCCTTCAACTTATTTACGCATTTCGTTTTGGCATCCCGCATTAGGTGATGTACAACGCTTGCATTTATATTTAACACCGAGTCAAGAGCCTGTTCCTTGGCGCGTAGAATATGCTCATAAACTTCCTTTAAAATCTATTTATGACGCATTGCCCGTAACTTATGCTCAAACTGAATTTTTCACAAACGCGCTACCTACACAGTAAACAAGGTGTAGAACAACTCGCCTCTGTTAAATATCAAACTGTACAATGGATAGTTTCACGACAATTATGTTATTATCATTTATTTGATTTAAAAGGCTTTCCTCAAAGTCGTTGGAATGAAGTGTTTAATCATTGGCTCACGCAGTGGAGTCCATTAACCGATTATGACAGTTACATTGTCTGGCGTGGACATGTTGTACAAGTATGGATTTGGCAAAAATCAATTGTAGAAACTGAGCAACAAGCATTAGGAGTTAAAACCGCCGTCTCAATTCCTGAATCTTTGCTTTATGCCCCACTGATTAATTCCGAAGCGCAAATTGACATACGGTTACTCGCGTGTTGCGAAGGCGTTGAGGGGCAATTATGGCAATCTGGTATTTTAAGGGGGAGTCGTTGGTGGCTACAGCCCCCACCATTAAAAATATGGAATCGTTTTTTACGCGAACATGGACAGAATCCAGCGACTAAATTGCCATCAATCGTATCCAGTCCGTTGTTAAGCAAACCTTGGGCAAAAGCAAAACGCTTACATGCCAATTGGGGGCAATTAATAGAATGGAGTGTTGTTATTGCTGTCACAGCCTGTATTGCGCTTGCATCATGGCAATGGTTGTCTATTTTGCAATTACAAGACCAAATTACTCAAATAACCGCGCAACAAGAAGAGTTACAAAACCAAGCAACGCCATTAGTTAAAAGTCGCAATGCTGCTTTAGCTGATAAAAATATTATTGAAAAAATAATTAGTTTTAATGCTTTACCGTCACAATTAACCCTTTTTGCAACGATTGCAGAGAAATTACCACAACAAGCAAAATTAGTGGAATGGCAATATCAAAATGGACGCTTACGTTTTACCGTTGAAGCTCCTTTTATTGACCCCCGTTTTTATGTCAATACTTATCAAGCCATTCCACTTTTTAAAGACGTTAGCTCAGAAATTGGCAGGACGAATAATCAAATTATTTTAACCCTACAAGTTCAAGCGACTACGACTTAAATCGAGTTAGTTTTTTATGAATCAATGGTGGATAGAATTACGCACAAATAATCGCTTGCAAGTTGGACTTGTCGCAATTATTGCGATTTTAGTCGCCTATAGTTTACTCAGCTTAGATGAATATCGCTTAAAGTTAATCAAAGAGTTAGCCCAACAACAACAACGATTAGCCCAATTAAGCGGGGTTGTTGCGCAAACAGAATGGCAACAACGGGCAGAAGCAACGCGCGCACTACGAGTGCAATTAGAAGATAAACTATGGAAAGCAAATACTGTAGGATTGGCACAAGCAAATTTTCAAGCATGGTTAGAAAGTAATGTGCGCAAACATGTACCAGAAGCACGTTTTAGAGTTGACACTCCGATTGAAATTCAACAAGAAAAAATGAATTTGTGGCAGATAAAAGCGCAAGTTGATGGTATTTTTTTATTTAGTAAAATTAATGATTTATTGCTAAATATTGCAAAACAGCCACAATGGGTCATTATTGACCGTTTAGAAACCCGTCAATCAGGGAATGATTTACGCCTGACTTTAGTCTTAAGTGTCTATTTTCTTTTGCCAGCAAAGTCTTAAAATGCTAAAACATCGTTATGTTAAACTGATTCTAGCAACAATAGTAAGTAGCATAATTGCTATTTTTATCAATCACTACTGGTTAGCTCAGCTTCCTATTATCGCAACGGCTGATAATGCCGCGACAGCTCAAATATCTGAATGGAGCTTACCTAAACTGCCTACAGAGAATGTGCAAACTGCTTATGATAAATTAAAAAAACAAAGCCCGTGGGGAACTGAAAAAGCAGTAGATGATAAAAATAAAGAAACAAAAGAAGCGGATAAATCTAAAGAAAGTCATTGGAAATTAGCGGGCATTATTCAAGAAGGTAATCAACGCTATGCACTCTTAGCTTCAGATAATAATGAATTTAAACGCTATGCAGAAAATGAAACTTTACCAAATAATGCTGTTTTATTAAAAATCGCTGATAATCGTATTGAACTTAAAAACAATGATACAGTAACAGTCCTGCAACTGTATGCTGCGCTCACTAAAACACCTTAATTTTCGTATTTTCCATGTCCAAGTTTTTCCAATTTACGTTAGTACTTGTTATCAGTTTACTTAGCAGTTGTGGTTACTATAAACCGCTACCTAAGCAACTCTACGCTCCTGAATTATTACGCGACCCACAACAAATTGACGCAACGCCAACGGCGGTTGATGAATCTCCGCGCGCAGAACCAAATCCACAAATCAAATTTGAAAATACGCCTCAATCACCTGGTTTAAATGAAATTGTCAACACAATTGCAGATTTACCACCACTCACCTTTGGGGTTAAAAATCCAGTTAGCTTAAACATCGAAAATTTACCACTACCTGCGTTTATTAATGAAGTGTTCGGTAACTTATTACGCTTATCTTTTGATATTGACCCTGCCTTAAAAGAACAAAAAGATTTAGTCACTTTACGCATTACTGAAGCAGTTGAACCCCAACAACTGTATGAAATGGCACAACAAGTGCTTGATAATTACGGTGTTAAAATTTTAAGGCAAGCTAAATTTTTACGTTTTCTACCCGCAACAAAAGCAACAGGCGCAGAACCACCCTTGCTAATCAGTGGACGCACTTTACCCAGCGTACCCATGTCACACCGTCCTATTTTTCAATTCGTACCGCTTGATGTCGTGCCCAGTGCACAAATTAGTCAGTGGTTGACAACGATTTATTCCAATCCTAAATTAACTGTTGGACAAGATGGTTTTAGAAATGCCATCGTCCTCATTGGTCCCCCCGAATTAGTACGCCAAGCGGCTGAAACGGTTAAATTTTTAGACCAGCCATTTATGATTGGGCAATTTAGCACTCGTATAGAACCAGTTTTTTTAAGTGCGGACGAATTAGCTAAACAACTCACGCAAGTATTACAAACACAAGGGTATACCGCTAGCCGCAGTTTTGTGTTTTTACCTATTTCAAGCATCAATGTTGTCATTGCTTTTACTGCCAACAATGCTATTTTAGAATTAGTAAAACAATGGGCGCGTAAATTGGATGCACCTGGACATCTAAACGCTAAAGAAACAGGCATTTTCTTTTATCCTGTACAACATACTAAAGCAGAAAATTTAGCGGCTGTTCTTTCACCTTTACTCGGTGGCATTGAAGTAAAACCAGCAACATCGCCTAATGCTGCTCCTGCCAGCAACCCCAATGCAGCAAATACGGCAGCTCCCCAAGGAGCGAGTAAACCAATTAATATGAGTGCTGGAAATGGCAGTCAAATTGTAATTGAACCAACTAGCAACACCTTGTTATATCAAGGTAATTCTGAAAATTGGTTGCGCTTATTACCGATTTTACAAAAACTCGACAAACCTGCTAAACAAGTTTTAATTGAAGCCACTATTGCCGAAGTAACTTTAGATGACAGCGAACAATTTGGCGTTGAATGGTTATTGCGCGGCATGGGCTTGAATGATTTAGGCGGCACGATTAGCACGACTGCATTACCTGTTGGCAGCAGTGGTTTAACTTATATCTTTGATAATAATGGACAAACCCGTGCCTTACTCAATGCTTTTGCCTCCAATACAAAAGTAACAGTGCTTTCTACACCGCGCATTATGGTCAGAAGCGGTGAAGCTGCATCAATTAACGTCGGCGATGAAGTGCCCATTGTCACCAGTCAAGCCAGTGATTCTACGGTACAATCACAAGGTAATTCAGCGATTTTACAACAAATTCAATACCGTCGCACTGGTATTACTTTAGATGTTACACCTACAGTTCATGCAGGCAATCAAGTGGATTTAGAAATTTCTCAATCTGTCAGTCGAGCCGCAGAAAACTCCACCAGCGGCGTGGACTCACCAATTATTGCAAATCGCAGCATCACGACTAAACTAGGTTTAACTGACGGCGGCTCATTGATGATGGCTGGTTTAATTGATAGCTCATTGAATCAAGGACAAAGCGGCGTACCCATTTTAAAAGATATTCCTATTTTAGGGAGCTTATTCCGCACTCAATCTTATGGCTCTTCGCGTCGCGAATTGATTTTATTAATCGTCCCCTATGTCATCAGCAACGACCATGATGCTAAAGACATCACAGACGCATTTAAACAACGCTTAAGCATTGATTTTTCTATTGCAGACAAAAAACAATAGTTTTATAACACACTGATATATTTATGAAACCTAAAATTTTAGTGACGGGGGCTGATGGTTTTATTGGCTCACATTTAGTTGAAGCTTTGGTTAAACGCGGCTATCCAGTAAAAGCCTTTGTTTTATATAACTCTTTTAACAATTGGGGATGGTTAGACACCGTCGCGCCCGAAATTTTAGCCCAAGTAGAAATTTTCAGCGGTGATGTGCGTGACCCCTTTGGCGTAAAAACAGCCATGCAAGGCTGTGAAGCGGTATTACACTTAGCGGCCTTAATCGCCATTCCTTATTCTTACCATTCGCCCGATACTTATGTCGATACTAACATCAAAGGCACATTGCACATTTTACAAGCCGCACGCGAATTGGGCATAAACAAAGTTATTCACACCTCTACCAGCGAAGTATATGGCACGGCGCGCTTTGTTCCTATTACTGAAGAGCATCCTTTACAAGGACAATCGCCTTATTCAGCCACTAAAATTGCAGCTGACCAGCTCGCTTTTTCCTACTACACTTCGTTTAACGTCCCTGTGACCATTATTCGTCCTTTTAATACCTATGGTCCGCGTCAATCTGCTCGAGCCGTTATCCCGACCATTATTACCCAAATTGCCAATGGACAAAAAGTTTTAAAACTAGGTGCATTACATCCCACCCGCGATTTTAATTTTGTACAAGATACTATTAACGGCTTTATTGCGGCGTTAGAAAGTGCACAAGGTGCGGGTGAAGTTATTAATTTAGGTAGTAATTATGAAATTTCTATCGGAGACACGGTAAAATTAATTGCAGAAGTGATGAATGCTGATGTAGAAATTACCGAAGAAAGTACACGATTACGCCCTGAAAAAAGCGAAGTTGAACGCTTATGGGCAGACAATAGCAAAGCCAAACAAATGCTTAACTGGCAACCTGAATACGCAACGCGAGAAGGCTTTAAACGCGGCTTACAACAAACTGCTGACTGGTTTACCCAAGCACAAAATTTAAAAGCTTATAAATCCAATATTTACAACCTATAATTATGTTAGATACTGCTGCGATAGTTACCACTTTAAAAAACTGCCTGCCTGCATCTGAATCATTCATTGCTTTGCATGAACCCCGTTTTGCTGGCAAAGAATGGGATTATGTCAAAGAATGCTTAGATACTGGCTGGGTTTCTTCAGTGGGTAAATTCGTCACCCAATTTGAACAACAACTTGCAGCATTCACTGATATACCTCATGCCATTGCGACCGTCAACGGTACTGCGGCGTTACATATCGCGTTACAACTTGCGGGCGTACAACAAGGCGATGAAGTGCTCACGCCCACGCTTACCTTCATTGCAACAACTAACGCGATTGCGTATTGCAATGCGATTCCGCATTTTATTGACAGCACTGAACGGACATTAGGCGTTGCGCCCGAAGCATTAGCAGATTATTTACAAAGCATTAGCGACATTCGCCACGGCGTGTGCTACAACAAATTTACCAATCGCCCGATTCGTGCTTTAATGGTGATGCACACTTTCGGACATCCTGTTGAACTTGATGAACTACTAGAAATTTGTCAACGTTATCAACTTGTTTTAATTGAAGATGCGGCAGAAGCATTAGGTTCATACTACAAACAACGCCATGTAGGACGACACGGGCTATTGTCAACCTTAAGCTTTAATGGTAATAAAGTTGTTACAACAGGCGGCGGCGGCGCGATTCTGACTTGTGACGCGCAACTAGCTAAACGCGCTAAACACCTGACTACAACTGCAAAAATCCCACACGCTTGGCGATTTGACCATGATGAAATTGGCTATAACTACCGTCTACCGAATATCAATGCAGCATTAGGCTGTGCGCAGTTAGAACAACTTCCTGAATTTATTAGTAAAAAACGGCAATTAGCGACCCGTTATCAACAACTTTTTGCACCACTTGATGGTGTTAGCATTTTTCAAGAACCGCCTAAAAGTTGCAGTAATTACTGGTTAAATGTTCTTTTACTGGAAGAACAATATGCCGAAAAGCGGGATGACTTGTTACAACAGACTAATTCACAAGGCATCATGACCCGTCCTTTATGGACATTGCAACATAAACTAGCGATGTACCAACAATGTCCCAAAATGCCCACCCCGATTGCCGAAAGCTTGGAAACACGCTTGATTAATGTGCCGAGTAGTGTGGTGTTGAGTCTTTAAAAGTTTTTAAAAAACTATGGCAAATAAACGCAAAATTGCAGTTATTACTGGCAGTCGAGCAGAATATGGCTTGCTATATTGGTTACTCAAAGAAATTCAACAAGATTCTGATTTAGAGCTGCAATTACTGGTTACAGGAATGCACTTATCGCCAGAATTTGGTTTAACTTATCAAATAATTCAACAAGATGGCTTTAAGATTGATGCAAAAATTGAAACTTTATTATCCAGTGATTCGCAAGTTGCGTTAGCAAAAGCCATTGGTTTAGGCGTTATCAGTTTTGCAGAGCATTTTGAACGTTTACAGCCTGATATTATTGTCGTTTTAGGCGATAGATTTGAAATTTTTGCGGCTGTACAAGCAGCATTAGCATTAAATATTCCCGTCGCGCATTTACACGGTGGCGAGTTGACCGAAGGCGCAATTGATGATGCAATTCGCCATTGCATTACCAAAATGGCACATTTGCATTTTGTCGCGGCTGAAGCTTATCGGCAACGTGTCATCCAACTAGGCGAACAGCCTAATACCGTGTTTAATGTTGGTGCTTTAGCGATTGATAATATTCAACGTTTAACTTTTTTAACACGAACACAATTAGAAGAAAGTTTAAATTTTAAATTAGGCGATTTAAATTTCTTAATCACTTATCATCCTGTCACTTTAAATCCTACAGATAGTTTAAACGCCCTTAATCAATTATTGCTTGCACTGAATAATTTTCCTACTGCAAAAATTATCATTACTAAAGCCAATGCAGATGCGGGTGGACGATTGATTAATCAAGCTTTAGAAACTTACGCTGCACAACATCAAGAAACTGTTTTATTAACCACTTCACTTGGACAATTGCGTTATTTAAGTGCGATTCAACATGTGGATGTTGTTATTGGTAATTCTTCCAGCGGATTATTAGAAGTTCCTTTCTTTAAAAAACCAACTGTTAATTTAGGTGAGCGACAAACAGGACGTTTAATGGCAGATTCCGTGATAAATTGTAAAGAAAACATTGAAGCAATCACACAAGCAATTCATCAAGCACTTTCAACTTCATTTAAAGAAAAATTAAAAACAATTCTTTCACCTTATGGTGTAGGAAATGCGAGCCAACAAATTAAAACAAAGTTAAAACAAGTTAATTTAAGCCCATTGATAAAAAAACATTTTTATACACTTCCTTTGGAACTTTAGCAATGAAAGACTGGCGTAAAACTTTAACTTCTCCGCAAGCTACTATTCATCAAACCATTCAAATTATTGATAGCAGCGGATTACAAATTGCTTTAGTAACTGATGAGCACCAAACTTTATTAGGTGTGGTTACAGATGGCGATATTCGTCGGGCAATTTTAAAAGGCTTGCCGCTTTCTACGGTAATTTCTGAAGTTATGAATACCCAACCGTTAACGATTCAACACGGGACATCAGTTGAAACTATTTTAACCGTAATTCGAAAAAATAGTTTACAACGTATTCCAATTATTAATGCACAAAAACAAGTTGTTAATTTAGCTTTATTAGAAACCTTAATTCAACCTGAAGTTAAACAAAATAGAATCGTATTAATGGCGGGCGGCTTAGGGACACGTTTAAAACCTTTGACTGAGCATTTTCCTAAACCGTTGCTTAAAGTCGGTAGTAAGCCCGTTTTACAAACAATTATTGAAAATTTTAGAGAACAAGGTTTTATTCATTTCTATTTGTCAGTCAATTATAAAGCAGAAATGATTGAAGCGTATTTTAAAGATGGTAGTCAATTTGATGTTTCTATTCAATATTTACAGGAAAAACAACGCTTAGGTACAGCGGGAGCATTGTCTTTATTACCTGAAATTCCTAATGAGCCGTTAATTGTAATGAATGGTGATTTATTAACCAAAGTTGATTATCGTCAATTGTTGAATTTCCATAATGAACATCAAGCCGCTGCAACCATGTGTGTGCGAGAATATGACTTTCAAGTGCCGTATGGTGTAGTGGAAATTGAGCAACAACGCATTACAGGAATTAAAGAAAAACCCGTGCAACGTTTCTTTGTGAATGCGGGAATTTATGTTTTAAATCCAGAAAGTTTAAGTGAAATTCCGCATGAGCAATTTTTTGATATGCCTTCTTTATTTGAAAAGTTAATTGCACAGCAAAAAAATACGGTTGTTTTTCCTATTCATGAGTATTGGATTGATATTGGACAAATGGCAGATTATGAGAAAGCAAATAATGAATTTGCTCAAAATTTTGCAAACTAAAAGGAAAGCAAAATGAATTCAACTTTCATTATTGCCGAAGCGGGTGTAAATCATAACGGTTCTTTAGAACTTGCATTGCAATTGATTGATGTTGCTGTTGCAGCAGGCGCGGATGCGGTTAAATTTCAAACTTTTCAAGCTCAGTATTTAGTGGGACAACATGCGCCTAAAGCGCAATATCAGCAACAAACAACTGATGTGAATGAATCGCAGTTTGAAATGATTAAAAAATTGGAGTTGAGTCTTGAGGCGCATCAGCAATTAAAAGCTTATTGTGTGCAGTGCGGTATTGAATTTATGTCAACGCCTTTTGATAGTGAAAGCGTTGATTTATTAGTAAATCTTGGGGTTAAACGTTTAAAAGTTCCTTCAGGTGAATTGACTTCTGCGCCGTTAGTTTTGCAAATGGCACAAACAAGATTGCCATTGATTGTCTCGACGGGAATGGCAACGCTGGGTGAAGTGGAAACCGCTTTGAGTATTATCGCATACGGTTATACGCAGAGTGCGTCCCCTACTTGTTTTGCAGATTTTGCGGCGGCTTATCATAGTGAAGCTGGACAGCAAGCGTTATGGGAAAAAGTCACTTTATTGCAATGCACGACGGAATATCCTGCGCCCGCGTCTGCACTAAATTTGCGGGTGATGGATACCTTTTCGGTAGCATTTGGTTTGCCCGTCGGTTTTTCTGACCACTCTCAGGGTATTCATATTCCTATTGCCGCCGTCGCGCGTGGCGCACAAGTTATTGAAAAACATTTTACTTTAGACCGTCATTTGCCGGGCCCTGACCATCGCGCCTCGCTTGAACCGCAGGAATTAATAGCAATGGTGCAAGCAATTCGTGAAGTTGAGGCGGCTTTAGGCAGTGGGCGTAAAATGCCTGACCCTGTGGAATTAAAAAATCGTCCGATTGCGCGCAAAAGTTTAGTGGCAGCGCGAGAAATTCAAGCGGGTGAAATTTTTACACGGGAAAATTTGACGTTAAAGCGCCCTGCAACGGGTGTTTCTCCTTTATTTTATTGGGAATATTTGGGCAAAACTGCACAACAGGATTATGCTGTTGATGATTTAATTCAGTCATGAAACGCTTTCCGCCTGTCATTCTTTTAGGGGCTGGCGGTCATGCCAGTGTACTGTTAGAGTTGTTACAACTATTTGATTATTTAGTGATTGGTGCAACAGATAGCAATGTAGAACGGCAACAGCAAAGATGGCGCACAACACAAATTATTGGCAGTGATGAGTGTGTGCTGCAATATGCACCGCATGAAGTGATGTTAGTGAATGGTTTAGGGTCGGTCGATTCAACTTTGCGTCGTCAACAATTATTTGAGCGGTTTAAAACCTTAGGATATTGTTTTTTAAGTTTAATTCATCCTAGCGCAATTGTAAGTTCTTCCGCAGTTATTGGTGAGGGCTGTCAAATTTTGGCGGGGGCGATTGTAAATAGTTATGCGCAACTTGCGGATAATGTGTTAATTAATACCCGTGCAGTGATTGAGCATGATTGTCAAATTGCCAGTCATTGCCATGTTGCGAGTGGCGCGGTGTTATGCGGAGGCGTGCAACTGGCGAGCGGTGCGCATGTAGGCACAGGCGCGACGGTTATTCAAGGAATACAAGTTGGTACGCAGTCAATTATTGCGGCGGGCGCAGTAGTAACGCAATCAGTGGCAGCGGGAAAGCTGGTTAAAGGTGTGCCTGCTAGATAAACGACTTAAATAACCCGAGTACGGTGAGAGATTCAAACTAAAACAAAGACCTGCTAGGTTTTAAAAACCTAGCAGGTCTTTTTTATTTCTGTAACTTTAAGTTACAGCAAACATGTCCTAAATTGATTTGAATTCAGGATTGGCAATTTTGCAAAAACGACCAATCCTTTATATCGTTTCATAGAACATTAACTATATCTTACACATTTCCTGCAATTTTCTTTGTAATTACCCATTGTTGTGCAATCGATAACGCATTATTGATAACCCAATACAACACTAAACCAGAGGGGAAGAAGGCAAAGAAAACAGTGAAAACAATAGGTAACATCAACATCATTTTTTCTTGAATCGGGTCAACAGGGGTTGGATTCAAATGATGTTGAATTAACATGGTTGCGCCCATGATTAACGGTAAGATAAAGAAAGGGTCAGGGCGTGATAAATCTTGTAACCATAAGAAACTAGATAACCGTAATTCTACGCTTTCTAATAACACCCAATATAAAGCGATAAATACAGGAATTTGTACGAAAATGGGCAAACAACCACTTAACGGGTTAATTTTCTCTTCTCTGTATAAATCCATCATGGCTTGATTTAATTTTGCACTGTCATCTGCATAGCGTTCTTTTAATGCTTGTAAACGCGGTTGCATTTTGCGCATTTGCGCCATTGATTTATAACTGGTTGCTGATAATTTGAAAAAAGCTAATTTTATCAACAGTGTTACCATGATAATCGCCATCCCCCAACTGCTGAAAATGGTATGGCAAAAACTGAGTAACCAGAAAATGGGCTGTGCAATAAACCATAACCAACCATAGTCGACAGTTAAATCTAAACCTGTTGCTAATTTGGCTAGGTTATCTTGAATTTTGGGGCCTGCATATAAAGTCAATTCAAAAGTATGTTGTTGTTTAGCTGCGATAACTTGAGTGTCGCTATAAAAACCTAAAATATAGCGTGCACCTTCTTGCAAATAATTGGTGTAGTAAGTAAAAGCTTGTTCACGCGGCGGAATCCATGCACCTACAAAATAGTGTTGCAACATGCCAACCCAGCCATTTTTCCATGTCAGCTCTTTACGTTTACTAAATTCACTGTCGTGAATTTGTTTAAATGTCACCCGTTCATACATTTGTTGTGGACTAGAAACTGCCCCACCTAAATAAGTATATACGAAATTAGAATATTCTTGTTTTACTTCAGTCCGTTGAAACTGTGCGTATTGTCGTACTTGCCAAGGTTGCTCACTTTGATTATCAACAATATGTTGTACTTTAATAGCATGACTGCCACGAGTGAAAATAAAGACCTTTTTAACCGTAATCCCTTGTTCATTTGTCCAAACTAAAGGAACGGCTAAAGTGTCTTGTCCATTGGCTAAATGGTAGTTATTTTGAGCAGATTGATAGACTGCAACATGAGAAGGTGCATTTTCCGCAGGTAATAACCCTGATTGCGCTACGAAAACATTCGGTAAGCTATCATTTAACAAACGGAAAGGCGTATGGTCTTCTACACTGATAGGATAGTCAATTAAAGATTTTTGCCGTAAATCTCCACCCACGGTATTAATTTCAACTTGCATAACATCTGTTTCCACTTTTACGATATTTTCGCTGGGAAAGAGTTGTATTGAAGCTTGGGGTAAAGCAGAAGACGCTTTTGTTAATTGCCCATCAACAGGTACAGAGGTAGAAGTAGTAGTGGAGGGAGTGGGCAACGTAGAATTCACCCCTGTATTCAACGGGGTAGAAATAGGCGTTGTCGTTGGGGAAATCGGTTTAGCACCATAATCTTTTTGCCATGCTTCATACATGAGCAACGAGATAAATACCAGTGCCATGACTAAAAACAGTCTGACATTGTCCATAACGTAATCATCGGCTGGGAAGTTGGAATGGAAGCACTACTTAATATTGCTGCACAATTTTTGGCTCATAATTGGCATACAGCAGAAGTAGCATGAAAACGAAATTGAATTATTCAAGCACGGCATGTTAACCGTTTTTGCTTAAATAATCATTAGTTGGGGTGTTAGGCGTTGGTAATCTTAAACCTAGAGTTTTTATATCGTGTCAATTTTATTACGATTTTTTAGGTGATTGATGGCGACGCGCCACATATTTCCATTGCTTAATCAAGGATTGTGTGAGAACCGCATTTTCTTCATCAGCAGTTCCTTGTCGGGCTAATACGACGCATTCTAACCCAACGAGTAAATGTTGATGCAATCTAAAACTTTCACGAATTAACCGTTTTAAACGGTTGCGTTGTACGGCAAGTTTAGAGTGTTTGCGCGATACGGTAATGCCAAGTTTAGCGGGCATCGTCGCATCACCCCGTCGGGTAAGAATAGTAAAATAACGGTCACTTGATTTAAACGGTTGTTCAAATACCTGTTTAAACTCTAAGGGTTTAAGCAGACGCTGTACCCGCTGAAAGCAATAACGGCGTAGCGGCATTTACGCGCTTAAACGATGCCGTCCTTTCGCACGACGTGCTCTCAGCACGGCGCGTCCACCACGCGTTTGCATTCTTGCACGGAAACCGTGACGACGTTTGCGGACAAGTTGACTTGGTTGGAATGTTCTTTTCATGATACGTTCACTGGTTTGGCTATAAGAAGAAAATGTAAATTTTGGATTATAAAGACTTTAAATCAGGGTTGTCAATCTATAAAAAATCTTATATGCAAAATAAGTATTTGTTTGTTGGTGTAACTATTTGAATATTATTATTTTTTATAATAAAGTTTTTTTGTTTAATTTTTATTAAAAACATAATGTTACACCATCTAACAAGCAGTTAGAAGAGAGCTAGCATAGAAAAGCACACAATGATACATTGACAAGCTTTCACTTAAAAATATTTTCTCACGACATTGATGGTTCACAAATATTTTTAACACAAAGCGCAAACTTAGGCTTTTTTAAAAATACGAATTTACTATAATGTTCGCCCGCTGTTGAAGTTCTGATAGCCCAACTCATACTTCAGTGTATCATCTTATTGTTTCATACACATCAAGTCATGAATAGTCGTCTCTTCATTCGATTAACCAATCAGATTTTTGTTTTGGAGATTCAGCCGTGACCACTTTATTGTGGAATCAGTGTCTAAAAGTTCTTGAACGCGAACTATCAGGAACAGATTTTAATACATGGATACGTCCGCTTCACGCTATTGAAGAAGCTGGGTCACTGCGCCTATTCGCCCCCAATGTCTTTGTCATGAATTGGATTCGGCAACATTTTTATCAAACAGTGACAGAATTGTTAGCCCGCTTGCGCCCGCAAAAAACCCCAGTATTAGTGTTACAAGTTGGTAGTCGTCATACTGCCCCCCGTTCTATTCAATCCGTGCTCAATCAATCAACGCCTGTGAGTCGGGTTTTAGCAATGCGTCCTACATCCTCTGCTAAAAATACGACAACCGCTGAAGTTGTTACACATCGTCCAATGCACAACAACCGAACCACAGGCGCAGCAGCTTCACAAGCCTTGTATGCGCAAATGGGCAGTGCAGCAGTTGCCACGTTATCTGTGCCCTTGCCTGCGGTAAAAGCGGTGAACTCTCCCGCTCAAAATGTTGCACAGGTTACGAGTATCGCCAAAAATGTGGAATATGTATCTTCTCGGGCTAATTTAACCGCATTAAAAAGCGTTACCGCTGAAGAAGTGCATCAACCAGAAAATACTGTCGCTACAGATTTTTTAACCCCTGATGAAATTCATGAAAATCATCACCGAATTAAAACTGGTGCACGTCGTAAAATAGCGACCACCAACCCTATTTCACGCGAAATTGAGCAACCTGCGCAATTAAGTTTCCCCGCCATTCATGTTCCAACGCCTAATAATACTCAGGCAAATGCACCGCGTTCACGCTTAAACACACATTTGACGTTTACCCAATTTGTTGTGGGAAATTCAAATCAACTCGCCCGTGCCGCTTCTGAACAAATGGCAGAACATGGCGGCTATAATCCATTGTATTTATATGGAAATGTAGGTTTAGGGAAAACGCATTTATTACACGCAGTCGGACATCAATTTTTAGGCGGTCGTCCAAGTGCAAAAGTGGCTTATATTCATGCAGAAAACTTTGTCGCGGAATGGATAAAAGCTTTACAAAACAAAAAAGTAAACGATTTTAAAAAGCAATATCGCTCTTTAGATTTGTTATTAATTGACGATATTCAATTTTTCTCTAATAAAAACCAATCCCAAGAAGAATTTTTACATACTTTCAATTATTTAATTGAGCGACAAAAACGGGTTGTGTTAGCGGGGAATTGCGCCCCTATTCAACTAAATGGTATTGATGAACGTTTAAAATCACGTTTTAGCAGTGGTTTAGCGGTAGCAATTCAAGTGCCTGATTATGAAACCCGTTTAGCAATTTTACAAACCAAAGCGCAACATCAGCAGTTGATTTTACCTTTAGAAATCTGCGATTTTATTGCGACCCATATTCAACAAAACGTGCGTGAATTAGAAGGTGCTGTGCATCGTATTGCCGCGACGGCTAGATTTATGCAGCAACCCATTACCTTGAAAACGACTGAAGTAGTTTTACAAGACTTACTGTCGTCACAAGCACCCTCCCCAGTTCAAACAACCATTATTCCAACTTTAGCGGCTATTCAAAAGCAAGTTTGTGATTATTTTAAAATTTCGCTGAATGAATTATGTTCACGCAGTCGTAAACGGCAACTATCCCGTCCGCGCCAAATTGCAATGGCATTAGCTAAACAACTCACTAAACACAGTTTGCCTGATATTGGTCACGCGTTTGGGCGCGACCACACCACAGTTTTGCACAGTTGTAAAGCAGTTGAACAATTGCGGCAAACAGATAGAGAAATGCAGCAAGATTATTCCTGTATTTTAAAACGCTTACAAACAGTTTAATTTAAAGGTTAATGTATGGAATCGCTTACCGTCTTATTTGCGACCTCTGAACTTTTTCCGTTGGTAAAAACGGGGGGATTAGCAGATGTAAGTTACGCTTTACCTAAAGCTTTGCGTAAATTAGGTATTGATATTCGCATTATTACGGTGGGCTATCCTGCGATTTTAAAGCAAGTTGCTTTAACGTCTGTTCAAGAAAATTTAAATTTACTCAGTGCCGCGCCATCAGTACGCTTATTGCGCGGTACTGTGCCAAATAGCGATATTCCCTTGTATGTGCTTGACTGTCCTAGTTTATATCAACGTGATGGTGGCTTATACCAAGATAATAATGGTTACGATTGGGGCGATAATGCTTTGCGTTTTGCGTTGTTATCGCGCGCGGCGGCCTATTTTGGCGAACATCGTTATCCTGAATTTAAGCCTAAAATTATTCATTGTAATGATTGGCAAACGGGCTTAACACCCGCCTATTTAGCATTTACAGCAAGTAATTATGCAAAAGTTTTAATGAGTTTACATAATGTTGCTTATCAAGGCGTATTCGGAGCAGACCAGCTTTATCACTTAGATTTACCGCCGCATAGTTTTAATATTCATGGCTTAGAATATCATGGCTTGCTTTCCTTTTTAAAAGCAGGTATTTACTATGCAAATTGGGTGAGCACCGTCAGCCCCACTTATGCAACCGAAATTCAAAACCCTCATTTTGGTTATGGTTTAGCGGGCTTGTTAGCGGCGCGTCACAGCCAATTAACAGGCATTTTAAACGGCATCGACGCTGAATGGCATCCTACCCATGATGCCCTTTTACCTTATCCTTATAGTGCTCAAGATTTAAGTAATAAAGCTCTGAATAAAAAAGCTCTGCAGGAAAAATTGGGTTTAACGACAGCCCCTGATGCGCCGATTATCAGCATGATTACACGCCTTACTTATCAAAAAGGGATTGATTTAGTGTTGCCCATTATTGGCGATATTATTCGGGAAGGTGCGCATTTGGTTATTTTAGGTAGCGGCGACCGTGACACAGAAGGGCATTTACGCTGGTTAGCAACGCAATATCCACAACAATTGAGCGTAACAATTGGTTATGATGAAAAATTAGCGCATTTAATTGAAGCGGGTTCAGATTTGTTTTTAATGCCTTCGCGTTTTGAACCTTGCGGTTTAAATCAGATGTACAGCTTATGTTATGGCACATTACCTGTTGTGCGGCGTACGGGCGGACTATCCGATACAGTAACAGATACTTTGCCGTCAACTGTTAATGCAAATCAAGCGAATGGTTTTGTCTTTGAAGAAGAAAATTCCCGTGCGTTATTAACCACACTACAAAAAGCGTTGTTAGTTTTCCGTGATAAAAAAACGTGGTTGCAATTACAACGCAATGGAATGCAAAAAAATTTTAGCTGGCAAAACAGCGCGCGGGCATATCAACAGTTGTATCAACAATTGTTATAAATATGCTGAGATTGAATTAAAAAGAATTTAATTAAAAATTAGCGAGAGATTCAAACGAAAGCAAAAACCTGCTAGGTCTCGAAGACCTAGCAGGTTTGCGTTTTAAAATTTTACTCGCTTAACTTGCGTTATTTCACATTTCCCGCTCGTGTAACTCATCAATAGTTTTTACAAACACTTTAGAATTGCGCCGATAATTATACAATTCACGCCGCGCCATCGGTAAACAACTCAATTCTGCGGCATTAAAGCCCCGTTCTTGAAACCAATGAGCTGTTCGCGTGGTTAATACGAAAATCGTCCGAATGCCTTTTAACCAAGCTTCACGCTCTAAAAACGCTAATAACGCATCGCCACGGTCTTCACCGCGATATTGCGGGTGTACCACAAAACAGGCGATTTCTGCCATGTTATCTTCGGGAAATGGATATAACGCCGCACACGCGATAAGCATTCCATCACGTTCTTGAATGATAAAATGCTCAATTTCCATTTCCAACTTTTCCCGCGAACGCCGTACCAGCACCCCCGCTTCTTCTAAAGGCTGAATTAACGCAATTAATTTAGTAATATCTTCAATTTGCGCTTTTCGCATATTTTCATAAGGGTCGGTACTGATTAATGTGCCAATCCCATCGCGACTAAATAACTCTTGCAACAACGAGCCATCCCGCTGACGCGGCACGATATGTACTCGTTTCACGCCATTTTGGCACGCATAAATTGCTTCTTTGACTTGCTGGGTCAGTAAATAATTCAAATTTGTATGCGTTTGTAAAAATTCTTGCGCTTCTAAAACAGTTAAATGCTCAATAATAGTTTGATTTTCATCACATAAGCCTTCATCTTCTGTCAAACAAATCCATTTACTTGCCCGCAAAGCAATAGCAGTTTCAGCAGCAACATCTTCAGAAAGTAAATTGAAAATTTCACCTGTTGGGGAATATCCCACGGGCGGAATCAGTACAATAGAATCTTCTTCAAGTCGTTGACGAATTGCCTCACCGTTCACACGGCGCACTTCACCTGTATAACAGTAATCAATGCCATTGCGTACGCCCAACGGGCGAGCTGTTACGAAGTTGCCAGTTAATGTACTGATTTGTACATCAGAAGAAGGTGAATTTGTTAAACCGCGTGATAATAAACCTTGAATTGAGGTAATCACTTCACCGCAAGCCGCTTTAACACAACTTAAAGTGTCTTCATCAGTGATACGAATATTAGCCGCATACTGTGTTGGTAAATTACGAATGGCTAATTGTTGGTCAATTTGCAAGCGCGTGCCGCAAACTAAAACTAAACGAATTTCCAAACTACTTAATAGAGCGATGTCATTAATTAAGTTTTGAAAAGAAGGACTTCCTAAAGCATCACCTGCAAAAGAAATCACAAACGTCCGTTCATGATGAGCATGAATATAAGGAGAAACTTGTCGAAACCATTCGACGAACTGCGCAGAAGAAAGGTCTACCATGAGGTTAGTCAATAAAAAAAGGATTATATTTTAAAAAGTGGAAACTGCTTAGGCTGTTTCAGCTTGACGGGAGTTGTTACGCAGGTCAAGAGATTCAGATTGGAAGAGGTAAAGACTATTATAGTGAACTTGAGGAAAGTGAAGAAAGATAATTTTTTGAAATAATTTTACTATTTGGTAAGAACAGATTTCAATGCCATTAAGCTAAGAGCATGGGTGTTGTAGGGTGGAATAGCGTAGCGTATTCCACCATGAAACTCCATAAAAGCTGAATAAAAACAGATTATCACACACGGCGGAATACGGCTTTATGCCTATTCCACCCTACATTTGTGCCTAACTTAATGGCTTTGCTGGCAGACCTACACCAGATTAACGATAAACTAATCCCATTGCTTGTCGTACTTCGTCCATTGTATCGCGAGCCACTGCACGCGCTTTTTCACAACCTTCATGAATAATTGAGCGAATTTTATCTGGATTTTCAACATAAAGCAGAGCGCGTTCTTGAATCGGTTTTAATTCGTCTTGCACGGCTTGAATCACGGGTTGTTTGCATTCTAAGCAACCAATCCCCGCACTTTGGCAGCCTTCGCGCACCCATTGTTTAGTTTCGGCACTGGAGTAGATTCCATGAAATTGCCATACAGGACATTTGTCTGGATTACCGACATCTGTCCGCCGTACACGGGCGGGGTCAGTGGGCATAGTGCGCAATTTGCGTTCTACTTCGGGCGCGGAATCGCGCAAACTGATGGTGTTGTGATAGGATTTTGACATTTTTTGCCCATCTAAACCAGGCATTTTCCCAATTTTCGTTAATAACGCATTGGGTTCGGGTAAAATTGTCTTTGTTTCACCTTCCAAATAGCCAAGTAACCGCCGTTTATCACCTAAAGTTAAATTTTGCTGGCTATTTACTAACGCTTGCGCGGTAATCAAAGCTTCTCCGTCCCCTTTTTCTTGGAAAGCTTTACGCAAATCTTTATAAAGTTTTGCGTTTTTCTTGCCCATTTTTTCCCGCGCTTCTTTGGCTTTCTCTTCAAAATTAGGTTCGCGACCGTAAATGTGATTAAACCGCCGTGCAATTTCGCGTGAAATTTCAACGTGAGCGACTTGGTCTTCACCCACAGGGACTAAACCCGCTTTGTAAATTAAAATATCCGCTGTTTGCAGTAAGGGATAGCCTAAAAAGCCGTAAGTTGATAAATCTTTATCTTTTAGCTTTTGTTGTTGGTCTTTATAGGTTGGAACACGTTCCAACCAACTGAGCGGGGTGCTCATGGAAAGCAGCAAATGCAATTCCGCATGTTCTGGCACTTTGGATTGAATAAAAATTGTCGCTTCATTGGGATTAATTCCAACCGCTAACCAGTCAACAATCATTTCCAAAACATTTTGGGGAATACGGCTGGGGTCTTCATATTCAGTGGTTAAGGCGTGCCAATCCGCTGCAAAGAAGAAACAACGATATTCATATTGCAAGGTTAGCCAATTGTTGAGCACACCATGCAAATGTCCTAAGTGCAATTGTCCCGTTGGACGCATCCCTGATAAAACACGTTGTGAAGAAGGTTCGTTCAATGCAGTCTCCTAATAAACCAATGGTTAAATTTAAGGCTGTTAATTTTGAGAAGGATTGGCGGTTTGTCAAGCTTTTATCTGTAATAAATCATATTTTTGCTATTTTTTGCTATGCAAGATGCCGCAATTATCGCATTAAAGGGGAAAGGTAATCAAAAAGATAAGTAATTGCTGGAACTAAAAACCAATTTAATGCACCACTTGCCAATAAAATAACTAACAGAATAATCCCATAAGGTTGCAAACTTGTGTAGGCTTGTGACAATTTAAGCGGTAATAAACTGCGCACAATTCGCCCGCCGTCTAAAGGTAGTAAGGGAATCAGATTGACTAAGGCAAATACTAAATTGGCAACTACGCCCGCTGTGCCGATATAAATCAAGTAACTGAAATAACTATCGCCATAGTTCACAATTAACCAATGTCCCAATTTAGCAACTAACATCCACATAACCACCATTAAAAGATTTGCAAGCGGACCCGCGACGGCAATCAAGGCAACATCACGGCGCGGCTGGGCTAAATTACGTTCATCAAATAACACTGGTTTTGCCCAGCCAAATACGAAACCTATATTTACCAGTAATAAGGTCAAAGGCAAAATAATTGTGCCAACTAAATCAATATGTTTTATTGGATTTAAGGTGACTCTACCGAGATTATAAGCCGTTTTGTCGCCTAATTTCAGCGCGACATAGGCATGAGCAGCTTCGTGTAAAGTAATGGCAAAAAGAATGGGTAATGACCAGATAATCGTCTGTTGAACAAGGGGATGATTGAAAAACTCAGTAAACATAAGAAAATGCACAAGTAAAATTGTAACCCCGCGTTAAACACGCGGGGATTAAAACAGCAATTAACTAAGCTGCTGTTTTAAAAGAGCGGAACATTTGCACTAAAGCAACAATAACAAAAAACACAAACCAAATAAATGACCAGCCTGCAATCGATAAACCTAAGAATCGCCATGTCACTTCTGCACAAGAAGGTGAACCATGCCATAAAGTTTCAGCGGCTTTTAAAATGGGGAAATTATTGATAATAAAATCAAAATCTGCAACACAAGAGGGGATTTGGTCGGCGGGTAAACTTTGTAACCATAATTGCCGTGCGGCGACAGTCGCGCCACCGATTGCAAAGAGTGCCATCAAGGCACTGTAAATTTTATTGCCAATCCCTGCCGCGCCATGAATTAAGCCAATTAACGCGATACTTCCAACCATGTAAAAAAAGAAACGTTGCACTAAACATAAAGGACAAGGTTCTAAATTCATAAAATATTGCATGAAATAACCTGTCGCTAATAAGGCAAAACAACTGCAAAATACAAAGGCATACAATGTACGACGATTTTGCATAAGTGCTTCAAACATAGATTAACCTCTTATTTTAAATAAATTTATATAAGTCCATTAAAGGGTTGCACTTCTACCCAATCTCCAACTTCTACCGTTCCTTGTTCGGTAGCTAAAATTACAAAACAATTTGCCGCTGTCATTGAGCTTAAAATGCCTGAACCTTGCGCTCCTACGGAGTTTACTGTCCATTCACCATTTTCGGCGCGTTTTAAATAGCCACGGGGAAATTCAGTGCGTCCTTGTTGTTTTTTAAATTTAGCTTCACTTTTAGCTTTAAAACTCAGTTGTAAGGGTAATGGACTGATACCCATCATTTTTTGCAAGGCGGGCTGTACTAATTGGTAAAAAGTCACCATTGTTGAAACAGGATTCCCTGGTAAACCAAAGAAATACGCTTGTTTAATTTTGCCAAAAGCGAAGGGGCGACCTGGTTTTATCGCTAATTTCCAAAATTGAATTTCGCCCAGTTCTGCAAGCAAAGGTTTAATAAAATCTGCTTCGCCTACCGAAACGCCGCCCGAACTAATAATTGCATCCGCTTGTTCACTTGCACGGGTAAGTGCAGACGCTAATAATTCAGGATTATCTGGAATTGAGCCTAAATCAACGATTTCTACTCCTAAACGGCTTAACATGCCAAATAGAGTATAGCGATTACTATCATAAATTTGTCCTTTTTCCAAAATTTCACCTACAGGGCGCAATTCGTCACCCGTAGAAAAAAAGGCAACCCGCAAACGTTTAAATACAGAAATTTCAGCAATTCCCAACGCGGCAATCAGTCCTAATTCAGCAGGATAAATTTTTGTTCCTGCTGATAAAACCTGTTGTCCTATGGCAACATCTTCGCCTGCTTGGCGCACATTTTGTCCGCTGTTTTCGTCTGTTTGGAACTGAATTTTATCGCCTTGTACAGTGACACGCTCTTGCATTAAAACAGTATCCGCCCCTGTTGGCATCACTGCCCCCGTCATAATGCGCACACATTGTCCCCGTGCGACTGTCTCTGTAAACGGATGCCCCGCAAAGGCAGTTCCAATAACCGTTAATGTGCTTTTTAATTCAGCATCTTGCAAATCAACACTCCGCATTGCATAACCATCCATTGCCGAATTGGTATGGGCGGGTACGTTGATAGGCGAATAAATTGGTTGGGCTAAAACCCGTCCTAAACTTTGCATTAAAGCAACAGATTCAATTGCTTCAGAAGCTTGAGGCGTGGATAAATGGTTTAATAAATAGTGTAAGGCAGTGCTTAAAGTATAGGCATCTGCTTCTTGAGCATCATGACAAGAGGAAATAGGTGCAGACATAGGAAATAATGAGTAATTAGAGAGGCAACGGCAGGGGAATTGCACATAAAATGGCAAACTCCCCATTAAAACATTAATGATGTAGGATGATAGGCATTTCTGGCAAGCTGTATTCTGATGTAATATTTTGTAGTTTAAGTAAAATTTGTTTAATAATTAATTGTTCTATAGAATTCAATTGGGCACACAACATCGATTCCTGTCGCTCGCCCTGCCAAATTTGCTGAATTGCCTCCACCATAGCAACCCAAGTATGTTGAAAAGATGCTAATAAGCTTTCTCTTAAGCTTTCATGATAATTTGCAATCACAACTGCATTAATCAACAAATAATGTTGTTTTTTCAAATTTGAGCAACTTTGTTGTTTTTGTTGCGATACCGTTTCAACTAAACGGTTAAAAAACGCAGGCGAGTGTAAAGCATCTAAGACAGTTTGAATAATTAAACAATCTTCATCATCTAAATTAAAAGCTTGGACTAAAGCCGTTTTATTGCGTTCACCTTGCCAAATAGCTTGAATAGCTAATACAACTTCTTGCCAACCGTTTTGAATTAATTCAGCAAATAAAGCATCTAAGGAAGATTGTAAGGCGGGTTTTTCAGTGGCGAGGGTAGCAAGTAAGGTTAAATGCAGATGAGAATTTAAGAGGCGTTGTTTAGAGCTTGTCCATTGTTGGTCTAGTAAAGTGAGATAAGGAGTAAGTGTGGAAGGAAATTCTGTGGCTTCGTGAATGGCTCTAAGTAGATTTTTTTTCGTTTCATTTAACCCCTGAGAAAGGCGTTTAAAACAACGTTGCCCTTGCCATAGATGATAAATTGCGCCGACTAAATCCGCTGAACCACATTCAGCCATACTTTGCATCAATTCTGCTAATCGCTCTTGCAACTCGGGTTTATCAACCGCTAACACGACCGCGACGATAAACTCGGCATGTTGCTCTAACAACAAAGGGGAGGCTAAGGAGTCTGCCATAATGTCCTCAAAAGTTTGTTCTTTTAAATAATTTGCGAAATTGAGTTTAGGCGGGCAGAAAAATTGCCTACTACCTAAATTAACTTATAGTCACTAATTGCCAAAACGTCTATAGCGTTTAGATAGCATTTACGAGTAAAATATTAATTAAAAGTTGAATTAATCAGTATTTTATGACTGTTTTGTTTGAAAAATAGAGAAAAATAAAAAAATTCCTTTATTTTCAATCTATAAATACTTTTAGCGATAAAACTATTTTATAAAAAATTCAAAAAATTATTTTGTGATAACGTTAAAATTCTGAATTATTCTTTAACTTAAATTTATAAATAAATTTTATTTGACTCAAATAAATACTATTTTTCAGTTTTTAATGTAATTCACTCTCAAATAACGATGAACTACAGAAGAAAAAGCGATGGAGTTATCATTAAAATGGGAAAAATTAAAGTATTAATTATTGATGACTCTGCCCTTGTGCGGAAATTACTGACACAAATTTTAAGTGGCACACCTGATATTGAAGTAGTAGGCACAGCCGCCGACCCTTATATTGCGCGCAATAAAATTAAACAATTAAATCCAGATGTTTTAACCTTAGATGTGGAAATGCCCCGCATGGACGGTTTAGCATTTTTAGCCAATCTGATGCGGCTGCGTCCAATGCCAGTCGTCATGGTTTCCGCCCTGACGGAAGCGGGTGCAGATGTCACCTTGCAAGCCTTAGAATATGGTGCGGTGGACTATATCTTTAAACCTAAATTAGATGTTGCTGACACGCTGCAAAATTATGCTGACCAAATTATTGAAAAAATTAGAGTTGCCTCTAAAGCACAGATTCAACCGCTTAGCCATGCTAAGATTACCAATTCTACATATTCTAACGCACTTTCACCGATAAATACACTCAAAGTAGAACCCAAATACTCCGCAGATGTGATTTTAAAGAATCCCTTACGCGCTCCACGCCACTTTAAGACCACAGATAAAATTATAGCTATTGGTGCATCTACGGGGGGAACTGAAGCCATTAAAATCTTGTTATCCCATTTACCTGCAAGTACCTATGGAATTGTGATTGCGCAACATATTCCCGCTACTTTTAGCCAATCTTTTGCTAATCGCATGAATCAAAGTTCAGCAATGCACGTTTATGAAGCCTCAGATAAACAAGTCATTATGGCGGGACATGTCTATATTGCGCCTGGTGGACAACATCTACTTGTTGAACGCGATGGCGCACATTATTCCTGTCACTTAAGCGACGGTGTACTCGTCAATCGACATCGCCCTTCGGTTGATGTGTTATTTCGCTCAGTTGCACAAGCAGCGGGAGAGAATGCACTCGGCATTATTTTAACGGGGATGGGAGATGACGGTGCGCATGGACTAAAAGAAATGCACGACACAGGCGCGACCACCATTGCACAAGACGAATACACCAGTGTGGTATGGGGAATGCCTGGCGAAGCAGTTAAATTAGGTGGTGTTAATCACATTTTACCTTTAGCAGAAATTGCACACTTTATTAATAACTGGTGTAAGCAATATCAAAATTAATTTGTTTTATTTCGTTATTTATTTTTCTCTATTTTTATTTAAAACGACCATTTATGCAAACTTGAATTTCAACAAGAAAACCTCTTAAAAATCACCAAGGAGAAAACAATGGTAGAAGAAAACCATAAAAACAATCTCACCATTATTGGCACACGCAAACGCCGTCGTGGGCGGTTAATTGCACTTTCAATTTTAGGAATGTTTGCTTTAAATTATCCATTACTTTCTTTATTTAACAAACCTATCCTCATGTTTGATATTCCTTACTTATATTTCTACTTATTTAGTGTTTGGACATTATTTATTTTATTTGTCGCTTGGGTCTTAGATGGCAGAATTTCCGAACGAGATACACGTCTTGTCTTAGAAGACTTTGATGATGAAGACGAAGAATAAAATAGCTAAACAAACTTAAATAGGTCTCTCTTATGTTAAATTCATGGATTATTTTAATTGCTTCATTTAGTTATTTAGGATTGTTATTTGGAATTGCTTATTATGCAGATAAACAGGCAGACAAAGGACGTTCAGTTATTAGCAATCCCTATGTTTATACTTTATCCTTTGCAATCTATTGTACAGCATGGACATTTTTTGGCAGCGTAGGACGGGCAGAAAGCTCTGGTGTAGGATTTCTCCCTATTTATTTAGGCCCTACTTTAATGGCAGCTTTATGGTGGATAACTTTAAGAAAAATTATTCGAATTGCAAAAGTTCATCGCATTACTTCTATTGCTGATTTTATTGGCTCACGCTATGGAAAAAGTGGTGTACTCGGTGGCTTTGTCACCATTATAGCAGTGATTGGTATCATGCCTTATATTGCCTTACAATTAAAAGCGATTTCTACCAGTTACAATGTTATTCATTACTATCCAAATTTTACAACTGCTTCTAATGTTGCCAATATTTTTTGGAATGATACCGCTTTCTATGTTGCTTTATTATTAGCCGCATTTACCATCTTATTTGGTACACGACATATTGACGCAACAGAAAGACATGAAGGAATGATTGCAGCGATTGCATTTGAATCTATTATTAAACTAATTGCATTCACTGCGGTAGGCGTTTATATTTGCTTTTTTTTATTTCAAGGTCCCGCCGATTTATTTAAACATGCCGTAGATATTCCTGACTTACAAAACTTAATGACCTTAGATAGCTTAAGTAATGAAGGAGGATTCGTACATTGGTTTTCTTTAACATTTTTAGCCATGATGGCAATTATGTTTCTTCCCCGTCAATTTCAAGTCGCTGTTGTAGAAAACGTTAATGAAGACCATGTAAAAACAGCAAGCTGGTTATTTCCACTTTATTTATTAGCAATTAACTTTTTTGTATTGCCTATTGCAATCGGCGGCAATTTAATTTTTGCTAATCAAGCCATAGACCCAGATACTTATGTATTAACCATTCCACTCGCTGCTCAAAATCAATGGTTAACACTCTTAGTTTTTATTGGAGGATTATCCGCCGCAACAGGGATGGTCATTGTAGAAACCATTGCACTTTCTACAATGGTTTGTAATGACTTAGTAATGCCAACTTTGTTTAGAATCTCCGCTTTCAAATTACATGAAAAACCAGATTTAAGCATACTTTTATTAAATATTCGCCGTGCAACAATTGTCGTTATTTTACTGTTAGGCTATTTATATTATAACGTTATTGGTGAATCCTACGCTTTAGTAAGTATCGGCTTAGTTTCTTTTGCTGCGGCGGCTCAATTTGCGCCAGCCATTCTAATTGGAATTTATTGGAAAGATGCCAATTACAAAGGCGCATTTATTGGTTTACTTTCAGGTTTTCTTATCTGGTTTTACACACTATTATTACCTGCATTAGCGAAATCAGGCTGGTTATCCGTTTCATTTATTGAATTAGGCCCTTGGGGAATTGAATGGTTAAAACCATACGCGCTATTTGGATTAGTAGGATTTGACCCAATTAGCCATTCTGTTTTCTGGAGCATGTTTTTTAATATTGGTTGTTTAATTGGAATTTCTCTATTTTCTCAACAATCTACTTTAGAACGCTTACAAGCTGTTTTATTTGTCGATGTTTTCAGAACAGACCCCCGCGACGGACAAAGTTATTACTGGGGCGGCAGTATCACCGTTGAAGAATTACGCGCTTTATTAGTCCGTTTCTTAGGTGAAGCTAAAGCAAAACAAGCATTTGAAAATTACGCCACGGCGCGGAATGTAGAAAAAGGCAATTTAACCACTGACCCCCAATTAATTGCTTTTGCCGAACGCTTATTAGCGGGCGCAATTGGTTCAGCTTCAGCCCATGTGATGGTTGCTTCCATCATTAAAGGACAAGCTTTAAGCGTGGAAGGGGTCATGAAAATCTTAGATGAAACTTCACAAGTTTTAGAATACAGCTATCAATTAGAGCAAAAATCTAAAGAATTAGAAGCCGCAACAACCGAATTACGCACCGCCAATGAACGGCTAAAAGAACTAGATTTGCTTAAAGACGAATTTGTCGCTACAGTAAGTCATGAATTAAGAACGCCCTTAACTTCTATTCGCGCTTTTTCAGAAATTCTTTTAAATACTCCTGAAATGGAAGTTGAGCAACGCCAAGCGTTTTTAGAAATTGTAGTTAAAGAAGCAGAACGTTTAACTCGTCTAATCAACGAAGTATTAGACTTAGCTAAAATTGAATCTGGACGCATGGAATGGCATATTACTGAAAACGACATCGTCAGCTTAATTAAAGACGCATGTAACGCCGTCAGTCAATTATTCCGCGAACGCAATATTGTCTTAGAACAACAATTACCCAGTTCACCCGTGTTAGCCAATGTTGACCCCGACCGTTTTATCCAAGTGATAATTAACTTATTATCCAATGCCTGCAAATTCAGCGAACCTGAACAAGGCATTGTTAAAGTTAAACTTTTTATACAAACTACTGATTTATGGATTGAAATTCAAGATAATGGCTCAGGGATTCCATCTGATAAACTAGAAAGCGTATTTGACAAATTCTATCAAGTCGAAGACCAACAAACAGGCAAACCCAAAGGCACTGGCTTAGGCTTGCCAATTTGTCAGGCAATTATTGAGCATCATGGTGGTAAAATCTGGGTAGAAAGTGAACTAGGACAAGGCGCGGTTTTCATTTTAACTTTACCTAAACCTATTTAATGCTCACAGCATTTGCTTAAACTTCATGAATTCGGTGCAATACAATAAAGCAACACCGAATTCATCAGCATTTACAAATTGAGCAACTCATTCCCCTTGCATTTAAAGAAACGTATATGAATTTCTTAATTTTTGATATTGAAACAATCCCAGACATTCAAAGTGGGCGACGTTTATATGGCAATCCGACAGAAATGGCGGAATTATCAGATGAAGATGTTGCTAAAGTAATGACTTATCAACGTTATCAAGACAGCGATGGACAAACCGAAATTTTACGCCATCATTTGCAAAAAATAGTTGCAATTTCTGTTATTTTTCGTTTTCAAGGCTACTTTAAAGGCGAATTAAAAGACGTATTAGAAGTCCGTTCACTAGGCGACTTACAAAGCGACGAACACGAATTAGTCCGCCAATTTTTTGGTATAATTCAAAAATATACGCCGACAGTAATTTCATGGAATGGCACACAATTTGATTTACCTGTGTTAAATTATCGCTCTCTGTTACATGGAATTCCTGCGCCGCGTTATTGGGCACGTCAACAACAAACCATTGACCAACAAGTCTATCATTTTCAATGGAATAACTACACAAGCCGTTACCATGAACGCCATACTGATTTAATGGATGTGTTATCAGGATATAGCGGTGCCGCCTCCGCTAAGTTAGATGAAATTGCCGTGATGCTCGGTTTTGCGGGTAAAATGGGCATGAGTGGCGATAAAGTTTGGGATACCTATTTAAAACAAGGACAACACGGTTTGCAGCAAATTCGCGACTATTGTGAAACAGATGTTTTAAATACCTATCTCATTTTCTTACGTTTTGAATTAATTCGTGGACACATTACGCAAGAAACTTATGATATAGAAATAAACCGTGTACAACAATTGTTGCAACATGAAGCTAAACCTCATTTTCTTGAATTTTTAAATAAATGGCAAGAAAATATTCAAAGCAACTAATTAAAGAACGACAAAGAAAGCTTAAGGAAATTGATTTAAACGTTTATGGTAAGTTCCCGTCAAAAAACTAAACGTCGTGCCCGTAAGGCACGACCGCTCGATGGTTTTATTTTAATCGACAAACCTACGGGCATGAGCTCTCACTCCGTCTTACAACAAGTAAAAACCCTGTTCAATGCCCAAAAAGCAGGACATACTGGCACTTTAGACCCTGCTGCTAGCGGTTTACTGCCTATTTGTTTAGGCGATGCCACTAAATTTGCACAATTTTTGATAGATAGCGACAAAACCTATCTTGCTGACTGTCAATTAGGCATTAAAACCACCACTGGCGATGCAGAAGGTGACATTATTAGCCAACGTCCGACGACACATATAAATCGCGCGGATGTTGAAAAAGTAAGCCAGCAATTTATCGGTGAAATTCAACAAATTCCACCCATGTACTCCTCTGTAAAACAACAAGGTGTCCGTTTATACGAACTCGCCCGTCGTGGGGAAGAAGTAGAACGACAACAGCGACAAGTGAATGTTTATGAACTAGAAATTGTACAATGGTACAATGACAGTCACTTTCAAATAAAAGTGCATTGCTCAAAAGGTACTTATATTCGTACGATTGCAGAAGATATGGGAGAAATTTTAGGCTGTGGTGCATCGCTAACAGGCTTACGCCGCTTACAAGTGGGCGAATTTAACCATTTCTACAGTTTAGAGTTGCTTAAACAACTTGCAGAAGAAAATGATGAACAATTGCTTTCTTTATTAATTGATATTCCTTCGGCACTATCTCATTTTCCTGCGGTGCAACTTTCTATTACTGCTACTCGTCGTCTTTGTTATGGGCAAGAAACATGGAATACAGACTGGGATAAAGAAAATTTAACCAGCGGATTTGTCCGTTTATTTGATGCGTTTGAAAATCGTTTCTTAGGTATTGGTGAAATTATTGATGGACAAATTTATCCGCATCGTTTAGTTTCTTTCGCCACGGAATATTACAAAGAAAAAGAAGCGATTTATTTAGCGGAGCAAGCTGCAAAAAATCCAAGCAACGCATTAGAAGAAAAACTCACAAATGCTTAGTATTTAATAATGACCGATTGAGACTATTTTACTTTTGGAATGAAGCAATGGAATTAAATTTAATATTTGAGCAACTCAAAGATATGCGCCAACGTACCGACGCACTCAGGGGGTATCTTTGACTACGAAGTAAAAGCCGAGCGTTTAATTGAAGTTAGTCGAGAATTAGAAGACCCGCAATTATGGAACACGCCTGAACGAGCGCAAGAATTAGGTAAAGAACGGGTTATTTTAGAAAAAATAGTCACCACATTAGATAAGTTAAGCAATGGTATTCAAGATGCACAAGAATTCTTAGAAATTGCGGAAGCTGAAAATGATGAAAATACAGTTGTTTTAGTGCAAGTTGATATTGCTAATTTAGTAATACAATTAGAGCAACTTGAATTTAATCGCATGTTTTCTGGCAAAATGGATTCGCATAATGCTTTCTTAGATATTCAATCGGGTTCAGGCGGAACAGAAGCGCAAGATTGGGCGGATATGCTGTTGCGCATGTATTTACGCTGGGCAGAACGGCGTGGTTTTCAAACGGAAATCATTGATTATTCAGCGGGAGATGTTGCTGGCATTAAAGGCGCGACCTTGAGCATTACAGGTGAATATGCTTATGGTTGGTTGCGGACAGAAACGGGCGTACATCGCCTTGTGCGCAAATCACCTTTTGATTCGGGCAATCGGCGGCATACCTCATTTGCAGCGGTGTTTATTTCACCTGAAATTGATGATGATATTGAAATTGATATTAATCCTGCGGACTTGCGGATTGATGTTTATCGAGCCAGTGGTGCGGGTGGACAGCACGTTAACCGCACAGAATCTGCGGTGCGAATTACCCATTTACCGACCAATATTGTAGTGCAATGTCAAAATGACCGTTCACAACATAAAAATCGTTCAACAGCGATGAAGCAATTGAAAGCCAAGTTATATGAAATGGAAGTTCAAAAACGCAATGCTAATCAACAAGTGTTAGAAGATAACAAGGCAGATATTGGCTGGGGTAATCAAATTCGCTCCTATGTACTTGACCAATCACGGATTAAAGATTTACGGACAGGTTATGAAACAGGCAACCCACAAGCGGTTTTAGATGGAGATTTAGATAAGTTTATTGAAGCAAGTTTAAAACAAGGGTTGTAATTTTTTATTTCTGAACCAGAATTCACTAAAAATAGTGTCATTTTTTTTAAAGATGTCCTTTAAAAAATTTTAGTGAATTGTGGTTTAGATACATTTAAATCTGTTCTTCTTTTAGTATTTCTACTTTTTGCTTTATCATCCGCAAAGCCACCCAACTAAAAAATACAATTCCTATCCAATTTGCAATTAAATCTCCCCAATCAAAATGACGATTGATAAAGAATAATTGAGAAACTTCTTCTAAGCTAATTAAAATAAAAATCGTGACGCTGGCAATTAACCAAGAGCGGTTTAAATAGTTAAAAGCAGCACAATTCACCGCTAAATTGATAAATAAAGTAAGCAAGCCAATTAAAATAAAATGTCCGAATTTATCTGCATACGGAATGCCATGGATTGCATTAAAAAACCATTTGTAATCGCCTTGGTCTGCCATGAAAATAATAAGCAAAATGATTAATGTGTAAATAATCGCTAGCCATTTGAGCATTGTTTTTTTCACTGTCTGTTTCCTTTAAAAAAATCTAAACAAGAGTATTCACATGAATAGTTATACTAGTGCGTCCGTTTCCCGTTTTGAGACTTTGGATGAGTGGTTGACATGGCAAGCCACTTTGCATCCTACTGAAATTGAACTGGGTTTAACGCGGGTACGAGAGGTTGCACAGCGGCTGAATTTGCTGCAATTGGCGTTTCCTATTGTGACCGTTGCGGGGACAAATGGCAAAGGGTCAAGCGTGGCGTTGTTGCAGGCGATTTTGAGCGCACAGGGCTATCGTGTGGGGTGTTACACTTCGCCGCATATTGTGCGTTATAACGAGCGGATTCGTATAGGTCAACAGACGATTGCGGATGCGGATTTATGCAAGTGGTTTGCGAAAATTGAGGCGGCACGGGCGGAAATTTCGCTGACCTATTTTGAGTTTGGCACATTGGCGGCAGTGGGTTATTTTCAACAGGCGTTTGAACATAATCAGTTAGATATTGCGATTTTGGAGGTCGGTTTAGGCGGGCGATTGGATGCGGTGAATGTGTTTGAGCCGACGGTGGCGTTGGTGACGACGATTGATTTAGACCATCAGGCGTGGCTGGGAACGACGCGCGAAGCAATTGGTTTAGAAAAAGCGGGGATTTTTCGGGCGAAGGGTGCGGCGGTGTGCGCTGACCCGCAGCCGCCTGTGTCGTTGCTGCGCTATGCGGAGGAATTGCAAGCCTTTTTGCATTGTGCGGGGCGTGATTTTCAGGCGCGGAGAACGTCAGCGACGACGTGGCACTGGACTTGTGCGCAGGGCAGTTATCAGGATTTGCTGTTGCCTGCGTTGCAAGGGGCGTTTCAGGTGCAAAATGCGGCGGGCGTATTGATGACTTTGCAGTTATTACAGGCGTTTAGTTCGCTTGTAGTCGGGGAAGCGGCGATTCGGGCGGGTTTGCAGTCGGTGCATTTAGCGGGGCGGTTGCAGTGGTTGCCGTTGCCTTTTCGCTGTTTAGCTGATGTTGCGCATAATCCGCAGAGTGTACAGGCGTTGGCGGCGTTTTTGGAAACGCAGTTTTCAGGGCAAGCGGTTGAATTACATGCTATTGTTGGGATTTTGAAAGATAAAGAATTTGATGAGATGTTGCGTTGTGTTGCGCCATATTTTGCGCAGTGGCATGTGGCGAGTTTGCCTACGCCGCGCAGTGCGACGGGCGAAGCGTTAGCGGCACAGTTGCGCGGATTGGGCATTGATGCGGTGCGGGTATATCCAGAAATTGCAGCGGCATTGGCAGCAGTGCAGGCGTTATTTGATGATAATAAACAGCAGGTTGCGGTGGTTTTTGGTTCGTTTTATACCGTGGAAGCGGCATTGCTTTATTGTGAGAATGTAGGTTAAAATTTTATAATTGTGTTCACACAACTAATTATTATGATGGCATATAATATGATTATCTATCTTGATACCTGTTGCTTACAACGCCCACTTGATGACCGTTCTCAACCCCGTATAAATATTGAGGCAGAGGCTATTTTAACTATTTTAGGATTAATTGAAAAACAGCAAATATCTTTAATTTCATCTGAAGTATTAGAGTATGAGATTTCTCGAATCCCTGATGAGTATAGAAAAATTAGAATTGAAGAAATTCTGAACATCGCATTTGAACGTATCATCATAGATGATAACATTGAACTATTAGCTGAGGATTTTATAAAAAGGGATATAAAAGCTATGGATGCCCTACATTTAGCATCCGCAATAAATTATCCTGTTGATTACTTTTGTACTGCAGATGATTCTCTTTTGAGAAAAGCTAAAAATATAGAAACGGTAAAAACAAAAATAACATCGCCTTTAGAATTGTTAATTGAGGTGCTCAAATGAATTTAAATGTTCACCCTGCTTTTGAAGTTAATAAAAAAGCGACTCGCATTTTATTTGAACAAATGGGTGTAGTGGATACTTTGCGTTTTTTTAATCAATTTACACTTGGTAGTGGGGATTATGCTAATGAACGGAAGGAATGGCTGGATAATTTGACACTAAAAGATATTGTGTCTGATATAAAGTCAAAAAGAGTTAAACCGCGTTAAATTAATGTTTTCTCTCGTTCTTAAATAGCATTTCACAGCTATTAAGTTCAACGTATTTGTAGGGTGGAATAGGCGCAAGCCGTATTCCACCGTGTGGTTTATAATCTGTTTTTGTTCGGTTTTGGTGGAATTTCTTGGTGGAATACGCTTCGCTATTCCACCCTACAATTACAATATTTTCCTTGAAAATTTTAAGCGATGGGCACTATAAAATAATTGTGTTTATAAAACTAGCTGCTATAATTGTATGTAATAATGCTTTATTAGAAAGTAATCAGTTAAAAGTAGGTAATTCCATACCTTAAGTTGGAGCTTTAAAAGTAGGTGATTCCATACCTTAAGTTGGAGCTTTAAAAGTAGGTGATTCCATACCTTAAGTTGGAACTTTAAAAGTTTTCAAAAGCGGTTTTATTTTTATAATAAAGCCGCTTTTTTTATGGGATGTCGTTAGCATGGATAATTTGCATTTATATCAAATTGAAACTTCTTATGTAAAATATTTAAGTCAATTTGACAAAAGCGTTTTGAATAATGAGAAAAATAATAACATTAGACCTTATGTTGGTGTAGTTTTTGAGCTAAATCAATTTAAATATTATGTTCCTTTGAGTTCTCCTAAAATTAAGCATCAGTCATGGCGAGATAGGCTCGATTTTATTCGTTTGGAAGATAATAACAATTTAATTTCTGTATTAAATATCAATAATATGATTCCAGTTCCTTTATCAGAAATAATTTTATTGGATATTAATAATGAATCTGAGCCTTATAAAAGTTTGCTTAATAAAGAGCTTTTTCTTATAAAAAAGAAAGAAAGAAAAATAATTAAAAACTCATAGATTATCTATAAAAAAGTAGTCACTGATAGAGATTCATATTATGTGAAAATCTGTTGTGATTTTTCTTTATTAGAACAAAAATGTCTTGCGTATTGAATAAATTAAACCATCCCCTCAATTATCCCCATCGTCTCCACACTCACCGCGCATATTTTCCCTAATAATTCAATTACTTGTTCTTTGTAATCTGCAAAGCGGTAGGTGTTGAATTTTTCTTTAATCGTCGGGTCTTTGGGGGTTTTTTCTTTGTATTGGTCTAATACCCATTCTAAGGCGGAGCGGTTGCCGAGTTGATATTGCCATGCAATCGCGGGGATGTTTTTTAATTGGGTTTCGGTGTCGATTTCTATTAAATTTTTTTCTTTGTCGGCTTTTAATCGCGGTTTGTTGGTTTTGCTTGGGGTGTCGATTCGGGAGAGTGGGTAGGGTGTTATTTGTTCAAAATGAACATGTAAGTTTATGAGTTGTTCGCCTTTTTTTGCCCATTTGGAAAAGTCGGTGTAAAACGGAATGCGGGGGAATTCTTGTTTTAAATTGAGGGCGAATTTTTGGCGGTAGGCGGGATTGTGCAAGACGGCGTAAACATAATGAAATATATCAGTTTTTTCTATGTTTGCGTTTTGGTAGTGTTCGCGAAATTGGTTTAATGCCCAGTTGGTGATGTTGTCTTGGCGTGTGCCGTCTTTGGCGTAGATGTATAAAGGTAGATTTTGAGTTTTTTCAAGTAAATCAAGGCAAGGCACAATGGAAACTGCCAAAACTTGAAAAGGTTTAGCGGGTGGTGTACCAGAAATAGCAAGTACCAAATTTTCAAAATTTGAATTGGGATTTTTCTCAACTGGGAAAATTACATCCATTGAACCACGTTCATCAATCAATAATGCAGAACGATATAAAAGTCGATTAATATAAGGACGATATAAAGATATGTGTAAAAGTTTTTCTGAAAATTGCTCATGTTTATCTGATGCAAAACGGCGTTTTAAATTTCGAGACCATTTTATACCACCATCATCCTCTACTTTATTTACTCTCAAATTCTCATAACAAGATAAGAAATACTGAATTTTTTTAACTAATTCTTCGTTATTTTGCCCATAAATCCACTCATCACGATTAGTTGAAATCCCCAAAGAATGCAATTTAAAAATCGCTTCTTGACCTTTTCCCGCCTTTACTTCTTTACTCGCAATCGGTAAATAATCCGTCCAATCTTCGGTAGGTTGATTTAGCCATAAACCCTGCGCATTTGGACGAATTGAATCAAATTGTCCTGTTTTCGCTAATTTTTGCAAAGAATGACTTTTTAACCAGCGGCGTTTTTCAATCGCGGGTAGAAAATCATCTAAAGCTAAATAACGAATTTTGCAACCACTTAAAGCAGGATTTCGCACTAAAAAAACAATTGCAACGCCTGTTTGAATACCAAAAATATTATGCTGTGTACCCGAAATTTTAGGATTTTTTCGCACATCACTCATTAAATCAACTATCCAAACCTCTTGAAATTCTTTAGCAAAAACTTTACGCACACCATCAGCTTGTCGAGAATCCACATAAGAGCGATTGGTAATAAATCCTACAATTCCCTTTTCCCCCAACCTATCCGAAGCCCAACGAAAGAAACGCACATAAGGGTCATACAACTTCGTTTTTTGCGCGGTACTTTCCGCTAAATAAGTATCTTTAATGCGCTTATCAACGGCAATTGCAACATCATTTTTATTATTATCGTTTTCATTTTGCTGATTTGCGTTATACGGCGGATTTCCAATAATAATAGGAATTTTACGCTTGTTTTGTGCTTGAATACGCAAATGATTTTCATCCGTCAAACTACCAAACAAATTACTAATTGCGCCCTCATGCGTTTGCTCAAACCCCACATTTTCCAAGGTGTTTACAAAACACAAACCTTTAAATTCTTGCCATTGATTAGTGATTTCATAAAAAGCCTGCTCAATATTCAAACAAGCAATGTAATAAGACAAAATAGACACTTCATTTGCATGGACTTCCTGCGCAAACTTACGCATTAAATCCTTCTGCTGCCCACGCCAAAAATCCAACAAATCAACAACAAACGTCCCCGTTCCCGTGCACGGGTCTAAAATATCCAAATCTTTATCAATCAAAAACTTATCAAAATGCTGCTGCGCCAACCAATCACAACCAGAAATGATAAAACGCACGGCTTCCTGCGGCGTATAAACAATACCCAACTTATCCGCATCTTTAGGATTATAAGCCGTATAAAAATCTTCATAAACCTGCTTTAAAAACGTCTGCTTTTCCTGCGAAGTCACCGTACTCGCCGCCGCCTGCCGAATTGCCGCAAAATAAGGCTCTAAACGCTTCAACAAATTAATTCTAGTTTCACCGCGAAAAAAATGACTTTCCAACTCCCCAATTGCCACCGCCAAATGATTTTCCCGATGGAAATTAGAATCAGGAAACACCGCGCGAAAAATTTGGTCAGTTAAAATATGCTGAATCAGCATTTCATCCACATGATGCCGCGTCACATTTTGCCCAATTGAACGCTGACACAACGCCAAAAAAAGCTGCGCTTGCTGATGAAAACGCGGACTATCAGAATGCGCTTGTTGCAACAACTGGGTTAACGCCTGCGAAACCTCGGGCAATTCACTTAAAAACTTATCGCGTGCCAAACGAAAATCTTGCACCTGCGGCAATTCATACTCAAAAAATCGCGTTAATAAACGTTCAAACGCCTTCGTATTTTCAACAGGCGTACGCAACACTTCCTCATGATTTTGCAACAAAATCGCCGTGCGCGTATCCTCAAAAATAATATTATCCGATGGATAACCTTTTGCTAATTTCAATGAAATTTCAGCATCTAAATCATCCTTTTCATCCTTCGCCTCCCACCAACCATGCACCAACCGCAAACGGTCAATCACTGCGCCATCAACCCGCAAATTGCCGCTTGTTTTTTTCAACGGATATTCAGCTAATACAATTAATTGATGCTCTTCCGCCACTTCTTTCAACAAATTTTCAAAAGCGCGGCGCAAATTACCCTCATTCACGCCCCCACCAATACGGCGCAAATCGTCTAATTCGCGATAATAAGAATGAATAGAATGTAGCATGATTAACTTACTTTTTTTGTAGGGTGGAATAGGCGCAAACCGTATTCCACCATGTGGTTTATACCTTGTTTTTGTTCGGTTTTGGTGGAGTTTCAAGGTGGAATACGCTTTGCTATTCCACCCTACAACCTTTTAACACCCCATCAACGCCCGCATTTTCTCAGTTGTTGGATTTTCGATTGCGCCTTTTTCGGTCACAATCACATCAATCAATGACGCAGGCGTAACATCAAATGCTGGATTCCACACCGCTGTCCCGCCCGCCGCAAAGGCTTGTCCATGCACTTGCGTTACTTCCTGCGCCGCCCGCTCCTCAATCACAATCTCATTACCCGTCGCTAACGCCATATCTACCGTAGAAGACGGCGCAACCACCATAAACTTAACACCGTGATGACGTGCTAACACCGCTAAACTATACGTCCCGATTTTATTCGCCGTATCCCCATTGGCAGTAATGCGGTCAGCTCCGACAATTACCCATTGCACTTGCTGCTTTTGCATCAAATACGCCGCCGCGCCTTCTACAATCAAGGTCACGGGAATGTTATCTTGCACCAATTCCCACGCCGTTAATCGCGCCCCTTGCATCCATGGACGGGTTTCATCTGCATAGACTTTTTGCAATTTGCCTTGTGAATACGCACTGCGAATCACGCCCAACGCTGTACCATAACCGCCCGTTGCCAATGAACCCGTATTGCAATGTGTCAATACATTGCCCGTCGCGGGTAAAAACGCCGCGCCCATTTTCCCCATTGCATAATTAGCGGCGATGTCCTCTTCATGAATTTTTTGCGCTTCTGCTAACAAAGCCGCAACAGGATTTCCCGTTAACGTCGCAAACAAAGCTTGCATTCGCTGTAAAGCCCACGCCAAATTAACTGCCGTAGGACGTGATTGCATTAAAATGTGCATATCTTTTTCAATCGCAACGCGCCATTGTTCGCCCGCCGCTTGATACGCCGCTGTCGCCGCTAACACCACGCCATAACTGGCGGCAATGCCAATAGCGGGTGCGCCGCGCACAACCATGTCTTTAATTGCCGTCGCAACGCCGACAGCATCTTGAAAACTCAAAGTAATTTGTTGATGAGGTAATTGACGTTGGTCTAATAAATGTAAAGCGTTATTGTCCCAACGCACTGCGCGTAATGTGTCGTATGAATTGTGCATAGTGATTGATAAAAAAAGAGAAGGGTTAATTTGAGTTTGTATATTGTAGGGTGGAATAGCATAGCGTATTCCACCCTATCGCTGTAGCGTAGAAGTTGTTTTTGTTCGGCTTTGGTAGAGTTTCTTACTCCCACACTCCACTATTGTAGGGTGGAATAGCATAGCGTATTCCACCCTATCGCTGTAGCGTAAAAGTTGTTTTTGTTCGGCTTTGTAGCGTTTCATGGTGGAATACGCTTTGCTATTCCACCCTACAATGAAATTTTAGATAACTTTTGAGAAACGTTGTTGTGTTTGTTTAGCTAAATAGCTATCAAAAAGCATACAAATATTACGCACTAATAAACGTCCTGCGGGTAAAATTTCAATGCGTTTTTCATCAAATTCAATTAAACCGTCTTTTTGAAAAAGAGGTAGTTGTTGCCACGCGTCTGCAAAATAATCTTTAAAAGAAAGTTGGTATTTTTCTTCAACATCAGCAATAGATAAAGAGAAATGACAAATTAATTGGGTAATTAATTCGCGCCGTAATTTATCATCTGCCGTTAAAGCTACGCCGCGAAAAATGGGCAATTCGCCCGCATCAATGCGCTCATAGTAACCTTCTAATTCTTTTAAATTTTGACTGTAACTATCGCCCACTTTACCAACAGAGGTAATGCCTAAACCAATTAAATCGCACTCTGCTTGAGTCGCATACCCCTGAAAATTGCGGTAAAGTGTGCCGTTGCGCTGGGCAATGGCTAATTCATCATTGGGCAAAGCAAAATGGTCCATCCCAATAAATACATAACCCGCTTCGGTTAATTGTTGAATGGTTTGCTGTAAGATTTCTAATTTTACCGCTGCCGAAGGTAAATCTTCTTCATTAATTCTTCTTTGTGGTTTAAACAAAGTCGGTAAATGGGCATAATTGAACACTGACAAACGGTCAGGCATGACTTCTAAAATTTTCTTTAAAGTTGCTTCAAAAGAATCCACCGTTTGAAAAGGTAAACCATAAATTAAATCAATACTAATAGATTTAAAACCTTGTTTACGCGCGGTTTCTAAAGTAGAAAAAGTTTCTTGTTGGCTTTGAATTCTATTAACGGCTTGTTGTACGCGCGGATTGAAATCTTGCACGCCTAAACTCATTCGATTAAAACCTAATTGTCTCAATAAAATAATCGTCGAGTCTGTAACTTCGCGCGGGTCAATTTCAATTGAATATTCGCCGCTATCGTCGTCTAATAAATTGAAATATTCGCGAGTCACGCCCATTAATTCAGTCATTTCATGATGACTAATAAAGGTCGGTGTGCCGCCGCCCCAATGCAGTTGCGTGACTGGACGTTGACCGTCAAATAATTGACTTTGTAACGCTAATTCCCGATGCAAACGATGTAAATACGGCGCGGCGCGGCTGCGGTCTTTGGTAACAACTTTATTACAAGCGCAGTAATAACAAACGGTATCACAAAAAGGCAAGTGAAAATAAAGCGAAAGCGGCTTATCAGGGGCATTTGACGCAGCAGCTTGCATACGGTAATCATTGACCGTAAAACCTTCGTGAAATTGCACAGCGGTAGGATAAGAAGTGTAACGCGGGCCTGATTTATCGTAACGACGAATCAATTCTACATCAAAAACAATAGATTGTTGCATAGTCTTGGGGAATGAGAGAAGCAGTAAAAAAACAACGGTCTGCAACTATTTTTTATAGTTTCAATGATTTTAACACAAATTTGCGCTAATACAGGGCTTTCTGTCAAAATCCTGCCCAATATTTGCAAGTAGCTGAAAGATGATTTTTTGAATAAGTAAAATAAGGAGAATATAGTGAGAAATAGCTTTCTTTCAGAACTTTTATGTCTTGGTTTGCTTTGTTTAAGTCAAAGTGTCTTTGCTAAAACTGAGCCCGTACGAGAATTTAACTTTAATAATGGTTTGAAATTATTAGTTAAAGTAGATAAACGTTCCCCTGTAGTTGTCAGTCAAGTATGGTATAAAGTGGGCAGTAGTTATGAGCCTGCTGGCACAACAGGCTTGTCGCACATGGTTGAACACATGATGTTTAAGGGGACACCCGCTTATCCATCTGGTGAGTTTTCTAAAATCATGTCTGCCAATGGAGCTTCCGAAAATGCGTTTACAGGACGTGATTTCACTTCTTATTTTCAACGTTTAGCCAATGACCGTTTAGAACTAAGTTTTAGAATGGAAGCGGATAGAATGAGAAACTTGTTATTACCTGAGCAAGAGTTTCTTAAAGAACGTGAAGTTGTTTTAGAAGAACGTAGAGCGCGCGTTGAAGATGAACCGCAAAGTTTATTAGCAGAGCATTTTATGAGTGCCGCTTTTGTAACCAGTGGTTATCACAATCCTGTGATTGGTTGGAAAAGTGATATTGAAAATTATTCTATTGAAGATTTAAAGAATTGGTATCAGGCATGGTACGCGCCGAATAATGCAATTGTAGTTGTTGCGGGCGATGTTGAACCTAATGCTGTGCTTAAATTAGCTAAACAGTATTTTGAGCCATTATTACCCAGTGATTTAAAGAAAGCTAAACCGCGTCCAGAAATTGCACAATTAGGTTCAAGACGGATTGTTATTAAGCAACCTGCAAAATTGCCTGCTTTAATGATGGGCTATAAAGTTCCTTCTTTAGTCACTTTAAGCAAAGATGAGCAATGGGAAGCGTATGCTTTAGAAGTATTAGCGCAAGTATTAGATGGTGGTGAAAGTGCGCGTTTAAGCAAAAATTTAGTACGCGGTGAGGAAATCGCGAGTACGATAAGTGCGGGTTATGATAATAATTCACGCTTAACGACTTTATTTTCCATTACTGGTATTCCTACTGAGCAACATAGCGTTGCAGATTTAGAAACAGCAATTAAACAGCAAATTCAACAATTGCAAACGACTTTAATTAGTCAAAAGGAATTAAACAAAGTCAAGATTGCTTTTAAAGCCGCAAAAGTTTATGAACGCGATTCGGTTTTTTATCAAGCAATGCAAATAGGCGCATTGGAAGCAGTGGGTTTAAATTGGCAATTAATAGACAGTTATTTTGATAATATTTTAGCGGTAACACCTGAGCAAGTGCAGGCGGTGGCTAAGAAATATTTGCAAGAAGATGTATTAACGGTGGGGATTTTAGAGCCTTTACCGTTAGAAGCAAAAGCTCCGCCTAAAGTAAATTTAAACTTACCACATGGCGATATGTAAAAGTTTTTAAATGAAAGCAAAGACCTACTAGGTTTTAAAAACCTAGTAGGTCTGTGGTTCAAAAATCCGCCTGTTCAGATATAAACTACTGAGTTTAAAATGCTTACTCGGCAACCGCGCGTTATATTTGCTACACTTTAAATCTAATTCTACGTCTTTTATCACCTCAGCCTGTTGTTTCATCACAAAATTTTTTCCCACTATTTAGCTGGTCGATTAATTGGAGTTAATCATGGCTATTCCTTCTACTTTACAGCAATCTATCTTAATGAAAGTTTTTTTCATTGGTTCACTTATTATTACTTTGCTTATTCCGTTATTAATGATTAAAGGCATCATCAATGAACGCCGCGCCAATTATGAGCAAGTAGTGTATGAAGTGGGCAATTTATGGGGCTATGCGCAAAATATCGCTGGGCCTGTTATCAGTGTGCCCTATTTGCGCACAGTGAAAGATGAAAATGGTAAAGAATACAGAAATTTATATAAAGCCTATTTTTTGCCTGATAAATTAAACGTACAAGCCAAAATTACCCCTGAAATTCGCTACCGCAGCATTTATGAAGTGGTTGTTTATCGTGCTGATTTGACTATTAACGGACAATTTCCCGCCATCGCTTTAAATCAATGGAATGTGCAAGATTCCGATATTTTATGGGACGATGTGAATATTATCATGGGTATTCAAGACACGCGCGGCATTCACGACACGCTGTTTATGCAATGGGACCAGCAAAGTTTAGAATTTAATTCAGGCACAAATGATAATTTATTAGACCAAGGCGGGTTACACATTGCTTTACCCAAAGCCGCAGAAACTTTAAAAGTGCCCCACAATTTTAGTTTTAATGTCAGTTTAAACGGCAATGCTTCCTTACAATTTGCCCCGTTAGGCAAACAAACCCAAGTTAAAATAGAATCCAACTGGAAAGATGTCAGTTTTGTAGGCGCATTCTTACCTTTAGAACGACAAATTAGTGAAAGTGGTTTTAATGCGCAATGGTTAGTTTCTCATTTAGGACGCAATTTTCCCCAATATTGGACAACCGAAAAAAGCTCAATACAACTCAATTCGTATTTATTTGGTGTTAGCTTGCTCATCCCTGTTGATTTTTACACTAAAACCGAGCGGTCTGTGAAATACGGCATTTTATTTATTGTTTTAACTTTCACTTTCTTTTTCTTATTTGAAGTCTTAAGTGCCCTACGTTTACATCCTTTACAATATTTAATGGTAGGAACAGCATTATGCTTGTTTTATTTACTGTTATTATCTTTTTCAGAACACACAGGTTTTATTACTGCATATTTAATTGCCAGCATGTGTACGATTGTCATGATTAGCGTGTATACCTCTGCTATTTTAAAGAGCCAACGACGTGCATTCTTAATGGCAAGTGCGCTTGCTGTTCTATATGGTTATTTATATGTGCTATTACATTTACAAGATTATGCGCTGCTATTTGGCTCAATCGGTCTATTTTTTATTTTAGCCGGCATTATGTACATTACACGCCATATAGATTGGTATTCTGTCAGTTTACCCGCATTAAACTCCCCCCCTACGCCGACAGAATCTACGCCATCTAACTTGTAATAATAGCCATGTTTTTATTTTTTAAGTATACCAACCGAATTACACACAGCGTTAAAACGTGTAAAGGCGAATTTTTATGATGAATCCAAAGAAAATGCGAAAAACCCTCGCGGCAAACCGTCCTGATACTATGACAATGGTTGTCCCTGTAGAATCTTTTGAAGGCAATGTTGATTTAACTTGTCCCAATTATTACATTCATCGTGAACTCAGTTTATTAGCATTTCATCGGCGTGTTTTAGCACAAACTGAAGACGAATCTATGCCGTTATTAGAACGTTTACGCTTTTTGTGTATTGCCAGCACAAACTTAGATGAATTTTTTGAAGTACGGGTCGCCGCGCTAAAAGAACAAATTGAATTTAATTCTTTACAAATTGGCCCCGATGGCATCAGTCCACAAGAAGCCTTAAACCGCATCAGTTCAGCCGCGCATGAATTTGTGGATATGCAATATCGTTTATTAAATGAAACCATGTTGCCCGCTTTAGAAAAAGAAGGCATTCGTTTCTTAAAACGCGACCAATGGACACCCGAACAAGCGGCATGGGTCAATAGTTATTTCCATAACGAATTATTGCCCATTTTAAGTCCTATCGGTTTAGACCCCGCCCATCCATTCCCCCGCATTTTAAACAAAAGCCTAAACTTTATTGTTTCTTTACACGGTAAAGATGCGTTCGGACGAGATACCCGCATGGCGGTAGTACAAGCTCCGCGCGCTTTACCGCGTTTAATTCGTTTCCCTACCGAATTATCAACTAATAAATACGATTTCGTATTTTTATCTTCTATTATTCACGCCTGCGTAGAATACTGTTTTCCTGGAATGAAAATTAATAGCTGTCATCAATTCCGCGTCACGCGCAACAGCGATTTATTTGTAGAAGAAGAAGTTGAAGATTTATTACAAGCCTTAGAAGGTGAGCTCGCCAGCCGTCGTTATGGCGACAGCATCCGTTTAGAAGTCGCGGACAATTGCCCCGACAACATGATAGAGTTTTTACTGCACAAATTTGGTTTATCGCGCAGTGACTTATTCCAAGTGAATGGTCCTGTCAACTTAAACCGTTTAGCCGCCGTTATCGACGAAGTTGACCGCCCCGACTTAAAATTCCCCTCTTTTACACCGAGCACCCCTAAACGCCTTAGCGGCAATCACGTTTTTGCTGCCATTCGTGAAGGCGATATTTTATTACATCATCCCTTTCAATCGTTTACCCCAGTCATTGAATTTGTAAAAGAAGCGGCAGCAGACCCCAACGTTTTAGCGATTAAACAAACTTTATACCGCACTGGCGCAGATTCCGCACTGGTAGAAGCCCTATTAAGCGCGGCGCGGGCGGGCAAAGAAGTTACAGTTATTGTAGAATTACGCGCCCGTTTTGATGAAGAAGCCAATATTAATTTAGCGAATCGCTTACAAGAAGCGGGTGCACATGTCGTTTATGGCGTAGTTGGTTATAAAACCCACGCAAAAATGCTGATGGTAGTGCGGCGCGAAGATAAAAAACTTCGTCGTTATGTTCACTTAGGCACAGGCAACTATCACGCACGGACAGCAAAAATTTACACGGACTACGGTTTATTGACCTGCGACGAGAAAATTGGCGAAGACGTGCATAAAATGTTTATGCAATTGACCACATTAGGACGTGGTGCGCAATTAGAACGTTTATTACAATCGCCTTTTACTTTGCACAAAGGCATGATTGAACGCATTGAACGCGAAGCGAGCCATGCACGGCAAGGCAAACCTGCGCGAATTATCGCTAAAGTCAACGCCTTGACTGAGCCGAATATTATCCGCTCTTTATATAAAGCGTCGATGGCGGGGGTTAAAGTTGATTTAATTGTGCGCGGTATTTGCTGCTTACGTCCGAACATTCCGCATATTTCTGAAAATATTACCGTACGTTCTATTGTGGGACGTTTTTTAGAACACACCCGCACTTTTTATTTTCATAATGATGGGGATGCTGAAGTTTTTTGTTCTAGTGCTGACTGGATGGACAGAAACTTATTAAAACGGGTAGAAACCTGTTTCCCGATTGTTGACCCTGAATTAAAGCAACGGGTGATTGAGCAGAATTTAATGTGGTATTTAAAAGATAATTCGCAAGCATGGTTATTAAATAACGATGGTTCATATCACCGCGTACAACTCAAAGAGGGCGAAACCTCTTTCAGTGCGCAAATGTCGTTATTAAATTCTTGGGTGGGATAGTTTTTAGGGGCTCATAAATGAAGAAACCTTCTAGGTTTTAAAAACCTAGAAGGTTTTTTTATTTGAATCTTTTGCAAAATTCAGCTTAATGTGCAGATTGCTGTAGGGTGGAATAGCGAAGCGTATTCCACCAAAAAATCCCACCAAAACCGAACAAAAACAACGTATAAACCACACGATGGAATATAGCTTGCGCCTATTCCACCCTACAAATGTACTCTTAGTAAGCAACAAAGACTCAGTGGAGTAACAGACCTTCTAGGTTTCAAAAAACTAGAAGGTTTTTTTATTTTTAAATTTAAAGCTTTAGTTATTGACCTTTATTTTTATAGTAAATAGAATTCCCCGCATTACTTATCATTTTAGTAATAACAGCTTACTTACAAAGTCTTACAAACGTCAAGAAAGAGGAATTTTTGATGTATAAAATACTTACTTTACAGAGGCACATCTCACGTCTCACGTTTCACGTCTCACCTAAAATCAATCTGGTTCGTCTCTTGTTTATTTGTCAAGTTGCATTCGCATTGTTATTGAGTCCGCTGAGTTATGCGCAAGAGTCTTATACTTTTGTGACTAAGTGGGGTTCGATGGATATCCGCGATGGGCAGTTTTATAATCCTCAAGGAGTTGCAGTAGATACCAGCGGCAACGTCTATGTGGCAGACACAGAAAACCACCGCATCCAAAAATTCAGTGCCAATGGGCAATTTCTCGCTAAATGGGGAACACAAGGCAGCCGCGATGGGGAGTTTAAGCATCCTAATGGAATAGCAGTGGATACCAGCGGCAATGTCTATGTGGCAGACCAGCAGAATCACCGCATCCAAAAATTCAGTGCCAATGGGCAATTTAT
>JACCEE010403474.1_pt1 | contig 53863 bp, 47 predicted proteins | sample 7449931 | NCBI WGS metagenome assembly JACCEE01 (sample SAMN15323457, study PRJNA562643) | freshwater metagenome | isolation source: river surface water | place: USA:Blue River Watershed | collected 2017-08-19 | reverse complement strand
TTCTATCACCCAAAAATAATACAAATGGCAAGTTATTAAAAAATAAATTTAAAAAAATTATAATTGCAAAGTCTAATCAAGAAGTACTCGATAAATCCAATTGGGTCGTACTATCAATAACTCCAAAAGTTGGAAGACAAATATTAAAAAAATTAAAGTTTAGTAAAAATCATATAATCTTAAATTTTATATCTACAATTCATAATTCAGAGCTAAAAAGAATAATATTTCCTGCTAAAAAAGTATTTAAAGTGGCCCCTCTTCCTATGATTAAATATAATCTTGGGCCAATAATTATCTATCCAAAAAATAAAAGTGTTGAAAAATTTTTTAGTCGTCTCGGAGAGGTATTTTCAACAAATGATGAAAAGGAAAATAAGAAATTATGGGTCATGACTTCATTTATGGCAACATATCTTGAAATTTTTAATACGGCTGCAAAATGGCTACAAAATAAAAATATTAATAAAATGAGATCTATAAAATATTTAAGTAATTTGTTTAAAGGTTTAAATCATGAACTATCAGTAAATTACAAACCTAATCATGATAAACTAATTAAAGACTTTCAAACGAAGGGTGGAATTAATGAGGAATTATTATTAAGGGTTAAAAAATTAGGTGTATTTAAAAATTTAAACAAAAGTTTTGAAAAAATATATTTTAGAATAAAAAAAAATTAAGGATATAAAATCTCTTTTTTCCATTTCGATCCTATTTTTTTATATTTTAGTCTTTGATGTATTCGATTATCTCCATCTAACCAAAATTCAATCTCATTTGCTTTAAGAGCCCATCCTGACCAATAAGGGGGTCTGGGAACTTTTTTTGAATTAGGAAATTTTTTTTTAAAATATTGAACTCTTCTAATTAAATCTAATCGCGAAATCATAGGCGTTGACTGAATTGATGCCCACGCACCGATTCTACTTCCATACGGTCTTGAATTAAAATATTGATCAGCAACTTTACTAGGTACCTTACTTATCGACCCATCAATTCTTATTTGCCGTCGTAAGCTTTTCCAATGAAAACACATTGAAGCTCGGGGATTCGCTTTTAACTCACTGCTTTTACGACTATTTAGATTTGTATAAAAAATGAACTCTTTATTTGTAAGGCCTTTTAAAAGAACCATTCGGACTGAAGGCTGTTTTTTTGAGTTAACCGTTGCTAACGCTAATGCATTTGGATCATTTATTTCTGTTTTTTCAGCTTTTGACATCCATACTTTAAAAAGCTGAAAGGGATTCTTTTTATCCATAAAACAGTCATTGAGACCTAGTTTATTTAATTTTTTTTTTCGATTCATAAATAAGCAAAAATACCTTATAAAATATATTTAATGTCATTTAACACTTTTGGAAAGCTATTTAGATTCACTACATGGGGAGAGTCTCATGGTCCGGCAATTGGCTGCGTGGTTGATGGTTGTCCTCCAAATATTCCTATATCTGAAAAAGATATTCAGGTTGAATTAAACAAAAGAAGACCTGGTCAGTCAAAATTTGTAACGCAAAGAAAAGAAAAAGATCAGGTTCAGATATTATCTGGTGTGTTTGAAGGAAAAACCACAGGTACACCCATTTCAATGATCATTTTCAATGAGGATACAAAGTCTAGAGACTATGAAAGTATTAAAGATAAATTTAGGCCAGGACATGCTGATTTTACTTACTTTATGAAGTATGGAAATCGAGACTTCAGAGGTGGTGGCAGACAATCTGCTAGAGAAACTGCTTCAAGAGTTGCAGCAGGAGCTATTGCTAGAGTTGTTTTAAATAAATTACTTGGAAAAAAATTTTCTATTATTGGTGGGGTTATTCAGATTGGTCCATTGATGATTGATCATAGTTTATGGAATGATAAAGAAATTAGAAAAAATCCCTTTTTTTGTCCTGATAAAGAAACTGTGCCTGTATGGGAACAATACTTGCTAGATATTAGGAAGGCAGGAAGTTCATGTGGCGCAGTAATAGAGCTTAGAGCTAAAGGAATTCCAGTTGGACTAGGCGCTCCTATTTATTCAAAACTTGATCAAGATATTGCTGCTGGTCTTATGAGTATTAATGCAGTGAAAGGTGTCAACATCGGAGCTGGCATGAATGCTGCAAGTTTAACTGGCGAAACTAATTCTGATGAAATAAGATCTAGTGGAGGAAAAGCAAAATTTCTTTCTAATCATGCAGGTGGAATATTGGGTGGAATTTCTACGGGCCAAGAAATTGTTGCATCATTTGCAGTTAAGCCAACATCCTCAATTTTAAATACTCGTAATACTATTGATAAGAATGGAAAAAATACAAAAATTTCTGTTCGTGGAAGACATGATCCTTGTGTTGGAATTAGGGCTGTTCCAATTGGAGAAGCTATGCTTGCGTGTATTTTGCTTGATCATTTAATGATGCACCGAGCACAATGCGGTAACTAATCTGTGATCCCATTAAAAGACGAAAACGTTACACTTTCAACTCCAATATTAAGTTATTCAATTATTGCAAGTTGTATTGTAGTTTTTTTAATACAAATAAGTTCGCCTGGATATACAAGTGGAAATTTATTTTACTCTTATGGTGTTGTACCGGCATCTTTGCTTGGAATAGAAACATTACCGGGTGATTTAGAAAAAATTGATCCTTATCTCACATTAATTACCTCTATGTTTATGCATGGGGGATGGATGCATTTAATTGGAAATATGCTTTATATGTGGATATTTGCCGACAACATTGAAGATGATCTTGGAAAAGTAAAATTTATTTTATTCTACATAGCTTCAGGTATTGCAGCTGCACTTACACAAGTTTATCTCAACGTAAATTCAACTGTACCCATGGTGGGTGCTAGCGGAGCAATAAGTGGGGTCTTAGGAGCTTATATGATCCGTTATCCTCGTAATAAAGTTTTAGTATTAATTCCTCTTGGTGTTTTCACCCAACTTTTAAGAATTCCTGCTCTTTTTGTTTTAGGATTTTGGTTTATTTTACAATTCATTAGTTCAGCTGGTAGCACTGGAGAAGGAGGTGGAGTTGCATATGGCGCCCATATAGGAGGATTTGTATTTGGTGCTGCAGTAATGTTTTTCTTTGGAAATTTTTTAATTCCTAAAAAAGCATTCTTTAAAGCTTTAACTGAAAAGGGTGATAAGAAAAAAAATCCCTGGATTCAGGATTAAATTATCCACATGAATTAAAGATAAAATTACTTAGATGTTCTCGTTTTGATTCCCTTTTGATTCTATTTTGAATCAAATTTTCTACTTTTAAGGGTGTATGTGAATACTTTAGTTAAATGGTCATTCCACCGTCTAATGAATATACAACCCCTGTAGAGAATGCAGACTCATCGCTCGCTAAATAAGCCGCGAGTGCAGCTACCTCTTCTGGCTTTCCTAATCTTCCCATCGGCTGTCTATCAATAAAGTCTTTTCTAGCTTTGACTGGATCTTTGAATGCATTCACTCGATCTTCCCAAGAGGGGGTATGAACAGTTCCTGGAGCGATCGCATTGCATCTGATATTATATTTTAAAAAATCAACTGCTATTGATTTTGTAAGACCTATGACAGCGGCTTTAGTCGCTCCATATACAAATCGATCTTTTACTCCTTTAATACTTGATACAACAGATGCCATATTTATTATAACTCCAGACTTTTGATCAATCATTTTTGGGATAATACCTTTAATCATTAAATACATTGATCGGACATTAACATTGAAAGAAAAATCCCAATCTTTTTCTTCACACTCAAGTATAGTTCCGTTATGTACAAAACCAACACAATTAAAAAGAATATCAATTTTTGAAATATTATTACAAAACTTCTTCACATCTTCGGCATTTGTTGAGTCTAGTGTATGAATTTTTATTTTAGGATACTGTTTAGAAAGCTCTTCTAGTTTATGACTTCGATTTATATCAGTTGCAATAACATTAGCGCCTTCATTTAAAAAACGAATAGCTGTTTCCCTCCCAATCCCTTGACCAGCTGCAGTTATAATTACACTTTTATTTTCTAATCTTTTCATCTAAATTAAACTTGTAATTAAATTTTTTTATAAAATTAAATGTTAAATATCACAGATCCCGTCGAAGCAAGAAAAATTATAAGAGCTGATAAATATGATAAACAAACTGCTGGTATCGCCGGGAAATATGTACAAGGAAATCTCTGTATCTTGCCAAGTAAATACGCAATCGACTTTGCAGCCTTTTGTCAGAAAAATCCTAAACCATGTCCGCTAATTGGTTTTGGAACTAAAGGAAATCCTTATTTAAAAGATCTAGGTGATATTGATATTAGAACTGATGTGCCAAAATACAGAATTTGGAAAAATGGTGAAATTATTGATGAACCTTGTAACATTAAAAAATATTGGAATGACGATCTAGTTGTCTTTGTTTTAGGTTGCTCTATGTCATTTGAATTACCTTTAATGGAAGCTGGAATTGAAATGCAGCATATAAAAAACAACACAACTGTGCCTATGTATAAAACGAATATAGATTGCGAGCCAGCAGGTCCTTTTAAAGGAAAACTAGTTGTTTCGATGAGACCTTTAAATGCAGAAGATACGATCAAAGCAATTCAAATTTCATCAAGATTTCCAGCTGTTCATGGAGCGCCTGTGCACTTAGGTGAGCCTGGTCAAATAGGAATAAAAAATATTATGAAACCCGAGTATGGTGACCCGCCTAGGGTAATTAAAAATAATGAAATTCCAGTATTTTGGGCATGTGGAGTTACTCCGCAGTCCGTAGTTGAAAATTGTAAGCCTGAATTTTGTATAACTCACAAACCAGGAGCAATGTTAATTACCGATAAATTAAATAGCAGTCTTGCGGCAATAAACTAGGACCCTAAAAAAACTCTTTTTAATTCTTTGCTATTAATTAGGTCATTTGAGGCTCCATCAATTACAAGCCTTCCGCTTTCAAGAACATAGCCCCTTTGCGCCATACTTAAAGCTAACCTTACATTTTGTTCTACAAATAAAATAGAAATTCCTCGCTCTGCTATTTTTTTAAAGATTAACTTTAAATCTTCAATAACTAATGGAGCAAGTCCAAGAAAAGGCTCGTCGACCATAAGTAATTTTGGCATTCCCATCAATCCTCTACCAATCGCTAACATTTGTTGTTCACCCCCGGACATAGTATTTGCAATTTGATTTGAACGATCCTTTAATTTTGGAAAAAAATTGTAAATATCTTGTAATGATTTTTCTCTCTCAGTCTTTGCTTTTTCATGATAAGCACCAAGTAATAAATTTTGCAAAACTGTTAAATACGGGAAAACTCTTCGTCTTTCTAAGACGTGTGAAATTCCAACACCAACTCTTTGATAAGTTTCATATTTATTAATTTGAATTTTATTAAAATTTATTTCTCCACTTTTTATTTTTATCAAACCACTAATACTATTGAGGATAGTACTTTTTCCTGATCCATTAGGGCCAAGCAATGCTACTATTTCACCTTCTTTTACATTTAAAGAAACATTCCAAATGACTTGGTAATCATCATACGCAACATCAATATTTTTTATATTAAGCAGCATCAACGGTTCCTAGGTAAGCATCTATTACTTGTGTATTTTGACTAATATTTTTTGGCGTATCAAATGCAATTCTTTTTCCCTGATTGAGAGCAAGAATTCTATCTGAAATATCCATGATAATTTTCATGTTATGCTCAATCGTTACTACAGTTATTCCATTTTTTTTTAATTTTAGAACTAATTCAACAAGACCAGGAATAGTTCTTTGATCAACTCCTCCAGTAACTTCATCCATAAGTAATAATTTAGGATCTGTTGCCAAAGCTCTTGCAAGTTCTAAACGTTTACGTTGTCCGGTTGAAAGTTCTTTTGCGTAATGGTGTCTTTTTTCAATTAAATCAACAAAATCAATAATTTCTAAAGCTTTGTCCCGCGCAACTTTTAAATTTTTTTCTTTTACTAACGCGCCGACAATTACATTTTCTAATAAAGTCTGATCAGCAAAAGGTTTTAGTTTTTGAAAAGTTCGACCCACTCCTAATCTACAAATTAGATCCGGTCTAATATTTGTTATATTTTTATCTCTTAATATAACCTGACCTTTGTCTGATTTTGTAAATCCAGTAATAAGATCGAATAAAGTAGATTTACCTGCTCCATTTGGACCAATAACTCCTAAAATCTCTCCTTCGTTAACATCAAATGTAATATCGCTATTTGCATGAATTCCCCCAAATGATCTACTCAGATTTTCAACTTTTAGTAAATTACTCATTTTACCTTTTCTCTTTCTCTAAAAGATCTTGGAATTAATGAAACAATTCCTGAGGGTCTAAATATACAAATTAAAATAATTAAAATTCCATAAATAATTAAATCTATAGATCGTCCGGTACCACCAAAATAAATTCTAGAAAATTCAGAAATAGGAATTAAAATTGATGAACCGATAATAGGCCCCCAAATATTTCCAACCCCACCCATGACTGAAATTAATAATACTAAAATAGATATATCAGCACTAAAAGTATTATTAGGATCTATGATAAGAACATATTGCGCATATATACTTCCCATTGGAGCCATGATCATTGCAGAAATTATAAAAGCAATCACTTTATACTTTGATACATGAATACCTAAGCTTGATGCTGCTTCTGATTGATCTCTGATAGCTTTAAGTCGATAACCAAGTTTTGATCGGTTCAGTAACCAAACTAAAAAGAAGGTTATGATAAAAAAAACCAAAGTGATGTAATAGTATGCAACTTTATTTTTATGAAATTGCATTGAAAGCCAAGGACTATCTCGGTTTATAGGTACATATAAACCTGCGGACGCACCAACTTCAGGCCACCTTTGAAAAATAACTTGAAAACTTATTCCAATTAATAAAGTTGCTATTGCAAAATAATGTCCTTTTAATCTTAACATCGGCACTCCAATTAACAATGCAATGAATGCAGAAATTGCAATTCCAATTATAATTCCAAACCAAGGCGTAATTTGAAATTTTGTATAAAAATATCCAGATGCATAAGCGCCAATACCAAAAAAGATTGCATGCCCAAGACTAATTTGTCCTGAAAATCCAGCAAGTACATTCCATGATTGGGACATAACCGCGTGCATAAAAATCATCATCAATAAATGAAGAGCAAATTTAGATGGGGAAATGAAAGGATATAAAAACAACCCTAAAACGACTATACCAATTATTATTAGTGAATTTTTGTTAAAATAATTTAAAGGTTCATTTTTTGCTTGTAACAACTCTTTAGAAATTAAATTCATGTTTTAATATCTTCCAAAGATACCTTGTGGTCTTAATATAACTACTAATAAATAAACGGCAAAAACATAGAGTAGTTTATAAGAGGGATCGATCAATAAACCTCCCACAGACTCAACAATTCCAATTATTACTCCTGCAATCAAACTTCCATTGATACTTCCAAAACCTCCTAAAGCTACAGCAACAAAAGCAAATAAAGAAAAATTCACTCCTACATCTGGAAAAACATAATAATAATTTGACAACATCGAACCAGCAACTGCTACACAACTTAGACCAATAGCCCAACCCAATGCGAACATTTTATTTGAGGGTATTCCTAAAATTTCTGCAGCTTGTCTATCTTGAGAAGTTGCTTGTAAGGCAGTTCCTGTTTCAGTTTTAGTTACAAATAAATATAATAAAATAAATGCAAATAAGCAGACAAAACTTGCAAATAATTGAGGGTAACCAATAAAAACTCCGTAGACTTCAAACTTTCCTTGAATGATTGGATTTTTTATTGTTCTAAAGTCAGGTGTAAAAAAAAATTGCGCTAAAGCTCTTATTGTTACAGCAAGTCCAAAGGTTGCACAAATTTGGATTAACATAGTTGAATTCAAAATTTTTCGAATAATAAAATAGTGGGTAAATACTCCTAAAAAAGCCATTAAAATAATAGTCAGTGGAATTGAAAATATGGGATCAATTCCAAATAACATCCAAAACCAAAATGTTGAAAACATTGAAAGCATTAAATGATCTCCGTGAGCAAAATTTACAATTTCCATTAATCCAAAAATTAAACTTAACCCCGCAGCAATTAATGCGTAAATCAAACCCATTAAAATTCCACTTATGATTGCTTGAATTATTACTTGTGAAGTCATTTATGATTTTATTTACTTAATTTAAAATAAGTGGTTAACTTAATTAAAATAATAAAGGAAATCTATGAAAATAAAAATAACAAGTTTTTTATTTGCTTCAATTTTTGCATTCAGTTCATTATTTGCAAACATTGTAAAAGCAAATGAAGTTAAAATTGGAGTACTTCTTCCGCTTACAGGGCCAGTTGCGCAAATTGGTCTTGATGCAAAAGCTGCAATCGAAACTGCGGTTGATATTATAAATAACAAAACTGATCTTAACATTCCGCTTGCAAAAACTGAAGGTTTGCCAGGACTAAAAGGTGCAAAAATTAAAGTTGTAATTGTCGATCACCAAGGAAAACCTGAGATAGGCCAAGGTGAAGCTGAAAGATTAATTAATAACGAAAAAGTACATGCACTTTTTGGTGCTTATTTTTCAGGTGTAACAGCAACTTCAAGTCTTGTGGCTGAGAGAGCTGGAATACCATTTGTTAATGGTTCATCATCTTCTCCTGCTTTAACAGAGAGAGGTCTTAAATATTTCTTTAGAGTAAGCCCGCATGACGGCCAGTTTACCAAGTTAATGTTTGATTTCTTAGATGAATTTCAAAAGAAAAAAAATATAAAAATATCTTCAGCAAGTATTCTTCATGAAGATTCAGCTTTTGGTACAGATAGTGCAACGACACAAGAAAAGTTTATTAACGATAAGAAGTATAAGTTATTAGACAAAATTACATATAATGCCAAAGCGACTTCATTAAGTTCTGAAGTACAAAAGTTAAAAGCATCTAATGCTGATCTTTTGTTACCATCATCATATACTGCTGATACTTATTTGTTTTTAAAAACAGCTAAGGAATTAGATTATAATCCTAAAATGCTTTTAGCACAAAATGCTGGTTACACAGACCCTGCATTTGTCTCTACTGCAGGAAAAGATGCTGAAGGGGCTATTACAAGATCACCATACAATGATGACCTTGCAAAAAGAATCCCAAATCTATCCAAGGTAAATGAGCTTTTTAAGAAAAAATCTAATGGACGAGATTTGTCAGATGTTCCAGCTAGAGAATTTACTGCATTTATGGTTTTGGCAGATGCAATTAATAGAGCCGGATCAACTAATCCTGATAAAATTAGAGATGCATTAATTAAAACAAATATCCCTGCAAAGGATCTGATTGTTCCTTACGAAGGAGTTAGATTCGATGCAAAAGGTCAAAATGAACTTCAAAGAGGTATTTTGATGCAAGTACAAAATGGTAAATATTGCACAATTTATCCATTCACATTTGCAGCCTGCGAAGTGAAATACCCAATGCCAACTTGGGCACAAAAAAAATAATTAATTATTTTTAATAAATTAAGGGGCGGTTTTAATTAACCGTCCCTTTTTTTTGATCAGTTTATTTTTTTTAATTTATCCAAAGATTTCAATTGAAAACCGTTTTTAATTAAGATGTCACGCAAATACCTAGCATTATCTACTGCAGTTTTTTCATCGCCGTGAACACAAATTGAATCAATGTCACACTTGATCTGTTTTCCAGAATAGCAATTTAAAGCCTGATTTTCTAACATCTTAAGAACATGTTTTGCAGATTCTTCTCTATCTAAGATCATTGCATTAGGTTTTGATCTTGAAACAAGATAACCATTATCTTCGTAGTTTCTGTCCGCAAATACCTCGCATGCAATTCTTAACTTTAAGTCTCTCCCAGCTTTTTCCATTTCTGTATGTGCATTAACTAAAAAAATAATATTTGGATCAAATTGTCTAATTGCTTTTGCAATAGTCATTGACAATTCATAATTCTCGCAGGCAGTATTACTTAGAGCTCCATGGGGTTTTACGTGGGTTACTTTCATTTTTAACTTATCAGCAGCTATACTTAAAATTTCACATTGATCGATAATAAGTTTAGTAACTTCCTCTGAAGAAATATTCATTCTCTTTCTGCCAAAATTTTCTCTATCCAAGTAAGATGGGTGCGATCCAATACTAACACCATTATCTTTAGATATTCTAATTGTCTTTTCCATCGTTTCTTCATCTCCTGCATGATAACCGCAAGCAATATTTGCAGAATTTACTATTTTTAATAAGGCAGGATCATTTTCTGTAGAATGAAACTTTGAACTTTCACCAAGATCACTATTAATATTTACTTCCATTATATTTCGCTTTTGCTAATTTAAAATTTCTTAAAGTTTATACAATATCCATGATAAAAAAAATAACTAATATCAGCGATCAAGGGATCATTTGTGATTTTGGTGAAGAGGTAAATAAAGATATTAATAAAAAAGTTATTAACCTTTTTAACTATCTTAAAGAAAAAAGTAATAAAAACGAAATTAAAGGTATCTACAATATTATTCCATCCTACAATAAACTAGTTGTACATTTTGATTTGGAAATAAATAACTCTCATAAAATTAAAGAAATAATTTCAACTATTGATCTTAAAAAATTAAACACAACTCAATCAGGCAAAAACTGGACTATTCCTGTTTGTTATGATGATGAATTTGCACTTGATTTAGAGAATTTAACTAACTCGCTAAAATTATCTAAGGAGGAAATTATTAAATCTCATCTGGAAACTGAATTTTATGTATACATGATAGGTTTTATGCCTGGACATCCTTATATGGGTGATCTTGATAAAAAATTATTTACCAGCCGACTTCAGTCACCCAGAGTTCAAGTACCCATTGGCTCTGTTGCGATTGCAGAAAAATTTTGCATCGTTTACCCTTATCTTAGTCCTGGAGGATGGAACATTATTGGCAGAACTTCTGTTAAGTTATTTGATACTAAAAATCTGACAAACCCTTGTTTGTTTTCACCCGGAGACACAATAAAATTTAAAAAAGTTAATAAATCAGAATTAAAATAATGGAACAAAGTTATTTTGAAGTTTTAAGACCAGGTATTAATTCAACATTTCAAGATAGAGGAAGATTTGGTGTGCAGTATATGGGGCTAGCTCCAGGTGGCGCTATGGATTACCAATCTTTTCTGCTTTCTAATGTTTTATTAAATAATGAAAAAAATACTGGAACAGTAGAATTTGCTTACCAAGGTCCTTTGCTAAAATTAATAAAAGGTAAAACTAAAATTGCAATTACGGGAAATGTTTTTTTTAAAATATATTCTCAAAAAGGAGAAGTTATTGGTGAAACTTACCGCACGTACGATCTAAATGAAGGTGATCAATTAGACATTCTTGCAACAAAATCCTCTGTTTATGGGTATTTAAGTATTGAAGGAGGTTTTAAATTAGATAAATTTTGTGGATCCGTTTCATCTCAGCCTCGGGCATTTATTGGTCCTAACGATGGAAAAAAGATTGAATTAAAAGATAAAATCTTAATTCTTAAAAACTCCTCCACTAAAGAAAATAAAATAATAAGAAATATTAAATTTGAAGAAAAAAAAATATTTAGCGTGCTTCCTGGTCCACAATTTCATTATTTTAGTACGGCTTCTAAAAAAGAATTTTTTTCAACACCCTATTTAATCACTAAACAAACTGACAGAATGGGAATGAGAGTTTTGGGAAAAAGTTTAGAAAACTTAGTTAATTCCAATATTCCTTCCGAAGGTATTATAAAAGGAGCAATTCAAGTTCCAGGAGATGGAAATCCAATTATACTTCTATCTGATCATCCAACAACGGGTGGGTACCCAAAAGTTGGTTCAATTATTTCTTCTGATTATGATGACTTAATACAACAAAATTCAAATAAAGAAATTTTCTTCCAACTTGTAACATTAGAAGCTGCAGAGCAACAATTTGCACTATATGTAGAAAAAATAAAAAGAAAGATTGCAAATATTGAGAAGATATAATTAAAAAATTTAAGCCATATTTCTTAAAACGTACTGAAGAATACCACCATGTTTATAATATTCAGTTTCATTATCAGTATCGATTCTTGAAAGAACATTAATTTTTTTTGAACTTCCGTCTTCAAATAAGAACTCTACAGTTACTTCTTCTCTAGGTTTTAGGCCTTTTTCAACATTTAGAATATTTATAATTTCAGATCCTTTTAAATTTAAGGTCTTTCTCGAATATCCCTCTTTAAATTGAAGAGGTAAAATTCCCATGCCAACTAAATTAGATCTATGAATTCTTTCAAAGCTTTCAGCAATCACTGCTTTAACCCCTAAAAGTTTGGTGCCTTTTGCAGCCCAGTCACGAGATGATCCTGTTCCATATTCTTTACCTGCAATTACAACAAGGTCTACTTTCCTTTTTTGGTATTCCATAGAAGCATCAAATACTGGCATTACTTTTTTATCAGGATGAAGCATAGTCACTCCTCCTTCTGTACCTGGCGCCATTTCATTTTTAATTCTGATATTAGCAAAAGTTCCTCTCATCATTACTTCATGATTTCCTCTTCTTGCTCCATAAGAGTTGAAATCTTTTTGAAGTACTTGATGCTCCATAAAATAATCTCCTGTAGGTCCAGATTTTTGAATAGATCCTGCTGGAGAAATATGATCCGTTGTTATTGAATCTGCTAAAATTAAAAGAGGCCTTGCGTTCTTAATTGCTTTAAATCCCTCCGGTTTGTCAGGTAAATTTTCAAAAAATGGAGGTCGTTTAACATAGGTTGATTTTTGATCCCAATCATAAATGCTACTCGCAACTGTTTTAATTTTCTGCCAACTAGCTGGTCCTTCTGAAACATTATCATACCTCGATCTATACATTTGCGCCGTGATTGAAGTTAAGATTGTATCTGCAATTTCTTTATTTGAAGGCCAAATATCTTTTAAAAATACATCTTTGCCATTTTTATCTTTGCCAAGTGCATCCTTATAAAGATCAACCATCATCGAACCTGCGATAGCATAAGCCACAACTAAAGGAGGTGATGCTAAATAATTTGCTTTTACTTGGGGATGAACTCTTCCTTCAAAATTTCTATTTCCTGATAGAACTGAGGCAACATATAATTCACCTTTTATAATTGAATTACTAATATTATCATTCAATGGTCCAGAATTTCCAATACAAGTCGTACAACCATAGCCAACTAAATTAAATCCTAATTGATTTAGATAGTTATCAAGTCCAGCTTTTTCTAAATAATCTGTAACTACTTTTGAACCTGGCGCAAGTGAGGTTTTAACCCAAGGCTTAGAAGATAATCCTTTTTCAATTGCTTTTTTAGCAAGAAGTCCTGCAGCAATTAAAACGCTAGGGTTAGAAGTATTTGTACAAGATGTGATTGCGGCAATGACAATATTTCCATCTTTTAATTTATAATTTGCATTTTCAACTGGATATTCTTTTAAAGCTGTTCTTTTTATAGTTTCTTTAAAATTTTTATCAAAATCTTTTGCAGCATCTGTCAATAACACTTTGTCCTGTGGGCGTTTTGGTCCTGCAATTGTTGGGGCCACTGTGCTCACATCTAGGCTTAAAGTGTCAGTAAATACCATGCCAGAACTAGTCCATAGTCCCTGCTCTTTTGCATAAACTTCTATAAGTTTAATTAAATCTTTATCTCTTCCAGTAAATTCTAAATATTTTAATGTTTCTTCATCAATTGGAAAAAATCCACAGGTCGCACCGTATTCTGGAGCCATGTTTGCTATAGTTGCTCTATCTGCTAAAGATAAATTTTTTAAACCATCGCCATAAAACTCGACAAATTTTCCAACTACGCCTTTTTTTCTTAACATTTGTGTAACTGTTAAAACTAAATCTGTTGCAGTTGTGCCTTCTGGTAATTTTCCTTTAACTTCAAATCCAACAACCTCAGGAATTAACATAGAAATAGGCTGTCCCAACATTACAGCCTCAGCTTCAATTCCTCCAACTCCCCAACCTAAAACAGAAAGACCATTGACCATTGTTGTGTGACTATCAGTGCCCACTAAAGTATCTGGATAAGCAGTCAATTCTCCATTCATTTCAGATGACCAAACTACTTTTGATAAATATTCTAAATTAACTTGATGACAAATTCCTGTGCCTGGCGGTACCACTTTAAAATTATCAAATGCTTGCTGTCCCCATTTTAAAAAAGAATATCTTTCCCCATTTCTTGAAAATTCTTTTTCAACATTTAAATCAAATGAATCTTTATTGGCATAATTATCAACCATCACAGAATGGTCTATTACTAAGTCTACTTGTGATAATGGATTAATTTTTTTTGGATCTTTATTCTTTGCCTTAACTGCATCACGCATTGCTGCTAGATCTGCAACGGCTGGAATTCCTGTATAGTCTTGCATTAAAACTCGAGCTGGTCGATATGCAATTTCAGTATCTGATGTTTTGGTATTTAACCAATTTTGAATAGCATTAATTTGTATTTTATCTACTGTACTGTTATCTTCATAGCGAAGTAAATTTTCTAATAAAACTTTTAGAGATTTTGGAAGTTTACTTATATCTTTAAGGCCATTCTTCTCAGCCTCAGTAAGACTATAAATAACATAGTCTTTTCCATTAACTTTGATTTTTTTTTTAGATTTAAAAGAATTAATTTTACTCATGAAGAAATTTTGAATTATTTACTATCGCAAACATATAACTTCAACGGTTTATTTTCGTTCTTTGGCAGTTCTTGGCATTTACCACCATAACATATACTCCAATTCTTTATATTAGTCTCAGAGGTGGCAAGTAGAATTTCATCCTTAGCGCTTACTTTGGGGCGATAAACATACCACCCTTTTACTAATTTTGAATTCTCAGGAGGCTCCATGCCAGCACCAGAACCTTTCACTCGTGCTTCTACAATTTTAAGTTTAGAGTTAATAATTTTCCAGTCTTCCTGCCATTCGGTTTTTTCAACTGAATGTAACCAAGTCAAAGTAAAAAGCGAGACTGCAAAAGTTGTAACCTTAGTTCCGGCTAAAACGCAGAGACTCATTGAGTATTTGGATTTATTTTTCTAAACTTAAACCACCTATAAATTATAAATATAATCATTAAGCCAAAACCCAATTCATCAGTGATTGGAATTGCGGTTATTAATAACACTGATACACAAATACAAATTACTCTCTCAAATATATTAACTGGCTTATTCATATATCCTACGGCCGCTATACCTAAAAACAACATGGCAATAAGTGCTTTTATAGAAATATAACCAACGGACACAATGATTGTAAAAATATCTTTATTAGCAAGACCCTGTAACATTAATTCTGGACTATAAACCGCCATAAAAGGCACAACAAATCCTGCAACGGCTAATTTTACTGCCTCCAAAGATATTTTAAATCCGCTTTCTTTTGCAAAAGGAGCAGCTGCAAAACAAGCAAGAGCTACAGGTGGTGTCAAATCAGCCATAATGCCAAAATAAAAAACAAACATATGACTAATAATTAATGGCACGCCCAATTTTAATAAAGCAGGTCCGGCAATTGCCGAAGTTATAATGTAATTTGGAATAGTTGGAATTCCCATTCCAAGTATCAGACAAACAATCATAGTTAGAATTAAAGATAATAACAAACTATTTTCTCCAATTTTTATAATAAATTGCCCAAAAGTATTTGCGGCTCCTGTTAATGTAAGTGTTCCAATAACAATTCCAATTACAGCACAAGCTACTCCAACAGGTAATGAGGCTTTAGCCCCTTCAGCTAATGCATCACGACAAGAAAGTAATGTTTCTCTTCCGCCTCTAAATATAAAATTAATTAAAACTAAAGTTGATATTGAAGCAACTATAACTTTTATTCCAATTTCAAAAAATGATGCAGAAACTAAACCTAATATTATCCAAAATAAAACTTTTTTATAATTAGACAATTTTCCTGCAATCGGTGCCCCTAAAATCAAAAAAATTACGAAAGCAAGACCAATTGTTCCTGCATATAAAGGGGTATAGCCAGAAAAAAGTAAATAAACTAAAATAATAAGTGGAATAGTTAAATACCATCCACGTTTAATAGCATTAGATGCTGAGGGAAGTTGGTCTTTAGGAATGCCTAATAATTTTTTTTTACCAGCTTCTAAATAAACCATCCACCAACATGAAATATAATAAAGTATAGCTGGAATAATTGCTGCTTTCACAATTTCTACATATTTTACTCCAAGAGTTTCGGCCATGATGAAAGCAACTGCGCCCATAACCGGTGGCATAATTTGTCCACCCATTGATGAGGTTGCTTCAACTCCTCCTGCAAAAGCAGGGGAATATCCATATTTTTTCATGAGTGGAATTGTAAATTGACCAGAGGTCACAACGTTTGCAATACCTGATCCTGAAATTGTTCCCATTAAAGCTGAGGATGCAACACAAACTTGGGCAGGTCCTCCTCTCGTATGGCCGAATAATCCTAGAGCAACATCATTAAATAATTTGATCATTCCTGCTCTTTCTAAAAAAGAACCAAATAAAATAAATAAAAAAACAAAAGTGCAGGAAACATAAGTTGGTATTCCGTAGATTCCTTCTGTTCCATAACTCATATGCTCAACTATTTGCTTAAAATCGTATCCACGATGCTGAAGCATACCCGTCAAATAGTTACCAAAAAAACAATAAAGTAAAAAAATTCCTGCAATTAATGATAAGGCATAGCCCATAACTAACCAAGCAGCGATAAAAACAAGAATAACTGCCGTTACTCCAAATACTACATCCACTAATAACAAGTCACTAGTACGAAGGAGCAAAGCCTCATACTGAAATGTTTGATACAGGGCGACCGTAAAACATAAAATTCCCCCTATCCAAGATATAATTTTAAAAAATAAATTTTTTTTTTTTAATGCACATACTAAAGGTAAGGCTAATAAACCTAAAAAACCCACATGCACAGCTCTTAAGACTTGGCTTGGTAAATCCAATAAATGTGCAGCAGTAACAACTTGAAAAACTGAAAATGCAATTGCGATATAAAATAAAAGTTTTCCCTCAAGATTTGTTGGAAAACTTGCTGTGGAAGGATCATGATACTCAGCCGAGGGTAACTCGGCTAAGTCATCAATAATTTTTTGATTTGTATTCACTCTCCCAATCTAAACTAATTTTAAAATCAGTTTATATTTTTAGTACTACTTAATTAGTCCTTTTTCTTTATAGTATTTAGCAGCACCAGGATGAAGAGGTAGTGGCGGATTACTTGCCGCATCTTTCACATTGATATCTTTAGCTGCAGAATGTGCTGCTACTAAAGCTGGAAGATTCTCATAAAACAACTTAGTCATTTGGTAAGCTGTTGCATCAGATACATCTTTTCTTGTAACCAAATAATTTACAATTGCTGTTGTGCTTACAGCTGTTGTTTGTCCTTTATAAGTTTCGGCAGGAATTGTTCCTGGAATAAATGGAGCTCCCATTTTTTTTACAACATCTGCAGGGACAGCTACAACATTTATTTCAACAGAGTTTGCTAAATCTTTAAGTGAAGCAACACCCAGTCCGGCTGATTGTAAAGTTGCATCTAATTGTCTATTCTTAATAAGCTCAACTGATTCAGCAAAAGGTAAATACTCAACTTTACCTAAATCTTTATAACTCATACCTGCAGCAGCAAGTACTGCACGTGCATTTAATTCAGTTCCAGATTTTGCAGCGCCAACGGAAATTCTTTTTCCCTTTAAATCTGCTAAAGTTTTTATATTAGATCCTTTTGAAGCAACTATTTGTACATAATTTGGGTAAATAGCTCCAATAATTCTCAATTTGTCTAATTTGTTTTTAAAACCTGCATCTTCATTCCCTGCCCAAGCATCTTTTGCTGAGTCACCGAGAACGAAAGCTATTTCTCCTTTGCCTTCTTGTAGTAAATTTAAATTTTCTACTGATGCCTTAGTAACTTGAACTTGCACTTTAGAACCTTTGATATTATCCCCGTAAATCTTAGTTAACGCAGAACCCAGAGGATAGTAAACACCAGCAGTTCCGCCAGTAAGAATATTTATAAATTCCGCTGATTGCGCCTTTGCAGAATTTGAGGTTAATAATAAAGCAGCTATTAAAGCTGATATTTTTTTTAACATGATGATCCTTTTAAATTTGTTAATAATACTATTAAATTATAAAATATCTAAAAAAGCAAACTCATAGAAACCCGCAACCTCAAGTAGTATTAAAATGAAAATATTAATGAATTTTAAAAATTAAAACAATTAAAGATGACCAAAGAGAAAATAAATAAATCTAATCTAGAATGGCAAAAAATCTTATCGGAGAATGAGTACAGAATTTTACGTGAGGAAGGAACGGAACGAGCATTTACGAATAAACTCTACAATGAAAACAGAGAAGGTAATTATTATTGTAAAGGTTGTGATACAAAATTATTTAGCTCAGAAATGAAATTTGATAGCGGAACTGGTTGGCCTTCCTTTTTTGATTCTTATCAAAATGTTTTTGAAACAAGCACTGACTATAAGTTAATTTACCCGAGGACAGAATATCATTGTGCAAAATGTGGAGGGCATCACGGTCATTTATTTAATGATGGGCCAGAACCTACAAAAAAAAGATATTGTAATAACGGTACTGCGTTAAAATTTATAGCTGAAGAAAAAAATAAAAAATGAAATCTTCTTTGAAAGTGAGTAGAAACGGTTTTATAAAATATATTGGTGGAATTAATTTTAAAAAAATTAAAAAAAATAAATATATATTTTCAGCAAAAGTTCAAAATTTTAATCTTAATTCCTCTGGAGTAAGTCATGGTGGATATCTTTGCGCTATTTTAGACAGTGGAATGGGTTCTGCAGCACACGATGTAATTGAAAAAAATAAGAGATGCGTAACAATTTCTCTGGATGTTAAATTTATAGGTATCTCAAAATACAAAGATATTTTAACTGGAAATGTATTAATAATAAAAAAAACAAGATCATTAGTATTCGTAAAAGCTGATTTGTTGAAATCCAAAAAAATTATAGCTACTGCCTCAGGAATTTGGAAAATACTATAAATTATAAATTTCTTTAATTATTTAATTGTAAAACACGCCACGCTGTCGCATGAGTTCACGCTTCAATTCTTTATTTTCAATAAATGGCTGTCTTCCATGTAGCATGAAATAATTATTAGAGAAAATTGAACATCCAGGTGGCAATTTAAAAATAATTTTATTTTTGCTACTCTCTAAAGATTGAGAGAGATTATTTAGAAATAAACCTTGCTCTAAACTTTGCGGTTCAGGAAATTGATCAATGTAAGAAATGACTGGTTTGCCCTTATTATCCTTAAAAAATACTGGATGTGTAACTTTATAATCTACATTTTTACTTTTTGGTGAACCCCAAATAAAATCCATTTGTCCAACTGGATGATTAAAAAATTTTTCACAATCTTCCCAATCATCTAAGTGAAGTAATACACTTTCGCCACCTTGGACATTTTTTTCCATTATCTTGGTCATTAAAAGCCAATCTGTTTTTTCTTTGACGTAAGTTCCATCGGTATGAAGATCTAACCTCTTATAAGCTTTCCTTAAATATGAGTCGCTACTATCAACATGCTTCACTTCAAATCGAGCATAGTATTTGCCTGTCATCGCGTCAAAATTTGGAAGTCCCACCAAGTGAGTGAAGGCTGTGGAAAGTTTAACTAAAAATTTATCATCAGTTACCTCTGGGTTAAACTTTTTAGGCCCAACTACAAATGCACCTCGATTTCTATCGGTTAATATTTCTTTAAAAAGATTTTTAATTTTATTTTCAAAAATTTTATTACATTCATCAGCAACAAAAAATCTCAAAAATGGTTTAAGTTCTAGATCCTGAACATCGATCGATGAAAATTTTTTTATAAGTTCATCAATGGCAGCTTGTGAAATATTTATTGAAATTAATCTTTTGCTTTGCGGATGTGATGTGATTTCTAATCCTTTTATATTTTCAAATGACATTTAATTAAAGTATAAATTAAGTATACCAAATAAAATTACACCAAATAAAGAGGAAAAAAGTACATTTTTTTTACTAACAAATAGAACAACAATTGTTATTCCGGCTGCTAAAAGTCTTATTGTCGTAGATGTTTGCTCCAACGCACCAACTGGGTGAATAAATATTCGCGCAATCAGCGCAGCTAAAATTCCATAAGAAACACATGATACAAATTTAAATAATTTTCCTTCTTCGTTGACAAAATCTGATGAAAAAACTCCTAAAAATCTTGGTAAATAAGTTGCAAATGCTGTTAAAAGAATTGCTAAATAAATATAAGTTTCAGGCATTATTTACCTTATAAAAATAAAATAGGAAATTATTCCAGAAATAGTTCCAGCAAGTAATACTGACCAATCTGGGGTTACTAAAAAAAGAATTGGTGCCAAAATAACTGATAAAAAAACAGTAGCTACAATATGTGATTTATTTAAAACCGAAACAATCATGCACATAAAATAAATTGGATTTAAAAATATTAAAGCAACAAAAACTTTAGCACTTAAAATACCAGCAGCATAAAATCCTATAACAGTAGCAAATGTAGATAAAATCCAAAGCGTCGATCCAAGACCTAAAAAAAAACTAAAACGACTTTCTTTTGTAATTTTATCATAATTAGAAAGCATATAAACCCAACTAGTGACAGCAATAAAATGCGCCAAAAAATAATAATGCCATCGCGGTCTACTTTTTTGTCTAATCACTGGAACAAGGTTTACTGTCATGGGATACAATCTGGCATTCGTCAAAAAAACTGCTATTAAAATATTTAGCAAAGTCCCATTTACTATTAAAGTTTCAGCCATGACTACCTGGCCAGGTAAAGCAAAACCAATCAAGGTCGATAAAAAACTTTGTATTGCGTTTAGTCCAGAATTTTTAAAGAGAGCACCTAAAGCAAAAAAACTTGCCGCAAGACTAATTCCTGGGATACCAAGCGCTGCGAAACACCCCTTTTTAAAATTATTATCAAAGGTATTATTCATAAATTAATTTTGGTACTTAAAATTTTATAGGCAAGAAATAATAAAGCGCATCCTGATAATCTACTTATTAAATTTGGATAATTTTTTAAAAAAATTGCTATTCGACTTGAAACCCCAGCATAAATTGTTAAAAAAAAAAAATCTAAAAATACGTGCGTTGTCATTAAAATAACAAAATGAAGTATAAAATTATTATTGGGATTTAAAAAAGTTGGGAACATTACAACAAAAAAAACAATTGCTCCTGGGCTAAATAAAGCAGAAATAAATCCATCTTTAAACAAATCAAAAGCTGATCGAGTTCCAAATGTCTTATCAATAGTAACGCTGGTTTTTCTTATTAAAAACTTTATTGCTAAGTAAATTAAATATAATCCGCCTATCCATTTAAAAATATCTAAAATTTGTGGATTAGGCTTCATCAAAGCATAAACTCCAAATGTTGCTAAAATCATCTGAATTGCATTCGCCGATACATCTCCCAAGCCAGTCCATAGACTTTTTGGAAAACCATAATTCATAGAATTAGTTATAATTAAAATTCTTTGTGGTCCTGGCGTGATAAATAAAATAGTAATTAATTGAACAAAAAGTAGATAATTATTTGGAATCATTTGTAAATTGAGATCTATATTGACTATTTATCTTAATAAAGTTATTTAATATTTAGCGCTGAGTTATTTCTACTTGCGAGCGCTTTATAAATCCAGCTAAAGCGAAGCATTAATAACCGCCGCTTTATCTGGTGGTTTTTTTAGAAAAAATTTCAAAAAAACCTTTGTTTAAAAAAGATTATGAACAAAGATTTAAATATTAGTTTTGAATTCTTCCCTGCTAAAGATGAAGCTGGCCACGAAAATCTATGGCACAGTCTCGAAAAGCTTGAGCAATTTTCACCTAAATTTGTCTCAGTTACTTTTGGTGCTGGCGGAGGTGAAAGAGATAAAAGTGATTTTCTAGTTAAGAAAATAAGTAAAAAATCAAATACTCCAGTTGCGGGGCATCTTACTTGTGTTGATATGAGTAAGAATGAAATCAACTCAATTGCACTTGATTGGTTAAACAATGGAATAAATAAAATTGTCGCCTTACGCGGGGATGTTAGAAAAAAAGATTCAAAATATATGCCCCATAAGAATGGTTATGAAAATGCAGCGGATATGGTGAACGGATTAAAAAAATTAGGTAATTTTCACATTGCAGTTGCAGGATATCCAGAAAAGCATCCGGACTCAGAAAATGAAACTAAAGACCTGGAAAATTTAAAGAATAAAGTTGATCAAGGAGCTGATAAGATTATTACTCAGTTTTTTTTTAATGATGAAAAATTTTTAAAATTTAGAGATAAAGCAATATCTCTAGGAATTAAAATCCCAATCATTCCAGGTATTCTTCCAATAGATAATTTTGAAAAAATAAAGAATTTTAGTAAAAAATGTGGAACTTCAATTCCAATTTGGGTTGAAGAAGAATTCGCTGGCTTAGAGAATGATAATGAAGTTCAAAAAATTGTAGGGGCAAGCATTGCGTGTGACTTAGTTAAAAAATTACAATTAGAAGGTGTTAATGAATTTCATTTTTATACACTTAATAAATATGAGCTTAGCTACGCAGTATGCAAAAGATTGATTGCAGATAAAACAAAAATAAAAATTAACCAACTTAAGGAGTTAAACGTATGACAATTAAAGTTAATTGTATTGGATATCCAAGAATAGGACCGAAAAGAGAATTAAAGAATGCTTTAGAAAAATATTGGAAATCTGAAATTTCTGAGGGCGATTTATTAAAGTGCGCTAGTGAATTAAAAAAAAATAACTGGCAAACACAAAAAGATAATGGGGTTGATTATATTTGTTCAAATGATTTTTCATTTTACGATCAAGTTTTAGATACAATTTGCTTAGTAGGTTCAATTCCTGAAAGATATAAACATAAAGACCATGAAGTTTCTTTTAAAACTTATTTTGCGATGGCACGTGGCTCTCAAACAAAAGATTTGGATGTTCCTGCGCTTGAAATGACTAAATGGTTTGACACTAATTATCATTACTTGGTGCCAGAATTTTCAAAAAATCAAAAATTTAAGTTGAGTTCAAATAAACCCTTTGATGAATTTGATGAGGCTAAAAAATTAGGCTTTAATACAAAGCCAATTATTTTAGGACCTCTTACTTTTTTAAGTCTTGGAAAAACTACAGATGAGACTTTCAAAAGTATTGATTTATTAGACAATTTACTTCCAGTTTATGCAGAAATCTTATCTGTCTTAAATAAGAAAGGTGCTGAATGGATACAAATAGATGAGCCTATTTTAGTAAAAAATCAAAATGCTGATTTTACTAAACTAATCAAAAAAACTTTAAATCAATTAAAAAAGTTTGCAGGTTCATCTAAAATTATCTTAACAACTTACTTTGAAAAACTAGACTCTGAAATTGAAAAAGAAATTTTAGAAAGCGATGTAGATGGAATTCATCTTGATTTAATTCGTGGAAAAATCTCAAATATAAATTCTTTAAGAGATATTAATAAAACAATTTCTATTGGAATTATTGATGGAAGAAATATTTGGAAATCGGATGTTAATAAAAAAATTGAGCAAGTACTAGAGTATTCAAAATTTATTAAAAATTTATGGATCTCCTCTTCTTGTCCATTATTGCATACTCCTTATGACTTAGGATTAGAGACTAAAGTTCCAGAAAAAATTAGGAAGTGGCTTTCATTTTCTAAACAAAAACTAATCGAACTTAATCATATTAAAATTTCATTAAACAAAGGTAATAATGAAATCAAAAATTACTTAGATGAGAATAAGAAGGATATCGCAAGTAGAGTAACATCTGAGTTAATTCATGATGATAAAGTTAAACAGAGAGCTAAAAATATTACAACACAGATTTTAAATAGAAAATCCAACTTTATTAAAAGATCTGAAATACAAACTAATGTGTTTAAATTACCTTTGTATCCCACAACAACTATTGGATCTTTTCCTCAAACGTCCGACGTAAGAAATGCCAGAGCTAAATTTAAGAAAAATGAATTAAGCTTAAAAGAATATGAAGATTTTCTTAAAACAAAAACAATCGATGCCATTAAAAAACAAGAACAAATTGATATTGACGTTATTGTCCATGGAGAATTTGAAAGAAATGACATGGTTGAATACTTTGGTGAACAACTTAAGGGATTTACATTTACATCTAGTGGCTGGGTTCAAAGTTATGGTTCAAGATGTGTAAAACCACCAATTATTTTTGGAGATGTTTCTCGTCCAGAGTCTATGACAGTGCAATGGTCAAAATTTGCTCAAGAGCAAACCAAGAAAATTGTTAAAGGCATGTTAACTGGTCCAATAACAATTTTACAATGGTCTTTTGTTAGAGATGATCAGCCAAGAAAAGATACAGCATTACAAATTGCTTTTGCAATAAGAGATGAGGTTGAAGATCTTGAAAAAAATGGAATTAAAATGATTCAAATTGACGAACCTGCTTTGAGAGAAGGTTTGCCTCTAAAGAAAAATGATTGGAAACAATACTTAGATTGGGCTGTTAAAGCTTTCCAAATTTCTGCCGCTGTTGCTAAAGATGAAACTCAAATACACACACATATGTGTTACGCTGAATTTGAAGATATTATTGATGCAATTGCTGCCTTAGATGCTGATGTTATCTCCATAGAAACATCAAGATCGAGAATGGAATTATTAAAAACATTTGAAAAGTTTAAATATCCAAATGAAGTGGGGCCTGGTGTTTATGACATCCATTCTCCTAGGGTTCCCAATAAAAATGAGATGAAAGAACTGATTCAAAAAGCATCAAAGTTAATCGATAAGAAAAGAATTTGGGTAAATCCAGATTGCGGACTTAAAACTAGAGGCTGGCCGGAAACAATAGCTGCACTTGAAACAATGGTTCAGGCGGCTAAGGAATTAAGAACTGAAAAATGAAGAAAACAAAACTTGGAACTAACACAAATTTAATTCGTGGAGGATTAAATAGAAGTCAATTTAATGAGACCTCTGAAGCGTTATTTTTAACATCAGGATTTGTTTATGATAGCGCTGAGCAAGCTGAAGCTATTTTTAAAGGTAGTAAGAAAGGTTTTCAGTATACTCGTTACTCAAATCCTACCGTTGAAACTTTTGAAAAAAGGTTAGCACTACTCGATGGTTCTGAAGATTGTTTTGCAACAGCAAGTGGAATGGCTGCTGTATTCTTTTCATTAATGTGTCAATTAAGAGCTGGAGATCATTTAGTTTCATCCGCTGCTTTATTTGGGTCTTGCAAAGAAATCGTAAAAAATATTCTCCCTCGATATGGTATTGAAGTAACATTTGTGGATGGAAAAAATTTAAATGAATGGAAAAAAGCTATAAAAAAAAATACGAAAATTTTTTTCTTTGAAACTCCTTCAAATCCACTTTTAGAATTAGTTGATATTAAAGCAGTTTGCAATATTGCTAAAAAACATAGAATTAAAACTGTTGTAGATAACATTTTTGCAAGTCCTGTTCTGCAAAAGCCAGTTTCACTGGGTGCAGATATTATTGTATATTCCGGTACAAAACATATTGATGGGCAAGGAAGAGTACTTGGTGGAGCTATATTATCCTCAAAAAAGTTTAAGGAAAATGTACTTAAGCCTTTTTTGAGACATACCGGTCCATCTATTAGTCCTTTTAATGCCTGGGTTTTGTTAAAGGGTTTGGAAACTGTCAAAATTAGAGTAGAGGCACAATCAAATGCTGCTTTAGAAATTGCAGAATTCTTAAATAAACATTCTAAGATTGAAAAAGTATTTTATCCATTTTTAAAAAACTTTTCTCAATACTCCCTTGCTAGAAAACAACAAACCCTTGGCGGAACAATTTTAAGTTTTAAAATTCGAGGTAAAAAGAAAGAAGCCTTTAAATTTATTAATAAATTAAGAATATTTGATATCTCTAATAATTTAGGTGACACAAAATCTATTGTAACTCATCCAACTACAACTACCCATCGTGTTTTAAGTGAAAAAGATAGATTATCTCTTGGTATTACTGAAAATCTAATAAGACTTTCTATTGGCTTAGAAACAGTTTCTGATCTTAAAAAAGATATTACTGCAGCGTTAAAATAAAAACTATATTTTTAATCTTTCAACAATCTTATTTTTTAATAAGTGAGAATTTAAAATCTCATCAATATCTTCTGAATTCTTAAAAGAATACCAGACCCCTTCTGGATAAATCACCATTACCGGCCCAAGTTCACATCGATCCAGACAACCAGACTTATTAATTCTAATTTTTTTATTAAGTTTTAAATCTTTAATTTTTAATTTTAATTCTGTGTGTAATTTTTCTGAATTTTTTAAACTACAACATCCTTTTGGATTAGAGTCAGGTCTTTTATTAATACAACAAAAGACATGTTTTTCAAAAAACATTTAAATATTTTTGGTTAAGATTCTGACTAAAAAAAAATAAATAGGTCTTGGTAAAACTTGTAAAATTTTAAAAACAATTTTCATCTGAATTGGAAAAGTAATATCGTATTTTTTGCCTAATAGTCCTTCAAAAATAATCTCAGCAGCTTTGTCAGCCTCCATAATAAATGGCATATCAAATGTATTTTTCTCAGTTAATCTGGATTTAACGAAACCTGGATTAATTATACTTAGAGAAATATTATTTTTATCACAATCAATCTTAATAGACTCAAAATAATTAATCATTGCAGCCTTTGAAGGTCCATAAGATGAAGAATTTGGAAGTCCTCCAAATCCTGCAAGTGAGCTAATAGCTGCAAGATGACCAAATTGTTGCGATTTAAAATGGGGTAGTAAAATTGAAAAACAGTTAATCATCCCAAAAAAATTTACCGCAAAGGTTTTTTCAAATAATTCTAATTTAATATCAAAAGTATCATGAGGTTTGTAATAACCTGAGCAATAAACAGCTAGATCAATAGTTTTAAATTCTTTAATTATTTCATTAATAATTTTCTGACAATTTATTTTATCTGTAACATCTAATGAAAATGTAGATATTTTTGTTGTTTTTGAATTAAATTCTAATTTTAGATTTTTTAATTTTTCTTGAGTTCTGCCTAGTAAAATTAAATTATCACATTGATCTAAGTATTTTTTGCCAAGTTCATAACCTATACCAAAAGTAGCTCCTATAATTAGTACATTCATAAATTATGCTTGATTATCACTTATTAAAAATTATCATCAGTGATATAAGATAATACCGTTATGGCATCAAGAATTGAATCTGACAGTTTTGGTAAAATTAAAGTCCCAGCTGATAAATATTGGGGAGCCCAAACAGAACGTTCATTAAAATACTTCAAAATTGGAAAAATATTAGTTCCGCTTGAAATAATAAGAGCTATTGCAATAATTAAGAAAGCCGCGGCTATTGTCAATTTTAAATCAAAGTCCTTAGATAAAAAAATTTCACAAGCAATTATAAAAGCCTCTGATGAAGTAATTAAAGGAAAATTTAATAATCATTTCCCACTTAAAGTTTGGCAAACGGGTTCTGGAACTCAAACTAATATGAATGTTAATGAAGTTATTTCTAATCGAGCAATAGAAATTTTAGGGGGAAAAATAGGATCAAAAAAACCTGTTCATCCAAATGATCATGTAAATAAATCTCAATCTACAAATGATACTTATCCAAGCGCTATTCACATAGCTGTTGCTATTGACGTAAAAAAAAGACTTCTTCCGTCTCTACAATTATTAGAGAGAGAATTAGCTGTTAAAGTAAAAAAATTTAAAAATATAGTTAAGATTGGAAGAACGCATCTTCAAGATGCAACTCCATTAACTTTGGGACAACAGTTTTCAGGCTATCACATGCAAATTAAAAATTGCATTATGCGTATAGAGATTGCTTTAAAAGAAATGTATTTTCTTGCTCAAGGAGGTACTGCTGTTGGTACTGGTATAAATACTAAAAAAGGTTTTGATAAAAAAATTGCATTAGAGATTAAAAAAATTACTAAACTACCCTTTAGAACTGCTCCAAATAAATTTGAAGCACTTGCAAGTCATGAACCAATAGTGAATTTATCTGGTACATTTAACACGCTAGCTGTTGCATTGATGAAAATTTCAAATGATATAAGATTTCTTGGATCTGGACCAAGAGCTGGCTATGCAGAACTTATTCTTCCAGAAAATGAGCCAGGATCATCAATCATGCCCGGCAAAGTCAATCCAACTCAATGCGAAGCAGTTACTATGGTTTGCACCAGAGTTATTGGAAATCATACAACAATTACTATCGCTGCATCAAACGGACATTTTGAATTAAATGTATTTAAGCCTGTAATTGGTCACAGTATGATTCAATCTATTGAATTACTTTCAGACTCAATTGAATGTTTCGTAAAATATTGCCTTAAAGGTATTAAGGCAGACACAAAAAGAATTTCTCAATTATTAAATAGCTCATTAATGTTAGTAACGGCTTTAGCTCCAAAAATTGGTTACGACAATGCTTCAATGATTGCAAAAAAAGCACACAAGAACGGAACTTCTTTAAAAGAGGAAGCTTTAAAAAGTGGGTTAGTTGATGAAAAAGAATACGATCGATTAATTAACCCAAGAAAAATGACTTACCCAAATTAGAATAGAAAACTATAAACTCTTGGATCTAAAATATTCATAATATTTTTGTTTAAGCGTAGATTCATTTCTTCCTGAACTGTATTTAAATCTTTTTTGCTAAATTTTTTATTATTATTTCCAATAATTTCGTTCACCACTAGTCTTCCCTGTCTCATATTCAAATCCCCCTTCATTTTTCCAGAAAAACTATCATTTGGTAAAAGTGCAATCTTTTCCCTTGCACCATTTGTATTTTTATAAAAATTTTTAATATTTACGAGATCAATTTGCGAATTAAAAAAAAATATCGTTTCTCTATTCTGAGTAATAAAACGACCATTTATTTTTAAAAGATCATTAAATTTTGAAATCAAATTTAATTCTTTAATATTCACATCTCCACCTTCAACAACAATAATGGCGTTAGCATCAGAAAAAAGATTATGATTTGTAATCAAATTTTTAAAATTTAATTTAAAAATACCATAAAAATCTTCATGAATATTAAATAACTTATTATTCACTAAATAGTCTTTAAGATCACTATTCGGTAATTTTTTAAAATTTGTATCTATGAAATTAAACTCGCTAACAAATGTGAGTCTAGGTTTAAAATCAATTTTAGCTGAACCTTCTCCTTTATAAAGAAAAGAATTTACTAAAATATTTTTTAAATCTACATTTTCATCTCTTAGGTTAAAATTAAATTGCAAAGTTAAATTATTTAGACCAATTGTACTTAAAGTATTTGCAAATCTAATTTTTGCATTTCCTAAAAACTCATTTTTTAAAAAATTAATATCAGTTAGATCTGCATCAAAATAAAACTTTAGATCATTAGAATTTATTGATAAAGTGCCAATACTTTTATTTTTATTCCTTGACCCTTGAAAAGTACTTACAAAAGGTAAGTTAAAAAGACTTCCAGTCAAATCAAATTTACTTAGGTTTCCTTTGTCAAAAATAATGTCGCTATTTATATCACTTATCTCGATAAAATTTTTATTTGAAGAATATTTTAAATCTAAATTATGAATTCTAATTAATTTAATATTTTTAATAGCATCAATGTTTTTGAAAAAGTTATCAAAATAATTATTTTCTAATTCAATAATTCCATCAACCAACTCAATATTGGTAATATTAAAATTTCTAAAAACTATATTAAAAATATTTATAGGAAGCTTAATTTTGTAAATATTACCAATATAAACATCTTCTTTTTTATTATTTTCAAAAATATCAACCGAAAATAATTCAATGTGAGGTTTTAAAAACGGTTTATAAGAAATACTCTCATTAATTTTAATTTTAACAAAAAAATTCTCTTGAATTTTATTTTCTATCTCAGGTTTATATCGATTAAGATCTATAAAAAATGGTAATAAAAAAATAATAAATACTACAATAGCAAAAGCTACCATCGCTATGCTGTAGATTTTGTGATTATAAAATGACTTAAGAGAGTTTAATAAATTTAACGAGTTTAATTTCCTAAGAATCATTTAATTTTTGCTATATTATGTTAACTACTTGATCTAATTTATTTTATGAATTCCACTAGCCAAAATTACTTATTAAACCTTAATAATCAACAAAAAGAAGCTGTTATTCACTCAGATGGTCCTCTATTAATTTTAGCAGGAGCAGGCTCGGGAAAGACTAAAGTTCTAACCACTCGAGTTGTTCATCTTATCGAGACAAAAAAATGCTGGGCCAATCAAATTCTTTGCGTAACTTTTACCAACAAAGCTGCAAATGAAATGCGGGAACGAATATTAAAACTTCTCAGCGCTCAATCTTCTTCTCTACCTTGGCTTGGAACCTTTCACTCTATTAGTAATAAGATCTTAAGACGTCATGCAGAAGCTGTTGGTTTAAAATCAAATTTCACGATTTTAGATACCCTTGATCAATTAAGGTTAATAAAAAATATAATTGAATCAGAAAACATTGATATAAAAAAAATACCACCAAAATTAGTAGCTGCTTTTATAGATGACTGGAAAAATAAAGGTCTCATTCCAAGTGAAGTTAAAGTTAATAATGAAAACTATATTAAAGATACAGCGTTAAAAATATATAGAATTTATCAGCAGCGATTAAAGATTATGAACTGCGTGGATTTTGGTGATCTAATCTTGCATTGTGTAACAATATTTAAAACTATGCCTGAGATACTAGAATTATATCATAATAATTTTAAATATATTCTTGTAGATGAATATCAGGATACAAACTTTATTCAAAATATTTGGTTAAATTTATTATCGAAAAAAAATAAAAATTTATGCTGTGTAGGAGATGATGACCAATCTATCTATAGTTGGCGCGGTGCTGAAGTTAAAAATATTTTAAATTTTGATAAACTAAACGCAAATACAAAAGTTATTAAGTTAGAGCAAAATTACAGATCAACGCAAAATATTTTAGATACTGCCTCTTCTTTAATTTCTAATAATGAAGATAGACTTGGTAAAAAATTATGGTCTGAAAATTCTAAAGGAGATTTGATAGAAGTGAATTGCTACAACAATGGATATGATGAAGCAATTGCCGTAGCAGATGAAATCGAAAAAAATTTATCAAAAGATCATTCTCTTAATCAAGTATCCATACTAGTTCGAGCTGCTTTTCAAACAAGAGAGTTTGAGGACCGATTTATAAAAATTAATTTACCTTATAGGGTTATTGGAGGATTAAAATTTTATGATCGTGCTGAAATAAAAGATGCTATTAGTTATATTAGAATTATTTACCAAGAAAATGATGATCTTGCTTTTGAAAGAATTATCAATACTCCAAAACGTGCAATTGGAGATGCTACTCTAAAAGAAATTCATAAAATTGCTAAGGAGAAAAATATTAATTTAGAACAAGCGTCATTCATATATTGCGAACAAGAAAACTCAACCGGAAAAACTATTCTAAGTTTGAAAAAAATTATTACCGACATTCAGTTATGGAGAAAATTATCAAAAGAAATAACTCATTATGAACTAACGGAAAGAGTCTTGGATGAATCTGGCTATTCCCAAATGCTTATGAATGAGAAAACGCCAGAGGCTGACAGTAAATTAGAGAACTTAAAGGAATTAATATTATCAATGAAAAATTATAGTAGCCTTCAAGATTTTCTTGAAAATATCTCATTACAAACCTCAATAGATGAGGATTGGAAAGGTGAAAAAATAAATTTAATGACTATGCATGCCGCTAAAGGACTTGAATTTGATGTAGTTTTTTTGCCAGGCTGGGAAGAGGGATTGTTTCCTCACCAAAAATCAATTGATGAAAAAGGACATCAAGCAATAGAGGAGGAAAGAAGACTTGCTTACGTTGCAATAACTAGAGCAAAGAAGAAATTATTTATCTCTTTTGTAAACAATAGAAGAATTTATGGAGGCAAGAGAGATAGGGACATAGACTGGATGCCAACACTTCCTTCTCGTTTTATTGAGGAACTTCCTAAGGACAATATCAACATGAAAAATCATTTTTCAGAGTATCAAAAAAGTGATTTTGATTTTAATCAAGAGATTGACTACGACAAACCATCGAGAAGTCCTGGCTGGGAAAGACTAAAACAAGCAAAAAAAAATATAAATAATTTTAATAAAATTAGCTACAGTAATAATAATACAATCTTTAAAGTTGGCGAAAGTGTAACTCATGATGATTTTGGCAATGGAAAAGTAATTCATATAGAAGATAATAAACTTATTATTATTTTTAAAAAATATGGGGAAAAAAAAATAATTGATAAATTTATAAAAAAAAGTAATGGATAAAATTAATCAATTAAGAAATATTTTAAATAAACAAAACTGTGATGCTTATATAATTCCAAAGAATGATGAATATTTTGGAGAGTACGTACCTAAAAATAAAGATAGATTAAAATTCATATCTGGATTTACTGGCTCAACAGGACTTGCCTTAATTTTAAAAAATAAATCTTATTTATTTGTTGATGGTCGTTACACACTGCAAGCAAAAAAAGAAATTTATAAAGATTTTAAAATTTGCGAAATTCCAAAAATTAAACCTTATTACATTCTAAAAAACCTGAATAAAGAAATTACTTTAGGGTTTGATCCAAAACTTTTTACTTCTAATACGTTAAAAAATATTATTTCAAATAGTTTAATTAAAATAAAACCTATAAATAATAACTTAATTGATACAATTTGGAAAAATAAGACAAAAGTTAACAATAATAAATTTTATATTTTAGAAAAGAAATATCATGGAGAAAGCTTTGTAAATAAAATTAGTAAAGTAAGTAAATTTTTGAAGTTTAAAGATATTCATTATTTACTTACAACAGCAGTCGAAAATATTTCATGGTTATTAAATATTAGAGGATCTGATGCATCATCTAGTCCACTTACAAATGGAAAAATCTTATTTAATAAAAATGGTAAAATAATATTTTTTACAAATATTAAAAAAATTACACCTCAAATTAAAAAATCTTTTGGAAAGAAAGTAATTTTTATTAAAGAAGAATTATTTGTTAACTACTTAAGAAAGATTAAAAATTCAAAAATTTTAATAGATAAAAAAACATGTAGTTTTTATTATGAAAAAAATATCCATTCTTCAAACAAGCTTATTGATATCGAAGACCCTATATATTTATTAAAAGCTATTAAAAATAAAACAGAGATCAGTAATGCAAAAATTGCTCATTTATTTGATGGAATCGCTTTAACTAAATTTATTTTTTGGCTAAAAAATAATTATAAAAAAACGAAGATAACAGAAGTATCGGCACAGAATAAATTAGAAAAATATAAAAAACAGAACAAAAATTATTTATATCCAAGTTTTAATACCATTTCAGGATTTGGTGGAAATGGAGCAATAGTTCATTACAGATCTAATAATAATACCAATAAAGAAATAAAGGGTAATAATTTATATCTTCTGGATTCTGGTAGTCAGTATTTTTATGGGACCACTGACGTGACTCGAACAATAGCTATTGGCAACTTATCTAGTTTTCAAAAAAAAATTTATTCGTACGTTCTTAAAAGTCATATTGCGGTTGCCTCATATAAATTAAAAAAATCAACACTAGGAAAGCATATAGACAAGATTGCAAGAGTTCCCTTATTAAAACTTGGCTACAACTATTCACATGGGACAGGTCATGGAGTTGGTTATTTTTTAAATGTGCATGAAGGGCCGCAAGGATTATCCCCTTTTAATAATCATAAAATACTACCAGGAATGATCCTGTCAAACGAACCTGGATTTTATAAAGAAAATAATTTTGGAATAAGAATTGAAAATTTAATTTATTGTAAAAAAATTAATAATAACCATTCAAAATTTATAAATCTAACAATGGTTCCAATTGATAAAGATTGTATTAACAATAAGCTTTTTAATAAAAATGAAATAAATTGGATTAATAACTATCATCAAAAAATCTTTTATATTCTGAAACCTTTTATGAATAATACTGAACTTAAATTACTAACTGAAGCTTGTTCAGCTATTTCTTGATAACTTTAACCACTCTTTTTCTTCAATAATTTTAACGCCTAATTCTTTAGCTTTATCAACTTTGTTTTTTGTTGGTTTGGTTAAACCAATAACTAAATAATCTAATTTTTTATTAACAGAACTTAATATTTTTGCTCCCAAAGTCTCTGCTAATGACTTAGCCTCAGACCTGCTCATGGTAGAAAATCCTCCTGTAAACATAATATTTTTTCCAGAAAAAAAACTATCAATTTTCTTTTCTACAAAATCTTGAATATTTAAAATTTTACTCAATTCATAAACTACTTTGTTATTTTTCTTATCCTTAAAAAAGTTTACCAAAGATTCAATTTGAGTTTCACCTATTCCATCAATTTCGTTTAAATTGTTAATTTCATTCATTAAAAGATCTGAATTACAAAGCTTTAAAAAATTTTTTATAGAAATAAAGTACCGTGATAAATTTTTGGCATTTTCTAAGCCGATATGTCGTATACCAAGACTATAAATAAATTTTATAAGACTTATATCTTTGCTTTTATCAATTGCTGTCTTCAAATTATTAACTGACAATTCTCCCCAACCTTCCAGTTTTTCAATTTTTTTATAATCAAGAGTAAAAATATCTTGTGGTAAACGTATAAAATTTAACAACCAAAAATCTTCTACGATTTTTTTTCCAAAACCTTCAATATCTAGAGCTTCTTTAGATACAAAATGTTTAATTTTTTCTCTTGCCATAAATTCACAATTAAATCCTGTATCTGTGCATCTTTTAACTGCATCTAATTTTTTTGAAGTTTCGTTAAAATCATTAACTGCAGGTCGGCCGCATAGGCATTTTTCCGGAAATATAAATTTTTTACTATTTTTATCTCTTTTAGATTTAATAACTTCTACTACTTGCGGAATAACATCTCCTGCTCTTTGTATGATAACTGTATCGTTTAATCTGATATCTTTTCTAATAATTTCATCTTGGTTATGTAATGTCGCATTTGATACTAATACTCCACCTACATTCACCGGATCTAATTTTGCAACTGGGGTAAGTGCTCCTGTTCGTCCAACTTGAATTTCAATTTTTCGAACGACAGTTATAGCTTTTTCAGAGGAAAATTTATGAGCAATAGCCCATCTTGGTGATGATGATAAACTTCCAAGTCTCTTTTGAAGTGCTAAGTCATTCACTTTATAAACTATTCCATCAATATCATAATCCAATGAAGATCTAATTTCTTCTATATGATGATAGCCTTTAATTAACTCATCTATTGAACTAAAAGTTTGCGTAAGGGGATTTATTTTAAAACCGATTTTCTTGCAAAAATTTAAAAAATTAACATGGGTTTTAAATTTTTTTTCATCAATATCACCAACACTATGAGCAAAAAATTTTAATGGTATTGAAGCTGTTTTTTTTGAATCTTTTTGTCTTAACGATCCTCCTGCTGCATTTCTTGGGTTTGCAAAATCGTTTTTAATTTTTTCAAAATCTTTTTTTCCAATGTAAACTTCGCCTCTAATTTCAAATTCTTTATCTATGCTCTCCCCTTGAAGTATTTGCGGAATATCTTTAATCGTTAATAAATTTTCTGTTATATCTTCGCCGTATTCGCCGTCTCCTCTCGAAAGTCCACGAATAATCTTATTATTCTTATAAATTAAAGATGCTGAAATTCCATCAATCTTAGGTTCTGCTGTTAATTCTATAGGATAATCTTTTTCAAAGTTTAGATAGTTTCTAATTTTTTTTAAAAAGTCCTCTACATCATCTTTTGTAAAGGCATTATCTAAGGATAACATAGGTACAAGATGTTTAACTTTAGAAAATTTTTCTGAAGGAGTAAAACCTACTTTTTTTGTTGGGGAATTTTTATCTATAATTTTAGGATTTTTTTTTTCAAAATTTAGAATATCATTTTTGATTCTGTCATACTCTGCATCTGAAACTAATGGTTTATCATTATGATAGTAAGCTTTATTTAGTTTTTCAATTAACGCAATTTTTTCCTTGTACTCTTTTAAAGATAACGACTTCATTAAAAGTTAATTGAGTATTTTTTTAAAACCATCTAGAAGAGATTTATCTTTTTTAGGTAAAGTTGTCTGATTTGTTGATACTAATAAATAACTTTTTTTATACCACTCACTTGAATTAAAATTATAGCCTAAAATTGCTGCAGCTTTGCTAGCATCTTCTTCTAATCCTAATTTATGATAAATTTCAACCAGTCTATATAAAGCCTCTTCGATATAAATTGTAGTTTGATATTTATCTACAATTGTTTTTAATCTCCCGATAGCCGCTGCCCATTTTCGTTTATTCATATAATATCTTGCAACGTACATCTCTTTTCCTGCCATCAAGTCATTCAGCAGATCTAATTTATATTTAGCGTCATCTGCATATTCAGTGTTTGGATAAGTATTTATTAAAGATTTAAATTGATTTATTGCTTTAACAGTTTTTTCTTGATCTTTTGAAAATTCACTAACTTCCTCAAAGTAACAAACGCCTTTTAAATATTCTACGTAAACTCTCTCAGGATTACTTGGATAAAATTTTACATATCGTTCGAGTATAGACAGTGTATCTGAACAGCGATTTGCCTCATAATAAACATATGCCATCATTAATAAAGATTTTGGAGCCCACTCAGTGTAGGAATAATCTTTTTCTACCATCTTAAATTTTTCGATTGCTCCTTCAGCGTTACCATTATTAAAATCATCCATAGCAAAGCCCCATAACTTTGGCAGACTAATTTTCTCTTTAGGTGGCGGAACTAAGGGCTTATCGTTTGATGATGAACAGCTTAAAATAAGTAAAAAAACTAATAAAATTGAAAATATTCTTTTTAGTTTAAACATTAAAATTAAAAGTTTTATTATTTCTTTTAATTAAGTTTTATCACTAAAATTATAAATTCACTACAAGTTGATTTGATAAATAAGAACTAACAGGCGATAAATTTTTTGATTTCAGAGAAGTTAAATTCCAGGAGCTTTTATTTTTTATTAAGGCTTCTAATAGTTTACGTGTCATATCATGGCCTCCTTGATAACAGTTTACTTTTCCAATAAGAGAGTAACCCGCTAAATATAAATCACCTATACAGTCTAGAATTTTATGTCTCACAAATTCATCTTTATGTCTTAATCCATCTTGATTTAAAACTTTATCTTCAGAAACAACAATTGCGTTGTCTAAAGAACCACCTTTTGCAAGTCCCATCTTAAATATATTTTCAAGATCTTTTTGTAGGCAAAATGTTCTAGAGTCATAAACTTCCATAAATCCATTTTTTTCTAAATCTATTTTTTTACTTTGTTTTTTAATAACGCGATCATGAAAATCAATTTCATAATCAATTTCTAATTTATTTTTATTTGTCGGTTCAATTGAAATTGATTTTTCTTTTTCTTTAACAATAATTTTTTTTAAAATTTTAATATATTTCTTCTCGCAGCTTTGAACCGTAATTCCAGAATCTTGAATAGCAATCACGAACTCTTTTGAACTTCCATCTAAAATCGGCAACTCCTGTCCATCAACCTCGACTATTGCGTTATCAATGCCCATTCCTGATAAAGCGGACATTAAATGCTCAATAGTAGAAACTGAAACATATTTATTAGAAATAGTTGTGCACAATTTTGCTGGCAAGGCATTACTAATATGGGCTTTGATAATTTTTTCTTTACCTTTGTAATCCGTTCTTACAAAATTTATTCCAGAATTAGGCGATGATGGCTTAATTAAAAGATTAGCAACTAATCCGCTATGCAAACCTATGCCTTTAAAATTGATTTTTGACTTTAAAGTCTTTTGATACATAATTACGATGCATCAAATATTTAGTAAAATTCATGACAATAGCTAATCACCTTTTGTTACGATTTCTACTTTTGAAAAATTGATAAAATTCTTGAGAAAAAGCCAGTATTTTTAAATTTAATTGGCAGTGCTTCTGAGGGAAGCCCATAAAAATAATTTTTAACCATTCCATAACAAACAAGAAAATCTTGTGATAAATTATTAACTAAGTTCTGATCTTCATGTTTTTTTTGTAAAATAAGTTCCGTTCTTGGTGAAAAATATTTTTTTATTAAATTTATTAGACCAACTAAATTAGATCCTCTACCTGAAATATAAATTTTTTTACTTTTTATATCTATTAAACTATAAGATTTAATTTTTTTGTAAATTAATTGCAAAATTTCTTCAATTCTGGAATTAATAATAGTATTAACCAACGTTTTAGAAATCTTTCTAAAATCATCATCTGGAAATAAATGCACTGGTAAATATTCAATCTTATCTTTAATATTATCATTTAATACGCACTCCCCACTTTCAACTTTAATTCTTTCTGCTACATCCATTTTAATATCTAAGACTTTAGCTAAATCTTTTGAGATCTGATTTGAACCATAAGGAATAACACCAATATATGTGAGTGTACTATTTTCAAGGATAGCAAAGCTTGTTTTGTCTTTGCCAAAATCTATACAAATGAAATCTTCATTTAAGTCCTCTAAATTTACAAAAGATAAAGCTAAAGCATATGTGCCAAAAACATAATTTTCCACTGACAATTCGCAAGAATTTATAATATTTTTCAAATTATTAATTGCTGTGTGATCTGCTAAAACAGCATGAACATCTACTGAAAATGTATTTGCCTTAAAACCAACAGGATTTTCAACATTTATTTTTTTATCGATCTTATAATTAGATGTAAAAATATGTAAAATTCCCTTGTCTTTATTATTCTTGATGATTTCATCTACAGCGATATGAATCAAACCCTGAATATCTTTCTCGTTTTCTACCTGATCGCCCTGTACACTTTTATATTCTGTTAATAAATTACTAAAAATATTTTCAAATTCTGCGTTTACAATAATATTTTCTAAAGAAATATTAGCCTGTTTTTCAGCGATTTCTAGACATTCACGAACAGCTAAATTTGCATCATGAAAATTCGTGACTAATCCTTTATCAATTCCTTTTGATGCAACAATAGATTTTCCTAAAATTTCAATTTTATTATTTTTTAATTTTGTAATTAGGCACTTTATTTTTGAAGAACCAATATCAATTGAGGCAATTAATTCTTTTTTTTGATTCATTATTTATTTAATAAATATTTTATTCTTAAGTCTTAAATCTACATAAGTATATTTTTCATCTTTTGACTGAATAAGTAATTTAGTTAAATTACTAATCTGTTGATTGTAATCATGTCTACCAAGCATAATTTTTTTATTACCTTTTAAAAATAAGTCCCATCTATCTGAATTTATAAACTCAAAACTAGTAATGTTTGATAAGTCAAAATTATTATTATTTAAGGCCTTATAAAGCTCTCTTAAATCCTCAATATTAAAATTTCCTTTTGCAGATATTAGATTAGAAAGATTATTTGAATTATATTTTTCTATTAATGTAAATTCCTTGGTGATTATTAAATTATTATTACCTTTTCTCCAAATTATAAAAGGTTCATGCTCAACCACTTCTATATTAATTGTTGATGGAAATTTTTTATAAATATTTACAAAGTATATCCACTCATTTTGTCTAATAATTTCATTCAACTTTTTATCATCGATGCTTAAGATGCTAGAGTTAACTAAAATATTAAATTGCTTTTTAAGTTTTTCTAGATCAGTGTTTTTTGAGCCAGAAACATGAACTGTCTTAATGACAAAAAAACCAAGTTTTAATAAAGGTAGCTCAGGATTAAATGTTGTTAGAAAAATAAGTAATGCGAGAAAAATATATCTCTTTGTTTTGTTCATCTATTAATAGAAGCATCATTAATTATCCATTTAACTAATTCATTAAAAGATATTCCATAATAATTGGCAATCTCTGGAACCAATGATAAACTTGTCATACCTGGTTGTGTATTTACTTCAAGAATATAAATTTTATTAATTTTTTCAGTCTCATTGTATCTAAAGTCTGATCTTGTTATTCCCCTACAACCTAAAATATTGTGGGCCTGCAAAGCCATGTCTAAAATTTTTTTATAATCAGTTTCATTTATTTTTACAGGAATAATATGTTTTGTATTAGCTTTGGCTGAATATTTGGCCTCGTAATCGTAAAATGATCTTGTTGGCACAATCTCTATCGCCCCTAAAGCCTTAGAGCCCATTACCGCAACCTGTACTTCTCTACCTGGGATATATTTTTCTAGAATTAATAATTTATATTTTTTTAATAAAGAAATTACTATTTCTTCATCAGATTTTTTAGGTTTAGTAAAAATAGAAACCCCCACACTTGACCCTTCATTATTTGGTTTAATAACGCAAGGATAGCCAATATTTGAATTTTTGAAATCTTGCAAACTTGTAACCACTAGGTAATCTGGAGATCTAATTTTAGCACTCTTAAAAATTTTTTTTGAAATTAGTTTATCCATGGCAATTGCTGAAGATAAGATTCCAGAATGAGTATAGGGTATTTTTAAATGTTCTAATAAACCCTGAATAGAACCATCCTCACCAAATCTTCCATGCAGAGCATTAAAGACTTTATCTGGTTTATTTTTAATTAACTTTTCAATAAAATTATCTTTTGCATCTAAACTGGTCACATCAAACCCAATTTCTGCAAGTGCTCTTGCGCAGGCTTTTCCACTATCTAAGCTAACGTCTCTTTCGGCTGAAGTTCCGCCCATTAAAACTGTAACTTTTTCTCTTTTCATTTTTTTCCTACAACTTCTAATTCAAGTTCTAAGTTTATATTAGTTTTTTTAAAAACTTGTTGTTTTATATTTTCAATTAGATTTTCAGCGTCTTCTGAAGTTGCTCCATCTAAATTTTCTAAAAAATTACAATGTAATTTAGATAGTTTAATCCCACCAACTCGTAAATCAGCGCAACCAGACTCTTTAATTAATTCCCAAGCTTTTTTATCTGAATCCCTTGGATTTTTAAAAGTACTGCCCCCTGTTTTAATTTTCTGCGGTTGTTCAAAGTCTTTTTTATTTTTTAAATTTCTCATTATTTCAATAACTTTCTCTTTTTTTAGAAAAGATCCTTTCATTTCAATATTAGTTATAATTTGATTTTTTGTGAGTGAGCTTTTTCTATAAGAAAAATTAATATCTTTGTTATTTATAATTTTAATTTCTCCATTCATGTCAATGACTGAGATACTCAGCACAATTTTTGATATATCGCTTCCATAACAACCTGAATTCATAACAATCCCGCCTGCAATTGTTCCTGGAATACAATATAAAAATTCAAAACCAGTTAAATTATTATTAGCTGCAGTTTCTGCTAAAAGTGTTTTTTGCGTTGCTGGACCACAATTTATGATTTCATTATTAATTTTTATATAATCAAAATTTTTTCCAAATTTTATAACCACTCCTTCAAAACCTTTGTCTCTGATCAATAAATTTGAGCCAGATCCAATTACAATAATTGGAAAATGTTGATTATTATTTCTTAAAAAAATTTGCAAATCATTTAAATCTTTTGGTTTAAAAAAAAAATTTGCTTTTCCTCCAATTCCAAGCCAATTAGATTTGGATAAATCAAAATTTTCTCTTAACTCTCCTTGAAGATTTTTTTTAAGTTGTGAATAAAAATTAATGCTCATTTTTTAAATTAACAGCAATATCTCTAATCCAACTACTAATACTTCCAGCCCCCATGCAAACAATAATTTCATTTCCATAGGCATGAAGTTTTATAAATCTTTCCAAATCAAATTGATTTTCTATGCATATAACTTCTTTTTTGGAATTCTTCTTAATAAGCTTCGCCAATTCATAATGATTTATATTTTTAATTGGTTTTTCACTTGCCGCATAAATTGGACATAAAACAACTAAATCGCTGTCTATAAAAGCATTCGCAAATTCTTTTTTTAGTAAAGCAACTCTTGAATATCTATGGGGCTGAAACACTGTTACAATTTTCTTGTTCTCAAAGCTGGATTTAATTGCATTTAAAACTGAAATAATTTCTGTTGGATGATGAGCGTAATCGTCATAGATTATACTGCCTCTAAAATTACTAATTTTAGTTAATCTTCTTTGCACTCCCAAAAAATTTTTTAATGTTGCTTTGATAATATTATTTTTAACTCCTAAACTTTTAGCAACTCCTATTGCGGCAGTTGCATTAAGTACATTGTGTCTTCCTAATAAATTCAATTTAATATTTTTAATATGCTCAACTTTATCATTAAGTTTTATAGAGATATCAAAGCTCATCATTTTTTCTTGGTTTTTTACATTATAAGGATGAAGATCTGATCCATTTTTAAAACCATAAGTAATTATGTTTGATTTGTTTTTTTTTTTTAAAATTTTTTTTAAAAATTTATCGTCAATACAAACAAATGATTTTCCAATTAAAGGTGTTCTATTTATAAAAATTTCAAAACTTTTATATAAATTATTAAAATTTTTATAATAATCTAAGTGCTCTTTATCAATATTACTGACAACTGAATAAGTAATTGGTATTTTTAAAAAACTACCATCAGACTCATCTGCTTCCACAACTGCCCAATCTCCTTTTCCAAATAACGCATTTGAATTAATGGAGTTCAATATCCCCCCATTGATAATCATGGGATCTAGTTTTGCTTTAGATAACAGAGTTGATATTAATGAAGTAATTGTAGTTTTGCCATGAGCTCCACTTATAACTATATTTTTTTTTAACCTAACAATCTCAGAAAGCATCTCTACCCTCTGTATTACTGGTATTTTTTTTCTTTTTGCCTCTCGTAACTCTGGGTTCCCTTTATTTATAGCTGATGAAAACACAACTAATTTTGAGTTGCCGATATTTTTTTTTTTATGATTATAAAAAATCTTTAATCCTTGCTTTTGTAATCTTTTTATATTTTTGTTATTTCTTGAAGTGTCGCTACCTTGGACTTTAAAACCAATATTGTGCATAATTTCAGCGATACCACTCATTCCTATTCCTCCAATGCCTACAAAGTGAACCTGATCGCTAGTCGTGATTTTAAAAGTCATTATAAAATATTATTAATTTCTTTTTCAAAATTCTCATTAACGTTTGTCTTAATTAGTTCTTTTAATTTGACCTTTTTTTCAAGTAATTTTTCTTTATTAACGATTAGTTCATTTACTAAATTAAACAATTTTTCACTATTTAGATCTTGTTGATCAATAAGCCAACAAGCATTCATTTTAAAAAAAAAATTTGCATTATAAAATTGATGATTATCCAAGGAATCTTTAAATGGGATTGCTATAAATGGTATCTGAAGAAATGCTAATTCTGCTAATGTAGAGGAACCGGCCCTTGTAATAACTAAATCTGATATCATCATATATTTTTCAATATTTGGTTCAAAATTAAAAATATAAACATTTGAATTGTTTTTATAAAAAGGATCTACTTTCAATTCTTGTTCTCTATTTCCAACTTGATGAATAATCCTTATTTTTTTATTTAATTTAAATAATTTATTTAATGACCTTGGCAGTTGCTGACTAAAAATCTCAGCGCCTTGACTTCCACCAATAACAAGTAAAGTAAAGTCAAAATTATCATCTTTTTCAAAATAATTATTATTTTTAGCTTCATAAATTTGCTCTCTAACCAACTGACCCACAAAGATATTTTTGTCCTCATTGATATTGATATTTTTTAAAGGATATCCCGTTAATATTTTTGTCGAACTATTCAAGAAAAATTTATTTACTCTCCCAATTACAGAATTTGTTTCATAAATAATAAATTTTTTATTGAGTAATCTTGCGGCTAATAAAACTGGAAAGGAAACATAGCCTCCAGAGCCTATAATTAGTTGTGGCTTTTTTGATATAATGAGAAAAATTGAATATAAAAATGAAAGTAATATTAAAAAAAGTGAATAAATTAATTCTAATCCTTTCTTACCTGTAGGTGTTTTGACATTAATAAAAGTAAAATATTTAGAACTTGTATTATTTATAAATTTTTTTGCTCTAAAATCAGTTATAAGTTCAATATCAAAGTTTTTTTTTTTAAGATACTCTGTAAGCGCAATAACCGGAAATATATGCCCACCTGTTCCTCCGGTGCAAATTAAAATTTTCTTCATTAAGATAATTTTCTTTTAGTAAAACAAAGTAATATTCCAAATATTATTGCACAGCCAATCATGGATGATCCTCCATAACTTATAAAAGGAAATGTCATTCCTTTATTTGGAAGAATATTTAATGTGACTCCTAAATTAATTATAGATTGCAAATAGACCAGGCATGACAATCCCACTAAAACTAATTTTCTAAAAGAATTATTTTCCATACTAAATTGCGTAAAAACACGTAAAAAGATAAAAGTCATTGTTAGAAAAATTATTAATATCATTAAGATTCCAAACTCTTCTCCTATGACCGCTAGAACAAAATCTGTATGTGCCTCGGGCACTCTTTCTTTTAATACTCCTTCTCCTATGCCCCTTCCTGTAAATCCACCTTGTTTTATTGACTCTAAAGCCTTTTGAGTTTGTAAATTATCTCCCTTACTAGGATCAATAAAAGTTTTTAATCTTCTAAAAATATATGAAAATCTCTCATTAAATAATAGTAATGTTGATGATATGCCTACAAAAATAGCTAGACCTAAAGAAATAAGAAGAGCGATACTAATACCAGAAACAAATATTAAAATTAACCAAACAGAAAAAATTAATAAACTTTGACCAACATCAGGCTGGTTGAGTAATAATAATAAAGAGAAAAATAGTACGCAAAAAGAATAAAAAATTCTTAATTTGAGGTCACCTATTTGTGAATTAGAAATAATTAGAGAACAGAGTAATACAAAAAAAGGTTTATAAACTTCGACAGGTTGAAATCTAAAAAAAATTAAATTAATCCATCTCTTGGAGCCTTTAACTTCAACTCCAAATATTAAAACTAATAACAATAAAAAAGCTGTAATAATAAAACCTAAAATGCAATATTTCTCTATTTGTTTAGCGTCTAATAAAGATAATGAAGATAGAATTAAAAAGCTGATTAATGCAAAAAAAATATGCTTAATGATTAAAAAATGATCTGTTTTATATATTCTTTCTGAAGCAATATTAGAAGTTGAAGTATAAGCAAAAAATATACCTAGAAACATTAAAAAAATTATTGATATAAAAAGAAGTTTATCAATATTTCTCCACCATAACGCAAGTCGATCCGTATTAGTTCTGCCAAAATTAATCATGCATATTTCTTTACTAATTTTTTAAAAACATCACCCCGATGCTCAAAATTTTTAAATTGATCAAAGGAAGCAGCTGAAGGACTTAATAATATAACCTGCTTAAGATTAGGATTTTTTTTTGCTTCACTTAAAGCTGATAGCAAAGCATTTTTAAGAGAACGACAAGTTTCATATTTTATACTTTTTTTAATTTGATTTAAAAAAGATTTTATATTTTTTCCTATAATATAAGCTTTTAAAATAGAATTTTTAAAATTCGTAGTAATTATTTTATCATTAGCTTTAGCAAGTCCTCCTAAAATCCAATGAATATTTTTATAATTATTTAAAGCAACCTGAGTTGATGAAAAATTTGTTGCTTTTGAGTCATTTATAAAAGTTAAGTTATTTTTTATCTTAATAATTTCCTGTCTATGTGGAAGGCCTTTAAAATTTTTTATTGTATTTAAAAAAATATTATTTGAAATTTTAAATTGTCTTGCAATTTTTGCTAAAATATAAAGACAATTTTTAAAATGAGTACCTTTAAGTGAACTGCTAATAAAATTAGCACTAAAGTAATTGTGAAATTTTTTTTTAATTAATTCAACATTTCTTATATTATATTTTTCTTGTTTTAAAATTTTTAATATTCTAGATTGTTTATCGTTACTTAAATCTAAAAAACCAACTCCCCTCTTAGATAATCCCTTAAAGATCTTTAGTTTAGCCGAAATATATTTATTAAAAGTTTTATGTCTTTCAAGATGATCAGGACTTACATTTAGTAAAATTGAAACTAGACTTGGTAACCGAGAGGAATAATCAAGTTGATAAGAGGATAACTCAAGTACAAAAATTGCAGATTTTTTTTTATACGGCAAATCTAAGACAGGTGTTCCAAAATTTCCTCCTATATAAACATCCTTCTTTGAATTTTTAAATAATTCATAAATTAATTTGCACATCGTGGACTTGCCATTTGTGCCTGTAACCATAATTACTTTTTGATTTGTAATAGAACTACAAAATAAATCTAAGTCTGTAATAATTTTATCTTTATTTTCTTTAAAAAAAAATTTTTTTGGGTGTGTATAGATATTAATTCCTGGTGATAAAACTATAAAATCATAATTACAATTAAACCAATTCTTGTTTACTCGATAATTATTTTTAAATTTTTCCCTTAACTTTTTATTATCATCCCAGCATTCAATAAAAGCTTTATTTTTTTTTAACTGCGATAAAGTTGCGTTACCACTTATACCAAGACCAAAAACTAAAAATTTTTTTTGGCTACACTGTTCTAGTGAAAGCATTATCTTAATTTAAGAGATGCAAGACCTATTAAAGCAAAAACTATCGCTATAATCCAAAAACGAATTACAACAGTAGACTCGCTCCAACCTTTTTTTTCAAAATGATGGTGTAAGGGTGCCATTTGAAAAACTCTTTTTCCTGTTAATTTAAAAGACATAACTTGTATAATAACTGACAAAGCTTCTAATACAAAAAGTCCACTTACGATTGCTAAAACTATTTCGTGTTTCGTTATAATTCCAATTGCACCAAGTGCTGCTCCTAAAGATAAAGAACCTGTGTCTCCCATGAAAACTTTTGCTGGAGGAGAATTAAACCATAAAAATCCTAAACCAGCCCCGATCATTGCTCCTAGAAAAATACAAATTTCACCCGTATTTTTAATATAAGCTAACTGAAGGTATTTTGAAAAAATAATATTACCTGAAACGTAAGCAATAAATGCAAAAGTTAACGCGACAAGAATAACTGGAACAATCGCAAGTCCATCAAGCCCATCAGTTAAATTGACAGCATTGGAAGTTCCTACAATAACTACCAGGCCAAATATAAAATAAAAAATTCCAACATTTAAGATAAAATTCTTAAACAACGGAAAGTAAATTTTATAATTTAGCTCTGGTTCAGTATTTAAAATTATTAAATATATTACAATTATACCGCTTAAAATTTGCAGAAATAATTTTAATTTTGCACTTATACCCTTAGAATTATTTTTTATAACTTTCAAATAATCATCGACAAAACCTATTGCTCCAAAACTTAATAAACAAAAAATTAATATCAGTACGTATTTATTTGTAAGATCAGCCCACAACAAAGTTGAAAATAAAATGCTTAAAATAATTATTAATCCTCCCATTGTAGGAGTTCCTGATTTTTTTATGATATGAGATAAAGGACCATCATCGCGAATGGGCTGACCATATCTTTGAAATGACTTTAACTTGGATATTAAACTTTCTCCAATAAAAAGTATAAATATTAATGAGGTGGCAACTGAAATACCAGTTCTAAAAGTAATATATTTAAAAACATTAAAAATACTGACATCTGAAGAAAAATATTTAAAAAAAAAATAAAGCATTACTAAAATTTATTAAAAAAATTGAATAAACCAATTCTATTAGATGATTTGACTAACAAAATATCATTATTCTCTAAAATACTAAAAATATTTTCTTTGAGAAAACTAATATTTTTAATCAATAACCCTTTTTTAGTGTGATTTAGCTTTTGATAGGTATGCCTAACCTCCGAGCCTACACAAAAAACTTTGTCTATATTAGTTTTGTTTAATATTTTTGCTGCTTGCTGATGGTAATACTTTGACTTTTTACCAAGTTCTAACATATCGCCCATTATTAAGATTTTTCTACATTTATTTTTTTTTCTTGATGAAAAATTATAGATCGCCTCATTAAGAGATACGGGATTTGAATTATAACTGTCATTTATTAAAAGAATTTTTTTATTTCTAATTTGAATTTTTTTTTCATTTCCTCTTCCTTCTGGAATTTTAAAATTATTAAAGTTATTTTTTAATAAATTAATATTGTGATTTAGATAATAATGAACACATAAGGTGGCCGCAACATTATATAAAAAAGATTTATTAAAGTTTTTTATTTTTAGTTTAAATATTTTATTCTTAATTTTAAAGAACACTTTTGCTGATTTTTTTATGATCTGAATATCTGATTTTGAATAACCAAATGTTAATACTTTAATATTTTTATGATCTGCAATTTTTTTTAAAGAATAGAAAAATTTGTCATCTTTGTTCAAAATAATAATTCCATTCTGGCAGATGCCATTCATAATTTCTGCTTTTGCCTTACAGATACCATTAATGTTTTTAAAATTTTCTAAATGCGCTGGACCAATATTTGTTATAATTGCGATATGTGGTTTTACTAAATTAACAAGTTTATCAATTTCACCTTTAAAACTCATTCCCAGTTCAAAAACTCCATATTTATTATCAGAGCTTAAATTTGCTAATGAGTAAGGAACTCCATAATGATTATTAAAAGATTTTGGTGAGGAGTGTGTCTTTCCAAACTTACTTAATGAAATATTTAATAAATTTTTTAATGAGGTTTTTCCACAGCTACCAGTTATAGCTATAATTTTAGAATTACTTCTTTGTCTAGCATAAGATGCTAGATTTCTTAAACCCTCTAGAGTGTTTTTGGTTCTTATTGATCTTAAATTATTAGGCTTTTCACTAATAATGGCTAAATTATTCTTATTTTTTAATACAGCTTTAACATATCTATGGCCGTCATCATTCACCCCTTTTATTGCAAAAAAAATTGTTCTATTTGATAATTGCCTGCTATCGATTTCGACCTTATTAAAAAATAAATTTTTATTAATATTTGAATTGAAAACTGCATTTATTTCACCGCTTGTATAAAGCTTTTTTGACATTTTATTTTAAAAAAAATTTGGCAACTTTTTGATCAGAAAAATATTTTTTTTTATTATTTATAATCTGATAATTTTCATGCCCCTTTCCAGCAATCAATAAAATACTATCCATTTTAAGATTTTTAATAGCCAATTTAATTGCTATTTTTCTATCTAATATAACCTTTGATCTTGGGCATCCTTTTTTAATTTGTCTAATAATTGAAATAGGATTTTCATATCTAGGATTATCATTTGTTAAATATATTTTTGAAGCAAATTGATCAGCTATTTTGCCCATTTTAAATCTTTTTCCTTGATCTCGATCACCACCGCAACCAAATACAACATCTACTTTTTTATTAAACTGTTTTGCCAGTGTTTGAAGACTTTTTTTTAAAGCATCGGGTGTATGCGCATAATCAACTACAACAGTAGATTTTTTTTTATTACCCACATACTGCATACGTCCAGTTGCGGTATTTATTTTGGTCAAAGTGTTAATAATTTTATCCTTATCTTTAAAAGATAAATATACGGCTATAATTGCAGCAAATAAATTTTTAATTTGAAAGTCTCCTATTAGATTAACGCTAACATTATATATTTTATTTAAAAAATTAATTTTTATAATTTGCTGTCTTTCTAAAAAATAATGTGAAATTAATTTAATCGTATTTCCCTTGGATCCAAAGGATAGAATTTTTATTTTTCTTTTATTACAAATTTTTTTTAATAATGAATATTGCGGAATATCTGTATCAATAATCGCAAACGAATTTTTCTTTAACAAGTTTTTAAAAAGATAGAGTTTAGCTTTTAAATAATTTTTTAAATTTTTATGATAATCTAGATGATCTTGTGTAAAATTAGTAAAAATTCCTGCATTAATATTAATATTATCTAATCGATGTTGATGAAGTCCATGACTAGATGCCTCTAAACATACATTTTCAATTCCATTTTTTTTTAAAAAATTTAATTCTTTATGAATTGTAATAGTATCGGGCGTCGTAAGGTAAGTCTTTTTAAATTTATTTTTATAATGAATACCAATCGTGCCAATTGCTGCTGAATTAATCTTAAGATTTTTTAAAATCTGATAATAAAAATTAGCAACAGAAGATTTTCCATTTGTCCCAGTTACTGCAATTATATTTTTTGGTTTTTTTTTATATTTTATAGAACAAGCTTCTGCTAAAAATTTTCTCACATTATGAACCCTCAAATATCTTTGATTTTTAATACCACTACTTGTCACAACTGCAGAAGCGCCATTAGCTATTGCTTCCGAGATAAAAGAATTTCCTGATTGTGTTAAGCCATCAATTGCAAAAAAAATATCATTTCTTTTTATTTTTTTAGAATTTATAGAGAAATTTCTATTTTGATATTTTAAAGATTTTATTTTTTTACTTAGCATTAAAAGCAATATTATAATTCTTTGAAGCTAAAATAGGTCCAATTCTTTTTATAATAGTTCCTGCAGTAGGAACAGCATTCCACCCCGAGTCTGATCTATAAAGACCCTTACTTGGAATAACTTTAGGTTCATCAATCATTACTAATAATAAATATTCTGGTTTTTCCTCTGGATATGCAGATACAAAAACAGTCATCACCTCTTTAGAGTAACCTTTTGATGTTTTGGAGGCCTTAATAGCAGTTCCAGTTTTTCCAATAACCCCATAGCCGCCAATATCTGCTTTTTTGGCAGTCCCTTGCATAGGATCGTCTTTATCTACTACTTTCCTAAGCATTTTTACCATTTTTTTACTTGTTTCCTCGCTAATAACTCTTTCTTTTTTTGTGTTTTGACCTTGTTTAACTAAAGTTGGATAAATTTTGTATCCGCCATTTACTAAAGTTGCATAAGCAGAAGCCAATTGAATTGGGGTAGTGCTAACACCATGTCCATAAGAGGCCGTTGCTAAAGTACAATTATCCCATTTCATTGGTAAAGATTTTCCCTTTTCTGGAAGTTCAATAGATGTTTTTTCAAATATACCTAGTTTAGTTAAAAAATTTTTATAATTTTCAATTCCAATCTTTTCTATTATTTTTATTGTTCCAATGTTTGATGATTTGACTAAAATTTCTGAAGTAGTTAGATCCCTTTTTAAATTTTTATCATGCTCATCAATAGGCTGTGAAGTGCCACAATTATAAACTTGTTTTTCAAGATTCTTAAATAGTGTGTTTTCATCAATAAGTTTAAGCTCTAATGCATTTGCAATGGTAAAGGTTTTAAATACAGAACCTAATTCATAAACACCAAGTGTAATCTTATTCAGATATTTCTCATCATTTACTAATGTTCTTCTATTAATATCAAAATCAGGTAGAGAAACTAATGAAAGTATTTCTCCTGAATTAACATTCATTAATAATGAAGCGGCCCCTTTTGCTGAATAATCTTCAATTGCTTTTTCCAAAGAATCTCTAATTTGCGATTGTACCAAAGTATCAAGTGAAATTTGGAATGAACTTTGTGAAAATTTATTATTTAAAATTTGATTATTAAAATAATTCTCAATTCCTGAAACTCCTTTATTATCTTCATCTGTTTGACCTAATACATGACTAAATAAATTTCTTTGTGGATAAATTCTAACTTGCCTTCTACTTAATTCTATTGCGGGCTCTCCTAACATAATTGCTTTTTTATATTCAATATGATCAAGTTTTTTCTTAAGAACTAATCTTTTTTTATCTACACTCTCTCTTTGAATTTCATTAATGTTTAAACTTGGAAATTGAGACTTCAATTTAATTAGAAGCTCGGGTAAATTGTTTGTTTTATCAACTTTTAAAACAAGATCATAAATATCAATATTTTTTGCTATTAATAAATTTGCTCTATCATAAATATCTTTTCTTTGATTATAATCTTTATCAATAATTGAGTCTTCAAAATTAATTTCATTACTTTTGTTTAAACCAAGATAAAAAAGTTTTAATAAAATTATCAAAAAAACTAAGAAAAATATTTTAAATACGAAATTTGCCCTTGTATTAAATAATGAATGACTATTATTTAGGCTTGTCTTATCTTCATCAACTAAATTTTGATAATAAAAATTTTTTTGTAAATTATTAATTTTATTTTTCATTTAAATACCTAAAATTATTTTTATCCATTTCGATATAGTCTTGAGATAAGTGCAATTTAGCTAACTTTTTTACTCTTTCTGGGGAAGCAAGATAATTATTCTCTAATTTTTCATTCTTTAATTTTTCAACTAAATCTGCCTGTTCTTGCTTTAATTTTAATATTTCTTTTTCAATATCTCGGGTTTTATTCTTCATATAAGAGACGCAAACTGTTCCAAAAATAACAATAAATAATATTAGCCCTATTTTTTTACGCATATATTGCTTCTTCCAGCTGAAAATATTTTTCAAGATTTAAAGAAGATCTTTTAAATTCAAATGAATTATCTTTGATTTTTATTGCATAACGCAATTTTGCAGACCGTGCTCTATTATTTTTTTTTACCTCTTTTTCAGAAGCAACAACAGGTTTTCTACTTACAATATTTAATATATTAAAATTTTCATTTTGGTTATTTTCAGGCAAATACCTAGAGGTTCCCTTTTTTTTATTTGAAAAAAAATCAAAAACTTTTTTAACTAATTTGTCCTCTAAAGAATGAAAAGTAATAACAATAATCTTTCCATCAATAGATAAATTTTTTATGCCAAAAATCAAACCCTCGTAAAGCTCGCTTAATTCTTTGTTAACAATCATTCTAATTGACTGAAATATTTTTGCACAAGAGTCGACTTTATTATATTTATTATTTTTATATCTTTTTGCTCTCAAAATAATCTCTACCAATTCTTGCGTTGACGTTATTTCTTTATCTTGCCGTTTTTGCACTATCAATTTTGCTATTAATCCTGAATCCCTATCTTCCCCAAATAAATTAAAAATATTTTTTAAATTTTTTTGATCAAGTTTATTTACAATATCATGTGCTGAAATATTATTTTTTCCCATAGTCATTTTTAATAGTCCATCTTGTCGATAAGAAAAGCCTCTTTCAGGATTATCAATTTGAAAAGAAGAAAGACCAAGATCAAAAATTATAGCAACAGGAGTTTTTTGGAAATTTCTTTCAATTAAAATATTTTGTAAATTACTAAATTTATCATTAATAAATTCAAACCTTTTATTGTACTGTTTGCTTATTACTTTGGAAAATGGTTCTACAAAATTATCTCGATCTAGAGATAGAACTTTCGTATTTTTTTTAGATAATATTTTTTTTGTAATTCCACCTCCACCAAAGGTGCAATCAACGTATAGTCCTGATTTATACGGAGTTAATATTCTATCAATTTCTTCCGACATCACTGGAATGTGATTAAATTCCAGTGACATAAGAAGAAATTTTTCTTTAATTGATCTCTAATTAGTTTGACGTCTTAAAAAGGCAGGAATTTCAAGATCTACTTTTTCTTCATCTGTAAGATCATGTCCTAAATCTTTAAAAAACTGTGATGAGCCTTCTTTGTTATTAGAAATATCTTTCAAGCTTTCATCTTCAGAAAATAATTTTGGAAAGGACGCTACCTCTTCAACTATTTGTGTATTTTCTTTTTGACTCAATAAACTTAAATCTTCAGAAGAAATTTTTTGTTCTTGAGAAAGATTTGAATTCACAACCTCTTCTTGAACACTCATGTGATTTAATGTTTGATTGTTTACTTCATTAACATGTGAAGTTTCTTGAAACATA